>Ga0194129_10000857_pt1 | contig 55067 bp, 57 predicted proteins | sample TA2KigCa35mmetaG_FD_150862 | JGI IMG/M metagenome (GOLD analysis project Ga0194129, IMG submission 150862) | Freshwater microbial communities from Lake Tanganyika, Tanzania - TA2015038 Kigoma Deep Cast 35m | ecosystem: Environmental > Aquatic > Freshwater > Lake | place: Tanzania: Lake... | reverse complement strand
ATGACATTGATCAGAATTACCATTTTTTTAATGGGCAAAACGCAGCCTCTAATTTAGTTTTTAAAGGCATAAAACAACCACACTGTTTACATTGTTTTGTTAAATCAATTAACTCTGGGCACTCAAGACATATTTTGTATCTTGCATCGCTGATTTCCTCCGATTTAACATGTTTATGGGGATCCAATATATCCCAGGGTCTGACATCCCCAATTTTTTCTTTATACTGCTCCCATCGTGATTTAACACTCATGCGACAACATTTCCCATGCTATCAATTCTTTTTTGAACACCATCTATTAATTGCATTATAAAAAATCCGTTTTCATCATGACTCCATCCAGTGTTTACTAGTGAATGTTTTTCAATCAAAACTGCAAGCGGAGCACTTAAAAGTACTGCTGTAAACAAATCATCAACAATCATTTCTGTAATAGCGCCATTTACATTTGCTATGACAATTTCTGTTTCCACACCATCAATAGATTCAATTCTAGATGTGTATGTTGGGTTAGCGAGAAAAATATTATCCCCAATAGAAGGGGAAAATCCTTGAGCAAATACCACCTCATTATCTATCACAAATGCAATTGGAGTAACTGCATGAGCAACTGGGGGACCAGAAATGCCATCATATGAACCATCTCGCTGTGGTGAATACAAAATATCTGCTGTTTTTAAAATCATAATTTGTTTCTCCTATTTATATTATCATCATATCGTGCAGTTCAAGGCACCAGGCGGATTAGCGCACTGACCGGGGTTATTGCAACCATAGAAACCAAGATTACCAGGGCTGCAAATTCTGCCGTTGAACCCTGGAGCCGGGGTGGTCGTAGTAGTCGTAGTAGTCGTAGTGGTCGTAGTTGTATCGCCCCCACCGCCTCCACCGCCGCCACCACCACCACCGCCACCGCCCTGGCCGGGGGGAGGGCAAGAACAGCCCAGAAACAAATCGTAATTTCCACAGCCTGCTTTGGTATAAAGTTGCCATTGTTGCACACAATTTGAATTATCACAAGGAGGGGCGCCTGGATAGTCCCAAGCTCTATTTTCAACACCACCAGAAGCTGTCCAGCCATTTCCTGGCGGGGTGAGGCACGGACCTGCGGTAGTGGTAGTAGTGGTGGTAGTAGTGGTGGTAGCGCCAGAACTAGTAGTAGTTGTAGTTGCATTGGTGCTTAAACTAGTATTGCACTGCATTAGGCAGTAAGAAATACCATCTACAATTGCAAACAAAACATTGTTGTCATCTTTAAAAAATTCCCATTGCTGCTCGCTGTGGTACTGATATACAACCCCGCGTGAAATTAACTTAGTTTTATTTTGTGTAGGCTGATTGTTGCTTGCGTCTACTAGGGCAACCCGAACAAAAGCTTCACCTTCCTCACCACCAGTAGCAACAACCTCGCCTACAAGTGAAGTTCCTGCCTGAGCCTCACCTCTAACTTGCATTCCGGCATAACCATCACTTTCCGGAAATTCACCAAGCACCATATCGCCAGAAAAATTACCACCAGTGACAAGGCTATCTCCAGAAATTGTCCATCCAGCAATCTGCCCAGCTGTTGCAGTAACCGTTCCTGTTAATGCCAAATTTGTGCCGTCATAAACCATAAGATTATCAGGAGCACCAACCGAAAATGTCCCATTAGAATTCCAAAAATTGTAGGCATTTATAGAAATTGAATTAGCAACAATTGTTCCCCTAATTACAGCAATATCAAATTCAGCAAAACCGTTACCATGAATAGCCCACCCAGAAGTATTGGCAACGTAATTATTACTTCTTATTATGTTATTAACTAAAACAATATTGGCTGCCAATTGATCTGCCGTTATAGTGTTTGAAACAATACTAATAGCATGTAAACTGTTTGGAGCCAGACGAATACCGGTGGGTCCAAGTACGGTTTCGGTAACAACACTCGCAATTACATTTTTTAAAGCATCAAAATTTGCTTGCTGACGAATCAGCCTAGAGCCCGCCCCAACAAAACCCACTGTCCAGTCATAAAGGGAGTATTCATCTGTGTCTATAAGAGCGGAAGATATGCCATCATGGTTATGACCGCCGTTGTAAAATACAATTGAGCTCTCGGATATACCGCTGGAGCCTCGTACCCTTGTCATTAAACAACCTTCCTTGCAACAATGCTTTGCGATGGGCTATCGGAAAACACACAATCTGTGCTGATAACCCAATATTCTCCATTAATTATATCAAAAGAATCCATTGAAGATATTTTTATTCGATCTCCAAGTTGAATTCTTGGATTAGGCAATATATTTAAATTTATAACCGGAACTGGTTCACTCATTTTGCTAATAATAAAATTTGCTATTTTTTGTGCTTTTTCTAAATTAGAAATAAATTCATTTTCTATAACTAATTCTTTAAGACCATATTTTCTAATATTATCGTCAAGCTTTGCAACTTTCTCAACTACTTCACCTTTAGCTTCAGTAACAACAACCGGGATGCCCGCAATTGACGCAAAAGCCTTAGTATTGCTGGCAACATCTTCTCCTTCAACATAAACTAACGAACCAGAAGTTGTTGCATTAGAAGCCGCAATAATTAATTTTGCCCCATAATGATTGGGTTCAAATTTAATAAGCTCTATTAATGGTGGTAATGGTTCAACCAAATTAGTTATAAACGGATTTTGCACTCGAAATGCAGGCGATTTATCAAACTTAATATCAAAACTAAGAACTTCTCGCACAAGAGCACTGTTAGAATGAGCCGCAGCAGCTGTGCCGAATTGTGCTCTTTCTGCCAACAAAAAAGCGTTGCTTGTTGTATTACTATATTTTATAATTTCATTATCTATTTTAAGATAGCCCGATTTGGGGAATGGGGGTTTATCCGTAGTACTTACTGGCAATGTATTGGATGTATTAGTAATATTGGATACGAGATTTACAGTCCCCAAAGAAGTGGGATCTTCAGCCCTCCACAAAGACTGTTTGGAAATTAAATTATTAGTTATGCCTGATACTTTTACAACAACCTTGTTTGTTTGCAACTGAACATTATAACTAGCATCAATAATATTTATTGTATCTGAAAAAATTTGTTGAACATTGGCGTGTTGATCTATTGTTGTTTCAAAAAGACGATAATAGTGCTCATATCTGGCTTTTTCATTTTCATCTATATACAGCCGACCAAGATCAGCGAGACTTATGCTATCAATTATGCTTTGAGCAGTAGTATCGTTCCCATATATAAACGGGAATACATCCGATGGTTGGATTTGAGTTTCAATATAATTATTTAAATTTTGTTCATCACTTAATGCGTTATTAAATATAACAAACTCATCAATTGTAAATTCACGAATTGTGGCTGGGGCTACTTCTGCACCAGAAGCGTAAGAAGCGCCACGACCACCAATACAAAGGTCTTTGTTGATATAAGAAATTGGAGTGCCCGACAGGGTAATCGTATTTGACAGCACACCATTTACATAATATTTTAAAATATTGCCTTTTAATGCAAAAGACATTAACGAGAAGGAAGAGTTTGAAAGCGCTGTATTAGATGAAATTACTTCAGTCCCCGATGATGTTATTATTTTTATTCCGTGCATTGAGGAATTGTAAAATAATTCAAACCCAGAATTTGGGGTGGAGTTATTCCAGTTACTAATAAACTCACCATTACCAGAGAAAGAATTTGCATTAAACTTAACATATGTAGAAATTGTAAAATCACCAGTATATGTGTGAGAATTGCTTTCAAAAATATTATAAGATATGTCGTAAGGTATTCTTAAATAAGAATTTGATGACAGAAGCAAACTCTTGTTGTCTGTATCGGAAACGACCCCTCCTGGTTGAGCCAGGGTGGGGTTTCCCACATATATTGCATTATTTCTCCTAGAAGCTCTTTCTATTTGATTCTGGTTGGGGACAACGGACCATTGACCAGTGCCAGAATTAAAAGAAAGATACGATTGGTTTGATTTGCTGCCAATTCTGTCCAAGGCGGCCATTGTTATTGTTTGATCAGAATAAACCCAATCAATACCGCTGCTATCATTTCGTTTTAATTGAATTTGAAAGGGCGCTCCTGTTTTAAGAGCACCAGTAAAAAATTCAATTCTTAATTCATACATTTTGCCAGCAGTTAAATTATAATTAGCGGATTCCAGAGTCACTGGTGAATTAGTGCCGGACTCAACCGAGTACCAGTCGTTGATAATCAATACTTTGTCCAAATAAACGCGAACACCACCCCGATTTATTAAAATCATTAAACTTTGATTCCCAGATATATCGGGAATATAGAACCCATCAAAAACACCGTTATAAAACTGCGTAACAGCACCGCCGGCATGTTTTGTAAAAGTACCGGCAGTGAAATTTAAGGCGACCGAATAAGCCTGGTTTTGTGTTGATATAGCACTTGATGTAGTTGTTAATGATGGGGTAAAATAGGCTTTAATATCCAAAGCTTTTTCCATAACAGTTAAATCTTTATCGTTGGCATCAAGAAGAATATCTTTAAGCCCAACTAAATCATTAGATGTAACCTCAACAAATCTTGCCCTTAATGAACTAGATATTGTTCTTGTTGCATTGTCTCTATCAACAATATTTTCATTAAAATTATAATGCAAAATAGCATTATTTCTTGTATAAGATTCTGATGGTTTTGATAAATAAAATATATCTTTTTCTGGAAAATTTGAATTCATTAAAATATTTTTAGTTGCTAAAGATATTGTAGAATCTTGAATAAAAAAACCTTTAGTAAAAGTTTTTTCATTTAAAAATTTGCTCCAATTCGTCAATGAAGCACTAACAACCATTGATGAAGAAGCGGCTTGCCATTCATCTATATAAAAAACACCATAAGGGACATATTCAAAAGTGTCAAAATGCACAGTTGCGTTAGCATTATGGCTTCTGGCTATTGAATCACCATAGCCTCTTTCAACAGCATTAAACAAAAATGGAGAATTTTTGGAGCAAAGAACATATTCTCTATTAATAGTATTTTTATCAATTGTTAATATAAAATTATTATCCCCACCCCCGTCTGGAAACCCAATTGTTGTTCCAACAGGAATTGTATTAGAGTTGGCATTAATAGAAGTTGTTAAAAAAGTTGATATCTCATAATCATCTGTTTTTTGAATTTGCCAACCGCCATATATAAAAAACTTTAAATCTTTTTTCATATATTTTCCAAACAAAGAATTTGAACTAAATATATTAAAATCTTTATTATTATTATTAAAACTAATAGATGCCGTTGATGATCCCCCGCCAGCAATTGGAAGGCTTGTTTCATGCACATCTCTTACTTTAGAAACATTTACATCAATTACATAATCAGTCATATCTACTTCATAGATAGGGCACACCTCTTGAACCCTGGCGTTATCTAATGGGTTTTTGGTGGTATATATAGTTACTAATATTTTATTGATAGCACTGTTAGAAATGCCTTGAAGGTAATGTGTAAAGTAATAATTATCTTCAGCTATCTCCCCATCTTGATCAAAAACTAATGTTGATGTGTTCACATAGGCTTTTACATTGTAAGATTTAATTTGTCCATAATGTTCCGATGTAATGATTTTAATTAAATTTACCGGCCTAGCTGTAAATAGATATGTTAATACAACAGGTGTTGAAAACTCGTAGCCGTTTCTGGTAGCGTGTAAATTGCTGGTACTTTTATAAGATGACCAGTATCCAAATTCAAAATTATCATCTAAGTCCAAAACATTTGTTTTAGAACTGCTCGATGTAGGTAAACAGTGCCAATTGCCATTTGCGGTAATTATATTTCCGTTAACATCTTTAGCCCCAGCAACAGCCCACGGAAACGATTCTCTTTCAATTCCGTTAATTGATTCATTTGGTGTAAAATAAAAATCTGCCCTTTTTAATTTATTAAACAATATTTCATTATCAGATAATGATCTTGATTCTGACAGCATTCCGTAGGCTTCATTAGTTATATCATTATTCGTAGGTATAACATAAGTAGCATTGCTTGATGCTATTTCGGTATTAGCGTCAACCTTATCAATATGGCGACTATCAAGCCAATGAACAATAACCATTGGTTTTATTTTTTGGGAAATAGCAGAAATTTTATCTACAAAAGTATTAGATATTGGTTTATTGTAAAGTCCGTAAGTTAGCATTAGACCTCGCTCAGAGTAATTGAGCAATCCCAATAGTAAGTATTGGAGCTAATATCCCTTCTAACCAGAGTTTCGTTATAATTTGTCACCAATACATTATAACTTGTTTGAGTATCAGGCGTCACCCCTGATGAATCCATATTGGTAATTTTAAGCACATGGTAATCGGGATCTCTGGCTATTGACACAATATAGTCCCTAGCCAACCTGTTATCAACCGTTTGTTCTTTACTATTCGGAAGGTATTGCCATGAAAGCACAAAGACATTCCTACTGGCTCTTGTAGTTGATTTATAATAACGACTTCTAGTGTTTTTAACATTAGTGTTCTCGATATAAATTGGCTCAATAGAGGATTCAATGATTCTGTTATGATTTGTTATAACCTTATTATCTATTGAAAGCAAAGTTCTGATCTGCTGCGTATCAAGTATTTCAACCCCGCCAACGGATGGGCGATATTTAATAATTCTTGGCGTTACAGTTAAATTGTTTATCAAACTGGTGCGAATAGTAATGAGTACTATCTTGCCAAGAACAGACAAATCAACATGGGCAGACATTGACGACGAAATCAAAGACACCCTTTGCAAAACCGTCGCAACACTCAAAGCGCCACTTAGTGCCGAATTTGCTTTTGCAGTTTTTATTATTTGAGAATCAGCAACATCTACATGCCCACTAATGCTTGATTGGGCATGAGCTTCTTTAAGCATTGAAACTTCCAGTGATGCCCCCGATCCCCCCACGGCACCATCCAGTTGACCAAACGCAATTTTTTTCATGTCTACAGAAATGCTAAGATTTGCAGAAATAGAAGTTGAAACATCTTGTCTTTCAAATACCGCTGTTAGAGATGTTGATAAAATGTTTTGAATTGAAACTTCTGCATATGCAATTTTTTCTGCATTTGCAGACAATTCAGAAGCACCGGACATTTCTGATTGCGCGTGCAAAATTTCTATTGCTTGAGCTGTTAAGGTAAGCGATGCTGAAAGAGAGGCGCTTATGGCTATTGCAGCATCTGCGGTATAAAAATCATAACCGCTACTTAAAGGCTCTGTTATGCTAAAGCGACTAAAATTTGTCATATTAAGCCTCAACCAAAGTTAAAGAGACATCGTAATAACTGCATTGTGTTGAAAAATCTCTTCTAATTAAAGTTTTAGAATAAGAATCAACATAGCATGTATACTCATCATATGAGCCATTAGGAACAGTCTGTATAGCAACCGTTACAGTTCCACGAATATTACCCAAAGTTTCTAAATAAATCTGCCCTTTACGATTATCAACAGTTTTTACTTGGAGGCTGGGTAGGTAAGACCAAGAGAAATTAAATTCTTTTTTATTATCCTTATAAAACCTTCTTTTATGACCACTTGCTAGGTCTATGTCGTTTACAGACAAAAGTTCAGTAGAATCAAATGTTCTATTGTGTTCAGTAATTTCATTTCCGTTAATCAATATTAGGTTGACAATAGACATTAGTTACCCCTATTTAAACCATTATAAGTTGAAATAACTCTGTTTTCCAGACCGGCTGCTTTTTGGTTTCTGGGTAAAATTTTTGTATTATACTCTTTCATCATTGATTTAAACCATTCTGGTTCCCCAACAAACGTATCAACATAAATGTTTACATTTTGCGTTGAAGAACTTGCTCCGCTCACAGCTTGCAACGATGGGCTGGGGATTCTCATAGACGGAATTTCCGGGACAGAGAACTTTGCTTTATTAAGTTGACTCAGAGCAGGTATGCCAATCTTCCTTACAGCCTCTGCATTTAGAACAAATTCACCACCATGCAGAGTTGCAGGAATTGGCATAGATGGAGCGCCGGGTACGAATCCGCCTTTTTTAAATTTAGGAATATCTCCGCCTCCAAAGCGCCCAAACTTGCCACGTTCCATTGCAATTAAAGCACCAATAAGATCATTTATTGCTTGTTTATTATTTAATAAATAACTTGGGAAAAACAACCCTTTCTCTATATCTCCCACATATTTAAATAATGCATCTGCATAATTTGCCGCTGGACCATCAAAAACCGTTCTTTGGAAAATACCTTGACGAACACCAGGAACTAATTCGTCACCCTTAAATGCTGAGCCAACCATTAACTCAGTTATGTATTGCTCTTTAAGATCAATTGATTTATCCCTCATAAGCTCTAAGACTTTAAATGGATTACCACCTTCTTCAGTTATGTATGCAAAGAAATTTTCCATCCAGCTGTTTCTTGAAAGTGTTGATACTAATTTACCTTGATGCCCTGTACCGGTGAAAGGCACACCTAATCTATGATGAATGTATTGAAGATATGATTCTGTTACAGAATCACCATAAGTGGTTCCCATCATTGATGATTCAAAACGTTGTGGTCTAAAATTTTTACCAGGGGCTAATTCATTCATTGCTGCAGCAATATCCTCTGGTGTATTTTTTACGACGCGAACACCAGACGCTGGAAGCTTTAACCCGCCCATACCAGCAGAAAAATATGTATCAACAGCCCCAAGGGTATGAAGGGTTCCAGGATTTGCACTAACTGCATTATTAAGAGTGCTAATTACAACATAGCCAGTTCCTTCATCAAGTCCCTCTCTAGCAATGTGACCACCAGCTCTATGATTTACAGCAAAATGAACTGTTTGCCTATTTATATTAGGATCATAAAAACCAGTTGGTTTTATAGTAACATTTCCAAGATTATCCATAATTGGCTTAAATGAAGTTTCGTGAACAAGCAATACTTGTTCCATTAATTCACTAACTGGTTTTGATTCGTAAAAATTAATTAAATCTTTAGTATTTCTTGTTCCCATTGGATTTACTGCATAATTGGTAGCATCAAGACCAGATACACCATCCCAATTGTGAATATTATCTAATAAACTACTACTGAGTTCTCTTTTATTTATGAACCCCACTCCTGCTATGCCATCTGGTGACATATATTTAATAATAGACCTTGGATATGTTCTCATCGCCTCCGCCAGATGAAATTTATTTACAGCCATAGCGTCATCTATAATTGATTTTCCAGATTTAGCAAAATTATTAATTTGTCTTCCAGCGATAAATCTTTGCAATAAATTTCCATGATACATTTGATAAAATAAAGCATCTGCAATAGTCGTATATTTGGGCAAATCTGGTCTTGCCATTGAAATAGAATCTAATAACTGATGGGGGGCTTTTATATATTGAAAATCAGAAACCTGATTAGTAAAAGGATTATTTAATCCAGCAAGGGCATTTGAAATCTCTGAATATCTTAAAATTGGTAAATGTCTATTTGCTCCAATAGTTGCATAAAGATATTGATCCGCTGCGTCCTTACCAGCTTTTGTTGCCATATCAAAACCAGATATAGCCGATGGTGCTTTAGGAATATTTGTAATACCTGGAAATAAATCCCCAATTTCTGGGGGATTGAATGCAATTTTTTCACCACTAGATAGTGTATAGTATGGAGTATCAAATCTCCCAACAATGGCTTTCTCAGCTTGCTCTCTTGATATCCCATATCCCCTTGTTCTTGCAATAGCGACAATTTCTTCTGGTGTTGTTGCACCAAGATAATCAGCAACTGGCCCAAGAGACATAGCGATTGATTTATCTGCTTGATCTTTAACCTCCCCTTTAACAGCAGTCATAATAATTTCTGGACCCTTTTCAATAGCTGGGGATGATCTAAAATTTGTAAGGTTTTTTATTCCTGCAAGCCTTAGTATTGCTGTTTCTTTTGCATTTTGAGCAATTTTTTGAATTGATCCTAATCCAACTTTTCCTTTTACTTTAGTAGCTTTTGAAAACAATTTACTAAATATTTTTGGAATAAAAGATTTTACATCATTATCAAATTCATCCCATATAGATTTAGAAGATCGTTTTGGTAAAATTGATTTTATTTTGTCTTTAATAGAGAACTTCCATGTATTTTGATTTTGCGCTAGTTTACTCAACGATTGCTCTGCTTTGCTTAAATTTAAATAAGGAAGTTGTTGAACATGTCTCATGTGTGGTCGTAAACCAAGAGCTTTACCAATACTATTTACCCAATCCTTATAATTACCTACCCGCTCTCCTTTTGGACTATTATGTATTTTTCCTAAATATTCAGCAATTTTTCTACTTAAAAGATCCATTGCCGTTTCAAATTTAGAAACCTCTTTTGATTGGGGGATGATTCTTGGGTCCGTAAAAAAATCCTTTTTTCGTCCCGATAAGGCGTCCGCAAAATTTTCCATAATACTACCAAATAGTACGTCGCCTTCTGCTGCGTGTTGGGCACGAGATTTCTCACCAGTTTTTAACCCCAACAGGTCATCAATATAATTATTCCAATAAATCATATCTTCAGGAGAAGACAAAAATTTTGGCATTATGCCGTCGGCCTGAAGTTTTGCTTTTGCCGCTAGTCTAGCAACATAAATTTGCTGGTTTCTATTTATTTGAGTTTTAAAACCCGAAATGAAATCTAATTCATCAAATAAATCCAAAACATTTCTGTCAATTCGCCCGGTTGCAACATCGTCTGCGCCCGGAGCATAATTGTACGGCAATGCTTTTATAAATTCAGGGGCGTTATTACGGTCAAGGGCTATCATGGGTCTAGGATTTTCAAAATTACTCTGATACCATCTTCTCGGTACACCTTTAAGACCATCTGCAAAAATAGTATCTCTAGTTAATACATGTTTAATTCTTTCAGTAAGTGTTGGATTTGCAGCATCAAGAGAATTAAGCCCAATATGTTGAACAAAATTCCTTGCACCTTGTTTAATTAACGGAGAGATTGCATCCTTTAAGCTAATAACTCCGCCAATTCCCATTTTTTCAGAAATTGCTGCGCTTGCAAAATTTCCTATTTTGCTCAAACCAGGTATTTTTATAGGAATAACAGTTGTTGCGACATTAAAAGCATCAACGAATCCAAATTTAGAACCGGGAGCAACGCCCTCTCTGTTTTGCAAAGGAATGTTTTTACCAAACATTGCTCCGATGTTTAAAGGCTTTCCGGTTTGAGCGTCTTGCCTTGCTATGTAGTTTGTAATCGGATTTGAAGATTTTTTAGTAAACGGAGACATGGCGGCATCGGTTACTGAGCCAACAATATTGTTAATTTCATTACCTAGTTTAATTACGCTGTTTCCAGCATCAACCAACCCCCATTTAAAAACCGATCCAAGTTCTTTTATTCCACCAGTTATTTTCTTGGTATCTGTGGAGAAAATATCCATAACACTTCGTCCAACAGGCTTGCCCTGCTTAGCAGCTTTATCGTAATCCAAACTTGACTTCTTATCAGTTTTGCTTAATTCTGCAAAAGTCATTGGTGATGCTGGATAAACTTTAGGCAGAGGCGCATTAGTTTTACCCAATATTGCCCTTTCCATCATGTCTGCGCTTTTACCCCGAAGAGCACTACCAGTTGGAACTTTTCCGACAGGTCCGCCTTTTTTAAAATACGGAATGCGATTATCATTCATTTTTGTTAAAGCACCAACACCAATTCTTTCAACAGCCTTAGCGTTAAGAACAAATTCACCACCGTGTAATATTGCTGGTATTGCGGTGTTAGGGGATCCGCCAGTATAGCCACCTTTTGCATAGCCCTTAACCGGAACCAGACCGCCAGCTGAAAATTGAAAAATTCCACCAATTCTTCCAGTGATGCCTCTAATTGTACTAAACACAGGGTTGTTAGTAACATTTTTACCAAACCAGCTCTTTATGTCATTCCATACATCTTTCAATCCAGTAAACAAGCCATCCCATGCGCCAGATAATTTTTCACCAATTTTCTTTACAAAACCACCAACATTTTCTGGCACTGTAACCGTAAACCAATTTGTTATATTGCCCCATGTATTTGATAAGCCTGTGGACAAACCTCGCCAAGCATCCTTGACTTTTTCGCCAATTTGATCTTTCAATCCACCTAGCCAAGGAAGCAATTGTTCAGTCCAAAAAGTTTTTATTTTCTCCCAAGCCGCTGTCATCATTCTACCCAGTGCAGTTGCTGCTAACAAATTCAAAGGACCAATTATTGCTATTGTTAACACCATCAGCAAGTTATCTTTTATAAAAGAACCCATTGAAGTACCAATTTTTATCATGATTTCTTTAAAAACTCTAGAAAGGGCTGGGACAGCAATTTTCACAATTTTGTCTTCAATTTTTTTTGCGTCAAAAGATTCATCAATCGCAGTATTCATTTGACGCTCCATGTTGTCCACAGAGCCACTTAATCTAGATCTTAATCTTTCATTAAATTCTTCAATTTGCCTTTCCATATTGTCGGCTGAACCGAAAGCATATGATGGTTTTTCAGGACGTGATTTTGGAGCACTTGGGTCTTCAAACTGGAACCCTGGTGTTGACTCAGACTTGGCACCAGCGCCAGCGCCTTTTTCTTCTTCACGAATTGTTTCAAGTGTAATTTTAATTGTAGCTAAATCTTGAAGTTCTTTTATAAGAGATTCAAATTTAGTTTTAAATTCACTAAATAGATCGCCCTTAAGCCCAGCGATTGTTCTCTTTATTCCGTTAATCATTGCATTTACAGCACGAATACCTGCTTGATCCCACATTGTGGTAATGGCTTCAGATGTTGTAGTGGTAGTCAACAAAGTCTTAATAGCATCCATTGTTGGAGTAACATATTGCGGAATTACGCTGGCGTTAAACGCCGATTTGAAAGCATCGGTAACTCCATTTGCCATATGATAAGCAGCGCCAAGAATTGATTTTGGATCTTTAACATTTGCAGTTGCTCCAAATTTTTGTGCAGCAATATCCACAAGTGTGCTGAGGTCTGTGTCAAATAATTTAATTGCTGAGTCTATAGATTTGGAAATAGCACTTGGTAGCTCATCCATAGAGCTACCAAATATGGTAGCCATTTTTTCTGAGAAATCAACCCCTATGCCGCCAAGATTTTTAAGTGATTTTTCAAATTCTTCTTTTGAAGCAAAACCCTTTTCTTTCAAAAGTTCAACTTGCTCATCAAATTGCTCTTCAAGAAGATCAAATTGCTTTTCAAGCTGTTCTTTCTGATTTGCTATGACAGCTTTTGCAATCTCTCTTTGCTCGGCTTGAAGATCTCTGTTATAACCTCTGTCAAGATCAAGCAATTCTTTATCGGCTGATTGTTTTGCTTTTCTTTCTTCCGCATCAAGCCTTCTTGCATCTTCATAACGACCTTCGTATATAGCAAGTTTTCTTTCACGGATATAATTTTCAACATCACTGGCTCTATTGCGTATCATCTCCCTACGTTTTTCTTCGTAATCCATTTTCTTTGTTAATTTTTCTTCAGCCTCAGCTAAGGCATCAATACCAGCAGACATGTCGTCAAAAGCATCAAGAGCGTTTTCTCTTTGCTTATCAAGTTGTTTTTTAATGTTGTTAGTAACTTTATCAAATTGTTCATCAAGGTTGCTAAATAATTTTTCTGTAAATTCAACTTGTAAATCTAAAAGACCATTTTTTACTGCTTGATTAATTTTATTAATTAGACCTGCACCACCATCCAGTGCCGCTGGGGCTGCCTTCTTAAACGCTTCTCTAATTTCATCAGCTATAGCATTTGGATTTTTGAAAATCTTAATTAATGGAATATTTAACGAAACCCCCATAATTTTTTGATATGCGGTAGCAATTTTGCTTTGAACACCTTCGGCTTTGTTACCAACTTTAACAAAAGTTTCTCCAACTTTGTTAGAAAACGCTGTGCCTATTTTTGCAGCACCACCAACAATACTTGCTCGGTTTTTCTTCAATGTCTGCTCTAAGCCTATAATCGCAACAGAGGCTACGCCAGCAGCACCAGCAAGTCCAAGCAGTGGTGCGCCCAATGGTCCGCCAAAAGCCGTAACTAAGCCCCCGATTATCCCAAAAGCAGCTGTTGCTGCAATTGCAATTGATCTAAGCCCTTCAAGTATATAAAGAGTAAAACCTATAAATTTATCAGTTACATAACCAAAAAAACTTCCAATTACGCCAGAAGCGCTTTGAAACAATTTACCAATACCCCTCAGCGCAAGACCGATAATACCGACAACATCGTATCCCAAGGAAAATAAAAATCCTTTAAAGTATTTAATAGCCGTTTCTGTTTCGCCAGTAAAAGTGGCAACAATTGCCCTTTTAAGCATAATAAATTTGTTTATAATTCTAGTAAGAAATGGAGCGAAAGTGTTGGTCATAAAAGATTTTCCAACAGTTTCGGTGAATTTTTTAAATGATTCAGAAACCTTTTTTATAAAATAAGCAAGCGTTGCAAAAGCGCCAGCAGATTTTTCCGCTTGACTTTGCAACTTAGTATTACTAAATCCACCAAAGCTTTGTATGACATCAAAAATTGGATTAGCCAAATTTGCAATAGCTTGTCTTAAATTATTAAATGCTTCTTTTAAGTAATTAATTGCTACAGACGAACCTTGCCCCATAGTCTTAAATGTTGCAAATATTGCACCTATTATAACAACAACCGGAGCAAGTATGGTTAATACCATAAACAATTTAACAAAATTAGCCGCAACAGCCCCGACAGCAGTGCCTACACTTTTAAGAACATTAGCAGTGCCCGTTTTAAATACAGTCGGCGCCCCCATTACAAATTTTTGCCCTCTAGACAAAGACTTTGCCCGTGCTGCTGCCTCTTGAGCGGTAATTTGCTCGCCAGCCCTTGCAGCCGCTTTGTTAACTTTTTGCAGAACAGTTTGCGCTGCAGCCGTTCTGTAAATTTCTCTATTAAATAGACCTAATTTTTGTGCTGCTCGTGTTGCTCTTAACCCAAGAGTTGATATACCAGCAGTGAACATAAACAGAAAGGGAGTCAGCAGTTTGCTATTGAGCAATGAAGAGAAAAATGTTGAAACTGCAGCTGTTGGGAGGATGGCGCTTGCTTTGGCTATGGATGTTAAACCACTTGCAACTTTTTTAAGATTTTCGCCAGAACCTACACTTGCAATTTTTTTACCCAAAAATTGCATCGCTCTTCCGCTTTCATAGGCTTTAGAGAATTGATCAAAAAAGTTTTTACCTAACGGAATTTTGCTAACATATGGTTTTATATTTCTAACTTTCGTTGCCCTAACAGCTCTTTGTTTCATTTCGGCAGATTCCAATAATCCAAAAGGTTTAAAAACATCATCTTCGTATTGGAATTGACTTGTATCAACTCTACGAGTTGCTCTAATGTTTCTTGTTCTATCTAAATTGTCTACAAACTTGATATTCTTTATTTTATCCCCATCAAGAAAAGAGTTTCCGATGAATTGGTTTGGACCTTTAAACAAGTTTGGTCCAGTAAATACATTTGCAAAAGCTGTATCTATTTGAACTTCTAATGCGTCAGCAGCATCACTAATATTTTTTGTAAAACCTTTTGTAGCAATATTCATATTTTCTTTAATATTTTCGGCAGCATCCTCAAGAGGTTTAGCAGCCTCTCCGATCTGATCTGTTACTTTTGTAACCGGATCATCGGTTAAGGTTTGCAATACCTCCCCTGGCTGTGAGGTAACTTCTTGAACCACTTCTGTTGTTTTATCAACAGCTGTATTTAAAGCCTGCTGCACAGTATTAAGCAGTTGTGTTGATTTTGCCAATTGCCCGGCAGTCTTTGCAGCGGACTTTGCACTCATACCTGCAGCTCTTTCAATATCAGTACGAGCCTTGCTTATAAGTGCTGGAACTGAATTATCAGCAATGCTTTTTTTAATAGCTGTAGTTCCTTTTCCTTTTATTGCACTAACCGGCAGGGCTTTCAATGTTTTTGCAATTTCATTTAAATCAGATGTCATTGCGTCAAGAGCATTAACGACTGGATTAATTGCTGCAATAGAAGATTGGGCTGCTACTTGGCCAACTGCCTGTATAACTGGAGCGGCTGGAGCAGCAGGAGATGGGACAACAAGTTGTTTATTGCTAAGATTATTTAAAGCATTGGCTAGTTTTTGTAAATCAGGTTTAGCATCATCAAGACTATTAGATACAGTTTTAAGAGCGTCATCAACTTTATCTCCACCTGCTGCTGCAATCTGTGCAGAGTCTCTAATATCAACAAGATTTTGTACAAGATTATCAATTGCGCCCCTATCCATTAATTCCGGAGCAAGATATCCTGGCAAAAGATTTTTTTGTCTCCTCAGCCTGCCTGCCCTAACTTCAACTTGTTTAGCAACAACATCTTCTTGAATTGCAGGAAGACCAGCTACTTTATCTACATCAGCATCTTTTAGCCCAGCAACTGCTTGGAATAAAATTTGCCTGATGAGCATCCTCGCAATGCGAACTTGCACTTCTTTGCTTGCGGACGCAATTGGACCTTTAGACAAAATGTCTGTTATCAATTTATTAAAATTGTCTTTTGATTTCCCACCAACAATATCAAACAATCTTAAGTCATCAATAATCTTTTGTACATCAGGAGTAAGCTTCTCCCCTCTAGGCATTAACTGCCTCATCCTGTTCATTATACTACCGGTTCTACCGGTTTCTATTGTGTCTATTGCATCCTGAGCTGCCAAAATCATTGCTTTTTCTATATCAGCAATTTGATCACCAACAGATTGAAGCAGTACGTTAGACCAACTTCCGGGAGTCAATGACATCATTGACTGCATTATTCCTTTAATAATTGCAATTTCAACAGGTATAGCAGTTCCTTTTGCAACAGTTGTTGCTGCTGATTTAATCACCAATGCTTTGCCAAGCATTTTTGTATCGTTTGTTATGCCATTAATAATATTCTGCATTACAGTTGTGTATGTTATTTGTGCGTTTTCTGCTGACATTTTTATTGAACGATATACTTCAAGAGCAGTAGATTTTGCGGGCAAAGCAATAGGTGGTTTAACACTAGCAAGCCGGGCTGTTTCTTGCTTAATAATTTCTTTCAAAACTCTTGATTCTTCAGCAGCTAAGGCATCAACAATTGTCGTATTAAACTTTTTAATTAATGGATCAAATCTTGCTCTACCAACACTCTTATAAAGTTGATCAGCAGACAATTGCCTCAAAGTCATCTTGTCGGATACATTCATGGAATCATAATTAGGAAATGCATCTTTTAAGAATTGTTCGGATTTTACATAGCTATAAACCAAATCTTCTTGAAGTTTTCTTGAAGCAGCTCTTGCTCTAGCAAACATGTTGTCATATTCGGCAAATGTTTGGCCAGGTATCATGTCCGCCGGGATAGGTCTACCAAGCGGATTATATTCAGCCGTTGGCGGTTCAAGCACATTTAATCTGTGCTTCATCTTTGTGCCTAACACTTTTACTTTCTTCACAGTTGGCGTTATTGGTTCAGACACAGCTGGAAGAAGCTTTGTTGCATCTTCAAGACTGAGTACTTCCATAAGTTCTTGAGTAATTTGTGCTCTTATTTTCTTTAAATTACTTAACCCTCGTGTTTGAGCTGGCGTAAGATACACTTTGCCATCGGCTTCTGGAATAAGTATTTTTTTTATCGAATCGTCAATTAAAAGTAGTGCTTTTTTATACCCTTTTTGCAAACGAATAGCTAGTTCTTCAGCAGAACCGGCTAAGCTAATATATTTAGACGGATCTCTAAATATTTGACGCAAAGGAATAGCGCCACTAACAGCCGTAATGAGTGTAGCAAGATCCGTAAATTCTTTTATAGCAACTCTTGTTATAGCATCTTTGCCTGCTGCTATGGCAGCAAAAGCCTTTCCTCTTGCATTCGTCATTGCAGCAATCCGTGTACTTTGCGGAATATCCAATGAACCCATGCCAACTTTGTTAACATCTAAGATTGTCTTTACATCCTCAAGCGAACCAGGAGCTGGAATGATTCTTTTACCTTGCGACAACACCCGAGGCTTTTGAATTGCTTGCTTCGCTCGTTGTTTTTCCGAAAACTCTGTTTTTGACTCATCAAGCGATTTTAACTTCTTTTGGGTTGCTGAAAGCCTTTTGGTATATTCATCTACTTCTTTATCTATTTGTTCATCTGTAAAATCAAAATATTCAATTAATGCTTGACGAGCTTTTGCCGATTTTCCTTTAGAAATTTGCAAATCTGACAAATGTTTTCCTATAGCATATTTTTTTCTTGCAGCATCAAGCGCTTTACCAGTTACAGGAGTAATTGGTCCTTTAAGCATTTTGCCTGTTTTTGAACTTAATTTTGGACCCTGGGTAAATACAGGATAGTCCCTAAGGGGTATTCCATATAAAGATTCTTCCATTAGTTTAGCTCTTGAAATTTTTTCAAAAGCAGAATTTTTTATTTCAGCAATTTCCTGATCAATTTCTTTTGTAAAAGACGCAAGGGTAGTTCTTCTGCCGGCTAATTTTTGGGCAAGCCTTGGATCTTTATCAAACCGCTCCATTTCCGTTAATGATTCAAGACGCATTAGTTCTTGAATCAGAAGGTTTCTGTAGCCTTCTATTTCCTTAGTAATAGAATCAAATGTATCATAGATTGCACTTGTGCCATCTTTTAGTCTGTATCCACCAAGAGGATCTTTTGCTAATTTTTGTAACCTATATATTGCTGATGTTAATTTTTTTCTAATCGGAATAGTTGAAACTCTTCCAAGTTTAAACGCTCTCTTTTGACTCTCTACTATTTCTAAATAGTTGTCGTATTCTGCTTTACGAAGCGCTACTGCTTCATTATGTGCTTTTTGTGCAAGCTCTTCGGCTTGATCAAAAAGAGATATTGTTTCTGCATCCATATCTGCACCAGGACGAGAACTCATAAATTTATTTTTTTTCCGTTCTATAGGTTTTCTAGAATAAACTTCAGGATCTCTTTCGGCTTCTTTTCTGGCTTCAATGAATAACTTTTTAATATCTTCGTCAGATACATCGTAAGTTTGGTCTATTCCATATCTCTGTTTAAGAGTCAAAATACTTTGATTGGCTTGCGCTAAAAGCCCCGATCTCAGTTCTTCGGGAGCCATTGATATCATTAATCTCTGAACATCTGCTGGTATTTTTGATTCACTTCTACCAATTATTAATGGTCTGTTTTGTCTGCTTTTAAGAAATTTATCGGGGAAAAGCTTCAGCCCCGTTCTTTTAACATTCTGCCCTTCACGATCCATGAATTCTACAACTTCAAAAAATCTTTGTTGGTTTTTAATAGCTTCAAAAAGATCTTGTTTAAAAGTAGTTGGTATTACAAATTTTTGGGCAAGTCTTTGTTCGCTTATATTTCTCAAAAAAGCAGGAATAGTATGACCAAATACTTGCATCACATCAATAATTTCTGCTTTTGTTATAGTAACTACCGAAGACACAGCATTTCTTGGTATTGACATTATTTGCTGGAAAGTATTAAATGCTAATAACTCTTCAGCTGTCATTTTAAAACCAGGAACAGGAACTGGTTTGGGCATTCCTAGAAGCGGAGTTTTTCTTGGCGCTTCTGGAATGAAAGTTCTAGGAGGCAGTTGCGGAAATAAACTAAACCGTTTTGAATTTAATCTTACCCAATTTGGGTTATTAATTGCCGATAGCAAATCTCGTGGTGGTCCATACATCGGTCCGGCGGGAGTCGCTACATTATTCCTGTACCGTGGACCCGGACTTCCACCACCACCGCCGCCTGCTGGGTTTACAAATGGAGCAGAAGGACCGCTTCCTGGTCTCCCCCTGCCTGGTCCGAATTGATTGCCTTCAGCGTTACCAATAAAAGTGTTGCCAATAAATTCGTTCGGTCCTTTGAATATATGCCCAACAGTTTTTGATATTTTTGAAGCTGCATTTTTTGCTGTTTTCTCAGCAGTTGAGGCGGAATCCTTAATTGACTTATCTACTTTTTTAACAGCATCAGCAACTTTGTTTGTATTTTCAGAATTAGAATTAATACCGTTTTGAAGATCACGAACAAATGCGGTTGTGCCTGGTAATATTTTTTCAAATTTTTTAACAAAACTATCAACCAACTTTTTGCCTCCGGCATCAAGAACGCGGCTTCCGCCAGTTCCGCCAGGAATTGCTTTTGATTGTTTTAAAAATTCTACCGTTTCTGGTGTCAACCCCGATGTATCGGGCACCCTGCTTCTAGATGCAAACCTATCAAAACGATTTGGAATTTTTCCTTCTGTATAGAATGCTTGGCTACCTGGGATTTGAATAACTTTTTTAAATTTTAAAATATCAGGGCGACTAAGAATATCTTTAATGTCCAAAATTTCTTTTTTAGTTTTACCAAAACCAAGCAGCCTTGCTCCTTTCATTGAAGCAAACATTCCCTGAATTGTTTTTAAAGTTCCTAAAAATATTTTAAATGGACCAGTCAGTGCCAGTATAACAAGGAGGCTACCTAATACCTGCTTGACACCTTGTGGTAAATTTTGCACAAAAGTTGCAAATTTTTGAATTATTGGGACAAGAAAGGCAACAATACTGTCAACAATCGGCACAATAGCACGACCTATCTGCAACAGTCCCTCTTTTAATTGTCTATATCTTACTTCTGGAGATTTTTGAGCCAAAAGCAATTCAGTTTCTACCATTAAACCAGCCATTTCGTTTACATCAAAAGCTTGCGCAAGAAAAATTTTTGCAACTTCGGTTTGAGTGTTTCCTAGGAAGTCAGCATTTTGTGTAGACTTTAAAGCCATTTGTTTTAATTTATTTTGAGCGTCTATCTGACCCTTTTGAACAGCCGCAGCCAGAGCAGTTTGCTGGTCTGTGCCTTTAATTGTTGATGTAGCCATTTTGTTTATTCTTGATAGATCTTCAATAGTATTGATAGAAATTGTATTAAACCCTTTTAATTTCAATTGCATATTAATACTTTGTTCTAATTGTTTTGCAATAATATTTTCCTGCGTTTGCTGAACACCTGGCGCTCTCGCCCTGCCAAGATTACTTAAAGCATCTTGGAACTGAGCCAGTTGCGAAATAGATGTTGCCATACGGGGTCCTTGGCGAACACCAAACAATCTTGAATAGAATTCAAGGACACCTTGTTGCCCTTTATTATCCTTCAAAGCATTAAACCCATCTACAAGCTGTTGAATATTGCTTATACCAACACCTGACGAGTAGCTAAACCCATCCATACTGCTGGATAGACCATCCACCATTTGCTGATTTTGCTTTGTCATTGCGTTCATTCTCTGCAAAGAAACTTTCACTGAGTTTGCTGACGCACCAAGTTGAAAACCAGCCGCAATCATAGGAGTTACCAAAGCAATAGCCTCGGTCATACTAAGACCGAATAGGTTTGCCGCCGCAGAGACCTCAGGGAATGCTTCCGCTATATTTCTCAACGACATGACAGTTTTGTTTTCAACAAGGTTGAACATAGCCATCTGCCCTCGTAATGTGGCAGTTATGCTGTCGGATATCAACTTGTTGTTCAAGTCAACACTCATCCCGAGATCCCTTCTTGATTTCAAAATGTTTTGATACATTGAAGAAACAAATTCTTGCGATGCAGTAATATCCAAATTACCAAGTTTTTCCATTTCTGCTGTAATCAAAACCATTGTTGACAACATATCTTTACTGGCAATTCCAAGTTCTGCATAATCTCCAGCCAAAGATTGAACAAGTAATCTTGAGATACCCCACTTTGCGGTTATCTTGTCTAACTCAATACCCAGCTCAGCAACGGCTTTTTTTGCTAAATCAATATTTGAAGCCGTAGCCGTTCCCACAAAGTTATCAGCCAACAATTTTGTAACTCTAATATTTTGTGTTTCTAATTTTGCATAATTATAAAACACTTCTCTTAAACCATAAATAATTGGAGCAGAAAAGTTTCTTGAAAAATAATAACCGGATTGCTGAGCGGCCATGCCAACAGACCTAAGTTGTTGACCATAATTTCTTAAATCATTTCCCCTTACAACTTTATTAAAAGATTTTTGATTAATTATTGCGGAATTCAAATGAGATGAATATTGTCGCAAGTATTGCCCAAATTGGGGATTTGTTGTATTAGCAGCTTTAATTGCATTAAGATTTTTTTGTAAAAAATCAGCTTCAACTCTTGCGTTTTTAAGAGACTGCTCAAGTATTTGTATATTTCTTGAATATTTTCCAACTTCAGCGCCTGCCCTTGAAGAACCTGATGCCGTTAACCCCAAAGCTTTATTTAAAGAACTTGTTAAATTGCTGGCGCTCTGTGCCCTTGTTGCCAAAGATGCAATATTCTGGGCTAGAACCTGGAGCTGGTTATTGATGATAGCCGTAGCGGAGGTAGCGTTGTCCGTGACAACGGCATTTATATTAATTGACGCTTCATTTCCGCTAACATCAGACATAGTTTGTACTATAAATTATCGCACAATAAACTATTTTAGGCAATTTATTATTGCTTATCAGCATACAGCTCGGGGAACGCTTGCCTTCTGTCTTCATCTGTAGCCATACCAAACCCAGTAATGCCTTTAGATTGCAATTCCATAGCCGTTGCTCCTGTTTTTTGAGGTTTAGGCGCAGGGTCATACCAGTCTTCTTCAAAATCAACATCAGCGCCCTGTGCTGCTGCAGCAATCTTCATACTTGTGGAAGTTTCGTTCGTACAAGCGCGATATAATAAAAACAGTTCATTTAGTGTCAGACTGTTTTCTAACTCATATAAATTCAACCATGAACCAATTTTAACAAACAATTCTGATTCATACTTGAGGAGAGGGATGTCCTCCCAGCCGAGAGGTTCTCCATCCTCTCCGCTTACAAGGAAGGGTCTGACCCCATTGCGGCCGACATTACTTCACCGAATGAACGCAAGTCAAGCACATCTTCAAGAGCTTCCCTGTTATTAGCAAGTTCTGGATCAACAACTGACAGAGCAATGCCTGCAGCTTCAACCATAACATCAATATCGGCATCAGACAATGTATCTTCCGTCTTGAGGTCTTTAACGACTTTCATAAACTTACGAAGACTACGAATTGTCAATGGCTTGATTACACGAACCTTGCCATCAGCAAACAGAATTTCCTTGCCGGCCAAAATATCTTTATTTATATTACCCAATTTAATCACCTGTTCCTTTTGTTAAGAAGAAAGCCGAAGCTCCCTAAGTAATAAGTTTACCACAAATTACCAGGGAGCTTCAAGCTTTTACAAACTATATTTGATTTTTATTAAATATTACGTTTGGTCAACGATTTTGCCGTATTCGTAACCACTGTCTGCAATGGTTGGAAGAATGCGGAAACCTACCGTAAACATAGTCGCTTCGGCACGCTTCATGGAAATCATTGACGATTCCATTGAAACAGCGCGCTTGGCATAGAATTTACGAGTCTTAATCGCTGCTGCGCTTGAGCCCGGAGCTGCGCCGGTTACTACAATTCCTTTCTCATTCGGGTATACCGATTGAGTACCAAAATTGAAAGTTTGTGTAGAAGCACCGTCTTGTGTTGCCACAATGTCGCCATCGTCGTAGTTCCAAGCCGTTGTAAGGTTTGTCAAAGTTCCTTCTGCAAGGGTTGTCTTCAACATAACCTTTACTTTTGATTGAATCAACTTAGCGGCATCGCCAAATTGATCAACTTCAATGTCAACTATTTCTGGTTCCCACGAAATTTCAACACCGTTTGATGTTGCACCAACATCATTGAAATTGTTCATTGCTGCAATCGTTGTTGAGTTTGCGTTAGTGCCAAGCTTAATTGTGGCTTCACCAACAACAATATTTGCTACTGTTACTGCCATTTTAAATCCTCCTGATTTAATCTAGCCGAAAAATTTTTCGGCCTTTTTTATCTCGCCATTTGGCGATTTTTTGCGAATCCTCAATATCGACTTCGTTTTCACGTTTGCCGATACCTAAACCCTTCATCCATTCAAAACTATAAACCTTGCCAGAGACTTTTACCTCATAGCCAGATTCTTTTCCAATGTATGTAATTGTAGTGTATCCCATATTTCATTATAACACAATTCTTTTATGCGTTTTACCGCAATACCCATTATACCACACTAATTATCAACATTTTTAATTTTAAAATCAAGATTCATTCTATACCAGCCTTCTTTTTCAATAGGGGCAGCCAAGCTTGATCCGATCATATAAGAACTTAAATTTCTGACTTCCGTATTGACAATTCCATCGGTTTGAGCAACTAAATCACCAATTGAAAGTATAGAAATAAATCTTTCTGACAAAGCAAAAAGCCTTGCTGCATCTGTATCAAAAATAGAATATCTTATATAGTCGCACCTCACCCAGTATTGCTCTACATCGGGAACCCTTGGCTGGTATAAATATGTAACAAAGGGGGCTGGCTCGTTCCCAGTTGCCACCACAGGAAAAAAATTCATCGTTTTCCCAGCAATTGATATAACGGTAGCGTCATTCTTTACTCGCGTATTGACATCGTAAACACTAATTCCCATTATTTCACACCCCTTAAATTCTTGAAAGATTCATTGAATGTATCTATGAAAACCTCTTTTGCTTCTTCAACAACATCCTCTTGATACCCAATATTGTCTGCGGTTATCGTAAACTCATTACCATCAGATGATATATTTACTACACCGTATGGGGGGTTAATTTCTTCTAAATTGAGTGCAGTCGCCACAGCGGCCTCTGCCGCTGCTGTCTGTATGTCTAAAGAAACAGTATTTAGACGATCTATATATTTTTGTATATCGTGAAATATTGTAAATTTTATCATTGAGGCTCGATTACCCTTTTAAGCATAACTAAGTTATGATGTTTTTTCCCAGAAAAAGAAAATTTAGGTTGTATACCTATAATTTCATAAACATCTGAACTGATTGCATTATTGTATCTATCTTTAACAGATCCAATTCGGTTAGAAAATGTTATATAAGAATCATATTTGTTAGGGACAATTGCTTCATAGTAAGCTATATTTTCGTTGTATGGAGCGACTCTTTTTTCCCCACCCGTTGAAGAAAGCGTAGGAGTTTGAAATTGAAAATATATTACTCCGGCATTTGTAAATGTTGGATATTTTTGTCCTGCTGCGTTTGTTGTAATCGTTTTTGTATAAACAATCCCATTGTGAGTAAAGCGAAAATATGTTCCATAGGCCATAATTACACCACATAGTCCATAATAAATAATGTGTAATCCATCAACAAAATATCTGCATCAATATTCCCGGTTGATTCATAAAAAGAATCTTTTGTCTGATACTTTAGTACATCCATATCTACGGTAGTCATGCCATGCCTTCTAAATTCCGAATCGTCGTTCATCATGTCAAGAAGTAATAAATCAGATGCTTGTTCAACATTGTTAGGAACAAATTGCCAGCCAAAATCGCCAACAACTTTGTAATCATCGTCTGAATTAAATTTATTAGTTACAACAATTTTTTGTACACTATCTAAATAGGAGTTTTTAAATTGAATCCAGTTTGATGACTGAAAATTAAAAGGCTCTCGGCATTTTTCTATGTTATTTACCGAAGAGTTGTTTGAATCATGCAACAGCGTTTCATCCTCATCACCAACATTCATAGTTACTGTTTTTAAATTTACTATTGGTAAGGGAAGAGGTAGTGTGCTTTTATTATTTCCATTTAATATAAAAAATTTATTAAAATAAAAATCAAAAGATTGTCCACAAAATGTATTAATTATATTTCTAACTTTTTTTTCATAAGAATCAAATTTGTCATAAAAATTGGTTTCAAGTTCAGCATGTTCTCCAAAAAATATATCAATATCGCAATAAGGAGTATAAACATTTATATATTGAGATTGAGTATATGATGTGCCACTTATTGTGTAAGTAAAATCAACTCTATGTCTCCCGGCAGAATTTAAAACATAAACACCGGATGCTTGCTGACCGTAGGTAATTGTATATACGCCTGCGCTTGTTCTTGTAGCATTTGTTGGGCCGCTTACTTGTGAGCCAAATTCGTGATATAAATTTGTGGATACAATATTGGATGCAGGATCGCTTGGCAGGGTAAGGGTTAATGTCTTACTTGTATTGATTTTTACATCATCCATAATAACCAATTATAACAGAAAATGCGTTTTAGACCTTAAAAGGTTTGCATGGCTACTGACACTTCTAAGTCGGCAACCTCTGTATCAAGATTTGAATTGGCTATTGCATCTGTTATGTTAAATGAAATAACAGTATTGCTTGCATCTTTATAAAATAAAATTCCATCAGCATAATTGATTGCCAACTCTCCGTGCTCCAGTGAATTACCAACTGGGGCGGCGTTAGCAGTTCCTGATCTTTTAAGCTTTACAATGTTAGCCATTGTCTCTCCTAATTAAAAACTACCACCGTCTACAGTCACATTATCAAGGTTTGTTCCGCTTAATACCGTGGTGCCAGCAATTTTAAAAACTTTTCCTGCTAAAATATTTATATGTTCCGATGATGTCCAAGAATCGGTGGCATCAACCCAGTTAAATGTTTTATCTGTTGCCCCTTTAACTGTAATACCAGCACCATCTGCTGTAACATCTGTTGGGCTGTCAATATTTGCAATAATAACATTTTTATCTTCAACAACAAGAGTTGCTGTATTTAAAGTTGTTGTATTGCCCTGAACAGTCAAATCACCGGTTACAGTAAGGTTGTTTGAAATAGTAACATTGGCTGGCAAACTTAATGTTACTGCGCCAACTCCAGAGTTGGATACTGCAATTTCATTTGCAGTGCCTGTCAAACCAGTTACGAGATTTGTTGTTCTATCACTAATTTGAGATGCTGTAATTGAAATTGTAGTGTTTGAAGCAGCGGTTAAGCGACCATCTGCCTGAACAGTAAATGTACTAACCGTGCCTGCACCGCCATAAGAGCCAGCCGTTACTGCTGTATTAGCAATTGTTACACCAGCAACAGCACTATCAACATATGATTTAGTTGCGGCATGAGTTGCCGAAGACGGTGCCGGAACAATAACTGCTCCAGAAAATGTTTTAGCGCCAGAAATTGATTGAGCACTAGTTAGTGTGATAAAAGCACCCGGTCCCGCAATCGCCAGAGCCGTACCAGTCCCCCCAGCCCCAGCAGTGCCTTCACCATAATAAAGGATATCGTCTACTTCGTTGAATGCCAATTCCGCATTTTCTATTGTGGATGGAGCGCCAGCCGCGCCAGATGTTCTGCGCTTAATCCTTAGTGTATTTGCCATTAGTAATTACCTCCGTCTAACAATAAATCCGCAGCGCTATGTACATGATCAGCTCTGGCGGCTACATTACTAGAGCCGACACCTGCTGTTCTTGCAACATCAGCAGGAGCCGTATTGCTTAAACTTAAACTTGCTAAATTAATTGTACCACTACTTTGTGTTAAAACGGTAGTCTGTACAATTTGAGATACATTAGAAATGTCAGCTGGTTGTATTTGAACAGTAGTTAAATCTGCCATTACCTTGTTACCTCACCTGTAACCGTTACCACTCCAGTTAGCAAAGTTGTTACTACAGCACCGTTGGTTTCTTGAAAATCATACACATAAGACCCGGCTGCAATATTGGCTGTTGCTGCTGGCAGTAAAGAAAATACAACAACTCCATTAGCACCGTCTGTTATTTCTGTTACAAATGTACTAGTAACGGCAGTGGCTGTTCTTCTTTTCCTTATTTGCCCAGCATATGTGCGTGATGTTATATTTATAACCGCATTTGCATTATTCTTTAATGTTAATTGATGAGAATAATTATCACCTTGATAAATTTCAATATTTCTAGTTCCTGGCATAATTACTCCTGTTTAATTTTATATCAAATTATTTAAGAGAGCAATGCCGCCCATGTTGCTTTATCAACTTCTCCAGTTTCAGGAAGAGATTTAGATTTTTGAAATTTTTTTACCATTGCTTCAGTTTTTGGTCCAAAATCTCCGTCAGCACCTGCCGGGAACCCCTTTTGAGTCAAAAGAGATTGCAGTTTTTTAACAACTTTTCCTTTATTTGGATTAGAAATAACCGGCAAAGAAGACGGGTCTTCCTTGCTCTGATTGGCGTCGGCAGACACATTTTCTGCCGCAGCTTTTGCCTCAGCTGCGGCTTTTTGCTCCGCTGGTGTTCCAAACATACTTGCCGGTTTTGGATTAAGTACAAGCCAATCCTTTACCGCTTGTGGAATTTGATCACCCTCTGTATAGCGTATATGCCAGGGTTCTGATGGAACCACTTCCCAGCTCCAGCCAAATTTACGCACATTGGCAATCAACCATTTTAAGCGCTTATTTTCTCCCGCTGAGTGAATATCTACGGCAATACCTAAATTATGATTAGATTTTCCAGGTGTCGCCATCATAGCCATACCTTTTTTAAGGTACCAAGTTTTACCCTCAAATGTTTTTGTACTTTGATTTGCAATTGGTTCTAGTTGATATCTAGACAAAAACCCAGCTTTTTGGCTGTCATAACTTCTATAAGTATCTCCAGCACTTGTGGGTTTTAATTCAATACCGTCTGCTTTGGCAGCATCCACCATCGCATTCCATGCATCTGCCGCAAGATAGTGTAATTGACCGCCTTGTGGGATTTTACGGAGAAGCGATGGGTGGAGCTTGCCAGGTTCTACATTTTTTAGACTAATTGGTAATTTAATCGGAACAACAATGTCCCATTCGACTTTGCCCATGTAGACCTCTTAATTAATATTATTTACTGCGACCAAAAGCTGAATCATTTGGATTCAACCATCGCATAAGAACTGGAACAAGGGCTGCAAGAGCCGCCGCGCCAATATCTTTTGGATTTGTGTTCCCCGTCATATATACCGCAAGACCCGCACCAATGCAGGACCGAGCATAAGACGCTAACATCTTCTTATTATTCTCACTTAACAAACTAGACATGGATCACCCTCCTAGCACCCACTGGTGCCAGTTAATAGTATACATTACGCAAGCTTAAATGTAAATCAATCAGTATCGTTTTTAAATATTTGATGAATATAATGAACTACGCAGGCAGTTATGGTTGAAATTAAAGCAATTGTTTGTGTAACGCCAGAAAGAGTATAATACACAACCACACTACCGGCAATCGTAAATGCAATACCGGCAGTTATATCCCATAGTTTTTTAACAAAACCCAACCAATCAAATTTCTTCATTTCTATACCCTCCTTAATATAATACTCGTAAATGCTATTTTTAGCATAATCAGTATCGTCATCATCCCCGCCAGATATTTCACCAGCCATCTCTTCCTCTTCTTCTTTTCTTGCAGCGTCATTTGGACCACTGCTTGGCCCACTAGAACCGCCACCAGAACCACCTGAAGAAGAACCTCCGGACAAAGCGTTTGCGGCAACAGTCGCTACAGCAGCAGCTGCGGCAATAAGTAATCTGCGATCACCAGTATCTATCGTTGAACCAACAGCAACGTAATTATCAAACACGCCTTCAAATATATTTATTTCTTCTTCAAATGCTTCTTTAACTTCTACCGGAGCTTCCTGAATTGCTTCTACAATCGCAGCCCCATCTTCTAGAGATACTTCTGATACAGAGATTGAGCTAAATACCTCTGACGCTTGTTCGCCGTCAATGCTCTGCAACACCTTTGCACTTGTGGCGAGTTCTGTTGCCTGTTCTGAATCAATTCCGCCTTCCTGCTCAATAATTAAAGTAACTACTTCAGCAACCTGTTCTTTAGAAATAGTTTCTGATTCAAGGGTGGTTACAACTGCTTCAAACTTTTCAGCATCAAGTTCTGTTTCTAAAACAGCCGTAAATGTCTCAATCAAAACTTCATCAGTTACCACCTCGTCAAAAATGGCGTTAATTACAGCACCAAATTCTTCTGCGTCAAGTTCTCCCTTTAGAACCTCCTTGGCTAATTCAATTGTTTCTTCATCAGATAGATCATCATTGAATACATCATCAAGGACTTCTGCTAATTCCTCTTTGGATAAATCGGTTTCCAAAAGGTCATCTAAAACCTCTTTTATTTCTTCAATAGAAGCATCTTCTGGCAGTACATTGGATTCATCTGATGGGTTGCTAGAATCAATGTATGTGGTTTCTGGACTTACTTCTTCTTCCTCTTCGGGTTCTGTGGTCTCTTCTTCAACTGGGGGTAGAGTTGTTTCTACTGGTACCGGCTCTACTGGGATTGTCGTGGACGGCTCTTCAGTTTCAGGTGATGTTTCTTCAGGAAGCGTCGTTGTCGTGGATTCTTCTGGAATTGTTGTTGTTGACTCTTGTGGTGGTGTGGTATCTACTGGCTGTGGAGAGGTCCCAGAGGGGCTTGTAGGGCTTCCTGAGCCATTTTCTACAGGGGGTGTGGGGGTTGGCGGGGTTGTCGTATTTATAAAAACAGTGGTGGTCGTGCTACTCGTGGTGGTCGTGCTACTTGTGGTGGTTGTGCTGCTTGTGGTGGTCGTGCTACTTGTGGTGGTTGTAGAGGAAGTCGTTGTTGTGGATGAAGTGGAAGTTGTTGAAGCCCCAGCCGTAGTCGTTGGGGCAACTGTTGGGGCTGTTGAATTATTTGATGGCACTCCTCCAAATGATGAGCAGGTTCCGGATACACATTTTTGGGTTGAGCCATTTGTATTATCAATAATTAATAGCGGAGACAATGCGGTATCGCCAATATTGAAAACAGCAAATCCTAATTTGTAAATACCAGTAACTGAAACTTCATATGTTGATGTCTGCCAGCCAGTCGCGCCATATGAATTTGTTGAATAATCTCCTGTTCCTGGATTTGTAAAACCAAGTAGTGCATATGATCTAACATAATTGTTAACTGTAATAACTGGAGTCGGGGCTACAGTTGTTGTAGGAGAAATAGTTGTTGTTGGGGCAAGAGTTGTTGTAGAAACAACTGTCGTTGTAGAAGCAACAGTTGTTGTTGACTCAACAGTTGTTGTAGATTCAGGTATTGTTGTGGTAGTTGATGGAAGAGTAGTTGTACTACTTGTGGTAGTAGTTGTTGGGGTAGTTGCAGAAACAAAAATTAGTGATGTTATTGAACCGTCATTAAAAGGTACATAGTCTGTCCCCAAATAATTCCAAGACATCGTGTATGTAGTATCAGCTGTTAATTCAACTTCTCTTGTAATCCACGCAGCGTCTGTTGGGTTGGAGCTTCCTCCAAGACCGGCTTGAGCGTCTGCTGTAAGAATTGCTTTGATCGCTGTTTCATCACTGCTTGAAAGACCAAGAGCAGTTCTTGCTTGAGTAAATGTTTGCTCATTTTTTGGTTGCAAAGCAACAGCGTATCCGCCAGTGTTTGGTTGAAATGTCCAACTGCCCGCGGCAACAGCTGGGGCGTAATAAGGGTTTGGCGCACCGTTCTTTAGAGGATTCCCGATGGCTTGATGAGAAGGGTGATTGAATGTTCTTGACCCGCTAAAAATAGTTACACCAGTACCACCACCATTAATAGTTGTAGCATTTAAACTTCCGGTTTGATTGCCTTTTGACCAACCAGTAAAAGCATTATCTTCAAAACCGGCATTAGATATTGGGGTTGGTTCTTCGTCTGCTTGGGCTTGTTGTATAGGAATAACAAGTCCCATAAATGCCAATGCAAATGGCAGCCATGATATTTTTTGCTTAAAAGCAAAACGAATTTTATTTTTAACACTCATATTATTCTTCTATAAAAATACATTCACCTGGGCAATCTTCTGCCGCTTCGATTACATCAGCCAGCCTGTCGTCTGCGAAAGAAGCGACTCCATTTCCGCCTTCGGGGTTGCCTCGTGATTTGGAAAATATTTTTCCATTCTCTTGCACATATGCCAGACCATCCTCCAGCATTATGAAAACATCTGGGGCGATCTCGGCGCATAGACCATCTCCAGTACATAAGTCTTGGTCAATCCAAACTTTCATTCCAATACCACTTGTTAGTTAGTTCAGGATCATAAACATATTCTTGTGGATTTTCTGAGTCGTATAAATTGGGTTCGGGATTCATTTTTTACCGCTGCGTTTTTTTAATAGCGCATCAAAATCTTTTACTTTGGTTGCTCCCATATAAGCCCATGCGTAGCCTTCATCAATTAAAGTTTGATTGATAGAAACTTTATTGTTATCAAGATACACCCAGCCTAAAATCCGGCCATATTTTTCGGAACTATCTGGTTTTTCTGTTTTGATTACAACATCTGTTGCGGCATCAATAGCTTTCTTTAATCTGTCTTTGACCTCAAGCCCTAGTGCCTTTTCTTTTTTATCGGTAGTCCGAGACTCTGGAGTATCAATGCCAGCCAGACGGACTCGCTGATAATAAGAAATATTAAACCCCAAATCAATATCAACATCAATCGTGTCTCCATCTACAACCTTGAGAACTTTTTTTACTCTGTATTCGTACATTAGTAACCTTCTGTTGCATCTGGGTTGGGTTCGTTATTTACATTCTCTTCTGGTTTTTTTGATTTGATACCATTTGACATAACAAGACCGCCAAGAGACCCGGTAAGAAATACGGTCAATGTTTTAAGCAAATCAATAAATGCGGAATCATTTGGTGATTGATGTCCAATTGGTTGAGTTACAAACATTAGTGCATACACAAAACCAATTACAGTAATAGCAAATACAACAGCCAGGACTACGGCTACCGTAAAGATCATTCTGGCGTGGATTTCATCTCCTGTATAACGCGGCTTACTGTTGTTCATCATGGATTCTCCTTAATTAAATCTTGTGTGCATGTCCCATCTGGGACACAGATCGGCGGGTTGCATTCTGGTTTTTCCCAGTTTGCATATTCTTGACATTCATAGCGATAACGAGCACATCCGCTCAAAACAAATATTGTTATAAATACAGCTATAAATATAAAAATCCGGGCCGGTTTATTCATACCTATATTATAACTTAATAGTTATTTTTAGGATAAATGAGTTAATTATTTGCGGGGTTTTGGTAGCGGTATCAGCCGCCTAGTTAGATAGCGACCCACATGATTTACCACACCCAACTAACAAAAGAGTATCTTTCCCCAGCCGTTATTTTACGAACTTCATGAGGATACATAAAATTTGACGGGAATACTAAAACATCGCCAGCAGTCAAATTTATTTCTGTGTCGTTTAAAACAAATTCACCCCCACTGAATTCCTCGTTAAGTAAACAAACTATACTTAAAACAGGGATACCTCCAGGGGCATTAGGAACTTTATCATTAAACATTGAATGTATGTGGTCACAATGTTTAGCCATTTCCGAACCCAAAACATAGCGATTAAAGCGTGGAGGAGTAAAACTATTCCATTGGTTATACCAAGGATAATTTAAATCAGTAATATATTTAAATATTGTATTCCAAAGATTTTGCATTAAATCTTCGTGCCGACTATAGGCGGCATGCGACATTTCCAAATCTGTTTCACGGGTGACCGTGCTTCCATCTTGAGCATTATAAAATTTATGTTTTTCCCAATTGTGTTGATTTAACTCACCGACTATTTTTTTACATTCGTCTAATGTAAAAGTTTTATAAATTTTTACAAAATTGGTCAACAGCATCTGGTGTCTACATTATTTTTGATTAATGAATAAAATTTATTTGCATCTTCGTATTTTTTAGATTCCAATATTTGCGAACGCAGAAATGATGGAACGACAATGTGGGGTCTTGGAAAATTGTTAGGAAAATCTTTTTTAACTTTTGAATCAATGATTTTTTTGGATACATTCTGTGGATTTTCTAAGTTAAATTTTTTGGCGTATTGTTCAAAGACATAATGATGATTTGCTATTAGTAAATCAAAAGTAGTCATAAAGGTTTTTTCTGAAGATTCAAGCGCTGTTTTTGCAAAAACAACCCACCATTCGATTAATGCATCCAGCGTCACGGTTTGGCGCATATAGTCACTATAGTACGTCCATGAAGCAATTGAATCTACGGGATTTCTAAAAATTACAAAAGTATTATCTCCATTTTTAATAGTTTTAGGCGAGTACGAAGGAGCGTTTACAGTATGGTTTGGAAAACACAACGACAAGCCAACATTTAATGTATTTGTGCCAGACCTAGGAAATGCGGTTTGGTCTATTTTTATCAAGGCGCAATACTGTTATCCCATGTCAAGGTTGCTTCATTCCAATGCCAATCCCCAACCTCTGTTGGAATCGGCGTCGGTGCCTCCCAAATACAAGTGTCTTGGTTGAGAGTCCAAGAAGGATATGGTCTTTGGAAATAAAAAGCATCCAAAACTGGGTCGTAGATACCGCCCAACGACGCAGCATTTTTCCTAAACGGAACGCCACCCTCTCTTTGGTTGACATTTCCGCGAGTATTTATTGAGTACCTTTTGCAAACCAAGCCCCTCATTTGGGCATAACGGTGTTCCCAATCATGGGTCAGGTCTGTTTCATCCCTTCCCGCAATGCATTCCACGACAATGTTGTTGTGATCAATAAAAGCGTAATGAGCCATATCAGAACCTTATGACACCAGTGCCTGCAGTAAAAGTATAAACATGGTTAGTACCAGCCGTACTCAAGGAGTAGACCAACCCTTCGTCAATAAATGCCAGTTGGTCAAAACTATTAGAATACCTTATAATGACTATTCCGCTACCGCCCGCATAGTACGCACCACCGCCACCGCCTGAATTAACACGGGGAATTCCCCCGTTTGTTGTACTACCTGGAGTAGACCCTGCTATCCCGTTTGCAAAACCTGTAGTTCTACCGCCACCGCCGTGCGTCGCTTCATATAGACCACTAAATGGTTGTTGATATGTATATTGATAACCAGCACCGCCACCCGCAAAACCCGTTGAAGTTCCAGTTATTGTGGTGTCTCGTCCTGCGCCTCCAGCACCGCCGCCTACCGCACCTGCGCCACCACCGCCTTTGCCATACCAGGGTCCGTGAATAATGTTGTTCGTGGAAGCACCTGAACCGCCAGCATGACCTTGCGCTGCTGTGCCAGCCCCAGCGGAGTTGCCACCACCACCAGAACCACCTGATTGACCAGCAACGTTATGATTACCTCCACCGCCCCCACCCAAAGAAGTTATTGAACCAAATGTGGTTGAGCCGCCTTGACCACCTGGGCCGTTTCCGCTTCCCAACGTTCCACCAGCACCAATAGTAATTGTGTAATTTGTTCCGCCCGTTACTGGAAGTGGGGCAGTTTCCAAAGTGCCTGGTGTTCCACCAGATAGTTCGCTTAACGCAGCACCAAAGTTTGTTCTGTAGCCACCGCCACCGCCACCGCAAGCCGCGGCATGACCAGAACCACCAGCGCCGCCACCACCGACGACAACATAATACACCTCAGTTGCCGAATTTTGGTAATCTAATGTAACTGGCATCCAATCCATGGCGTTGGAAAGACCTGTTCCGCTCCTTGTGCGTTCGCCAAATTTTCCCACGAGTCAAAACCTATACTGTAATTCGGTTAACATAACCAAATATTGAAATTTTGCTTGCAGTTGCAGCAAACGCTCTAACAATTTTTGGAGTTGCGTTACCCTGAATGACTAGACCAGGAACCATTAATACTAAACCAGAAGCGGCGGCTACTGACCCAGTTATTACATCCTTTGGCGACGTGACTCCACCGTATTCAATCGTTAAAAGAACACTCCCGGAGTGGTGGTTATACGCATACAACCAAAGTTCATCAATCGTTGTGGCGGTTGATGAGGCTGTATGAATTGCAGTGCCTGCCGTAGCGGTTGCGACAACAAGGATGCCTAAACCGTCGCCTGTTGTGCCTGCTGGTTGTAACGCTAATTTTGTGAATGTTGCCATTAGTTATCTCCTATAGTATTATATCACCCAAAAATTAGATTTGCCAAAATGTTTTGATCGCTGTCGGTGGGTTGCGCCGCAACGCCCGTAGAGGCAGCCGTAATTCGTCCCTGAGCATCAACGGTGATATCAGCCGTGGTGTAGGAACCAGCCGTTACTGCTGTGTTGGCAAGTTTTGTGGCAGTAACTGCCCCGGCAGTGATATCTCCAGCCACAATAGAGTTGGTAAGATTTAATTTACTATAGGTAATTGCCGCCGAAGCGTTGACATCAGCATTGACGATTGTGCCATCGGCAATCATTGCGCTGGTAATTGAACCATTGGCAGGAACGCCGGCAATTGTGCCATACGCCAAAGAATTCCATGCCGTTGAACCGTTACCGATCTTGTAATTAGATGTATCTGTTTCAAGACCGAGTTCGCCAGATGCTAGAACTGGATTAGCGGCAGTCCAAGCCGCCGCCGTATCTCTACGAAATTGAATCTGAACTGCCATTAGCCTGTTGCACCTCCGCCATTAACTGAAGTAATGCCACCATAAATTGAATTTGCATTTCCTCCGTCAAGATTATAAGAGTTACCCAAACCAACAGTGGACACTCCTATCAAAGCCCAACCATATCCATTATAAACCCAATTTTTTCCCGAAGCGAAAAATGTATCATTCACAGTCGGTGAGTTTGGAAAATCTATTGCAGGCATGTATTTATTATCTCACACTTTTTACTATAAGTGCAAATATTAAATTAAACGGTAATTTCATCCCAAGATTGAGATTCTTCGTTCCATTGCCACGAACCTTCTGCTGGTCGGGCAACAGGGGCTTGCCAATCGTGATTGGAATCAAGTGTCCAAGAGGAATAAGGTTGCGGGGCTACAAAAACATCTGCTGTGGGATTATAAGAATATCCGATACCAGCGTATTGTTTTCTAATATTATTATTGTAGGAAGTACGCTTGCAAGTCAAGCCCTCATGCCACGGCTGGGCAGCATAAAAAGTTTCCCATGCTTCTGCCGATCCACCGACTGTAACGCCGTTGTCATCTTGTGTGATGTTTTCATCAACACCGGTAATAACTTTAACCACAATATTTTCGGGATTTAAAAATGCGTAATGTGCCATAGTATCTCCTATTATAACTTAATCTTTTGATTATGTCCAACTATAAATGCGTAGTGTGCCATTATGACCAACTCACATTCCCTGAACCAGCAGTAATTGTCGCAATCGTATTTGAGCCGCTTGTTGTTGTTGAACCCGTCAAACCTGCGCCAAATGTTATTGTACCTGCGCTTGTCTCATACGACAAAATAACTACGCCGGAGCCTCCGTTGCCTCCTGCAGTTCTGGTATTGGGTGAAAAGAAGCCACCGCCGCCGCCTCCGCCGCCCGTATTTGCGCTTCCATCCGAGCCACTTGAGCCAGATGTATTTGCTCCGCCGCCTCCGCCACCCGAACCGCCTGAACCAGCAATTCCTCCTGAAGTGTCGTACCTTCCTGCTCCACCGCCGCCTGCTCTTGTTGTTGCTGAACCAGTAATTGAAGAAGAAACTCCTGCACCACCAGAGGGTGCTGCATTTGCTTGTGCAGTACCAGTACCTCCTACTGCTCCTGCACCACCACCACCACCGCTATTGCCGCCGTTGGTGCTTCCACCGCCTGCGTATCCTTGATTTGTTGTGCCAGCGCCTCCCGCGCCTCCCCAACCACCGCCACCGCCAGAACCACCCGCTCCTCCTGCCGTTGAACCACCGACGCCAGTACCATATCCACCACCCTCACTTGTAATCGTTGAGAAAATTGAATCACCGCCTTTTACGCCATTATTGACGCCGCCACTCGCCCCACCAGCACCGCCATTACCAACGTTTACCGCGTAAATCGTTCCCTTGCTCACTGCCAACGAAGACTCAGCAATTGCACCGCCACCAGAGTTTGCGCCACTAACACTTGAACGGTAGCCGCCAGCACCGCCACCGCCACCTAATCCAGCACCGCCACCGCCACCACCAGCAATGACAAGATAATTAACTGTAAAAGGTAGAACAGTAGGGGCAACGATTGTCGGTATGTTGCTTGCCGAAACATAACCCATCAACCTTGCCGCCATAACTAAACTTCCACCCACTCAAGTTCTGCTTCATTCCAATAATACGTACCGTTGCCTGACGGGTATGGTGTCGGCGGATTCCAAGTCTTGTTTTCCCAAGTCCACGAAGGAAACGGTTGTGCTGGTCTAAAATCTTGTTCCGCTTCCAAGTATTCAAACCCGACACCAGCATAAGTTTTGCCTGCCGTATCAAAAAAAGTTTCCACCCAACGACCTGTGTATCGCTGTGGGTTTGCTTCAAGAAATTCCCTTTGAACAACAGCAACATGTGTTACCACATTGTTGTCATCAATTTGTGCGAAATATTGTGCGCTCATCATCAAACCTTGAACCTGACATAGACAATTCCGCTACCGCCCGCCCCACCAGCAGAATTGTTACCGGCACCTCCGCCACCCGATGCGGTATTTGCGGATGCCGCATTACCAGCACCACCACTACCGCCAGCACCACCAATGCTCGAACCGCCTGCGCCACCAGTTGTTGCGCCGCCGCCGCCACCGCCACCGCCTTTCAACAACGAACCACCAGCGATGAATGCGCTGACATCGTAGCCAGCACCACCAGCCGCACCCGTTCCTGCGACCGTTGCCGTAACGCCAACGGCCGTTGTGCCACCACCACCGCCACCCGCACCCGTGTTGCTTTGAACACCGTTACCACCAGCAAAACCCGAAACACTTGCATTTGAAGATGCTGACCCTAATCTAAAATTGGTATCGTTCACGCCTGCACCACCACCACCGCAACCACCCTGCTCGGAGCGAGTTTGATCGTAGGCACCACCACGACCGCCACCAGCAACACCAAAACTACGAGCAGCCGAAGTCAAACTCGAACCCAAACCATTTGTGTTCGACGCACCACCAGCACCGACATCGACCGCATAGGTCGCCGCTTCCAAATAAATTGTGCTTTCGATCACGCCACCGGCGCCACCACCACCAGCCGAACCCAAACTTGGACTAGCACCACCACCCGAGCCGCCCGCGAACATCAACACATCAAACAAACCAGCCGTAGAAACGACAAGATTGGCGTCACTCGTAAAAGTCAAAAGCGTATAGTTCTGACCGCCAACAGTAATGCTTGACGAAGTACCGCCCGAAGCAACACCGTAACCGCTAAGGTTCGCTACTGCACTAGTTTTTGTACGGATATAAACAATTCCGCTACCGCCCGACCCAGACGTTTGCGTAATGTCTGACGTCGCACCACCACCGCCGCCAGTGTTTGCCGTTCCCGATGTGCCTGCGGTGTTGATTTGCGCCGCACCACCACCACCCGAACCGCCGCTTCCACGAGTACCAGACCCGCAACCGCCACCGCCACCGCCGACCAAAGTTGTGCCTGCTGCTTGACCCAAGAATGCTGAGATGTCTCTTCCTGCGCCACCGTTTCCACCTGTCGTGGCATTTACATTGTTCTGTCCTACCCCTCCTGCACCACCGCCACCTCCGCCAGCAGTGCCCGAATTTGAGGAGCCGCCGCTGTTTCCGAATATGCCAGGTGCGACACTCACACCAGGCGACAAAAGATTCTGACCACCACCACCCGACCCACCATCTGCGCCGACATTCGCACCAACAAAAGGACTACCACCTGCGCCATATCCGCCGCCAGCGACAGTCGCAACCGTGCCGATACTTGACGATAAACCCGATGTATTCAAAGAAGAGCCAGTTTTACCTGTGCCACCAGCACCAACATCAACCGCATAAGTTGCGGCAGTTAGATAAATTGTTTGTTCAAACACGCCACCACCGCCGCCGCCACCGCTTTCTTCTGCGTTTTTGCTGCCACCTGGACCTCCACCACCTACGAGCAACACATCAAACAAACCTGCCGAAGTGACGACAAAGTTACCGTCAGAAGTAAAAGTGTAAAGATTATAACTAGACCCGCCAGCAGTAATGCTTGAAGCAGTGCCTCCTGAACCTACACCGTATGCGCCAACCTGCCCAACAATAGTTGGAGTTGAGCCTGCGCTCACATAACCGAGTTCACGGCGATTCGGCATAAATTATGCTGTGATCCTGTTAACAAACCCGTGAATTAAAATCACATCGGCGGTAGCGGCAAAAGCACGAACCACCTTTGCGGTCGCATTACCCTGCAACGGCAACCCAGGGATTACCGTGACCAAACCTGCCTCTGGTTGCACCGTTACCTCAATGTTGCCATCGGGTGCGGTTGTTTCGCCAAACTGGATAGTGAGTTTTACCGATGATGCGGAACTGTTCACCGCATACAACCAAATTTCGTCAATGGTTGTCGTGGTGGTGGATGCAGTGTGTATCGCCGTGCCTGTGCCAGACGTGGCGGCTACTTTGACTGCCAGACCCGTTCCTGTCGTGCCTGCGGGTTGTAAGCATAATTTACTTAGTGTTGCCATAATTTATCTCCTTAACTCCAAATCTGTGTTGCTAAAAATACTTGATCGTCAAATGCATTAAACCCGGTTCCTGATGAAGCCGCAGTAATTCTACCTTGGGCATCCACAGTAACATTGGTAGCCGTGTAAGAACCAGCGGTAACTGCTGTGTTGGCTAATTTTACAGCTGTTACATTGCCGTCTGCGATCTTTGCGGCTGTTACGCTATTATCAGAAATTTTAGAAGTTGTTACAGCATTTGTTTCAAGTTGGGTAGAAGTTATAACTCCGCCTGTCAAAGACCATTTTGTGCCGGTCCATGTAAAAGTGCGGGATCCGACAGTAAAGGAATCATTTGTATTTGGGTTATCAGGAAATTCAAAAGCCATAGTCTATCCTATTATATCTTTTTATTAATTTTACGACCAACTCACGTTTCCGCTACCGGCGGTGATTCTCGTGTATTTGTACCCGCCAGCAATCGTTTCGTTTACGTGCGATGTCGTGAGACCCGCGCCGACCGTGATTGTAAGAGCAGATGAGTAGCGCAAGATAACAACACCACTACCACCAGCACCACCACTAGTGGAAGCCTGACCGCCACCGCCACCGCCACCGCCTAAGTTAGTGCCACCACCACCACCAGCACCAGGCGAAACGCCTAGTCCACCACCGCCATTGCCACCAGCCAAAGTACTGTAACCCGGATAACTACCAGGCGACCTTGCACCGCCACCTGCGTAAAAAACTGAACTGCCCGTAATTTCTACAGCAACACCAACACCGCCTGTCCCTGGCGAATTAGTGCCTGCCGCACCAGCGCCACCACCCGAACCAGGCGAACCACTTGGTCCACCATCAAAGCCTTGGTTCGCAGTTCCAGTTCCTTTATATCCACCACCACCGCCTGGACCGCCACCAGAACCACCGCTACCAGCATTGTTTGCGTGGGCAGGTCCGAAACCACCACCTTCTGATGTAATTGTGCTAAAAACACTATTTTGACCCTTTGAGCCGTTCGCTGAACCGCTTCCAGACGCTCCACCTGCACCGACAGTTACGGTGTAATTTGTTCCAAGTACGATTGCTATAGGTGATTCTAAAGCACCACCACCGCCTGTTGATGTAACTGTGCTACGCAATCCACCTGCGCCCGCTCCACCGCCGTATGAACCAACTCCATCCCATCCAGCAGCACCCCCACCACCAGCAACAACAAGATAGTCAACAGGAATAAGTGTTGTGAACGAAACCGCCGCTGACTCCGCACCAGCACCACCGCTATTCACTGCCTTCAACTTGATATAGTAAGCGGTATTAGTAGTCAAACCGGTAATGGTTATCGGGCTTGTTCCATCCGCCGGGTCAAGCGCCGTGAACGAACCGTATGAGGAGCCACCGTTCGTGGACAGAGCGTACTGGTAATTGGTGATTGCGTATCCGTTGTCCGAGCCCGCTGTGAACGAAATGGTAACAGTGGTCGTCGTTATGTTTGACGCGCTCAACCCGGTAGGTGCATCAGGTGTTGCAAGAGTCGAAACAGAGGTTGCGCTTGACTCCACAGAATCGCCCATGTCGTTTACTGCCTTCAACTTGATGTGATATGTGGTTCCCGCCGTGAGACCAGAAATGGTAATCGGACTTGTCGCGTCGGCTGGGTCGAGCGCCGTGAACGCACCATAGGAAGAGCCTCCGTTTGTAGAAAGCGCATACTTATAATTTGTGATAGGAGAACCGTTCGCCCCACCAGCAGTAAACGAAACCGAAATAGAAGTTGTACTCAATGCGGTTGCGCTCAAGGATGTTGGTGGCTCCGGTGGTGCGAGCGTGATGTTGAGCCAAAGGGAGCCGTCCCAGACCTGTACCTTCTTGGTGTCAGTAAGGAACACAAGTTGACCCGTGAACGGAGATGGTACTGCCGCATCTCTGTTTGCAGAAGTTGTAATAGTTACTGCGGAAAGTGATGTAGCAAGTTTGGCTTGAGTGATAGCATTAGAAGCAATTTCTCCTGCAACTACAGTACCGTCAGCAATTTTAGCCGCTGTTACCGCACTGTCGGCAAGTTTTGCTGTGGTTATAGAACCGTCTGCAATTGTAAAAGTAGCAGCGGCTGGGCTAAGCAAAGTCCATCTTGAACCGTTAAAGATCCATACTTTACCGGCCTCTGCATAGGTCTGGTTTACAGTCGGGTTGTTAGGAAAATTTAATGACATACCATCTCCTATAATACTTTTTTATTGGTCAATGAGCAAGTCATTATGACCAACTCACGTTCCCGCTACCTGCGGTGATTCGTTTATAAGAAAACGCACCATCTGTTCCAGTTGCATCTGCTGTCAGACCCGCGCCGATGGTGATTGTGTATGCAGACGGGTAGCGAAGGATGACAACGCCCGAACCGCCTGCACCGCCTGCATATAAACCATTATCCTGACCACCGCCACCGCCGCCTCCTCCAGTATTTGCGCTGCCATTAACTCCGACGGCACCACGCCCTCCATTACCGCCGCCCCCTGACCCTCCAGAACCGGCGGTGCTTGTATAGTCAGTCCAAGCGCCGCCTCCACCGCCTCCCGCACGAAACACGGCAGAACCAGTAATTGATGAAGATATTCCAGCACCACCGTTACCGCTTGCAGGATTGCCTGCGTTTACACCAGCAGCACCAGCACCGCCGCCACCTCCGCCGCCGAAAGGGATTGAATCGTTTCCATTTCCTCCACCAAATCCCTGGTCAGCAGTTCCGGCTGCTGGTTGATTTTGCACCTGACTTCCATCACCAGCACAGCCACCACCAGAACCTCCGTTAGTTGGATAACCATTTGGTTGACCTCCGCCACCACCTCCAGTTGAAGTGATTGTGGTTATCCCGCTCCCAGACAAGGAACTACTCGTCCCTTGGCTGCCAATTGTTGGAGTGGAAGAGCCGCCGTTCCCTCCTCCGCCAACGACGACTGCAATATTAGATTGCGCCGCCACTATAAACGGCGCCAAAGGAGAGGATAGTCTTCCAGAATATTCTCCAGCCATTGATGACCTATAACCGCCAGCCCCACCACCGCCAGCAAGTTGCCCGCCACCTCCGCCGCCGCCAGCGATGACAAGATAATCAACCACAAGATGAGGAAATGGCTCTAAAATCCCTTGTTGCAAATCAGTCAAACTCAATATGCCTGTAGCAATAGGGCGCTTAGGACCAATAGCACCACCTGGACCGGCCATTAGCTAATCTCTTCGTAAGAACAGACCGCCTCAAGATCCCCGTTTACCAACGCAGTAAGACGAAGCTGGTCGCCTTCCTCTAAATAAATTGATTTTGAAATAATATCTAAAGTTGCATCAGCAGGAACACTAATAGTTGAAGCAAGACGATATCCTGTTCCGGATCTTACAATATCTACCGTTACATCAGCAGCATTGGTTCCATCAACATTTGAAACATAAAGAGCATTTACTTTTAACACCTTATTTGAGTTGCTTGCAGTGCCAATAATGTTTATTGTGCCTGCCATTGCCGAGTGGTTCTGGCAAACATAATAAAGAGTGTTTGGTGCATCGGCGGGGATTTGGTAAGTGATGTAGCCAAGTTCTGTGCCGTTATTTCTAATACCAGATGTAACTACATTCGCTGCGTTATAGGCACCAGATGAACTTTGAATCCAAAATGGATGACCAGAAGCAGATACTTGAAATGTATAAGTTGCGCCACGAGTAAGGTTCAAGGTTGCATTGTTTGAACCGCCAACAACATAAGCCGATGCACCGCTGTTTGTAACCACGATGGTCGTGCCAGCACTACTGCCTTCGTTTTTTAAAATGGGTGTGGCGGTTGTGGTAACAGCAAGAAACGCTGTCTGTCCCTTGATTGTCGCCACTCCTACAATGTTTGGTGCTGCCATATTGTCTCCTTAACCGAACACAATCGCCATAGCGATTGCTTTACCCGTTGATGCTTTTGTATCTATTTGTGTTTGAATTGCGCTTGTAACCCCATCCAAATATCCAATCTCTGTATTAGAGACATTGGCCACCACTGTTTGATAAACAGTTGGTGTACTCCATTTTAGCCCAGTTGCAGTAGTTGTGTCTACAGTTAAAACTTGGTCATTCGTTCCACTTCCCAAACGATCAAGAGTGTCGTTGGCTATGCCGACAAGCAAATCTCCTTTAGCATTAATTACAGTATTTGTGGTTCCAGCGGGGACAGCACCAATTTCTGCCCACACCCCATCGTAATACACATAGGTTCCACCATCTGAAGAGTTAAACCAAATTTGTCCAGATGCCGGACCAGCCGGAGCAGTGTCAGAAACTGTTGCTACTGTTCCACCACCACCAATTTCAACCCATTGCGAATCGTAATAAATATTTGTAGCACCATCATCAGAATCAAACCAAAGTTGACCTATTGCCGGAGAGCTAGGGGCAGAAGAAGAAACACTTGCAACACCCGGCGCTGCACCAATTTCTATCCACTGAGAATCATAGTAAATAAAAGTTTGAGCCGTATCTGATTCAAACCAAACCTGCCCTGTTTCGGGAGAAGCAGGGGCGTTTTCGGATACTGTTGCACCACTAGTTGCTGGAACTTCGGCTAACAGAGATCCACTTAAATTAGGCATATTCCACACCACTAATTGCAAAAGTTATAGCGTTTGCTGTAACTTGCGTTACATGAATAGAACTATTTTTTGGAATAACTATTGATGTATTGTAATATACAACATTGTTTGCCAACACATTTACATTGCTTAAAATTTTATTACCCGCAGCGACTGCAGCGCCTTCAACCAAAATGTGAATACTGCATACAGCATTTGACGATGTGGTGTTGCACAAATTAATATTTTTAATAATTGAATAGTTACCAACCGTATTTGCTACGGTATACACATTTGCGCCAGAACCGCTACCTATATAAAAACTATCAGGAATTAAGTTAGCCATTTACACCCCCATCCATACCAAAACTTCGTTATCGTATGTAGTAACATTCATATCTTGAATAGTTAAAGCATCAAGAATGTGGTCTACAAATGCCCCAGCACTGTGAGCAATTGCCGTAGTACCATCATAGCCTCTTTCTGATACTGTAAAAACATTGTTTGCTCTTGAAGAAATCAAAATTTTTTCTTCGCTATTATTGCCACGATCAATAACAACGGCAAAAGGATTATTGCCACTGGGATAAGAAGACCCATCTGTTACCGTAAAAGTAATTGCAGAGTCTGATAACGAAGAAGCCAATGTTGTCTGCAATACTGCGCCATTGAATTCTCTTCGCAACATGATATCTCCTTAATCTATGCTGATATCAAGATCGCCTGCGGCAATTCTTAAAGTATCTCCAGCATCAGTTTGTTTAGCAGTATTTAGAGTTCCGTACATCAACATGGTCCCACCAGTGCTTGCTGTATGAATAGCAATGGCTACTGTCGTGGTAGCCGGCATTCCGGTAAAATCAACGGCCGCAGAATTTACGGTTTCACCATTTACGGCTGCAGAAAAAGTAATTGCTTGGCGAGCATAACTTCCGCCTGTCACTTCTGTTCCGCTAGTGCTATCAGTCGGAGCAACTGTGTATAAACCAACAAAAATAGTGTTATCAAAAGGATAGTTAGTAACGCCTAGAAAATGATCTAATATTAAATTCTCTGCTGCGTTTGTTAAATTATTGGCCATCTATTTAACCCTCCTTAGAATTATAATACATTTCCTTTTCTTCGTCATTAGCCAATCTAAAATTTTCAAGCCTTAATAACAGGTTGGCTTCTATAAAAGGCAATTCATGCATTTTATTTGTTTGATCAAAAGTTATTCCATTAACCATAACATATTTGACTCCCGACTCAAAATAAACAACAACTGGATTTAATGAATTCTCTTCAGTTATTACAACATTTTGTTTTGGTTTAGCAGTTTTCTTAATTGGAGTTTTTTTAAGTGTGCTCACATCGGATGATTTTACCGCATTTTCGTAATTTGTCATAGTATACATCTTATCATTGATTTTAAATTAAATCAATTAAACAATAATGGCGGGGGAGCACGAGCCCTCCCGCCATTTATTGTTTTTAATTTAAATTACAGTGTACGAAGTTTTACGTTCTTTGCAATAACGTAGGCTTCGAGATTTTCAACATTTGCTGCAATTCGCATAAACTGTGTGTACTCAATTGAGTCAGTTTTTGGCTTAAATTGACGATACAAAGTAATGTCTCGATGAATACCAACGACTTTGTTATTCGGGAATGTAAGCTCTACATAACCGTGGTTGCCTGTCGCACCGGAGTAGTCACCGGCTACGTTTTGTGGTTCTAGTGGAACCTCAACCAACGGAATGCCGTATGGCGAGATACCTGTTGAACCAGCCCCACCGTTTGCACGAACAGCACCGTTCATGAATGCTTGCTCACCATATGTTGAGCCCGGAGCCGGAGCGCCTGCTGTTGCAGCAGTTGCCGAGTTTGGATTTTGCAAACTAAACGATGTATCTTGCACAATACCCGAACCAGAAAAGAATCTTAGTTCGCCGCGGCGTTGCAAGTATTTTGTTGGCATGTTGCGCAAAATTCTGTCAAATGTTGCACGACTAACATTATTGCCAGCCTCATCAACAACAGTGCCACCAGCAAGCGCTTTCTTGGTGAAACCATCAAGAGCCTTAAGAAGGGCGTTGCCTGAAGATGTATTGCCATTGATCAACAAGTCATCCAAGTCATTGGCTGTTTGACGAGCCATCATTTGGGCAAGGTGATCTTCAAGCGAAGCCCCAGCAATGTTATCCTCAAGGGCCTCTGTTGACATCGCCCAGTCCAAACGAAGCTTAACGCTTGTAAGACTAACTTTAGAGAAAGTTACAACAGCGTTAGTGCCATCGTCTGTCAGTTCGGTTGCCTTCTTCAAAAGGCGTGTACCCACTGATACCTTATCAATTTCCATTGACGGTGTTCGCATACGAACAATTCTTGCATTCTGCATAAGGACGGACTGATCTACTACAAAATCAATAAATCTATTAGATTGTGCAGGCTTGAGCAAGCCGCCATCTGCGTTGTTAAACTGGATGCCGCTGTTGGCCGCCGACCCAGTTGTTACTTCATTAGCTTTCGCTAAAATTTCTTCTTGTGTTGCCATAGTAAATTTCCTCCTTACCTTATGACTTGTAACCCAAAGACTCAATGAGTTTTTGGTCTAAATATACGTTTTTCCAAAATGATTCAGTTTTGGGCTCTGATTTAACAATAACATCGTCCTCGTCTTCTGAATCTACACTTTTCTTCATTGCACCAGCAGCAGCCATTTGTTCAACTTTTGCCGTTTGTTCTTGCAAAGCATTTTCGGTTGCCGTTAGCTTTACAGCCAACTCTTCTTTTTGCACCTCAATACTCTTGGAAACTTCTTCAATTTTAGCCGCAACATTTGCTTCAACTTCTTCTTTCAAAGATTTTGCAAATTCAGTTAGCCTTTCATCAATTACAGCTCCAAGCGTTTCTTTAAGAACTTCAATATCCATTTCTTCCTCCACTTGTTCAACACTAACTTCATCTTCAATCAAAGCTTCAGCCGCGTTATCGGACTTTTCTAGTCCTGGGTCTTCGTCTGGACTTTCAATAACCCAATTAATAAATTTCCTAATTAAAGACAACTTATCACTAGTCAATGCTTCATCCATATTAATTACCTTATCATAGTTTACATCATTAAGCAATTCTTTGTCGCTTAAATCATTATTTTCATTAATTTCTTTTTTCATATTTCTATACCTCTCTAATAATCTTCTTCCTTTTGCTGCTAATTTAGCAGCATCTTGCATATTCTGGGGAACTGGCTCCCCCCACGCCGCCGCCGACAAAGCCAGCCTTGTTGGCCTGCCTTTTTCGTCTTTCATCGGACCAGACGGATTGGTAAAAAACCTGGTAAGAAAAGACCCCTTTCTGCGCATTTTTTCTGGAGTGTTGGCAGGCCCTTTAACACCTGGTTTTAAATTAGCCCCCTCGGTTTGTTTAAAGTGCCTTCTCCCAGCCGCTGTCAACCCACCTTTAGGATCTTTTAGGCGCTCTTTTTTTTCAACTACACAGTCGCCATCACAACATTTCAAAACATAATCAAGTTTGCCGTCTGTGTTCATTTTAACAAGATCAATTGTTGCAAGAGCGTTAGCCGGGTTATCAACAAGACTAAGCTCACCCAGTTCATACTCTTTTATGATATTAATTGGTTTATTGTTATGGAGCTTGCCGGCAAGAATTTCTTTTTTCATAATTTTTCCACCAATTGAAAAAGCACGAAGCGTTCCGTCAAGAATTTTTTGCCAAGTAGGTTCGGCACCCTTTGAAATATAGGCTTCAACTTCAATAGCATTATACTCTTTACCATTGGCATCTTTCATTTTAATTGGCTTATAACTAATTGCTTTACCAACAGCAATTGGAGCATGCATTTCCCTAATATTGCCTTGCCAGTTTTTAAAAGCAATTTCTGATGCTGCAAAATCAACAACATCGTTTGATTTATCAACATTATCAGCAGTTGCAATGCCAGAAATAATGCGTTGTTCTTTTTTAATAAAATTAATTGGAAATGAAAAACTTAAATTATCCATATATTATAATAAAGTATATTACATTATTTAAATATGTGCAAATTATGCAACAGCATACACCGCCAAAGTAACACTGGCTGTCATAATTTGAAATTTAGTATAATCACCTTTAATTTCAACATAACCACCGCCACTGTCTTTGGCTGGAATTACAACTTCGTGCGGCCCGTCATTTAATTTAACGGTTGCTGCCGTTGTTGCGTGCGTATTATAAAAATAAATACAACTAGTATGTGTATTTAAAGAAACAACTCCGCTTGTACCGCTTGCACTGGTCGCAGCTGTATTGGAAAAAACAACTCCGTGTTCGTAACTCATTCAGAACCTCCTATGGTATCTTGTACTTCGCCTCTCTCAGCCTGATCCCCAGATTCTCGTGGGTCTGAGGCCCCCTCTGGTGTGTCAGACAAAGCCCTTCTTGGTTGAGAAGATATGTTATTAGAATTTCCAACCGGGGCGCCAGGCCCAGATTGTTCTTTCTTAATTTTGGTTGGGAACGGCAAAACTTCATCCCCGTTAGATCTTTCGGGAAGACCCAGCGTTGCTCGGACTTCATTTGGTGACAAAATTTCAGTTCTTAAATATCTATCATTAATTCTAGACTGAATATCTTCATCAATCAAATCAATTCGTTTAAATTTAAATTCTAATAAATTAGAAAACTCAGAAATAATTCTATTTATTTTTTTCTCTATAATTATTTGATCTGGACCAATAACTTGAGTCTTAAAAGTTTTATCAGCATCTCTGGAAACGGCTAGGTTTGCATTATCGTACACGCCGACTTTTGGAGCCGGAACTCTGTTGGCGACCAAAATTTCATCTCTATTGGATTTACGATATTTGTCAAAAGAAGAGTCTTGGACACCGGCCTCAAGTTTTTCAAATTTGATATCGCTGTCGGAACCGATTGAAGAAGGAATGGGAATAACCAGTGTGCCGTGATTGCGGCCTTTGACTTCTTTTCTAAAATAATTAATTAATTCTTGTTTTGATTTATTACTAAGTTTTGCACCTTTAAGAACAATTGCATATCGAGGAATTGCTTTGTTTTCAAAATAATCAATATTATATTCTTTGGCAAATTTGTCACCAATAATAGCGGCTGCGGCTGAAACAGAGGACGGCACACCATAGTAACTGTGTTTTGGAGAATATGTTTTAAAATGAATAATTTCATTTGGGCTATTGTCTGTATTAATTGGATCGGGGGTTTCTTTATCGCCATAATTTCTAAAATATACGGCTGCAATTTTATTGGTATTTGCTATCTGCACAAAACCATCTCGTTTTCTTCTAACGCGCACAAGTGTTCCTGGGATGTGTCCTATATAGCCAATTTGACCAGAATTATTGCGACCAATTTCCATATACCCATTGCCAATTGTTAAAACATCTTGCCAAATTTTGATCATTGTTTCTAAAAAAGTTTCTTCAACATTTATGTTTTCAAAAATATCATCCAATCTTTCTTTTTCATCTTGAAAAGCTTTTCTGATTCTGTACATTTTTTCTTGATCATCCGAGGCCTTTTCAATTTTTCTTTTTGCTCGCATATTTTCTACAAATTCAAAACCAAGCCCAACCGTATTCATTACCCTTGCAGCAATTGATGCATTATGAATTGCACTAGAGTCATACAGCCCAGCTAATGTATCCAAATCATACGGGGGAGTAACAACATCATAAAGCGTATACCCGTCAAGCTGTAGTGGGTCTATATATTTTGTTTTGGTGCCATCAATGCCTTCAAATTTTTTTGAAAGCCTATTGATTTTTCTTTTCATTTTTAAAGAAAGGCTGGGAAGATTAATTTTAGCAAATGGGTCTTCCGTAGACACTGTTGGGTTTTCTGAAAAATAAAACAAATCTTCAATTTCGTTTGAAGATGTTTCGTCTTCAACATAGTAACTTTTTTGTTCCATATTACCTCTTTTCTAAATTATCAAAATTGTCTTCAAAAGGGTCTGGTATTAGCCCGTTGTTCATTCTATCCACTTGGTCTTCCCTTTCGGACTGACTCACCTTTCTTGCACCATGAATCCAAGCAACGCTGCCATCCTCGCTTCCAGACCAATATTTGCCAGCAGAAGCCACTTTTGCTTCAATTTTTGGATCATCAACAAACCCTTCTGCTGATAAGGCGTTGCCATCTGAGTCCATTAGGGCTTTCCCGTTGGGCAAAACCCAAATACATACGCCCCAGGTTCTTGGGGGTATCCATATTTTTTTGTTTTTGACAACATCAAGTTCCATTTAAATACAATTATACACGATTTTTGTTAAATGGTGTACCAAATTACGCCGTAAATGACATTTTCTAACAACTAACGAATTGGGCAAGCACCTGTTGAGCAATCCTCAAGATCAAGCATTTCGTCAGAAACAGGTTGTTGTATTGCGACAGAAAAATCTAACTTAGACAAAGCTTTATTATATTCATCCTCGGTTATTTCTTCATATGGGGGTAAAAGAAAATTATGGTCAACATGAAGCAGAAATGATACAGATTTAATATTGTTATCGTAATTTTCACTTAACCATTTTTTAATTTCTAATAACTCTTCTTTGCGATAATATACCGTTACTGAAACTGCATTGTCAGCCCAAATTGTTTGAAGTTTTTTAACCCATTCAAGCTGGTCAATGGCAGACATGTTTTTAGCCAACACAGAGCCTTCTGGGGACTTGCAAGGAAACTCAACAACATATTTGGTGTGATCTTCACGACCATCAATACCGACATCCCAAACAACTTTGTACCCACGTTTGCGACAAGAATGTACCAATGGATCAACGGAACTAAACCTTACTCTGCGAATATAATATTGCGCAAAAGCCGGATGTACCCCTGGTGTTACGCCTGCCAATAAAGAAAGAGTACCAGAAGGTTGCACCGTTGTAAGTCTAACCGAATTAGTCCAATTTTTTTCTTTACTATATTTTTTATCAAAATCTTTAAGATAAGAATATACATCAGAAAGCCAATTAATTTTTTCTTCCGAACACTGAAGCACCCCAGTAACAGATTGCCCAAGTCTGGAATTTTTTCTTACAATATTTGTTGTTTTTTCATAAGGATAGGAAAGCCTTGTTACCTGTTTTTGTATCATATATAAAAGTTTTGAAATTTCTTTAAACTGTTCCAGGGAGTCCACATTGGGCAAAAATATTGTAGCCAAATTACAAGATTCTCCATCGCCCAGAGCAATTTCGGCACACGGATTGAAACCCTCAACAGAGTTGTCTACATTTTTTTCTCCAAGCCGGCCATAGGTTCTTGAAAGCTTTCTATTCACCAATCCATATGGTTCGCCAGAACCATCGTAACCTTTCCAAAGTTCAGACATAATTTCACCATAGGAGTCGGCATAAATAGAATTGTTACTATTAGCCCTCCAGCCAGGAACATCACCAGAGGACCAATTTTTTGCTCGTAAAAACAAAACATCGTCTGGATCTCCAATTGCAATTTGTGCCGAACGGCGTGAAGACCCAGACACAACTACTCTGCCAATAATATTACAGATGTCAAGAACATCAATTGAACGAAGTTTTTTTCCGACTCTTTCATTAAAGACATTGCAAATATCTTTAATACCGTCCACTAGTGACCCGGGCCCAGAAGCCGTGCCACCAAAAGTTTTTACTGGCGCTCCAAACTCACGAACCAAAATGGTTGAGTATGTAAAAGATTTGCCAGTAACAAAATAAGATTCTAATACTTTGTGCAACAACTCTCTCCAGCCCTGCCGCGAGTCTGGAATAATAAAGTCGGCATCGTGTGTTCTTTCGGAAGAAATATATTCAACGTGTTTTACTTTTGGCAAATCATGAATTTTAGAACGCTCTACAGAAAACCCAACCCCGCCACCAAGCATCAGATAATCAAACAACAATTCAAAATCTTCAATTTTTTCAATATTGGTAAAAAAACAATTATTTAAAGAAGTCCCTGAAAATTTTTGCACAAGCGGTGTACCAAGTTGCCATAAAGATCTTCCAGCAACACTGCATCTTAAATTAAACATGTGATCAAACAATGCTTCCGCTTCTTGCTGCGTAAACGGAACGCCGATTTCAATAGCACCGTTTATTACTCTTACAAGAGTTTCAACCCATGTTTCGTTTCTACCGGTGTTGCCAATTTTACGACTGTAGGTGCGCATATAAACCACTTCACCCAATCCACCAAAACCCCACGGGGCTTGTTTTTGCAAATATGGTAATAAGAATTCACTAGATAATACGGACAAGGTGCCTCCCAACAAATAAGAATTAATAAGTTTATCAGAATTCAAGTTTTAGAACACTCAATAATACTTAGGTATTATTAATAGAGTTTTCAAAAAATTTTATTCTTTCTATGACTTTATCAGCAATGCTGGACCAAGAGTGTTCGTTGTGAATTATTTTTGCAGATTTAATTGTATACTTTTTAAAATCATCATAATGATTTACAACTTCAAGCATAAGATTGGACAAATCATCTAGATCTGGGTAAGCCCACTGACCTGTATCTTCTCCATAAAAATTATTATTCCAAGATGCTTCGCCATACGAAGCCGCTAGCGGAATTGAGTAATGAGCAAAATCTTTACAGCCAGTTGCGTTTGTAACAATTGTTGGCATACCTGTTGCAATTGATTCAAAAGGAATCATTCCAAAACCTTCCCCCATTGTTGGATAAACCATGCAATGACATTTGTGATACAAAGCAACTAAATCTTCATTTGATAGATCATACGATATTCCGATAATTTGTGGATGTTGAATTGCCGGAACAAGCATCCCGTTCATGTAAACCTCGGCCCAGCAAAAATTATTATATTTCAATATTAACTTAAAGTCGTTATTTCCTTCATATAAATCCAAAAATGCATCAACAACCATTTGAACATTTTTTCTTTTACTATCACCGCCAACATGGAGAAAATTAAAAGTTCCGGTAATCTCTCTATCAATAATTTTAAACTCACTACTAATCCCGTGAGGAATGACATGAATATTTGTGTGGACATTGTTGGCTGAATAAATGTCTTTTACAAAATTAGATGTAGCCCATATTTCGTCTTGAGTTTGCATATGGAAAATCCAACCATTTGGAATTTTTGTAGATTCCCATGGTGTATAGCCTACTTTGTAGTAATTAGTTTGTTGATAATAATATGGTTGACAAAAATTAATATGAAACGGAATTTCGTTTCTATTGTAAAAAACTGCAATCTGTTTTTCACGAAGAGCTGAGATTAAACGCAGGGCGGCAATACTGTAGCCTTGAGAATACCAATTAACACCGCTGATATCCGTCGCGCTAGGAGTGAACCAACTAATTTTTTTCATTAAAAATTAATCTTTCTTTTGTTTATTTTTTTGGACAGGTTTATTTGTTTCATCAAGATTAAAACATTTTACACCATTGGCAATCAGTTTTTCTGCTTGTTCTTCAGAAATTTCAGAAGTTACTGGAAGATCACTAAACATACATCTCGTAGCGGCTAAATAAAAATCACTAATTTTTGTAATAGTAATATAATTTGGGTCAACAATTGCAGCTCCGCTGTAATCATCAGATTCTACAATTGCTATGATTTTCATAAAGTAAGTATATCACTATTTTCTTTTTTAACATCAAAGATTAGTATGCTTAGTATGCTTAGTATGCAAGGTATTTTATGTATGATTAGTTTTTTCGGCATGCTTCGCACGCCAGTATACTAGTATACAAAACAAAATTTCAAGTCCTAAAAAAATAATTTTTAGAAGTTGATTTTCAAGAAAAAGTGTGTAAGACTGTAAGCTATGTACAAAGCAATAATTTTTATTACTTATCATCTTTTTATGGCTTTCTTGTTAAAGTTCAGTATTCAATCAGGCTTTGATCACAATATTGGAATGCTATCTGGATTAGGATTCTCTTTATTCTTAAATATTATTAGTACTTTTTTTAAAAATGTTAATAGATAATAAATATAATTTTTTAAAAGATAAAAAAGTTCTTTTATTAAGTGATACAGGTAATCCGTATAATTATTTAATTGATTTTATCCCAGAATTAAAAAATTCAAAAATATATATTTATATATCTCCAGCCTCAACTGCTAAATTTGTTAAATTGTTTATTAAACAAAGTTTAAA
>Ga0194129_10000854_pt1 | contig 55123 bp, 54 predicted proteins | sample TA2KigCa35mmetaG_FD_150862 | JGI IMG/M metagenome (GOLD analysis project Ga0194129, IMG submission 150862) | Freshwater microbial communities from Lake Tanganyika, Tanzania - TA2015038 Kigoma Deep Cast 35m | ecosystem: Environmental > Aquatic > Freshwater > Lake | place: Tanzania: Lake... | reverse complement strand
TGTCTGGCGCGAGCGCACCCACGAGCAGGCTTTCGATCCCGAACTTTGGCGCGAGATCGTCGGCATGGGCTGGCCCGGCATTGCCATGAGCGAATCGCAGGGCGGTGCCGGTTTGGGCTTCGCGGGGCTCGGTATCGTCCTCGAACAATTAGGGCGACACCTTAGTGTCACGCCGATGAATTCGACGGTGCTGTACGCAGCCACGACAATTCAACTATTGGGTAGTGCGCAAGAGCAGGCTGCGCTGTTGCCGCAGATCATCGAGGGCTCGCTGACATTTTCTTTGGCGTGGGATGAGCGGTCGCATTTTGATCCTTTCCGCGTGGCGACCGCCGCCCGATCGACGGCCGGTGGCTGGCTGCTGAACGGCTGCAAACGCGGAATCGCTGATTTATCTTCGGTCGATCAGTTTTTGGTGGTATGTCGGCTCACCGGCGAGGCCGGCGATCGCGAGGGACTTGGCGTGTTCATCGTGGCGCGCCATGCAGCTCGATTGCGTATCGAGGTCACGCCCATGGTCGATGGCCGCAATTGCGGCGAGATCGTACTCGATGGTGTTGAGCTTAGCGCGGAGGCTTTGCTCGGCGGCGGGGTTGCGTCCGCCGCCGTGCTTGAGCGGCTCGCGGACATCATCAACGCGGGGTTGGCGGCTGAACTCCTTGGAATCAGCGAAGAGACGTTTTCGCGTACGCTGCGCTACCTCAAAGAGCGCTCGCAGTTCGGAAAACTGATTGGTAGCTACCAGGCGCTGCAACATCGAGCGGCGAACTGGTTCGTCGAGCTGCAGCTCGCGCGATCGCTGGTCCAAGAGGCCCTGCTCGCGCTCGATGCCGAGCCGGGCTCGCCGCTCGCGAAACAGCGATCAGCGCTTGCGAGCATGGCAAAGGCGAAGGCTTCGCAGGTGGCTGAGCTTGCGACCAACGAGGCGATCCAGATGCACGGCGGTATCGGTATGACCGATGCCCACGACATCGGGCTCTACATCAAGCGCGCACGCACGCTGGAGCAGGCCTTCGGCGATCAGAGCTACCACCTCGACCGGTTGGCGAGCTTGGCAGGCTATTAGCTTCCCTGCCAAACGTTGGCGGCGTCCTGCGCCCTCGAGGTGCTGTGGTAGAGTTTGTGTGTTTAATCGGGGAATGCGCCCGTAGCTCAGTTGGATAGAGCGCATGGCTACGAACCATGAGGTCGGGAGTTCGAATCTCTCCGGGCGCGCCAGTCGTGAACCGTAGTTGATACTGAAGTGATATCATAATAATATCGACGCCTTCGGGTCCGGTGCGGTCCCGTTTCAAGTTTGGGAGCGTCGACCATGTCAATGATCTCAGTGGCTGCTTCCCGCGCTGCCAGTCGTGAGCGCGAAATTTCTGTAGGTAATGGTTGGCTTGCGTTGCCGATCGTTCTCGCCTTGCTGGCGGGAGGTGTCGCCGGAATGGTTTATGCGGCCATCACCGGCGAGGGTTCAGCGGCCGCGATCGGTATCGCCTTGCTAACCCTGTTTTTCATTTCATTGTCCGGCTTTTTCTCGCTGCAGCCGAATGAGGCGCGGGTGATCGTGCTCTTTGGTGACTACAAGGGTACGGTGCGCAAGGGCGGCTTCCATTTCGGCAATCCGTTCTATTCAAACGGCAGTAGCACACAGATGCCTCTCGGCAAAGACGGGGCTAGCGTCACGATCAAGAAAAACCCGCGCAACAAGATCTCGCTGCGCTCACGTAACTTGAATGGCGAGCGCCTGAAGGTCAACGACAAGCAAGGCAACCCGATCGAGATTGCGGCGGTGGTCGTGTGGTGCGTGCGGGACACCGCCCAAGCCATGTTCGATGTCGATGACTACGAGGAGTATGTGCGGATCCAGTCGGAGTCGGCGGTCCGTCACCTCGGCAGCCAGTACGCCTACGATCACGGCGAGGCGCACGAAATCACGCTGCGCAGCGGTGTCGATGAAGTCTCACTAGCGCTGCAGGCTGAATTGCAGGTGCGACTCGCGCCAGCGGGCGTAGTGGTCGAAGAGGCTCGACTGACGCATCTCGCTTACGCGCCGGAAGTGGCGCAGGCCATGCTGCGCCGCCAGCAGGCCGAAGCGGTGCTCGCCGCAAGGCAGAAAATCGTGCAAGGCGCCGTCAGTATGGTGGAGACCGCGCTCGCCGCGCTCGCGGAGCGCAATGTGGTCGAACTCGACGCCGAGCGCAAGGCCGCGATGGTCAGCAACCTCATGGTCGTGCTCTGTGGCGAGGCGGAGGCGAAGCCCGTGATCAACACCGGAACGCTCTACGGCTGATCGCGATCAGCGTTCGCGGGATATACCGTGGCTGAGCGGAAGTCGTTTTTGATGCGGATCGACCCAGTGCTCTGGCGGGAGCTGGAGCGCTGGGCGAGTGACGAATTACGTAGTGTCAATGGCCAGATCGAATACATCTTGCGTGACGCTCTCAAAAAAAAGCGCAGTGTCATCGTGCTGCCTACCGAGGCGGCTACGGCTGATCAGTTGGTCAGTGTCAAAGATTTACCTACGTCAGGAGATGAACGTTGACTGGCGCGCCATCGCAACAGGGGGTGAGGGCGGCGATCGGATGGTTCGCAGTGGGGGTATTACTAGCCGCTTATGCGTTGTCGTTTCTCGATCGTCAGCTGATCACGCTACTCGTGCAGCCGATCAAGCTAGATCTCGGTATTACCGATACTCAAATGGGCCTGCTGCAGGGCCCGGCTTTCGGGCTCTTCTACGCGACGATGGGTCTGCCGCTCGGCTGGCTTGCAGATCGTGTTCACCGCGTGCACTTGATAGCGGTCGCCATCGTCCTCTGGTCGCTGATGACGTTTCTATCGGGCTACGCTAGCGAATATTGGATGTTACTGCTCTGCCGCTTCGGCGTCGGCTTCGGCGAGGCCGCGTTGGTGCCCGCGGCGATTTCCCTGCTCGCTGATTTGTTCGAGCCGCGGCTACGCGCCTTGCCAGTTAGCGTCTTCACCGCAGGACTCGCAGTCGGTTCGGGTTTGAGCTTAATCGTAGGCGGGGCACTGATTTCTTTTGCGAGCACTGGGGCTAGCACGCTCCCGTTTATCGGCTCGTGGTTTCAAGACCGCGAGTCTTGGCAGGTCGTATTCATGTTGTCTGGGCTTGTTGGCTTGCCGATTTCTTTATTGACTTTGGCGGTGGTCGAGCCGCGGACTGCGAAGGCGGGTCGAGTCAAGACACAGATTGCGCACACCGATGAGGAATGGAGGGCGCTGGGCGTGGCTTGGCAGCATCTTCTGCGCGAGCGCGATTTTTTTTGGCCGATGCTGACCTCGATGGCGGCGCTCTTCGTGATCAGCACGTCGGTCGTGGCGTGGTTACCCTCGGTGTTCATTCGCGACCATGGTTGGACACCGGCCGAGGTCGGTGCGCAGCTGGGGCCAGTGATTCTCGGGTGCGCTCTTGTCGGCAACTTGATCGCAGGATGCGTTTCGCGTGCAATGGTCGCACGCGGGATCGAAGATGCGACGCTGCGGACCATTCAGGGCGGCGCGATTGCCATGGTCCCGTTTGCTGTGATTACCGGGTTTCTTGACACAGCGCTCTGGGCGCTCGCCTTTGCAGGCGCACTCTTTTGCGCAACCTCGGTGACCTTTAGCATCGCTTCGCTGTCATTCGTCGAGGTCACGCCGCCACGTATGCGTGGACAGGTGGTCGCCCTTTACCTGCTGCTCGCCAATTTCTTTGGTCTGGCACTAGGCCCGCCAGGCGTCGGGTTACTCACCGACTCCGGAGTGTCGTTCTTTGGCCCGGTCGGTGCGGCGCTCGGTGTAATTTGTCTGCTCGCTGGGATTCCAGGGCTCTGGTGGCTGGCGAGAGCGCGGCGGGCCTTTGTGCCGTTAACCAAGCGCCTCGAGGTGGCTGGTTTCGAGCTTGCTGATAATCCCGCAGATTTCATGGCGGATAGTCATAAAGATCCTGCTTCGAAGTAGTACCAAAGTTTGGACGACCGGCCGCACTAATCGCGCGGCCCACCGGTTGCTACCCGTATTTACGCCAGCGTGTGGAACACGCTTTGCACGTCATCGTCCTGTTCGAGTTTGTCGATCAGCTCTAATACTTCGGCGGCGTCAGTTTCGCCAAGTTCGGTGGGGACGCTTGGGATGTATTCGTGCTCGGCCTTGATTGGTGAGATCTTCCGCGTTTCGAGCGCTTCCTGAACCTTGCCGAAATCTTCAAACGCGCAGCGTACAACTAGTTGCGTTTCACCTTTCTCACCGGCGCTCTCGCCCATTTCCTCAAGCCCGTGATCAATCAAGTACAGCTCGAGATCATCTTGGTCGATACCAGTAAGATCCAGGCGAAAGACACCCATTTTCTTAAACATAAAGCCGACGCTGCCGCTGGTGCCGAGATTGCCACCGTACTTCTGGAATGCGTTACGTACGGTGGCGACGGTGCGGGTGGGATTATCGGTCGCGGTTTCGATCAGTAGCGCGACGCCGTGCGGCGCATAGCCCTCGTAAATCACGGTTTCGTAATTCGTGGCGTCGCGGCCAGATGCACGTTTAATAGCAGCCTCGACCTTGTCCTTCGGCATGTTGACAGCACGCGCGTTCTGCAAAATACGCCGTAACTGCGGATTTGATTGCGGGTCGGGACCGCCCGATTTGACCGACATGTTGATGTCTTTGGCGATGCGGGCGAACTGCTTTGCCATGCGGTTCCACCGCGCGAACATGGCGTGCTTTCGAACTTCGAATATGCGACCCACAGCGCGTATGGTAAACGTCGGCACGGCGCGGGCGCTATGGTTATTACATTATTTATAATGCAAAAAAAATCGGGCGTGCTCGATCGACTATCTGGTGACCTTCTATAACCTGAGGGATCATCGGGAACGCGGGACTTTTCGCGGGATCGATGATGTCGAGTTCAATCTTGAGTAGACCTCCCTTGCGCGGTCCGACCAGCAAATCGAACACCCGCTTGACTAGCTCGATGTGGGCGTCGCAGTTGTAGCATGGCGGCTTGATAAGACCGATCGTCCTTACCAACGAAGCTTTGACGATATCGAAATGATTGTCGGCGATAAAGCCGCCGAGTGCGCCGCCGAGGATGACGACATAGTCGGAGGGTTGCCGCAACAAGAGGTGATTGAGAGACCACCTTCCACTATCAGGCAGCTGACGATCACAGACCCTAGAGCAACGATCAAAGCTATAAGCGTAATAATGGCAATAGTCATACACTAGAGTCGAGACTTGTGTGCAGCGTCGTCGCGATTAAAACTGCGGCGTACATTCACCGATTGAGCACCCTCGGGGGGTTAACTCATGTTCCAATTGTTTGAGTATCTTCAGGCGTTACCATGGATGGTGGGCCTAGCGGCCCTCGGCTGGCTGGTTTCTTTGCCTCGGCGTAATGTCGATGTGGTCGACTCTCTTTGGTCACTGATGTTTTTGGTGTCGATTCTGGTCTACGCTGGTTTCCCAGCGGATACGGTTCGCGGGCGGCTGCTCTTTGTGCTGGTGGCCCTGTGGGCGATTCGGCTCTCGGTGTACATCACGGCCCGTAATTGGGGCCATGAAGAGGATCGGCGCTACCAGGCAATCCGCCAGCGCAATGAACCGGGTTTTGCTGTCAGTAGCCTGTATCGCGTGTTCGCCTTGCAGGCCGTTTTGGCCTGGGTGATCTCGCTACCGCTGCATGGCGCCATCGGAAGCGAGGCGCCGCTCGGTGTGCTCGACTACCTCGGACTTGCGCTGTGGCTGCTGGGCTTTGCCTTCGAGGCCGGCGGCGACTGGCAGCTCGCCCACTTCAAGCGCGACCCCGCCAACGCGGGCAAAGTCATGGATCGCGGTTTTTGGCGCTACACGCGGCACCCTAATTACTTTGGTGACTGCGCGCAGTGGTGGGCTTTTTACCTGATTGCTCTGTCGGGCGGCGCCTGGTGGAGCGTTCTCGGCCCGGTGCTCATGACGCTGCTGCTGCTACGAGTGTCCGGGGTGACGCTGCTCGAGCGCGATATTGGTCAGCGCCGTCCCGAGTATGCCGATTACATTCGCCGCACCAACGCCTTCATACCCGGGCCACGTAAAAATATCGACGGGCAGTAAATCCGTTGGCGACTTAGCGAGCGGGCCGCGCCCACTTCAACCGACGGCGACCTCGGCGTCACGCGCAGCGCGCTTGCGCTCGTGCTCTTTGAGGAAGCGCTTGCGCAGGCGGATCGATTGCGGCGTTACTTCGACGAGCTCGTCTTCATTGATGAATTCGACCGCATACTCGAGCGTGAGTGCGACGGGCGGGGTAAGCAGCAAGGCGTCGTCTTTGCCGGCAGCACGAATGTTGGTGAGCTTTTTTTCCTTGATCGGATTGACGACGAGATCGTTATCGCGACTGTGGATACCGATGATCATGCCCTCATAGACCTTCGAGCCATGCTCCACGAATAGCCGACCGCGCTCCTGCAGCGTGAACAAAGAATAAGCGACAGCCTCGCCGTTTTCATTACTGATCAGCACGCCGTTGTGGCGCTCGGGAATCTCGCCCTTGACCACGTCGTAGCCATCAAAGATATGGCTCATGAGTCCGGTACCGCGGGTCATGGTCATGAACTCGCCTTGAAAGCCGATCAGGCCACGCGCCGGGATGCGATATTCGAGCCGCACGCGGCCACCGCCGCGACCGGTCGGATCGCCCTCGACCGTCATGTCGAGCAACTCGCCGCGTCGTGTACCCAGCTCGGACATGACCGAACCCTGATAGCCCTCGTCGATATCGATGGTGAGCGCTTCGAAAGGCTCTTGTCCAACGCCATCGACCACGCGCTTTAAGACCTGTGGTTTGCCGACGGCGAGTTCGTAGCCCTCGCGCCGCATGTTCTCGACGAGTATGGTCAGGTGCAGTTCGCCGCGACCTGAGACCCGGAACACGTCGGCGTCAACCGACTCTTCGACCCGCAGTGCCACGTTGCTCTGTAGTTCACGGGCCAGGCGCTCGCGAATCTGTCGGCTGGTGACGAACTTGCCTTCGCGACCAGCGAGGGGGGAAGTGTTGACCTGAAAGGTCATCGAGAGCGTGGGCTCGTCAACTTTGATGGGCGGCAGTGCGTCGGCCTGTTCGGGGTCGCAGAGCGTGACGCCAATGTTCACTGCATCGATACCGGTGATGGCGACGATGTCACCGGCGGTGGCGCTCTCCACAGCAAAGCGCTCGAGCCCGCGGAAGCTCAAAATTTGGCCGATCTTGCCGGTACCGCGATCCTCATCACCCCAGCGTACAGCGACGTTACGACCGGCCAGCAGCGTGCCGCGACGAACCCGGCCAATGCCGATGCGACCCACATAGGGGTTGTAGTCGAGCTGCGAGATTTGCAGCTGCAGCGGCGCATCGACTTCGGTCGGCGGCGCTGGCGCGTGCGCCAAAATCGCGTCAAAGAGAGCGGTCATGTCGCTTGTCGGACGCGCGAGGTCGGTGGTGGCCCAGCCCTGCAGCGCCGAAGTGTAGACGATCGGAAAGTCAAGCTGCGCGTCACTCGCACCGAGTTTGTCGAACAGCTCAAAAGTACGATCGATCACCCAGTTCGGGCGCGAGCCCGGCCGATCGACTTTATTGATGACGACGATCGCTTTGTGGCCGAGCGCAAGCGCTTTACGGGTGACGAAGCGCGTCTGTGGCATCGGACCTTCAACGGCATCGACTAGCAGCAGTACCGCATCGACCATCGATAGCACCCGCTCGACTTCACCACCGAAGTCGGCGTGCCCCGGCGTATCGACGATATTGATACGCGTACCGTGATATTCGATTGCGCAGTTCTTGGCGAGAATGGTGATGCCGCGCTCGCGCTCGAGATCATTGGAATCCATCACGCGCTCACCGACGCGTTCATGCGCGGCAAACGTGCCCGATTGCTTTAGCAGACAATCGACCAGCGTGGTCTTCCCGTGATCGACGTGAGCGATGATCGCGATATTGCGAATGGGGCGGACAGTGGTCATTTAAGCTTCCAGGACGATCCCTGCTGGGGGAAAAAGGCCGCGGAGCGTAGCAGAGCCTGCGCTTGCTTGCGACCTGCTATCGCCTTCGGCATACAATCTGCGTTGATTTTGTCTTTTACGATGCGTCCACTTTAGGAGTGACCAATGTTCCAAATTTGCAAATTGCCTCTCGTTGCCCTGGCCGCGAGTCTTGCCGCTGCGATAACTTTAGTGCCGAGCGCCAGCGCGCAGGATGCGCGAGCCGCGCAACAGGTAAAGCTGCGCCAGTCAGCATATACCGTACTCGGTGCTCAAATGGGTCTGATGGGCGCGATGGCTGCGGGTCGAGCACCTTACGACACCAACGCGTTTCGTACCGCGGCGGAGCGCGCGGCCGCCATGGGCAACTATGTCCCGGAGTTGTTTCCGGCGGGCTCGATTACCCCAAGTAGCAAGGCGAAACCCGAGTTGTGGCAACAGCAAGCCGAGTTCCAACGCTTGATGAAAGACATGCAAGGCAAGGTGACTGCGCTCGCGACTATTGCGCGCGGTGGTGACCTCGAGGCGATCAAGCCGGCCTTCGGTGCAACGGGCGCGAGCTGCAAGGCCTGTCACGACAAATATAAGGCAGACTGAATACCGGTTAATTTTCGATGACCGACCCTCTGCCGATGACGTTGCCGCGCGTGGGCGGCGTCATCCACCACATAGTGTCGGGGCGTAACCACGCCCCGGCACTCGTCTTGTTGCATCCGTGGGGTGCGAGCCTCGCTAGCTGGGATCTACAGCTTGCCGAATTCGAGCGATTCTTTCGAGTGATTCGCCTCGATTTGCGCGGCCACGGTCTATCGAAGTTCGACGATGGGTCAGCGCAGTACTGCAGCTTGCACGATCTGGCGCTCGATGCGCTTGCGGTTCTCGATTCACTGCGTATCGACCGCGCGTATTGGTGCGGACTGTCGGTCGGTGGCCTTACGGCGCTACAGGTGGCGCTCATGGCGCCGCGGCGTGTGCTGCGTCTGGTAGTGGCAAACACTGCCGCAAGTTTGCTGCCGTTTGCGGTCGACTGCGAGAGCCAGGCGCGCGAGATCGCTGTGTGCGATGCTGACTTTGCAGGGCGTCTCGGCGAGGTGCAGGCATCGACTCTGGTGATCGCCGGTGCGCACGATCCGATGATCCCGATCAAGTGCGTCGAAGAATTGGCGGACGGTATCACCGGCGCTGATCTCGTGGTGCTCGATGCAGCGCATCGGTCGCACCTCGAGCAGCCCGAAGATTTCACCCGTACGGTCGTCGATTTTCTTCGTGACTGATGGTCGACCCAGCACCCTCGTCGTACGTCCCGTTCTGGTTGGGTGGCGCCATTCGTGGTCGCGTCCGTGGCGATGTCGCACAGGTGCTCGCTGAGTTACCGGGTATCGAAGCGGCTGATCTTGGCTTTCGTTTGAGTGAGCTCGGCGTCTCCCGCTCGGCGCGCAGCCGCGCCTTGCAACAGCTGGCGCAGGGCCTGCACCGCAAGGGGCTGATCGCCGATTGGCGAAACGAGCTCTCTGCGGTGCTCGATGATGACGGCGCAGAGATCGCACGTTGCGAGCGAGGCGTCTTTTGCACCTTGGGTCTGCAAAACCGCGCCGTGCACGTGAATGGCTATCGCGTCGATGGTCGAGTGTGGGTGGCCCGTCGCAGTGAGATGAAGCGGGCTGATCCCGGCAAGCTCGATAATCTCGCGGCAGGCGGGGTATCGGCCGGCGAGTCGGCGCGGCGCACGGCGCTGCGCGAAGCGTGGGAAGAGGCGGGCGTACCGGCCGGGCTTGCGCGACGCATCGATTTTCCGGGCATGATAATCCGCAGTCTTCGCGAGACTACCTTCGGCATGCATGACCAACTCGTGATAGTGGCCGATCTCGAGTTACCGCTGGCCTTTGAACCCATCGGTCGCGATGGTGAAGTCAGTGAATTTCTTTCTCTGTCGGTCGCCGAGGTCGAAGTGGCCTTGGCGGGCGGCGAATTCACCGTTGAAGCGGCGCTTGCCCTGCGTGAGTCGCTGGATAGGCGAGCTTTGGCAGCGCCGCGCCTGTGACGCGATGCGGCACCCACTCGGTGAGTGCCTGCGCACCTAGCGATCGATAGAACTGTCGCGCGGGGGTGTTCCAATTGAGCACGGCCCATTCAAGACGCGTCAGCTCCTCATCGATGCAGCGTTTGGCGAGATTGGACAGCAGCGCCTTGCCAATCCCATGACCACGAAATTCTCGGCGTACGAAGAGATCTTCGAGATAAATGCCATGGCGCCCGCGGAAGGTGGAGAAGTTGTAGAACCACAGCGCGAATCCTGCGATCGTGGTTTTGCCTTGCTCAGACCACTCGGCGACGTCGCTGAAGACCCGCGGGCGCGTGCCGAATAAGGCTCGCTCGAGCTCGGGTACCGTGGCGTCCACCTGGTCGAGTAGCTTTTCGTAATCGGCCAGCTCGCGAATCAGGTCGATTAGAGTGGCAGCGTCGTTATGGCGAGCGGGTCGTAGCTTGAGCATGGCGTCTCCGGGGTTTACGCGGTCTAGCGGGTCGCGTGACGTAGCACGTGACCTATAATAATCACGTTACGGCTAAATACGACGTTAGCGATTTCTCACGGAGCTTGAAATGCAGATTCAGGGCAGCACGGTAGTGGTCACGGGCGGCGGACGTGGCATCGGCCGCGATATGGCACGCGCATTTGCGGCGCGGGGTGCAAACGTCGCGTTGTTCGATCTCAATCAGAATGATCTCGATGAGACCGTGCGACTGTGCGATGCGAAGGGCGTGAAAGCGCGGGGCTACGTCGTCAACGTCACGCAGGAGGCCGCGGCGGTGACCGGCATGGATGCAGTCGCAGCCGATTTTGGCGGTATCGATGTGCTCGTAAATAATGCCGGAATTGTCAAGGACGGGCTGTTGATCAAGGTTAAGGATGGCGCGGTCACCGGCAAGATGACCCTCGATCAGTGGCAGGCGGTCATCGACATCAATCTCACGGGCGTATTTATTTGCGGTCGCGAAGCAGCTGAGCGCATGATCAAGCGCGGTAAGGGTGGGGTGATCATCAACATTTCGAGCGTGTCGCGGTACGGAAATGCAGGTCAGACCAACTACAGCGCAACTAAGGCAGGCGTGGTAGCGATGGCTGAAGTTTGGGGCAAGGAACTCGCGCGCTACGGCATTCGCACGGGCGCGATCGCTCCGGGCTACACACGCACGGACATTCTCTCGTCCATGCGTCCGGAGATCCTCGAAAAGATGACGGCGCAAGTCCCTTTGCGGCGCTTGGGCGATGTCGCTGAGATCGCAGCGACGGCCGTTTTTATCGTCGAGAACGATTTCTTTACGGGTCGCTGCGTCGATGTCGACGGTGGCATGAGGCTCTGATCGGGCATGCTGTCACGCGTCCTGTTCCTCTCGATCTTGGTGCTCGCCGCCACCTTCGCCACAGCGTCTGCACCTACGCGCGAGGTGGTCGCCGTACTCGGCACGGGGCGCGTTGGCGCGGCGTTGGGGCCGCGATTGGGTGCGCTCGGCTATCGCGTGGTCTACGGATCGCGTGATCCGACACGTGCCGAGATCAAGACGCTCATCGAGCGAAGCGGCCAGGGCGCGGGCGCAAGTTCTCATGCCGCGGCCGTGGCCGCAGCTTCAGTCGTGATCGTTGCCTTGCCGTGGAATGCCACCGAGACGACGCTGCGCGAACTGCAACTTGACGGCAAACTCGTCATTGATCCCACTAATGCCATACGCGAGGGGCGTGATGGTTTGATGGAGCCCGTCGTCGACAACTCTGCGAGCGAGCGTATTCAGGCGCTCGCGCCCAGGGCGAAGGTGGTCAAAGCGTTCAATATCGTGGGTGCGCATGTGATGGCAGATCCTGCGGCTGCGGGAGGTCCCGTGACGATCCCAGTCGCGGCAGATGATCTCGAGGCCAAACAGCGCGTGATGCAACTGGCACGCGACTTGGGTTTTGAGACGGTGGATGCCGGCCCACTGCGTCACGCGCGCCAACTCGAGGGCATGGCCCTAATCTACATGGTGCCGTACCTCAAAGGGCCGCGCAGCGACTCCTTCGAGTATTACCTGCGGCGCGGTGCGGCGCCGCGTGCTAGTCAGGCCGTGCGTCCAGCCGAATAGTCGCTAACACGCTGCAGCAGCTCGAGCGGGCTAGCGAGCTGTGCGGCAGGTTTTTTTTGATCTAACGCCGCGGCGCCATAACCCCAAGTAGCGGCTAAAAAATCAAGTCCGTTGCCCTTGGCCGCCTGCCGGTCCTCGACCGAGTCGCCGACCATCCAGGTTTGCGGGATCGTCAAAGATTCGCGCTGCAGCACGGCGTGCACCAGCGCGGTTTTGTTGATGGCCGGCGGGTCGAGGCCATCGAGCGCATAGATGGCGCGGAAGTGTTCACCCCAACCGAGATGATCGATGATGAACCGCGTCGGTTTAATGCGCTTGTTGGTGACGATGTAGAGGGCGAGACCATCGCGGGCGAGGCTCGCCAGCATGTCGCTGACGCCGGCATAGACTTCCGTTTCGCGGTAACCCGTCGTGTCGTAATACGAGCGGAAGGCGGCTGCCAGTCGTTCGATCAACGCGGGTTCGCCCGAGCCGGCCAGGGTTGCGAGCGTGCGGGGCAGGGGCGGCCCGATGAGGCCCGGTGACAGAGGAACCACGGGCGTCACCCCCTCGCTCTTCAGCGCGCGACCAAGACCCGTGAGGATGCTGCGTGCCGAGTCGACCAGCGTGCCGTCGAGGTCGAACAGAATCGCCCGTAGCGTCATGCGGCGGCGGCGGGTCCATCGGTAAATTGCAGCGCGGCGAGCCGTGCATAGAGCGGGTTTGCGGCGATCAATTCTTCGTGGCGACCGCTTGCGATGATGCGGCCGTGATCTATGACGATGATGCGATCGGCCTTGAGCACCGTCGCCAAGCGGTGCGCTATGATGATGGTGGTACGGGTTGCCATCAGTCGCTCGAGGGCCTCTTGCACCACGCGCTCGCTTTCGGCATCGAGCGCGCTCGTCGCCTCATCGAGCAACAACAACGGGGGATTTTTGAGGATGGCGCGGGCGATGGCGATGCGCTGACGCTGACCACCAGAGAGCCGCGTGCCGCGCTCACCGAGGAAGGTCTCATAGCCCTTCGGCAAGACCGTGATGAAATCGTGGGCAGCCGCGGCGCGCGCCGCGGCTTCGACTTCGTCATCGGTCGCATCCGGCCGTCCATAGCGGATGTTCTCGCGCGCGCTGGTACCGAAGAGCACCGTATCTTGCGGGACGAGCCCGATTCTCTGACGTACTGCGATCGGATCGGCACAGGCGATGTCGACGTCATCGAGAATCATCTGACCGGACTGCGGGTCGTAGAAACGCAGCAGCAATTGGAAAGTGGTGCTCTTGCCCGCACCCGAGGGGCCGACGAATGCGACGGTTTCGCCCGGGGCGATCGCCAGCGAGAAATCATCGAGCGCCGGGGACTCGGGCCGCGATGGGTAACAAAAACGAACGTGCTCAAAGCGCACATGCCCTGCGTTGGCGCCCGGTTGCACGGCGGGCAGGGGCTGCGGGTGGGCGGGCGCGACAATGGCCGGCGTCGCCTGTTGCAGTTCGACGAGGCGTTCCATGGCACCGGCTGCGCGCTGGACTTCGCTCCACATTTCGCTCAGCGAGGCGGCCGCGACACCCGCATACACCGCAAACAACAGAAACTGTATGAGCTCGCCCCCTGACATTTCTTTGGAGAGCACCTGATGCGCACCGAACCAGAGTACGATGGTGATCGCCGCGACTACCAGCGTGGTCGAGAGCGCTGTGAGCCAGGCGCGGACGCGCGTGCGCACCACCGCTACATCGAAGGAGGCTTCCACGGCCTGATCGTAACGACGTGTATTGAGCGCCTCGAGCGTGAACGCCTGTACCGTCTGGATGGCGTTCAGTGTCTCGCCCGCGAGACCGCTGGTGTCGGCGATCCGATCCTGCGATGAGCGCGACAGTTTACGCAGCTTGCGACCCAAAGAAATGACAGGGATGATCACCGTCGGCATCGCGATCAGCATGAGGCCGAGTAGTTTAAGACTAGTGACTCCCATCATGACGATAGAGCCGAATAAATTGATGGTCGAGCGCAGAGCGATCGAAATTCCGACGCCCGAGATCGATTGTACGAGCGTAGTGTCGGTGGTGAGGCGCGAGAGTACTTCGCCGGTACGAGTCACCTCAAAGAATTGAGGATCCATGCGTATGACATTGCGATAGGTCGCGGCACGGATGTCTGCGACCACGCGCTCGCCGAGCCAAGTCACGAGATAAAAGCGCATCGCGGCGAAGGCGCCGAACAGCACCGCCACTCCGAGAAAGGCGACGAAATAAATGTCGACCGTCTCGGCGCTGCCGGCGCTCATGCCTTTGTCGACGAGCTTCGAGAGCGCGACCGGCAAGGCCAGCATGGAGCCCGAGGCGAGCAGCAATGCCACGATGGCCCAAGCGAGTACACCGCGGTGGGGTTTGAGGTAGGGCCACAACGAGGCCAGCGGTTTTACGGACTTGCTTTTTGGGCGTTCCGGCAGCGAAGCATCAGCCATCCTTCGATTGTAACTTGCTGGAAAGGATGAGCTTGCCCGTAGTGTGACCAGACTGTATCGCAGCCAACGCTGCATGGGCCTCATCGAAGCGATAGATCGCCCCGATGTGCGGGCGTTCGACAATCAGCGCGAACGTCGCGCGCATCGATTCGGGCAAGCGGTCGGCTTGCTCCCACAGCCAGATCAAATTAAAGGCCAGAAAACCGCGGTTCTGCGAAATCATCGCCAGCGGATCGAGCCGCGGGCGACGTAGATAGCGCCAAGCGAGCTTGAGAAAATTCGGTCGACGCCCACCATCCATGAAATCGGCGGCGCCATAGAGCACATAGCGTCCCTCTGGTGCGAGGCGCTTGAACGCGAGCCGAAAGCCCTCGCCATACACGGCATCGAGCACCACATCGAAGCCAGGTTTGGCGAGGTGTGCGAGCGCGGCATCGAGTGCCGTGTCGAGCCCGGGACCGCGAATGACCACTGTTGCGGGGTCGAGACCGAAGTGATCGATCAGCCAGTCGCGTTTACCGGCCGAGCCGACCACGGCCACCGGCCGTGCGCCGATGCGCTGCAGGGCATGCAGCGCGTTGAGCCCGACACCGCCTGCCGCCGATTGCACGAGCACCGCGGATCCTGCTCGAGCGTTACCCAACGGCCGCAGCCCGTACCAAGCCGTGAGGGCTTGCACGGGATACGCTGCCGCCTCTTCGAAGGTCCAGCCCGCAGGGATCGGCCAGAGGGTCCGCGCATCGACATTCAGGTGGGTGGTGTAACCACCGAAGCGGGTCAGCACGATGACGGCGTCGCCTTCCTGCCAGCCGGTCACGCGGCTGCCCAAGCGACGAATACGTCCGGCGCATTCGAGTCCGGGCACAAAGCTGCCTTTTGGGGTGGCGGAGTAGAGTCCGAGGCAGGCAAACACATCGGCGAAATTGATGCCAATAGCTTCGACCTCCACCTGCACCTCACCGGTTCCGGGTGGCGGCAGCGGCTCTTCGATCAGCTTGAGACGGGCGAGGGATCCGGCTTGGGCGATGCGCCAAGCGTGGCGTAGAGTGTGATCAGGCTTGGGGCTGGGCGGCATGCGTCCGAGCATACTGCGAGGGTAGGACCCCGGTGTAGCGACGGAACATGCGGGCAAAGTACGAGCCGTCGTGAAAGCCCACGGCAAAGGCAATCGTAGTCACGGGCGTGTCGCCGGCCAGCAGGCGTTCGCAAGCGGCGCGGATCCGATAACGCAGCAAGTACTCGCGGAAGGTGATGCCAAATACCGCGTGAAAGCTGCGGCTGAACTGAAACCGGCTGAGTCCGCAGTGGGCGGCGATTTCACGGGCTCGAAACTTCTGGTGAAAATGGCCACGGACAAAGTCGGCCGCCTCCAGGACTCCCGAATGCAGCGGGAGCACGTTGAGCTTGTCGGCTGAGGGTTCGGGCAATTCGATTGCGCGCGTACCGATGTACTGTTCGGTTTCGGGCATCACCATTACGATGCTAATCTTAATTTTCTTATGGTAGTTACCTTAGCTCGTTAAATTTTGCTATCCGGCTGTTTTTTTATCGGTTAATCGTAGTAAGTTTCTCGCAACAAAGTTTTGTTTTTCCCCACGGCCCCTGCCGGCGGGCCTGGCCGCTCTCTGCGGGAGCCGAGGCGGGTCGCGCGTTGGATGGGGTTCGATCGGCTAAAATTTCGCGATGGAAAAGGAATATCCCGAAGCGACCAACGGGTTCGATGCAGCCTTCACCGACACCGTGAACCTTGGCAATCAGCTCGCTGATCGCGACAAGGACGCGGATCTCTGGGAAATCGCCGATGGGCTGCTCGCCGGGGCGATTCAGTATTGGCTGTATTCACGCCAGCCCTGCAACGATCCGCGCTGTGTCGATTGCATGCCGGTAAGCACGGCCGAGGGCCGCATGGCCGAGCTGCAGCGGCTGATTCGCCAGCTCTCCGAAGAGAGCGAGTACTACCACAGTCCGAACGACACCAACGTTGGCCGCGCCTGATTCAGCCGGCGACGTCTTCGAGCGCCGCTTCGAGGATGGCGAGGCCCTCGGCGAGAATCGCATCGGGCGTCGTCAGCGGCATCAAGAAGCGGATCACATTCGCGTGTACGCCGCAGGACAGCAGCACGAGGCCGCGCCGGCCCGCCGCTTGCACTAGTGCCTTGGTCAGTTCGGCATCGGGCGCATCCGGGCGTTTATCTTTGACGAGTTCCATCGCCACCATGGCACCGAGGCCACGGACCTCGCCGATGTGGGGCCAGCGCGATTGCAGATCGACGAGCCGTGCACGCACCGCAGCGCCAAGGCGCTCGGCGCGCGCGCAGAGCTGCTCCGACTCGATCACCTCGAGCACCGCGAGCCCTGCCGCGCAGCCGAGGGGTGAGCCTGCATAAGTGCCGCCGAGACCGCCCGGCGCGGGCGAGTCCATGATCTCGGCTTTACCGACTACTGCTGCGAGCGGTAAGCCGCCCGCAAGACTTTTGGCGAGCGTAACGAGGTCGGGTTCCACGCCTGAATGCTCGATGGCAAACATGCGTCCGGTGCGCGCAAAGCCCGTTTGTACTTCATCGACAATGAACACGATGCCGTGCCGATCGCAGAGCGTGCGCAAGGCCTGCAGGAACTCGGGTGGAGCAATGTAAAAGCCGCCTTCGCCTTGCACGGGTTCAACGAGGACCGCCGCGACTCGTTGTGGATCGACATCGGCCTTGAAAAGGTTGTCGAGGGTGGCGAGTGTTTGCGCGACGCTGACGCCGTGGTATTCGATCGGGAACGGTGCATGAAAAATATCGGGCAGCATCGTGCCGAAGCCCGCTTTGTACGGCTGCACTTTACCGGTCAGGCTCATGCAGGCAAGAGTACGTCCGTGAAAGCCGCCGCCGAAAGCGATCACCGCCGAACGTTTGGTGTGATGGCGGGCGATCTTCACCGCGTTTTCGATCGCCTCGGCGCCGGTGGTCAGAAATATCGTTTTCTTGGGTCCGGCGCCAGGGATGATTTCGTTGAGGCGCTCGGCGAGCAAGACATAGTTTTCGTAGGGCGTGACCTGAAAGCAGGTGTGCGACAACTTGGCGAGTTGCGCAGCCACGGCGGCCTGTACCCGCGGGTGCAGGTGTCCGGTGTTGAGTACGGCAATGCCGCTCGCGAAGTCGATGTAGCGGCGACCCTCGACGTCCCAGATCTCGGCATTGCTCGCATGCTCGGCGTAGACCTGCAGCAGGTTGCCGACGCCGCGCGGGATCGCCGCCGTACGACGCCGCGCGAGATCTGCATTGGTGGGCATGGTCAGCTCTGGTCGCCGGCGAGCTCAGCGGCGCGATGGATAGCGCTGCGGATGCGCTGGTAAGTACCGCAGCGACAAAGATTTCCGGACATGGCCGAGTCGATGTCGGCATCGGTCGGCTTCGGCGTTTTGGCGAGCAGCGCCGCGGCTGACATGATCTGACCCGACTGACAGTAGCCGCACTGCGGTACGTCGATCTCCATCCAGGCGCGTTGCACCGGGTGGCTGCGATTGGGCGAGAGCCCTTCGATGGTGGTGATGCGCTGCGCGCCGACTGCCGCCACCGGGGTCACGCAGGAGCGCACCGGCTGGCCATCGAGATGGACCGTGCAGGCGCCGCAAAGCGCCATGCCACAACCGTATTTGGTGCCGGTCAGACCGATGGTGTCGCGCAATACCCAAAGCAGGGGCGTTTCCGGGTCTGCATCGACTTCGACAGCTCGGCCATTGACGTTCAGCTGAATCACGGTTTGTTCCTCCGGCGACGAAGATCGCCTCTGCTAGAATTTACCTCTTTTTCGTCAGTTTTCCGATATTGCAGGTGGGGTGAGCAGGTGTCCGAGACCATACAGACAGAAGTCGTCATTGTCGGCGCGGGACCATGCGGACTGTTCCAAGTCTTCGAACTCGGCCTGCTCGGCATGCGGGCCCATGTGCTCGACTCGCTGCAGGTCCCGGGCGGTCAGTGCACCGAGCTCTATCCCGACAAACCCATCTACGACATTCCGGCGCTGCCAGTCTGCGGCGCCCAAGAACTGGTCGATCGCCTGATGCAGCAGATCAAGCCATTCGAGCCGGTGTTCCACCTCGGCGAAGAGGTGCTCGAGGTACGCCCGCGCGAGCGTCGCTTCGATGTGACCACTTCGGCCGGGACGCGTTTCGACACGGGCGCCATTGTCATCGCCGCCGGTGTGGGTTCGTTCAAGCCGCGTCGGCTCGGGGTGCCAGGCTGCGATGCCTTCGAGGGTAAGACGCTGCACTACCGAGTCAAAAGCGCCGACGAATATCGCAACAAATATCTCGTGATCTTTGGCGGCGGTGATTCGGCGCTCGATTGGGTGATCGAGTTTGCAGCGACGGCGCCCGCTGTAACGCTCGTGCATCGACGAAGTGATTTTCGCGCGGCACCGGCCTCGGTTGCGCGGGTGCGCGAGCTCGAAACGCAGGGCAAGGTACGTTTTATCGAAGGTCTTGCCGAGGCCCTGCTCACCGAAGAGGAGACTATGACCGGTGTTCGCGTCAAGGCAGCCGATGGTGTGATACACGATCTGCACGCTGATCACGTGTTCGCATTCTTTGGTCTGCATCCGAAGCTCGGTCCCGTTGCCGAGTGGGGATTGGACCTCGAGCGCAAGGCCCTCAAAGTCGACACCGAAAAGTTCCAGACCAGCGTACCCGGAATCTTTGCCGTCGGTGATATCAACACCTACCCGGGCAAGAAAAAGTTGATTCTGTCGGGCTTTCACGAAGCAGCGCTGGCCGCGTTTGGCATCCAGTCCTGGCTATACCCTCAGAAAAAGCAGTTCCTGCAATACACGACCACGAGCCCGGTTATGCACAAGCGTCTGGGGGTGACGGCGTCGTGAACGTGCGTGTCGTCGATCTGCTGCGGCAGTTCGAACTCGAGCGACTTGAGGTCAATCTTTTTCGCGGCGAGAGTCGCGACATCGGCAGTCCACAGGTTTATGGTGGACAAGTGCTTGGTCAGGCCTTGATGGCGGCCTACCACACCATCGATGGTCTCGATGTGCATTCTTTACACGCGTATTTTTTACGCCGTGGCGATTTTACTCGTCCCATCGTCTATCAGGTCGATCGCAGCCGCGATGGGCACTCGTTTTCGTCAAGACGGGTGATCGCTTTGCAGAGCGGTGAGCAAATTTTCACCTGTGCAGCGTCATTTCAGCGTAACGAGCAGGGGCTCGATCACCAATCGACCATGCCCGAGGTGCCGGCGCCCGAGACATTGCCCGATTGGAGTCGGCCGACGCCCAATGTGGCGGCACAGCTACCCGAGCTGTTGCGGCGCATGCTGATACGCGAGCGACCGATCGAGTTGCGACCGGTCGAGCCCATCGATTATCTGAATCGGCGTTCTGGGCCGGCGCTCGAGCGCGTGTGGTTTCGGATTCCCGAGGCGGTCGCCGACGATGATCGACTGCATCGCTGCCTACTCGCCTACATGTCGGACTTCAATCTGCTCGCGGTATCGACCCGCCCTCATCAAGGAAGCTTTGCGATCGGTGATCTGGTGATAGCGAGCATCGATCATGCGCTGTGGTTTCATAGGCCATTTCGCGCGGATCAGTGGTTGCTATACGACTTGGAGAGCACGAGTGCCTCCGGAGGGCGCGGCTTTGCGCGCGGCAGCATCTACAGTCGCGATGGTCGACTCGTTGCTAGCGCGGCGCAGGAAGGTCTGATTCGCGTGCGCAGGCGTGAGTCTTGATGCGATGATTGCGCGGCGAGATGCGCAGGTTGAAATTTTATGGGGTTGAATTTCCAGGGGTTGAACGATGAGCGGGACAGCTAAGATGTCATTGAGTAGCAAATTGTCGTTATCGCTCGCTGTCTTGCTCGCGCTGAGTGTTGTACCGGCGCAGGCGCAGTTGCAGGTGCAGGTGCAGGGGCAACCGTCGGCGCAGTCGCCGGCAGCGGCCGAGCAAAGCGCCGAGTTCAAGCGCGGGCGGCTGCTCTACATTCAGTGTCGTGCCTGTCACGATTTGCAGCCAAGTCCCGTCGAAAAAGTGGGACCCAATCTCGCCGGGATCATCGGGCGCCGCTCGGGGGCCGACACTGACTTCGTATATTCACCGGCGCTCAAGACGGTAAAACTGGTGTGGGATAAGCCGACGCTCGATCGCTGGTTGGAAAAACCAAGCGCGCTCGCGCCGGGCAATACCATGGCGTTTGCGGGGATCGCCAATCCTGCCGATCGCGCCGCGCTGATTCGTTACCTCGAGATCGAAAGTGCGCCGCATTAAGCGTGGGGCGCAGTGTCTTAGCGTAACCGCGCGAGTTCCTCGCGCAGCACGGCATTGAACCTCGCTGGTTCTTCCATCATCAGAAAGTGGCCAGTGCCGCTGACCACGCGCAATCTGAAGTTCGGGTTGATGGCGCGCAGTCGACCTTCATCGGTGACCGTGAGATCGGAGTTGATGGCAATCACCGGAATGCTGAGCTCGCGCAGCGCCGTGGCACCCTCCCAGGTGTTGAGGCCGCGCACGGCGGCAATACCGACGCGCGGGTTGCCAGCTGCCATGTCTTCGATAATCCAACGTTTGGGTTCGGCTTTAGCGTCGGGTCTGAAAAAACTGCGCTCGACGAATATCCGGGTCGTCCCGGAAAAATCTTTCTCAAAGAAAGCAAAGCGTGCGGCTGTCTCCGCGGCGGGTGCGGGCAGGGCACCGATTGAGGCGAAGGTGTCAGCACCGATCACCGCACGAACGCGTGATCCCATCAACCGTGCGGCCTCGATCGACACCGGGCCGCCCATCGAGTGACCGATGAGAATGACGGGCGCCGTGGTCGGTAGCGATTCGATGACGCGTTTGACGTCTTCACCGAAGCTGCGCATCGAATAGTCGTCGCGTCCATCACTCGAGGCACCGTGGCCTGCAAGATCAAGCGTCAGCACGGCATGCTGCGGCGTCAGTGCGGCGATTTGCTCGCGCCAATAACTCGAGTCGCAGGACCAGCCGTGCACCAGCACGAGTAACGGCTGCTCGACATGAGGAGTTCCATACAGTCGGTAGTAGATAGTGACCTCGGCAGCGCCAGCCGCTGTACCGGTCATCGGAGGCGCGTGGTGGTGGGACACGGGAGTCTCCGCAGCGGTGCCGTCGGCCATGGCGAAAAGTGCCGTCGAAGCAGCAATGAGCAGTGTAAGTTTCATGTCAGGCCTGTAACAGCATCCATTGATAACCGTCCGGGGCAAAGAAAGTGAAGCTGTGACGACCGAATTCGTCAGACCGTACCGCGCTGATTTCGCTTGCCTTCGAGGTGGCGATGCGGCGATGCATGGCTTCGAGATCGTCGACCCGCCAACAATAGAGACTGTAGCCGAGACAGCCAGCGCGTGAGCGGTTGAGCCGGCACGCAATCTTCGCGTTAGCTGCGAACCGCACGCACTTGAGCTTGCCTGAGCGTCGCTCCGCGAGCGCGTGGCCCGAGGACGGGTCATCGAAGTCGACCATGTGGAAGCCCTCGTCGGGCTCGAGACCAAAGATTCGTCGCGAGCCCGTCGCGTTTTCATAGGGTGTATACTCATCGAGCATGCGCTTGAGTCCCAAAACATCGTCATAGAAATCGAGTAGCTGCGGATCATCGTCAGCAATTATCAGACCAAAGTGTGTGTGCTGACTGGTCTGTAACAGGCTGGACGGGTCGATCTGTCCATAGAGCGGACTCTGATAGCCGAAGCGTTCAAAGAAAACCTGACGGTAGTAAGGCTGCAGTAGCACCATTTCTCGGACACCGACAATGGGGTCACGAAACGGTGTGGCGGCGTGCGTCCCGCTCACTTCGCCGATGACCGCAAGCAGCGGTTCTACGAGCATCAACGCTTGGCCGGACTGGAGTGCGCGCTCGGCATGGTTGACGATGTTGAACACGCTCGCGGTGACACGTACGCCCCAACGCGAACCGACGCAACGCAGGTTCTCAGTCAAGCCGAGTCCGTCATTGAGGGGTTGCGCCCATTGCATCAGGCGTATGAGTCCGTGATCGGCCTGCTGATGCAGCAAACGCAGCGAGCACACTGCGGAATCGACGCCGTAAAGCGCGCGTGCAGCGGCTGCGTCGAGCGCCCCACGCTCACCGATGCGGCAACCGTAGGCTGCAAAATCCGCGGCGGCGAGCTCGAGGTCGGGAACGCCGACGCAGACCTCGTGCAGACCACCTACGCAGTGTGCGGCGGGTGCGTCGCTTTGGGTGCTAGTGGGCTGATTCGGTGTTGGCATCGTCAAGGAACTTCCAGTAACTCAATATCTTGGCCATCGGGATCTGCAATCATCGCGAGACGGCGCCCGCCCGGGCGCAAGGCGGCGGGTCGCTGCAGCACCTGAAGGACCACAGCAGCGAGCCGGTCCACGAGGGCGCGGATGTCGCTCAAGGCAATACCGACATGACCGCGCAGCATCGATGGTGCGTGCTGCGTAGAGCGCAGCGGCGTTTGGCGTTCAGGCGCATGCCAAACTTCGAGCTGCATCGCGCTGCCCTCGCTGTTGCCGCCGCTTCGCTCGCTCTCGGTGCCGGTTAAAACCAGTGCGCTCATGCGTGTCGTTACTTCGATACGCTGTAGCTCGACGGATGAAAAGTGCTGGCGATACAAACCCAGCGAGCGCGCGAGGTCCACCACCGGCAGAATCTCACGCAACAGCTGGGGTCGCGACTTAGCGAGCACGCAGCACTTTTCCCGGGTTCATGATGCCGTGTGGATCGAAGGCGCGTTTGATCGTTCGCATCAGCTCGAGTTCGAGCGGCGATGCATAGCGCTCGAGTTCTTCGACTTTGTGTCGGCCGATGCCGTGCTCTGCGCTGAAACTGCCGTCCATTTCTTTGACGAGATCATATAGCGCGTGGCGAATCTCGAGCTCGCGTGCGGCCAGTCGGCCTATGCTGTCGGCGGCGCCGGATCGCGACTGATTAAGATTGAAGTGCAGATTACCATCGCCGACGTGTCCGTAGCACACGATGTAGGCTTCGGCGACTTCGCGCGCGAGCCAGTCGCTTGCCCGTTTAATGAACTCGGCTAGCCGATTGATGGGCAGCGACACGTCGTGCTTGAGGCTGGGACCGTCGCGACGCTGCGCTTCCGGAATATTTTCGCGCAGAAACCAGAAGTCCTGCCGCTCACGTTCACTTTGTGCGATCACGGCGTCGGTGACGAGCCCTGCTTCGAGCGCAGCACAGAGTGTATCTTCGAGTCGCTCACCCAGCGCTTCAGCGGCGACCGCACTCGTGATCTCGCACAGCACATACCACGGTGAGCCCGAGGACAGTGGGGCACGGCTGCCGGGAAGGTGACGCTGCACAAGCTCCACAGCGACTGCCGGAATGAGTTCGAATGACGTGACGAGATCACCGCAGCGTTCGCGCAGATGTGTGAGCAGGCCCACGGCTGCGGCCGGGTCGGGCACAGCGGTGAAGCCGCAGGCGATCGTCCGTGGCGCCGGAAAAAGTTTGAGGCTGGCGGCGGTGATCACGCCGAGGGTGCCTTCGGCACCGATGAAGAGATGTCGCAAGTCGTAGCCCGTGTTGTCTTTGCGCAGTGCACTGAGCGTCGAGAGCACGCGCCCGTCCGCAAGTACGACCTCGAGCCCGAGCACGAGATCGCGCGCCATGCCGTAGCGCACGACGTTGACGCCGCCGGCATTGGTCGAGAGATTGCCGCCGATGTGGCAGCTGCCCTCGGCACCAAGACTCAAAGGAAAGAAACGGCCTGCCGCAGTTGCCGCTTTCTGCACATCGGTAAGAATGCAGCCGGCTTCGACTACCATCGAATTATTAAGCGGCCGCACCTCGCGGATCGTATTCAGACGCCGCAAGGAGACCACGAGTTGTTGGCCGCTCTCATCGGGTGCGGTACCGCCGCAGTACGAGGTATTACCGCCTTGCGGCACCACGCCGATACGCAGCGCGTTGCACAAGGCGAGCAGTTTCGACACCTCTTCGGTGCTACGCGGTAAGGCGAGCGCGAGCGCTTTACCGCGATAGAGTTGACGATGATCGACGTTCACCGCCGCGAGCTGCTGCGGCTCGGTGACGATGGTCGCAGTGCCGAAGCGGGCGATGAGTTGTTGCAGCGGCGAAAATGCTCCGCCAGGCATCATGTCGCGAGCGCCGGTGACGGCAAGCGACAGTCCGGCTTGGTGAGCAGCAATTGCACGTCACCAAGCTGGCGCTCGGCAAAGCCGCCCTCGCAGTAGCAGAGATAAAACTCCCAGAGACGAACGAAGGACTCGGGGTAGCCAAGTGCGCGTACTTTCGGCAGCTGGTCAAAGAAATTACGCCGCCATTCACGTAAGGTGCGGGCGTAATGCGGGCCGATATCCTCGAGGCCGAAAATCTTCAGATCGGTCACCCGCGTCAGCGAGCGACTGATAGCCTCGACGCTCGGAATGAAGCTACCCGGAAAGATGAAGCGCTGGATGTAATCGACCGACTTGCGCGCCTGCTCGTAAAACTGGTCCTGAATGGTGATAGCCTGCAGAAGCATCGCGCCATGCGGCTCGAGCAGCGAGGCGCACTTGGCGAGGTATGTATCGAGGTACTCGGCGCCCACGGCTTCGATCATCTCTATCGAAAATGCCTTGTCATAGCGACCCTTGAGGTCCCGGTAATCTTCGAGCAGCAAGGTGATGCGGTCACTGAGCCCGGCACGGGCGATTTTCTCGCGGGCGTAGTCATGCTGCTCACGCGATATGGTGGTCGTCGTGACGTGACAGCCGTAACGCGCTGCGGCGTGGATGGCGAGCCCGCCCCAGCCGGCACCAATCTCGATTACGCGATCGCCATGCTGCAGGCGCAGCTTGCGACAGACCGCATCGAACTTAGCGAGCGAAGCTTGTTCCAGCGTCGAGTTCTCGGCAGAGAAAATACCGCAGGAATAAGCCATGGTGGGATCGAGCATGAGGTCGTAGAGCGCATTGCCCAGGTCGTAATGGGCTGCGATGTTACGGGCGCTGCCATGGCGACTGTTGCTATTGAGAAAATGGAATATTTTGAGCAGTGGTCGACTGACGAACGTCCAGGCGCTATCCATGCCATTCATCATCTGCCGATTGGCCACGAACAGGCGCACGAGGCCCGTCAGGTCGTCACAGCGCCATAGTCCGCGGATGTAAGCCTCGCCGGCGCCGACCGTACCCCCAAAGGCTGCATCGGCGTAGAGCTGGGGATGATCGATGTGCAGCGTGACCGCCAGATCGAGGCGTGGTGTGCGCTTGCCGAAGCGATGCCGCTGTCCGTCCCATTCGACAATCTCCAAGTCGCCGTGTTGCAGCATCGCGAACTGACCGAGCAGCAATCTGCGGCCGAGCGCAGCGAGGGGCGAGGGGCGACCAATGCCGGTCGCGCGCCAGGCTTCCATGGCCGTGGTGGGGATGATCGATGGTTTCGCGCTGCCCTCGCTCATAGCCCCTCGTCAACTTGCGAGTTTGTCCGGGTGAGTGAAGAACGGTACACGCTTGAGCAACAGCACCAGCGCCTGCCAGTAAATAAGTGCAGATACTTTGAGGGTGATGAATGGAAATGCCAGCAACGCCCGCCCCAGCGAACGGGCAGTCAAGGGTTCGCGATGCAGGGTGAGCGTCGCGTCAAACTGCGAGCGGCCATCTTTCCAGTTTTCCATGTGGACGCTGAGTGTGTCCCCGGGCTGCGAAAAGTGCCAGTCGTAACACATGTCCATGGGCAGAAAGGGTGAGACGTGAAAAGCCTTTTCGAATTGCCACCGCAACACCTGCGCCCCCACCTGGACAGCCCTCTCGACCTCGAGTACGTACGCGTGCCGCTCATCCCAGGGCGTGTTGGTGATCTCGGCCACGACGGTTTCGAGACGTTCATCTTTAGCATCAAAAATGTAGTAGAAGCTCACGGGGTTGAAGTTGTAGCCAAACTGGCGCAAATGGGTGAGTAGGCGGATGGGTCCGGTCGGCCGGCGACCCGTGCTGTCTTCAACTCGATCGCGTACGGCGGTATCGAGAGGTGTGCGCGGATCTCCCAAAAAATCGCTTCGACGAAACCAGGCAAGCGCCGGTTTGCTTACCGACCAGAACCAACGGTTGCGAAATAGCGCCGGCAGTTCGACCAAATCGAGGTAAGTGAGGAAGATGCGGTAACGAAACTCGTTCCGGCGCGGCCCGAAGCGCCGATGACGAATATGGCCGTGATAGAGGCAGCTCGTGATCATCAGGTGGTTTGGTGCAGGCTGCGACGCACGGGTTCGGGCCGTGGGGCGGGGGGCGGCGCTGAGCCGGTTGCGCGCGCGAAATCTTCGAGCGCCCAGAGTCCGCTTACGACCCCATCCTCGTGAAAACCGTAGCGCCAGTAGGCGCCGCAATAGTGGGTGCGACGCACACCGCTGATCTCGCGGCGGCGACCCTGCGCGGTGACTGCCGCAGGCGTGTAAACGGGGTGATGGTAGGTATAGCGCCCTAGCACCTTCGCCGAGTCGATCTCGGCCGTGCGATTGAGCGTGACCATGAAGGTTACCTCGGCGTCGATCGCCTGCAGCACGTTCATGTCGTAGGTGAGGGCGACACGGCCGCTGTCGGGGTCGAGCAAGTGGTAGTTCCAGGCGGCACGCGCGAGCGGCGCGCGCGGCAGCATGCTGCGATCGGTGTGTAACACGACATCATTTTCCTGATACGGAAACGCACCGAGGATTTGCTGCTCGTTGTCGCTCGGATCTTCGAGTATCGCGAGCGCCTGATCGCTGTGGCAGGCGAAAAAAACCTGATCGAAGCGCTCCCCGCCTGCGCGGCTATTGATCCATACCCCGTCGTCGCTGCGACGCACCCGCTGCACCGGCGTCGCGAGGCGAACACATTCGCCAAAATTGGCTGTCAGACGGCGGGCATATTCGCGTGAGCCGCCCGTGATCGTGCGCCAAGTCGGACGATCATCCACATTCAAGAATCCGTGTCTATTAAAGAAATCGACGAAGAAGCGCACCGGAAAATCGAGCATGCCACGACCGGTGGCCGACCAGATTGCCCGACCCATGGGGATGATGTAGCGCTCAATGAAGGCGCGAGAATAGCCGCCTTCGGCGAGATAGTCACCGAGCGTGAGCTGACCCTCAGGGTCAGGATGGCCGGCGATCGTCGGCGGTGTGAGCAGTTCTTTTGCCCGAACATTAAAGCGCAGGATGTCAGCAATCATGCGTAGGAAGCGCGGGTTGAGCGCATTGCGACGCTGCGCGAACAAAGAGTTGACCGAGGTGCCGTTGTATTCGAGGCCACTGCGCTCGCAGCGCAGCGAGAAGCTCATGTTCGAGAACTGCCAGGGCGCACCGAGTGCCTCGAGCAAAGCGATGAAGTTTGGATAGGTCCAATCGTTAAAGACGATGAAGCCGGTGTCGATCGCGTACTGACGGCCACCATATTCGACATCTTTAGTAGCCGTATGACCGCCGACATAATTATTGGCCTCAAACAGCACCAGTTCGTGACGATCACGCAAATGCCACGCAGCCGTGAGTCCAGCAATCCCGGTTCCGATGATGGCAATGCGACTCACGTCGGATGCGGGGACTGTTGCGCTCGCCGGAGATCGCTCAGGCGATGCGCCGCGGTGAGTGGTCGCGAATCGCTATCGGTACCGGTTTGAGATCCCAAATGATACCGAGCCACGCCATCACTTTGAGCAGGTAGTAGGTGATATCTACCTCCCACCAATAGAAACCCTGCCGCGTTGAGCTCGGAAAGTGGTGGTGGTTATTGTGCCAGCCCTCGCCGAGCGTGATCAGGGCGAGCAGCCAGTTGTTGCGACTGGCGTCGCCCGTGCGATAACGCTGGCGTCCATACACATGCGAGAGCGAATTGATGGTGTAGGTGCCGTGGTAGCAGGCCACGGTAGAGATGAAAAATCCCCACACCAGCATCTGACCACCGTTCGTGCCGAGGTCGGGCGCTGCGCGCTCGAGCAGCACTCCGAGCCCAAACATACCGACCGCGAGCGCCACTGGAATGAGGATATCGAAGCGGTCGAGCCAGCGCAGTTCGGGAAACTGCGTGAGGTCGCGCACGCGACGCAGGTCGGGACGGAAACCACGCGCCGTAAGGAACCAGCCCATGTGCGAACGCAGAAAGCCATGTTGCACCGGCGAGTGGGCGTCCTCCGGTTTATCGGAGTGCGCGTGGTGATGTCGATGATGGGCCGCCCACCACAGCGGTCCGCGCTGTACGGCCGAGGCGCCGAGCAGACCAAAGATGAATTGCCCTACACGCGAAGTTTTGAACGAGCGGTGCGAGAAATAGCGATGGTAGAAACCAGTGATCGCAAACATCCGCACGAGATAGGCGATAACCGCAACTGTGACAGCAATCGGACTCCAGCCCACCCAAATGACGCCCAAGCAAGTGGCGTGTACGGCGATGAAGGGCAAGATGCGCGCCCACTCCACCCGATCCGGAATTTCGGCTAACGGTGCGCCGTCCGACGGGGCCTTGAGCGGACCGGTATCGAACCAGTTGATGAAGGCGTGCAACCAGCGACGCCAGAGGGGGAGAGCTTGCTCAGTCATGTGTCCAACAGTCTCGGAGTTTTACGATGCCAAACCTCGATCCCAATGTGCACGCGCCGCGGACCTCGGGGGTCCGCGGCGCGGGTGTTGAGGCCAGATTAGACCACTAGGAGATCAGATGCCTCCGTGCTGACGCTTGAGGGCGTCTATCCGATCATCGAGCGGTGGGTGGCTCATGAACAAGCGCTTGAGACCCGTCGGCGTACCCGAATTGATGCCGAAAGCAGCCATCTGCTGCGGCAAGCCTTCCGGTTGCTGCGCGCGTTTTAGGGCCTCGAGGGCACCGATCATGGCCTGCGGGGTGGTGAGCAGGGCGCCCGCCGCATCCGCGCGGAACTCCCGCTTGCGCGAGAACCACATGACAATGACGCTGGCGAGGATGCCGAGCAGCAGTTCGCAGACCATCACGATCACGAAATAGCCGATACCGCCGCCGTTCTCGTTTTTGAACACGGCTTTATCGATGAAATTGCCGATAATCCGCGCCAAGAAGATCACGAAGGTGTTTACCACGCCTTGAATCAGCGTGAGCGTGACCATGTCGCCGTTGGCAACGTGGCCCACTTCGTGGCCGAGAACAGCCTCGACTTCTTCTTTTCGCATGCGCTGAAGCAGACCCGTGCTGACCGCTACCAAGGCCTTGTTTTTGTTCGCACCGGTCGCGAAAGCATTCGGCTCAGGACTATCGAAGATTCCGACTTCCGGCATGCCGATGCCGGCCTCGCCAGCCTGCTTGCGCACCGTGTCGACCACCCAGCGCTCGACGTTGTCGCGCGGCTGCTCGATGACGCGGACGCCCATCATGCGCTTAGCGCTCCACTTCGACATGGCGAGCGAGATCAGCGCACCACCGAAGCCAAACACGGCGGCAAACACCAGCAAGCCGTAATAGCTGCCGTTTTGCGCGGCAATGTACTGATCGATGCCGAGAATCCGAATGACAACCGACAGCACGAAGACAACGGCAAGGTTAGTAATGAGGAACAACGCGATGCGTTTCATGGCGTAGGCAGGCTCCTAAACGAAGTTATGATGAGTTGGACTTAATCCGGGTCTCGAAGTTTCGCTGGGTACACAACTTAACCAACTTTTAACTCCTCTACCACGGGTGAGGCCCGCAAGACCGATTTCAAGGGCCTCTCTTAAATTTCAGGGGCTTAGGCAAGCATCAGTACCCCGAGATAGGGGCTCGCGCTGCCGAGCTCGAAACTCGTGCTCGCCCGACCCGCCGCGCCGCTAACCTCGAGTTCGTAGCGGCCGCTGCCCGGAAGTAGTCGGTCGATCTTGAACTCGCCAAAGGTGTCGGTGGTCACGCGGCCGATCTCACGCCTCGCCTGACTGAGCACTGCCGTCGCGCCTGGGGCACATTCCTCAACCCCGCCGACCCTTTGCACCACCGTGCCGCCTACGAAGCAGTGTGTCATGAGGTGGCGATTTTTGTAATACACGCGCGGCTTTGTACCGAGCTCGGCGCGTTCGACCTCCAGTCCCTCACTCGCCGCGAGGCGCTGCATTTCGGCGTCTTCGAGTTTGACGGAGCGAAACGCCTCGGTCGGGCAGGCCTGCTCGGCTCGCGTCTCAGTCCAGCCCGCATCAAGCAGATGCGCATCGAAGGTCCAATGCTGCGGCAGCTGCAACTCTTCGTTCCAGGACACGGCGCCGTAGGGGCAGGCAGCGACGATTTGCTGCTGCCCCTTGGCCTTGATGGGATCGATGATCACGATGCCGTCAGCACGTTTTTTGACGGCGCCGTCGCGCGCGGCTTTCATACAGGGCGCGTCGTCGCAGTGGTTACACATCACCGGCTGAAAACAGGCATCGACGAGCGGGTAACTGCCACGCTCGTGGCGCTTGATATCGAGCCAGTTGTGACCCAGCGCGGGCTGCGGCGCGCTGTAGCCCGGGAAATCATTGCCCGCGTATTCGTCCTTCACGGCGATAAAGCAGCCGCGGCAGTTGTCGCAGCGCTCGACATCGACGATGAGATTCCATTTCTTTGACATCAGGCGATCTCCGCAAGCGGTTGCCAGGTGTCGACGCCGGTCCACTTCTCGATCTGAATGAGCGTGGTATTTGGCCGAATACCGTGGGTTTTGCGTGCTATGGCTTTGCTCGGATTCAGCATGTTGATGCAGCCGCCGAGATCGGTGGATTTGCCGGGCTCGCCCGCCGGTCGGTACTCGGCCGAGGCGGTCGAAGCTGACACCACGCCGGGACGCAGTCGATCGGTGAGCTGCGCGGCGCAGACGACCGAACCGCGATTATTCCAAAGACGAATGAGATCATCATCACAAATACCGCGCGCCGCGGCGTCTTCGCGATTGATGCGGGCGACCAAATAATAGTGGCCGTCTTTGCGCACTCGATGCTCGCGGATGTCGCGCACGCTGCAGCCTTCGTCATCGCCCATCAAGTGAAAGGGATAACGTGAGTGCGGCGACAATAACTGCAGTGGGAACCCAGCGAGCTGCGGTTCACGTTTGCCGTCCTCGTACACTGGCATGTACTGATTGAGTGGGGGTCGGTCCGGATCGTCGATGCGTTTGAGCGTGCTAGCAACGAATTCGAATTTGCCCGACGGGGTTTGCAAGCCCTTACCGAGTCCGGCGACGTACTCGGAGGGCAGCGGATAGGGTTCGGGCGTGTCTTTCTTGCGACCCTCGTAGAACCAGCGATTCGCGGTCGGTGCGCGAGCGGCCTCCGGATCGGGAGCGACGACGTAGTAGCCTTTTTTGAGGAACTCGCGCCAGCTCGTGAGTTTGGCGAGATCCGAGGAATCAAATACGCGCTTGCACCAGTCATATTCGGAGGTGCCACCTTCCGAGTACACCGCACCGAGATCGAGTTTCTCGGCGATGGCGAGAAAAATATCGTAGTCCGACTTGGACTCGCCGAGGGGTTCGATCGCCTTGTGTTGCAGGGCGATCACGCGATGGTTATTCATCGAGTACATGTGATGCACGTAGCCCGCGCCGACGTTGTACCACTCGCCGATGTCCCAACGCTCGAACACCGTACACGCCGGCAGCACGACATCGGCGAACGGCGTTTCGCCCTCCCACCACACCGATTGATTGACGACGAATTTGAGGCTCTCGTGCTGATAGGCCTGGATCCAGCGATTGGATCCCACCTGCGTGCCAAGCGACGAGCTGCCGTACTTGTAGAGCATCTGTACGCGTACGTGGCCGGGCGAGGGGTAGCCGAAGGGAAAGAACTGCCCCTGGATCGAGGACACATCGGTGAGATAACCCATGGCCTTGCCTTGGGTGATCGCTTCGGGGAACCACATACGCGGGATCGCCTGTCGCACCGAGCTCATGGTTACGATGTGCGGCATGCGCTGATAATTGTTGGCAGAGTTTGCGCTCGTGGTGAGTTCACCCGAGAAGCTGCCTTCGCCGTATCCCGGGAAATAGAAATTAAAATTGAGCGGCGCGCCGAACTGCAGATTGCCGAAGTTGGAGCCCGGTCGACCGTAGCCCTGCATGGCACCGAGGATGGTCATCATGCGCGCCCATTGCGCGCCCATCGGACTGCGACCGGCGCCGCCCAAACCCACGCCCCAACCGCCTGCACCGAGATAGGTTTTCTTTGCGCCCCACTCGCGAGCCAGCGCCCGCACATCGCGTGCCGGCACTCCGGTCTCGCTGGCCTGCCACTCGGGTGTCTTGGCGATGCCGTCGCTTTCGCCCAAGACATAAGCCTTCCACTCATCGAAGCCCGTGGTGCGCCCTTCGATGAATTGTTTGTCGTAGAGACCTTCGGTGATCCAAACGTGGCAGATCGCCTGCGCCAAGGCGGGGTCGGTGCCGGGCTTGGGCGAAATCCACTTGCCGCCGAGGTGCGCAGCGGTGTGATTGAGATAGGGATCGATATGAACCATCTTGATGCCGAGTTTTTTTGCCCACTCGCGGCGCTCGGTGCCCTCGAAGCCGTAGGTGGCATCCGGGTCGCTAGACCAGAAGACGATCATCTCGGCTTCTTTGAGACAGTCCTCGACCGTGCCGTAAAACTCGGGACAGCCAAGTCGTAGGCTGTTGCCCCAGTGATGCATCGCGCCCCAGAACCAGCCTTCCCAACTGTCTGGTGTGTGCACGAGCTTGGTGACGCCGATGAGGTTCCAGAAGCGGTTGAAGGCACTCATGTAGTGCCCGAGATTTCCCCACTGGTGATGCGAGCCGTTGGCGACGCAAACCGCGCCTGGGCCTACTGCCTTAGCGCGCTTGATTTCTTTGCTGACGATATCGAGTGCTTCGTCCCAGCTGATACGCACGAACTTCGACTTGCCGCGATTCTGGATGTTGCGCTCGCCGTCGGGGTCGAAGTCGACGCGTTTCATCGGATGCAGAATGCGGTTTTTCGAATAGACCATCGACTTCAGGCAGAGGCCATGCGTCGCCACAGTGGTGCGGCGGCTTGGCTTGAAGGTTTGACCGCGTGCCTTGATCGACCAAGAGTCGGCATCGCTGTGGTCAAAATCGATGGGCGTGGTACGGATGATCTTGCCGTCCTTCACATAGACGAAAATCGGTCCGCTGTTGGTGCCGTTTGTGTAGCGTATGACGCCATCGCCCATATCGGTGCCGGCTTTCCAGGTGACGGTCTCGAGACGCGTGAGGGTCTGCATGAACCACACGGCGAGATCGTCCGGACCATCGAGGCCGATCTTGAAATTCTTTGCCGCGTCGATGCGCTCGAGCATGTCGAAGGGCGGGGTGAGAAAACCCTCGGCGATCTCGCGGTTTTTGAAGTGGATGGTGAGGTCGGGCGCGGCATGGAGCCCCGCACGACTTTTGATCTTGCCATTGCGCAGCTCGATCCAGCGGCCCCCGGGCACGTCACGCAGGCGGAGCTGGGCGACGAGATTACGTTCGCGCAGGCGCGCGCCGTAAGCCGGATAGAGCTTCGACATGGCCCGCATGGCTTGCGGGATACCCCATAACAATACCGAGAGATTCATCCGCATACTCCGGAAGGTCCTTTTAGAAAAACTAACATAGGGTGGCGGCAGGCCGAGAGTGGCTCCCGGCGCAGCCCGCAGCGCGGTTGATCTCGGCCTTTGCGCCTAGGCGGCGGCGACCCCGAGCAGGCTGCCGACGAACCAGGAAATGAGGCCGGCGCCGCCACCGATCAGGACCATGCGCAGCGCGCCCCACCACGCATCGCGACCGGTAAACAGGCTGATGGTCATGCCGACGCCAGCGAGCGCTACGACCGTGATCCCAATCGTCCAAAAAATGGCGCCTGCAGCGGCGATACCGAGCAGCGGGCCGATTAGGGACGGCAGCAGTGGCAACGCCGCGCCGATCGAGAAGGCGAGGAACGAGGACAGTGCCGCCCCAGTGGGCGAGCCGAGATCATCCGGGTTGAGCCCGAGTTCTTCGCGTGCCAAAACCTCAAGCGCCTGCTCGGGTCGCGTAACTAGGGCGCGGGTCATTTCGCGGGCCTGGTCTATATCCATACCGCGCGCGGCATAGATAAGCGCGAGTTCCTCGGCTTCTTCTTCGGGGTATTCGTCGAGTTCTTCTTTTTCGAGAGCGATTTGATATTCGTGCATATCGCGCTGCGAACGCACCGACACATACTCGCCCGCCCCCATCGACAGCGCGCCGGCGAGCAAGCCTGCGACACCGGTCAGCAGCATCGTACTCGGCGAACTGCCGGCACCGGCGACACCCATGATGAGCGCCGCATTCGAGACCAGGCCATCGTTGATACCGAACACCGCAGCGCGCAGAGTGCCGCCCGACACGGCACGATGGCGCTGACCCACTTGCGAAATCGAGGTGGGCATTGCGTGGCCAGCGGTTATTCTGCCCGAGTACACCGACACGCCCCGCAGTTTCATGGCGGCGAGCACATGTCGTGCCGCGCGAGGACCGATGCGATCAACTAGAGCGGCAACAATACGGGCGCGGATCGAGGGCTGAAAGCGGTAATCGCGGTCGGGCTCGAGCGCCTGCCACTTGAGGGCTTGGTCTGCGGCCGCTTCGCCCAGCAGACGAAACATTCGGTTCTTCGCCGGATCGCTTTCACGCGCGGCGACATGGGCGTACAGCCACGCCGATTCCTTTTCGTGATACCAGCTGTCGAGCCCCCCGCTCACGCGTGCTGCACCCGACGACGGCTAGCGTTCGCGGCCATCGTCGTCGAGGTCCTCGTCTTCGTCCTCGTCCCAGTCGTCATCTTCATCGTCTTCTTGGTCCCAATCGTCATCCTCATCCTCGTCCTTATCGGACCAGCCTTCTGGCTCGGCGATGAGTTCTAGGTCGAACTCGTGCCACTCTTCGAGATCGAGTTCTTCGATTTCGCCATCGAGGTATTCGACTTCGATGATTTCAACATCTTCGTCCACCGAGAGCACGCGAAATGTTTCATCGTCCTCGACGTTTTCGTACCACTGGCCCTTGACGGGTTCGTAATCTCTGCTCACGGCTATACCTCAACACGGAGAATATGAGCTCTGATACGGGATTTTACTGCCACTCTCAACTATAGTGCCACGCGTTCAGGACGCTTCTACATGCCCGCCCGTGTACAAACCAGTCCGTCTGCCTCTCCACTCAGCCGTGCCCGCCGCGTCGTGGTCAAGGTCGGGTCGGCTTTGCTCGTCGATGGTGCAACCGGACGCCTGAATAGGGCTTGGCTCGAGTCATTGATCGAAGATGTCGTGCGGCTGCGCTCGCAGGGCAAGGAGGTGGTACTTGTGTCCTCGGGCGCCATTGCGCTCGGGCGGCGCCATCTCGGTTTGGCAAGGGGTCCGTTGCGCCTCGAGGAGAGTCAGGCGGCAGCGGCGGTCGGCCAGATCCGCCTCGCGCATGCCTACAAAGAACTGCTCGAGCAGTGGGACCTGCAGGTAGCGCAAGTGTTGCTGACGCTCGAGGATAGCGAGCAGCGGGTGCGCTATCTGAATGCCCGCGCCACGCTCAATACCTTACTCGAGTGCGGTGCGATTCCGGTCATCAATGAAAACGATACGGTGGCCACAGCCGAAATCCGTTACGGCGATAACGATCGTTTGGCGGCACGGGTAGCGCAGATGGTGAGCGCCGATTGCGTGCTACTGCTCTCCGATATCGACGGTCTCTACACGGTGGACCCGAACCGGTACGCCACGGCAGAGTTCATTCCGCTGGTTCGCGAGATCACGCCAGCGATCGAAGCAATGGGCGGCGAGTCCGCCTCCGACGTCGGTCGTGGGGGCATGGCGACCAAAATTATTGCAGCAAAGATAGCGATCGCTGCTGGCGCGCATTTTTGCATCGCTGCCGGTTCGCCGCGGCATCCGGTGCGCCGGATCGAACAAGGCGCACGCTGCACCTGGTTCAAACCGAAATCGTCACCGGTCGCGGCGCGCAAGCAGTGGATCGCAGGCACGTTGCGGCCAGCCGGTGAACTCGTGGTCGATGCCGGCGCGGAGTGTGCTCTGCGCGCGGGCAAGAGTCTGCTGCCTGCGGGTGTGACCGCGCTACGCGGTCGCTTCGAGCGCGGCGACACGGTAAGCGTTGTGAATGGCCAAGGGTGCGAACTAGCGCGCGGAATAGTCGCGTACTCCGATGCAGAGGCGGCGCAAATCCTCGGTCGTCGCAGCGGCGAGATCGCCGAACTGCTCGGCTTCGGGGGTCGCGATGAGCTTATCCACCGCGATGATCTGGTGATGCAGTGACTGACGCGACAGCGACGGAGACTGCAGGGAACGCCGCACTTGCCACGCTAATGCAACGCTTGGGTGCTGCCGCTCGCGCAGTACAACCGGTACTCGCGCGGGCCACGTGTGCGCAAAAAGATCACGCCTTGATCACCGCAGCCGCGGCGCTGCGGCGTTCGCTGCCATCGCTGCTCGCAGCGAACGCGCGCGACATGCAGGCCGCCGAGGCGCGCGATCTGTCAGCGGCGATGCTCGATCGCTTACGGCTCGATGCGACACGCATCGAGGCGATGGCACGTGGGCTCGAGGATATTGCGGCGCTACCGGATCCGGTCGGTCGCAGTCTTGCCGAGTGGACGCGACCCAACGGCCTGCGCCTCGCGCGGGTAGCGGTGCCGCTAGGCGTCATCGGCATCATCTATGAAAGTCGCCCGAACGTGACCGCCGATGCCGGTGCGCTGTGCTTGAAGTCGGGTAACGCGGTGATCCTGCGTGGTGGCTCGGAGAGCCTGCATTCGAGCGCGGCGATCCACGCGTATTTGGTCGAGGGCTTGCACGCCGCGGGTCTGCCTGAAGCCTGCGTGCAATGCGTACCGGTGGCCGATCGCGATGCCGTTGGCATGCTGCTCGCCGGTCTCGATGGCGCAATCAATGTCATCGTACCGCGCGGCGGCAAGGGTCTGGTGGCCCGCGTGCAGCGCGAGGCGCGAGTACCGGTGATCGGTCACCTCGACGGCAACTGTCATCTTTATATTGATCGCGATGCCGATCTTGCGATGGCGATGGCGATCACGCTCAACTCCAAGCTGCGACGTACTGGGGTTTGTGGTGCGGCGGAAACTTTACTCGTCGATCGTGCGGCGCCGCCCGCGTATCTGCCGGCGCTCGTTACTGCGCTACTCGATGCGGGCTGCGAGGTGCGCGGCGATGCAAGCGTGCAACAGGTTGATGCGCGTGTAACCGCAGCGGTCGAGGCCGATTGGGATACCGAGTTCCTCGATGCGATCATCGCCGTGCGTGTGGTCGATGGCGTCAGCGAGGCGATAGCGCATATCGCGCGCCACGGCTCATCGCATACTGAATCGATCATTACCGGCAACGAAGCCACAGCCCGCGAGTTTCTCGAGGGCGTAGACAGCGCGATCGTGCTGCACAATGCCTCCACGCAATTTGCAGATGGCGGCGAGTTTGGCATGGGCGCCGAGATCGGTATTTCTACGGATCGTTTTCACGCGCGCGGCCCGGTGGGTCTTGAACAGCTGACAAGCTATAAATATGTGGTTCGCGGCTCGGGGCAAATCAGACCCTGAGCGTCACTTCATTGCTGCCGGCTATTGGCCCGTGCGGCGCTTCAGGAGCTTAAGTGCGCCACCCTGCAAAGAAAACACGGCCGAGAGGCCGCGCTCACGCAGCGCTCGTGTGGTGCTAAGGCTACGTGCGCCCCGCGTACAGACGAGCAGGTAGCGCCCTTCAGCGGGCAGGTTCCGTCCTTCGAGCAATTCGTGCATCGGAATCGCGAGGGCGGGCAGGGGCAGCGGCATCACCACGATTTCTTTGATGTCGCGGATATCGATCAAGGCATAGCCCGCATCGACGGCCATTTGCAGATCGTCGAAGTGTAGCTCAGGCAAGCCCTGTGCCTGCTCGGACCGCCGCTGCTGCTTGGCTTTTTGCAGTGCGTTCGCCGCTAGCATGCAGCGTCCCGCGCAATCGCCGCGCCGCCGTGCACGGATGCGCGTGGTGCCAAGGCCGAGTAGGTCGACCGTGAGAACCTCGTCGCCGAGCCGTCCCGGTAGATCAAGCAGCAACTTCAGGGCCTCTAGCGCTTGCAGACTGCCGAGTACGCCTGGCACGGGGCCGAGCACGCCGGCCTCCGCGCAGTTATCGACCACGCCGTCGCGCGTGGCTTCGGGCCACAGGCAACGCAGACAGGCACCAGCGCGGCGCGGATCAACCACCTGCAGCTGCCCCTCGTACTTATGAACGCTGGCAAAGATGGCGGGTAGACCGAGCGCATGAGCAAGATCATTGAGCAAAAATTTGGTACCGAAGTTATCGCTGCAATCGATGAGTAGCTCGGCATTGGCAAGCAGGCTCTCAGCGTTCAGCGCATCGAGTCGCTGCGCGTGCACCTCGACTGCAACCTCCGGATTGAGTGCGCGTACCCGGACCGCTGCAAGTTCGGCTTTGGCTTGCCCGCAATCGGCGAGCGCGTACCATGTCTGACGATGCAGATTGGAGGGCTCCAGTTGATCGCCATCGATGATGATGAGTCGACCGACACCGGCCCCCGCCAAAAATTGCAGCACTGGCACCCCGAGACCGCCAGCGCCCACCACCGCGATTCGCGCGGCGCGCAGTTTAACTTGGCCGGCCGTACCCACTTCGCGCAGAGTCGTCTGCCGTGAGTAATCGGGCGCGAGCGCCGCGGGTTGTGCGTGCGCATGCGCGCGAGCGTGATCGTGATCGTGATCGTGTGCGTGTGCGTGTGCGTGTGCGTGCTGCGGTGCGGTGGCGCAGCGCTCGCAGTTCACCCAGCCCGAGTCACCACTGGCGTAATACTCTTTTTTCCATATAGGAACGCGGTGCTTGACCTCGTCGATGATGTAGCGACAGGCCTTGAAGGCTTCATCGCGATGCCGCGCGCTGACGCCGACCCAGACGGCAATTTCGCCGAGCGCCAGATCGCCGACACGATGCACACAACGTACGTTATCGACACCGTATTTCGCGCAAGCCTCGGCGATGATGCGCTCGCCCTCGCGCACGGCGAGTTCAGCGAAAGCCTCGTACTCGAGGTGGGTGACCTCTCGGCCTTCATTGTGATTGCGCACCCAGCCTTCGAAAGCGGCATGGCCGCCGCAGCGAGGATCAGCAAGTTCGCGCTGCAGCGCTGGCACATCGACGGCCGTGGCGCTGAAACGGAAGGAGGTGTGATTAGCAGGCGAGCGCTTCATATTGCTCGGCGTCAACCGCCGGAGACGGGTGGAATGAAGACGACGGCGTCGCCATTTTGCAAGGGTTGATGCCAATCGCCGAATTCAGCATTTACAGCGACTGTCAGCATTTCAAGCGGTAAACTGAAACCGTACTTCGCTTTTAACTCGGTGTAGAGCTCAGCCGGCGTGTGTGCTGCGGTGATGAGTGATTCGTCGCTGCGACCGGCTTGCTCGCGCAGCAGTGCGAAGTACTGCACCCGTAAGGTGAGCGATGAGGCGGCGGTGGCGCATAGCGTTTGCATGGTTTGCCAATAGTCCGTGGTGGAATTGACGTTGTCGAGAGCGGCGGCTTGCAGCGGTTCGAGCAACTTCGCCGACTGTTCCAGCAGAAATTTCCGCGGGCAGTTCCGCCCGGCGGCGGCGTAGCGTGCGAGCGGCAGGGCTGAGGCCGACTCGTACACGGCACACAGCGGTTCGGGCAGGCCGTCGTGACTCGAACGGTACGCGGTGGCAAGCCCGGCGCGATCCCGATGTTTTTCGAGATGTCGCAAGGTCGCTTCGTCCAGAAAAGGCAGATCACAGGCGAGCACTAGCCATGCTGCTTCGGGATGTAGCTGCTGTGCTGCCAGGATGCCGGCGAGGGGTCCCAGGTGCTTGTCTCGATCGACAATCTGCGGATAGCGACTGCGCAGCGGGTCTGCGGCCTGATCGGCGCGTACCGCGACGTAGGCTTGGTCGGTCACGTTGGCCAACAAATCATAGGCCGCCTCGAGCTGGGTGCGGCCGTGGTACTGCAGCGCAGCTTTGTCACGGCGCATGCGCGTGCTTCGCCCTCCGGCAAGCAGCAGGCCGAATAGCGGCGACACGGGATCCATCATCGGTAATTCATCGTGATTTCGCGGCGCGCTTGAAGTTGTGCTTGCCACCGCGCTTGGCGAGCAGCCGAACGCTCTCGATGACGATGTCGTGGGAGAGCGCCTTGCACATGTCATAAACGGTGAGGGCGGCGACCGTGGCGCCGGTGAGCGCCTCCATTTCGACGCCCGTCTTGTGCGTGGTGCGCACCGTGCAACGGATAGTGATCCGGCCGCTGCGCGTCGAGTCGATGTCTAGCTCGCAATGATCGATCGGCAACGGGTGACAAAACGGAATGAGTTCGCACGTGCGCTTGACAGCCTGCACCGCCGCGACCACTGCGGTGTCGAATACCGGACCCTTGTGGGTACGATGACCGGTGGCAGCGAGCGCGCGGGCCACGGCAGTGGGCAGGTGGATACGCGCTTCGGCAGTGGCCACGCGTGCGGTGATTTCTTTGGCGCCAACATCAACCATGGTCGGTCGCCGCGTGGCATCGAGGTGGGTGAGTCCGACCGTCGATTTACTCTGCTTCATGGCCCATCTCACCCGCCGATGTAAAACATTTCGACTTTGCGACCCGCGCGGACCAGCACGCCGCGTCGTTCGCTGTAGCGGTCGTCGCGGCGTCGCCAGATGCCACGCAGCAGATCGAGTAATTCTTCGTCGCTTGCACCGGTGCGCAGCGGCGCGCGCAGGTCAGTGCCGAGCATGGCGAACAGGCAAGTGTACAGCGTGCCGTCGGAGGACAGGCGCGCCCGCGAGCAGTCGCTGCAAAAGGGTTGTGAGACCGAAGAGATAAAACCGATCTCGCCTTCGCCATCATCAAACGCGTAGCGTTCGGCGACTTCGCCATGATAGTTGCGTTCACGCGGCGTCATCGGCCAGCGCGCCGCGATCGCAGCCGCCAGTTCGCGCGAAGGCACGACCCGCTCGGCCTTCCACTCGTTGCGGTTGCCGACATCCATATATTCGATGAAGCGCACGATCACGCCCGTACCGCGAAAACGCTCGATCAATTGCAGCGCGGTGTGCTCATTGACGCCGCGCTGGATCACCGCATTTACCTTGATGGGTGCGAGCCCGGCGAGACGCGCCGCCTCGATGCCGGTGAGCACTTCGTCCACACCACCGAAACCACCACTCATTTTTGCAAAGACTGCCGGGTCAAGGCTGTCGAGACTCACCGTTATGCGCGTGAGGCCCGCGGCTTTCAGTTCGGTGGCGTACTTGGCGAGCAACATGCCATTGGTCGTAAGCGCGATATCTTCGATGCCCGGCAGGGTCGAGAGGTCGCCCACGAGATCGGTGAGGTTGGGCCGCAACAGCGGCTCGCCACCCGTAATACGCAGCTTGCGCACGCCGAGCGTGGCGGCGAGGCGAGCGAGGCGAATGATCTCTTCGAAGGAGAGTCGTTCCGTCGACTTCAGAAACCGATAGCCCTCATGGAAGGTGTGCTGCGGCATGCAGTACGGGCAGCGAAAATTGCAGCGATCCATCACCGAGATACGCAGGTCGCGCAGCGGACGGCCAAGACGATCGCGAGGAGATTGCAGTTCGAGCATGATTTTTTTGATTGGCTTACCAGCGATAAAGCCGGGTCACGAAACCCCTTGCATAGGTGTTGGGGCCGGGCGGCAGCTCAACGAAACCATCGGTGCCCGTCAGTGCCGCGAAATCGCCCGAGCCGTTGGTCGGGCAGGGATGGGCCCAGTTACGGCCCCACTCGTCATTCTGCAAGCGGACCGGCATGAAACTCGTAAGCGCACCTTTTACTTCGACGGGCGAAGCGATAGCAACTTTTTCGGGCGCGCGCGTCGTCTTGCCCATCGCCGCATAAAGACCGGGCACGACATATCGCGCGAGGCACACGAGGGTCGAGACCGGATTACCGGGCAGGGCAAAAACGGCCGTGCCGGTCGGACCGACGCCGAACCACATGGGTTTACCGGGGCGCTGCGAAATCTTGTGAAACACTTCGCGCACCCCTAGTTCAGAGAGCGCGCGCGGCACGAGATCGAGTTTACCCACCGAGACACCGCCCGAGAGGATCACTACGTCGTGCGTGTCGAGATGCGCGCGCAAGCGGCGTCTCAGGGCTTCGAGATCATCAGGCAGGTGGTCGTCCGCGATTCTTTGAAAGCCGCGTTGGCGCAGCGCGGTGACGATGCCGTACGCATTCGAGCGGCGCACTTGGTGCGCTTCGATCAAATCGCCTGGCTCGACGACTTCATTGCCAGTCGACACGACGATGATCGTCGGCTGGGCGCTGACCCGAATACGCGGCATGCCGGCGCCCGCGGCGACTGCGATCTCCGGTGGCCCAAGATGCATCCCTGCCGAAAGCAGCAGCGTGCCCTGGGCGGTGTCCGAGCCACGCCGATGCACGTTCTGTCCGGCCATTACTTTGACCTGATCTTTAAGTAGCGCGTGGCCATCCTGCAGATCGAGCTGTTCGACCGGCACGATCGCATCACAGCCGGCGGGCAATACGGCGCCCGTCATAATTTCGATGGCTTGATCATCACTCGCTAAAGTGAGCGGTACATCGCCCGCAGCCTGCAGGGCCTGAATCTGCAGGCGGCGCCGACCCATGGCGACCGCCGAACTTGCTACCGCGATGCCATCCATCGCCACACGATCGAACGGCGGCTGATCACGCTCGGCGTAGACGTTTTCGCGCAGCACTGCGCCCGTGCATTGCACGAGTGGCAGCGATTCGATAGGCAGGCAAGTGAGTTGCTGGCTGATGAGGGCGTCAGCTTCGGCGGGGGAAATCATGTCGGGAGTGTATCCCGGCACGTCTGATCGGCAACCCGCGCGGTGGCGGGCGCCCTCACTTCTTGGCGTTCTTTTCCTTGTACACGCGGATCTGCGCGTTCAAGCGATCGGCGAGGCCCTGCGCCTCATCGACGGCTGCGTTCTGCTTCTGCGCAAGAATCTTGACGCGCTCGGTCTTTTGCTCTTCGTTGAGTTGCGGGTTCGCTGCGAGTGCGGCGTTGTGCTCGGTCTCAAGACAGCCTTGGTATTCGGTGATCGAGGCATCGAAGGCCTTCACGGCACGCTGACCCGCCAGCATCTGCTCGAGCGTCGAGGTGTTGCCATCCGGAATGCTGTCCGGGGCCTTGGGATAAGTGCAGGCAGCGAAGGCAGACCCAGCCCCGAGGGCGGCAATCACGGCGAGGAAAAGCAGCGTCTTCATGTCGGTTCTCCGGACAAGCTCATAAATCGGTCGGCTAGGTTGTAATCACTGTATCTTAAGGGTGGCAGGAGCCGGGTGCTAGACTGTTGGTCGGGCGCCCGTAGCTCAGTTGGATAGAGCATCAGGCTTCGAACCTGAGGGTCGGGAGTTCGAATCTCTCCGGGCGCGCCAATTCGACGGAGTGAAGCCGAACGGAGAGTGGAGCGATGCAGTACAGCCGGCGCCCGCGGCGCATTGTTCCAACACTGTTTTTTCTGGCTTGGCTCACGGCCTTGCCGCCGCTCGGATCGGCCGCGGAGCGCATATTCCATCGCGTCGGCACCGACGACCCGTCTACTGTTGACCCGCACCGTGTTGCCGTCCCGGGCGAGCAGCTGATCGTCTTCGATCTTTTCATGAGCCTGACCACACCGGATATGGCGGGTAAGCCGACGCCGGGTTCTGCGGAATCCTGGACCGTGAGCGCCGACGGCAAGACCTATGTTTTCAAGTTGCGACCCAACCTGCGCTGGTCTGACGGGCGACCGCTCCCGGCGGAGGACTGGGTGTGGTCGTTCCGGCGCATGCTAGATCCGAAAACCGCCTATCCGCTCGCCTCGCGACTCTTTCCCATTCGTAATGCGCGCGCGGTGGCTTCAGGACAGATGCCGGTAACGGCGCTTGGGGTCTCGGCCATTGATGCACGCTCGCTCGAGATCGTACTTGAAAATCCGACGCCTTATTTTACGGACACGATCATGGCGGCCGCCATGCCAGTGCCACGGCACATCGTCGAAAAATTCGGTACGGCGTGGACTCGGCCGGAAAACTTTGTCAGCAACGGCGCTTTCGTGCTCGCTGAGTGGCGGCCGAACGGCTATGTGCGTCTGCAGCGTAATCCCAATTTTTGGGGTGCGATGCGCGTGCAGCTCGATGGCGTGTATCACTATCCGCTCGGCAATCCGACCACGCAGGTACGACGCTTTGAGGCCGGTGAACTCGACTTCGTCATGACCGTGCCACCCGAGCGCGCCGAAGAATTGCACAAGCGCAATTCTAAGGTGGTGCATGTCATGCGCGGTTACGTGAACGAAGTGCTGGTGTTCAACACGCGTAAGGGGCCGACCAGCGATGTGCGCGTCCGACGTGCTTTGTCGATGCTGATCGATCGTGAGGTGATCGCGCGTAAGGTGATCGGCGTCGAGGGGGTGGGCGCCTGGTCGTTCGTGGCGCCTGGCGTGCCCAATTACGGCTTAGCGGCAAAGCCCGACTTCGCCGCGTGGTCGGCCGCGCAGCGACGCACGGAGGCTGCGAAGTTATTGAGCGCGGCGGGCTATGGTCCCGCCAAGCCGCTCCAGATGCGACTCGGTTTTCCGAGCACCGAGCTCAACCGCAAAGTGGCGGTGGCGATTGCGGCGATGTGGTCGCAGGGCGGCGTGAAAGTCGAAATGCAGCAAAAAGAGACCAAGGCGCTGGTGTCGGAAGTCGGGGTGGGGGATTTCGATGCGGCCCGCTTCGTTTGGGTGGCCTCGGCGACCGATCCGTATGCGTACCTCGAAAGGCTGCTGTCGGTCGGCACCTCGGTGGGTATCAACACTTCGGGTTACCGCAACCCGGCGTTCGACGCCAAGCTCGATCAAGCCTCGCGCGAAGTCGACCTGACCCGCCGTGCGGCGATCTTGCGCGAGGCTGAAGCCGTAGCGCTGGCTGATCAGCCGGTGGCGCCGATTTATTTTGGTGTGGGCCGCAGGCTGGTGGCCGAGCGCGTGCGTGGTTTCAAGGATAATCCGCGAGGCGTATATCTGAGTTGGTTGCTCGGTGTGAATCCCTGAGGGCGATTCGGCCGTTCGAGGAGAGGTCGATGTCCGCAACTCCATCCCCTTATTTACCGAACTTCACCGAGAAGACTCGTCAAGATTTCGTACTTTCTTTGAAGCGCATCGCCAATGGGCAGGTGCAGCAGCGCGTGCGCGAGATCTGGAACAGCGAGGTGCTGCCCGCAGTCAGTCGTGGCCGTGGCGCAGCGCCGCAACACTGGCGCGAGGTCGCAGCGCCGCTCGCGCGTACGCTGCCCTATCGGCAATGGGCGGTGTTTACGCATTACTCTCAGACCATGATGTGGCAGGCAGTCGAACACACTGCGCGCAGATTGGAGCCAGAGGTCAATCGTCGTTACGAGGCTGTGCGGCGCGGCCCCACGCGGGGCTCACTCGAACTCGAACCGAGTCAATCGGTGCCGCGCCCCATCGGCAACACCGAAATTCATCGGCAACCCCAAGGGTATGCGGGGCAAACCGTAAGCGAAGATATCGCGCCCGGACTGCGCTATCACGGCGCCACTATGATCTACAGCGTCGGCAAAGGCCGCACACACGCCGCGACCGATGGTCGCGGACAGTTGCTGATCGATGAAATCATCAAACGACGCTCGGGCTTCAAGCCGCGGCGAATTCTCGATCTTGGCTGCGGCATCGGTTTGCACGCTCAGCCGATCGCGCTGATATTCCCCGAAGCTGAGTACCACGCCATCGATGTGGCGCCGGGTTTGCTGCGCTACGCGCATCTGCTCGCCGAGGATCGTGGCGTCGCCATCCACTTTCATCAGCGCGACGCGGCTGACACGAAATTCGCTGCGGCAAGTTTCGATCTCGTGGTTTCGAACATTTTTTTTCACGAGACTAGTCACGAGCACCTGCCTCGCATTCTGCGGGAATGTCGTCGGCTGCTGGCGCCGGGCGGGCTCACCCTGCATGCCGATGTGGCGACACAGCCGAGTCGACTCGGTCTCGACGATCAGGTGATGAATGCTTGGCAAGATCTGTGGAACGGCGAACCGTTCTGGTCCGCGTTCGCCGAGTACGACATGCGCGAGCAATTGATCGCCGCCGGTTTTTCTGCCGAGCGCGTGTTTGCCGAGCACGTGAGATCGGGTGGCGGCGTCTCCTACGTGTTCGGTGCTGGATGAGTAGCGCCTATCCGCGGCTGTTTTCGCCGCTGACTCTGCGTCGTCAGTCGCTACGTAATCGGGTGGTTCACGCCTCCATGAGCACGCGCTACGTGAGCGAGGGTCGGGTCACTAATAAGCTCATCGACTATCACGTCAATCGTGCCCGTGGCGGCGCGGCGATGCTGGTTACCGAGCCGCTCAATCTTTTGCCGCGGCAACGCAACCCGCAAAAAGTCCGCGTGCTCGAGGCCGCCAATGCGCCGGGTCTGTCGCGCTGGGCCAGTGAGGTTCGATCTGCCGGGGCTTTGCTGCTTGGGCAGGTTCAAGATCCTGGCCGCGGTCGGCACCAGGCGGGTCGTAATCACGATGCGATCGGTCCTTCTGCGCTGCCCGATGATCTCAGTTGGACGGTGCCGCATGCGCTCGATACCGACGAGGTGGCGGCGCTGGTAAGCGACTTTGCTGCGGGTGCGTTGGTGCTACGCGATGCGGGCTTCGCGGGTGTCGAGATCTCGGCGGGGCATGGACACCTGTTTCATCAATTTTTGGCCGCGCGTTCCAACCGGCGTAACGATCGCTACGGCGGGGCGCTCGAAGCGCGAGTAAGACTGTTGACAGATCTTTGTCGCGAGTTGCGCGCGCGTTGCGGCGATGAATTTTTAATTGGCGTGAAACTGCCTGCTGAAGATGGGCTGGTGGGCGGTATTGGTGCCGAGGAGGCCGAGGGCATCACGCGGCACGTGCACGCGACGGGTGTCGTCGATTACCTAACCTGGTGTTGGGGTTCGCATTCCAGGCATCTCGGTTGGCACTTGCCCGATCTGCACGGTGTACGTTCGCCCTACGTGGCGCGCATCGCTGAACTTGGGCGACTTGCGCCCGGCGTGGCAATCGGTGCGCTTGGGCTCATCACCGATCCGAACGAGGGCGAGCGCATCGTGCGAGATGGGCTCGCCGATCTCGTTATGCTCGGTCGTCCGTTGGTAACGGATGCCGCCTGGGCGCGCAAGGCCGCGGAAGGGCGCGAGGCGCAGATTCGTTACTGCGTATCCTGCAATACCTGTTGGGGCGCAATCATTTCTCAGGGCACGCTCGCCTGCGATAACAATCCGCGCGTCGGCGAGAGCGATGAAGCGGATTGGCGGCCCGCGCCGGCGAACAAAGCGCGTCGCGTGGTGGTGGTCGGCGCGGGACCCGCGGGGCTCGAGGCGGCATGGGTCGCGGCGGCGCGTGGCCACGACGTGACGGTGTTCGGCGCCTCGGTCGAAGTCGGCGGCAAGACGCGCTTGCACACACTGTTACCGGGCGGCGAGAACTTGAGCAGCGTCTTCGATTACCAATTTCTGCGTGCTCGCGAGTACGGCGCGCGCTTTGCGCTCGGACAACGCACGAATCTCGCCGCGGTGCTTGCACTGGCGCCCGATGTCGTCGTGCTGGCCGCGGGCGCGACCCCGGCGTGGCCGGAGTGGTTGCCCGCCGACTATCGCGACGCCGAGCTTTTTCCCGATGTACGTACCTTAGCGAATTCTTTGGTTAGCCGATCGGCTACGACTGCGGTGGCGGCGCTGCCACGCACTCAAGGACTCGCGGTCGTCTACGATCATGATCACAGCGCCTTCACCTATGCGACCGTGCAGAGGCTGGCCGAATGCTTCAGCGAAGTTGCGATCGTGACTCCGCGCGAGGGTGTCGCCGAGGAAGAGCCCTTGGTCAACCGCCAGGGTATTCAGCGACGACTTGCCGAGCTCGGCGTGCGTGTCTACGGCTTTGCGCAACCGCGATTCGATGAGCGTATTACCGAGGGTCGATTGGCGCTCGGCAGTGTGCTCGTCGAGCGCGAACTCGCGGTGCTAGAGAACGTCGTGCTGCTCGCGCACGCGATGCCGCGTGTGCCGAACGACGAACTAACGGCACCCCTGCGCGCTGCCGGGGTCGAGGTGCACACGATCGGCGATTGTCATGCCCCTCGTTCGCTGCTGGTGGCGACGCAGGAGGGTAATCGCGTTGCCCTGGCGATCTGAGAGCGGCCTCGAGATCGAGCTCGCCGGTTTGTCGCTGCATCGCGACGGTCGAAAAATTCCGGAAGAAATCCCGTGGACACTGCGGTCCGGCGAGCGCTGGGTACTGATCGGTGCAAACGACACCGGCAAGACCCGACTGCTGAAAATCATGTTGGGTGCCGTTTGGCCAGATCCCGAGAGTCTTGCCGCACGAAGATATCTTTAGCGGCGTCGCCGCGTCGAGCTTGTCGATGTTGTCGATAATATTGCTTATCTCGGGCCCGAGCGCCAGGATCGTTACGAGCGGCATGACTAGCGTTTTCCGGCGTTGCAGATCGTAGGCACGGGTCTGATACGCAGCGGCACTGTGCAGGGTCCGCTGCGACTGTGACAAACCACCAAGGCGCTGAACTCGCTGCGGTCGATCTCGGGCGGCTGGCTGAGCGGCGATTTCTGCAGCTTTCTTTCGGTGAGCGACGACTCATGTTGCTCGCACGGCTGCTCGCCTCGCAGCCGTCCTGGCTGTTGCTCGATGAGTTGCATAGTCGCCAGACCGTACGTTTTCTCAATCGACATCCGGGCTCATGGGTGCTCTCTACGCATCGACGCGGGGAGATTCCGCACTCGGCGACGCATCTCGCGGAGATTTGCGCGGGCTGCTTGCTACGCGCAGGGCCCATCGCGGCAGACGATCGCAGGTCACGACCCCTGCCGCGACGCCGACTTTTGCCAGAGTCAGAACCCGAGCGTTTAATGAAAATGCGGACGATGCTCGTCGCCTGCGAACGGGCCGAGATTTATCTCGATTACCGACGTTGGCTGAAAGGGCTTGAGTTTGCGGTACACGGGGGCGAGTGCGGGAGGGTACACGGCAGTAATGGCACGGGCTAGAGCACGCTGTTACGCGCGCTTTATGGCCATTATCCCGCGGCACTCGGCGGCACATTCGGCGTAGCGGCACCGAGCCGGGTGGACGGCTTGTAGGGTTTCGTCGTTGGTGTGCGATCGACGCGCCACATCTGCAGTCCAATCCGTCGGTCGGCGCAAACGCGCTCGAAAAGGTCGTCAGTGGACTGCGCAGTAGCATCGGCCTCGATGCGCCCTCGACCCAAACCGAACGACGACGTGCCCTCGCGCTGTTGAACGAAATGGGGCTTGGCGAGCGGGCGGCTGAGCCGTTGGGTGCGTTGTTTTATGGTCAGGCGCAGCGCGCGCTCCTGCTGCGGCCGTAACTGCTGTTGCTTGATTAAGTATTCGCGGGCATCGAATGTCGAGACTCGCGCCTGGCTACGGGCGTGAATAGAGCGCTCCGTTAGGGATGCTGGTACCGTGGTTTTGACCAGCCATCATCGCGATGAGTAGTAGCGTGACTCCAACCCGAAAGATCGAATTGCGGCGCGGTAAAGTGCAACATGCTGGCGTTTTGCGCCAGCCTCGTGCGACCGGCTCGCGGTTGAGGGTGGCGCTCGTCAACGTTGGCGAGAGCGGTCAACGCGGATAATCTTGGTAATTGATCTTCGCCGCGGCAGCGGCTGTCGCGGACGTAATCCATGAAAAGACTTGGTGTGCTGTGGCTGGTCGTATTCATCAGCCTCGCGGGTTTTGGCATCACGACCATCCCGTTTCCGTTCGTTGCCGAAAATCTCGGGGCCTCCGATTTCTGGAAAACCTTCGGTGGTTCCGGGGTGTTCTCGCTCTTCCAGTTGATCGCCACGCCCATCTGGGGGCGCTTCAGCGACGCCTATGGACGCAAGCCGATCCTGATTCTGAGCACCGGCGGCACAATTCTCGCTTTTGCCTGGCTCGCCTCGGCCTCGACACTCGAATCTTTGCTGGTCGCGCGCGCTTTTGGCGGCATCATGTCAGGCAACCTCTCGGCAGCATTTGCCTATGCGACCGATGTGACAGATCCGCAAAATCGCGCCAAGGGGCTCGGGATCGTGGCTTCGGCGTTCGGCATAGGTTTTGCCGTGGGTCCACCGCTCGGTGGTTTGCTTGGTACCGATGGGGGCATCCCGAGCATGCACTGGCCCGGCATCGCCTCGGCGGCGCTCTCCGCGATCGCTTTTCTGGGCACGATTTTTTTGTTGCCGGAGAGCCTGCCCAAAGAATTACGCAAGCCGATCGCCAAAGCCAAGGCGCAGAGCGCGGCGGGTACCGGCGGCGAAGCTGACGCGGGCGGCGGCCCGCCGGTCAAGGCCATGCTGTCGAATCCGGTGCTGATTGGTCTTGTGATGTCCTCGCTTTTTGTCGCGATCGCAGCCGGGGCGATGCAGTCGGTGTTCCAGTTCTGGGGCCGCGATCTCTTCAACTACTCGCTACGCGATATCGGCGTGCACTTCATGGTATTCGCGCTGTTATCGGCTGTCGGGCAAGCGGGTCTCGTGGGGCCCCTCGTCAAGCGCTTTGGTGAAAAGCGCCTTTCTTTGATGGCCATCGGCGGCGTAGTGGCGGGCCTCCTGGTGTTTGCCACCGCACAGAACGATGCCATGGTGTGGACCGCGATCTGCGTGTTCGGTCTGGCTAACGGATTATTTTTGCCAGTCATCACCAGTCTGGTGTCCTTCGAAGCCGATGTGCGTTCGCACGGTGCGGTAATGGGCGTGTTTAATGCCTCGAGCAGTGCAGGACGCATCGTCGGGCCCGCGCTTTCGGGGCCGGTATACTTCAAGCTGGGACCGGCGGCGCCATTCGTGATCTCTGCAGTGCTGGCGATCATTGGCGGCATTCTGCTGAGTCGTGTGCGCGCCAAATCCGCTGCGGAATGACACGCAGCAGGCGACCCGTTTCAGCGGCAGATTGCAGAGCTGTTGGGTACTGGCTCTGCGCTAGCCGAGAGTCATTGTTGCGACTACGATCCGCTTTCCAAGGAGAACGCCATGAACACAGTTCACGATTTTTCGGCGCGTGCCATCGACGGTAAGGAATGTGTACTCGCCGATTTCAAGGGCAAGGCGCTGCTCATCGTCAATGTGGCGAGCAAGTGCGGGTTCACGCCGCAATATAAGGGGCTCGAGACACTGCAGCGCAAGTATGCGGACCGCGGTTTCGCCGTGCTCGGTTTTCCCTGCGACCAATTCGGTCATCAGGAGCCGGGTAACGAGGAAGAGATCCGTAATTTTTGTTCGCTTAATTATGATGTGACCTTTCCGATGTTTGCCAAGGTCGAGGTCAACGGCAGCGGCGCGCACCCCTTGTATGAGCATCTGAAAACCTCGGCCAAGGGCATTCTCGGAACCGAAGGCATTAAGTGGAACTTCACAAAATTCTTGATCGACCGCGACGGGCGAGTGGTCAAGCGCTACGCGCCGAACGACACACCGGAGAGTCTGGAGCAGGATATCGAGGCCTTGCTTTGATGCGTGGGGTGATGTTGTTGCGGCGCGGTTTCGTCCTGTGTTCCCTGCCAGGGTTGGTGGTGCTCGCAGGCTGTGCAAGCGCGGGGTCAGCAAGTTCCTCGTCGCCCCAGCTGGCGGCGGCGCCGGTGATCGAGGCGAAGCCCGCAGGAGTGTGGCGCTCGGGTGCTATGGTGGCGGCCGCCAATCCGATCGCGGTCGATGCAGGCATCGAAGTTTTGAAGGCGGGCGGATCCGCGGTGGATGCCGCGATTGCCGTGCAAGCGGTGCTCGGTTTGGTGGAGCCGCAGTCGTCAGGTCTGGGTGGCGGCGCGTTCATAGTGCATTACGACGCCAAGACTGGCGATGTCATCACCTATGACGGTCGCGAGGTCGCGCCACAGGGCGCGACGCCCGACATGTTTTTGCGAGCTGACGGCCGTCCCATGGGCTTCATCGATGCAGTGCGCTCGGGTCGCTCGATCGGCGTACCGGGCGCTGTAGCGATGCTCGAGATGGCGCACCGCGAACATGGTCGACTGCCTTGGGGTCAGTCGTGGCGAGCGGCAGAACGTCTGGCCGAGCAAGGGTTCACCGTTTCGCCGCGACTCAATGAAATGATCACCGCAGCCGTGACGCGAGGCGGACTGCCGCCCGAGGCGGCGACCTATTTGACCACCGACGGGAAGACGCCCCGTGCCGTGGGCAGTAGGCTCGTCAACCCGCGCTATGCGTCGACCGTGCGCCTGATCGTAGCGCGCGGTGCGGCCGCCTTTCGCGAGGGGCCGCTTGCCGAAGAGATCGTGGCTGCTGCGCGTCGTGAGCCGACACCGGGCACGCTGTCACTTAAAGATTTACGCGCCTATCGACCCAACAGGCTCGAGCCCGTCTGCGGCGTTTATCGGGTGTATTTGGTCTGCGGCATGCGACCGCCATCATCTGGCGGTATTGCCGTGCTATCCGTACTCGGTATGGTCGAAAACTTTGATCTCGCCACCATGGGCAATACGACTGCGGGCTGGCATCACTTCATCGAGGCGCAGCGCTTGGCCTATGCGGATCGCGATACCTACGTGGCCGATGACCGCTACACCCACGTGCCTCTCGCGGGACTCATCGAGAAAGATTATCTGCGTTCACGGGCTCGTTTGATCGAGTCGAGTCACGCAATGGCAAAAGTCGAGCCGGGAAATCCGCCGGGCGCCACGCCGCGCGGACGCGACGCTACCGGTAACGGCACCGGTACCAGCCACTTCGTGGTGGTGGACGGTCATGGCAATGTGGTCTCTATGACCACCACCGTCGAGGGCTTGTTTGGTTCACGGCGCATGGCCGGCGGTTTCTTTCTCAACAATCAGCTCACCGACTTCAGTTTCAGACCAGTGGACGATGCGGGTGCATCGATCGCCAATGCAGTCGCTCCTGGCAAAAAGCCGAGATCCTCGATGTCGCCGACGCTGGTGTTTCGCGACGGCAAATTCGAGCTTGCCGTTGGCTCGCCGGGAGGCAACTCGATCATTGCCTACGTCAGTAAGGCGATCATCGGTATGCTCGACTGGAATCTCTCGCCCCAACAGGCGGTGGAGCTCCCCAACATGATTGCGCGTGGACCGATCGAAGCCGAAACTTCACGCGTCGATCTGCAAATGCTTGAAACTTTGGCCGGCATGGGTCATGTGTTTCGACGTGGACGTAATCAGGGCGAGGGCTCGGGTCTGCATGCGGTCAGGGTGATGCCCGACGGTCGCCTAGCAGGGGCCGCAGATCCACGACGCGAGGGCAAGGCGGTCGCGCTATATTGAAGGGGGGATACGGATGTCGCAGTTGCTCTATCGCAAGCCGGCGGTGGGTTTGCTCGGCTTGCTGATCGATTTTTTGACGCAGTCGCTGGGGCATATCATTGTACAAAGTTATGGAATCGGGCTTTGGCGCCCAGGTTTACACGGCGGCGCACGTAGTCGGCATCATCGGTTTCGGGATCGTCTGGCGCGGGCTTAAGCAGAATTAGCTCAAGGCGACCTGGATGGGTATGTTCGGTGGTTGGCTGATTTGGATCGGTTGGTTCGAGTACTCATTCAAATTCTTTTCCGAACTCTATTCCGTGCCCGCATTCCCGGTCGATGTAGACGGCTATGCAGCCGCGCCACAGGCCGACATGCTACAGGCAACGATCACCATAATGTTTGCGATTTTGCTGCTTTATGGCGTGTTCAATCTGCAGACCAAGTGGGCAGTCATGCGTTTCTTCCACCGCAATCTGCGCTTCTCGCCCGGCATGCCGACGCCCGACAATCAGCGCAGCTTCGCGCGCATCACGTCGATAGAGGTCCTGTTCGTCACCTGGTTCTGCTACCAGTTCTGGCAGTACATAATCGACCTCGGCACCAAAGGGTTGGGCGTCAACGTGATTATGGGGGTGTACCTGCTGTGGTCGATCTGGGCGTTTTATTTCGTTTACAAGTGTGCGCGGCAAATCAGAACCGCCGCTGCGATTCGCTACGGGATCGGCGCCGGGATCGTGTTGTGGAGTTCGGCGGAAATGCCGGCGCACTTCGGCGCCTACCGCGAGTACTGGCTCTATCCTGCGGATCATCCGATTTTCAAAACCCTGACCAGCATCGCGCTCTTGACGGTATTCGTGTTGCTTGCACGAGGGCTGCGATCGTCTTAGCCGTCAGCAAAATCCGCATCAGTCAGTACCTGACGTTTGCGGAATAGCGACATCAGGAAGCGTCGACCGGCCTTGCCGCCGGTGAGCCAGGCGATGCGCGAGCCTGCCTTCTGCGGTTGCAGGATACGCTCGGCGAGCCACGGCGTGACCGTTTCGACGCGGTCAGCGAGGATGTTGTACACGCGACGCGTGCGTATCAAATCTTTGGGGTTGTTGCTGCCCATGTCGCGCTTCAACAAATCGGTAATGACGATACCGGGGCTGAGGTAACACACTTTGACGGGGCCCTCGCGAGTTTCGCCGAGCAGAGCTTTATTGAAGTAGGTGAGCGCGAATTTACTTGCGCCATAGAGACTCATCCCCGGCGTGATCATCCCGTTCGAGCCGAAGCCTTCCATGTTGTAGATGGTGCCCGCGCCCTGCGCGCGCATGCCGTGCAGCGCGATCTGCGTGGCCAACATCATGCCGAGGAGGTTG
>Ga0194129_10000852_pt1 | contig 55187 bp, 46 predicted proteins | sample TA2KigCa35mmetaG_FD_150862 | JGI IMG/M metagenome (GOLD analysis project Ga0194129, IMG submission 150862) | Freshwater microbial communities from Lake Tanganyika, Tanzania - TA2015038 Kigoma Deep Cast 35m | ecosystem: Environmental > Aquatic > Freshwater > Lake | place: Tanzania: Lake... | reverse complement strand
ATATTTTTGTTCCTTATTTAAAAGTTCCATTATAAAAATTAAATATAATTATAATCATTTTTTTAAATTATTCTTACATCCTTGAATAATTAAAAATGAAAATATAAAAAAAGTTAAAAGTAGTAAAAATGGTTATTAAGAAGAATTATTCGTAATGCTTGAACATCCCTCAAAAAAAGATGATATTGCCAATAATTGCATATGTTTTTATATTTTTTTGCTTATGATATTGTATTATGAAAGTTTTAACTAATAAAATAATATTACTAAGATACAGGATACAATAAACAGTTTATTAATAATAATAATATATATTAGAATACATGGAACAAAAAGTAAATAAAAAATAAAAAAAATTGAAAAAAAAAAAATTAAAAGATAAAAAAAAATTTGAAAAAGAATTAAAAGGTAAAATATTACCATATAAAACATTGGAAGAATTACTTAAAGATTATAGATATATTTACCAAGATATTAAAAATAGATTTCCTGATATCAATATAGAGTTTGTTAAGGACAATTATAATACCTCATTAACCTCATTAAAACTATATAATATAAATGTTAAAAAACTTAACTATAATAAATATATAGCATACAAATTATTAAAAATTTTGATAACTTATACTTGTAAAATAAAAGGTGGGGCGCTGCTGGCATGGCACAAATTAGAGCACAAATTAGATTTATCTAAAGAAAAATTAGATGAAAAATTAATAACAAAATTATATGCTATATATTATGAAAATTATAATAATTATCTATATGACGATAGGCCTTCGTCAATAATACAATATCACGAAAATCTTATTGATAATCTCTTAGGATTAGAAAGAATGATATTAGATTTTAATAAGTTTGTTAAGGATATAGATGATGAGACTTTTATGGATAATGTTAATTTTAAATGGGAAATAATGAAATATATTAAAGAAAAATCCTTAAAAACCAAATTTAATCCCAAGACATCTCCTAAATCTTCATCTCCCAAGACATCTCCTAAGACATCTCCTAAATCTTCATCGCCTAAGATGTCTCCTAAGACATCTCCTAAATCTTCATCGCCTAAGATGTCTCCTAAGACATCAAGTCAATAAGACTTTTTCAGATTATAATTATTTACATTTATTAAGTACCGATTTGATTTGTACTGTTTTAGAGAAGATTGCTGATATATTGAAAAAGATGTTTTATGTATAGAAAAAATACTATATGAAAAATAGGGCTATATCATAAAAATAAGCTACTATATATAGATATGGTTTCTTTTTTATGGTTAATTAAACATATTTATAGTAGTTGTGAAAATAATATCCAGAAAGCTAAGAATGCTGTTTTATATATCTTTTCAACAATAATAGTATCGTAGATTTCAATATCAGTAGTATCAATATCTCTGAGTTCCATAATAGTTTATGGATTCGTCTTATATTATTAAGATATAATAAGAAACTATCAATTTTTATCTAGACACTTATATTTTTGCAAATATTTAATAAATTTGTCATATATCTACATTTGGGATTTCTTTGTATTCTAGGAGTTGTAAAAATAGGTGCTATTCTTTCTAGAGATGTAAAAGTATATATTATAATATCTACATGTTCCTGTCGTAATACAGTTCCATCCATATAATTTATTATTTTTACATATTTTACTTTAGAATTATCTGAAGATGAGAAACCTAATTTATTTAAAACTTCAATAAAATGTATAAATTCTTTAGAACTTAAATCATATTCTCTTTCACAATAGAACTCCAATGTTTTCCTTGTGAAATTATTTAATGTTTTATGATTTATTTTAATATTCTTAATATATGGAAAAATACATGATATATAACCTAGTGTTATATCTGGAGGACACTGTGAAACCTTTTTTCTATTTTGCATTTTCTTTTTACCAAGTGTTATATTTTTACTATTAAAAGATAAATTAGTATTATGTGTGCACTCTATTTTAATTATGTAATTAATCATTATTTATAATGTATGAATATTAGCAATTTTTTATATACTAGTACTATAACCTCCTGAATTATTATTTTTTATTTGACAGGTCAATCTTATCTTCTAAAATATATACATATGAATGTTTATATAATAATGAAACTGCATTTATATTTATTCTTATATTGTATTAATGTGTTTTTGAAAATTATAGGTTCTGTAACTACTTATAATATTTATTATGATAATATTTTAGTAGAGTCTATAAAGAATAGTATAAATAATTTATAATAAGATAAGCAATCTCATCTATAAACATAATGAATATAAAAAGTGGCATATTTTAGCATTTTTATTTTTTAATCTGTATAAATCATAATATGTATCATATCTGTGCTATATCTATAAAAATTGACAAGGGGATCTAGTATAACTATATCATTGACTATCCTATCCTTACTGCTGGCCAATAAGATATATAGACTAGTCTTGAAAAACTTTCGCGAAGAATCTCTGATACACCTCTTATACAGAATCCATAATATGGCAAAAGCAATTATGCATGATGATATATTTGAGTATATTACGACACACATAAGTATCTATGATTATGATAAACTTAGAAAGGTATCTGTAAAGTTCAATCGCGTCTTTAATTTAAATTTTAAAGACTCTTCTCAAATTATACAAAGTATAGGCAATGATAAAATAATAAAATTTATAGAAGGTAAGGTTATTAATAACTATAAATCGAGTATTATTAAAAGCAAGGTCGCTAATAGATATCTATTATTTGAATATTGGCACGAAGAGTGTTGGGTATCGCTCTCGTATGAATTAGAATATGCAAAAGTAACAGAGCATTTTATGAGGATCATTAACTTAAATAATGGGATATACATAAAAAGCGGGATGATGTATATAGAATATCTGATAGCATTATTACATAATTCTGAATCTATGGATTATAAGAATATAGTAAATATACTAGAATGTGTATATAATCATGCTGAGATATGTCCTCTTAAAGGTGTAACTGATATTAAACGGGCATGTACTCATATGTACAATATACGTATAAAATATGGCAATAGAATCAATTGCAGATTCAAAAAGTCTTATAAAAATATGCTGTATAAAATAAATCTCAACGCGTACGTAGTTATAATAGCCAAATCATATTATACCTATAAAACTGTCAATTACAAATCAAAGCCTCCCAAATTCAATGAATTATGGTTAGTAGAGATTAATAATATAATCGATACATATAAGGATATCCTAAAAACAAACACACAAATTTCCAATGTATTCCCTAAGTACTATATTAAATTCGTGCTTAAAATTTTAGACGATTGTTATGTAGGATAATTGCGCGAGGGTTTCAGAGTTATATACAAATTCTAAGGAATATATATAAAAAAAAGGAATATTTATACCAGTTGTAGAGTATAAAAAGAGTATAAATAAAAGAAATAGAATGATTATTTAACAATAATTATAAAGTTTCTAATAATTTTTTAATCCCTTTATTCTTTTTATTATAATTAGATATAAATATATTGTTCTTATTTTGAATTCTTTTTACCACCATATTGTGGTAAATTTCTTCGTGTGTAGGAGAAAAATTATAATACCATTTTTTTAAAATTTCTATATCTATTATTTTTTTCGGATTACATTTGTATTCTCTATACATATATAATATAGCTCTTGAAATAAAACCACGAGAATCGTTATTAGGAACGAATAATTTATGCTTGTGATTAACATAATTATTATATTCTAATTCTAACCAATTCTTATCTTTTTTATCATAATCATCAATGAATCTATAATTAGACCTATTTACATTTAAGGTATTAACAGTTTTAATAATATTATGCATATCATTTGATTGCTTTATATTTAATAGACTTTGCGGATATATGTGTTCCGCTGATAAAAAATTCTTATTTATATCAACAGAATTATAATTCTTATTCGTATAAATAATTGGCATTTTCATATCATTTAGTATAGTATTTTTAATTATATTATATTTCATTCTAAGAGCCATATTGTAATAACTTTTAACAGAACTTGTCAAACAACCTAATAATATTAATATAAGTATATATCGCATACACTTATTTATTACATATAAAGTTTTATTTAGATACTATCAATTTTTTTTGAAATATCGTAATATATAATATTAAAAAATATATACATATTATGATGTATATCTGTGTTAATGTCTGGTTTAAATACATTTAGCAATTTTTTTGATTCAAAATCTCCATGTATCCAATAATGTATCATATAAGGATTTGATGGATATTTTCCTTTTTTAACAGAGTTCCAATCGCGAGCACATGTAATCAATTTATCTAATTTCAAATCATTAATAGGATATATCAATTCTCTATCAAATATTATATTAACGTGCTCCTTAAAAATATCTACATCATTTCCATTGGTATATTTATCCAATATATATCCTCCACCAAAAATATCAAATTTACCAAAAATATTAATTCCGTGTTTATCAATACATTCCGGAATAGAATATAATAATTTGTGTAAAAATCTATTATTTTTATTTGATGCAAAAAATGCATTACAAAAATACATATCTGTATTATATATAAGTTTACTTTGTTCTGCAGGTTCAAAACTAATATTAAATTTATCTTTTGAAAAATCTATTAATGTATCAATATCTTTTAAAATCAAAATATCTAAATCGATATATACACCGCCGTAATGATATAGTATCATAATTCTAGCGATATCACCACGTTGTACTCCTGTAATTGCAGAATTATAAATTTTGTAAAAATTTGGATAATGTTCATTAATTAGTTTTATTATCATTTCGTCTGTCCATAAAATAAATTCATAACCTTTATCTTTCAATAATTTAATATTTTCTTCTCTAATATATTTAAGAATTTGAGGAAGTGGATTATCACTCCATGTTTGATGAATAATTTTTGGTATCATAGATATTATTATTTATTAAACTAAATTATATCTTTATATATTGTTAGTTAAGTTAAAGTCATTAATGTTTTATCTACAATATAATCAATAATAACTATCATATTTATTAGTTTAACATTGCAAAAATCAAATGTGGGAACATATATAGATGTAATATTAAAGTTGCCAAAAATATTAAGAGCCCACATAAATTTAAAAAATATAGTATATAAAAACATATTTATTGTATCATCGTAAGATCTATAATGTATTAAAGTATCACTATAATAATATACAGGCAATATATGAAATATAATATTACATATCATATATTCTGTTCGTAATAAAGTAGAACTGGTAACATTTTTAATAATTTTATGTAAAAGAAAGGGTTTGCCATCAATAGTTTCAAATAATACTCTGGGATCATATATTAAAAAACTGTGAAATAATAACATAATAATTAATGAATTATTTGCAATAAATTTAGATATTAATAGATTATTTATTCCAAAAATGTTAATTAATATGTAATGTAGAAACATTATATATATATTCCAGTTAGTATATTGATTAATTTTTCTTTTTATAATATTTATTTTAATAGAACTATTGTATTTACTACTTATCATCATTAAAATAAATATAATGTACAGAAATAAATCAAATTGATTATTATCCTTATTATATACCACTAATTCATTCATAATACTATATTTTATATAATATTATCTTATTATCTTATATCTTATATATTATTCAATCTAAAGGAGATGAAGTTATAGACATTCCACAATATTCCACATTTTTAATTTTAAAATCTTGTTTAACATATAAACCTATATTAATAGCTTCTTCTAAAATCCATCTAAAATTATCCCAAAATTCATCAGTATGTCCTATACTTTCTGTTGCTAAGTGTGCAAATTCATGTAATACAACAAAAAATAATGTATTTATATCTACTAATTTGTCATTATTGCGCAAACATAAAATGATTTGTTCGCCCTTATTTATAGAATAACTTGTGTAACCTGTAGTAGTAACACCTTCTTTCAATCTATCAGGTCTAAAATTCTTTTTTAATTGTATAATTCTATTATCGTTCTTCCCATAAGATTTTTCCAAATGTTCCATTAATATAACTAGTCTTTCTCTTATTTTTGCTATTAAATTTGCTGCTTCTAAAGAATCATCTTTTATTTGAACTACATATTCGTTATTATCTACATTGCTTTTTACAGTAATTAATCCATAATTTGCATAATAATTGTAAATATAATAGATACAAATTATAGTTGCTACAATTATGATAAACCCTTCTATATTAATTTCCATACTTCTATTACTTATAATAAAATTAAAAATTGATTGATTAATTAATTATTTAAATAATTAATAAATAATTAATATAATGGATTTTCCAAGAAAAAGTTATGAACCTTTAGATAAAAAACCTATAGAATTTCAAATAACAGATATATATATTCCCGAAGGAGATAGAATTAAAGATAAGGATTTTGATGAACTATATTCTATGATATTATTTGGTGTTTGTGATAATGGCGCTACAATATCAACAAAGGTTAATTGTTTCAAACCATTCTTCTATATTAAACCGCCAGAAACATGGGAAAAATATAATGATAATGTATTTGAAGCAAAAGTAAATGAATTGAAAAATGTTATTTTAAATGAGAAATATACCGTGTCGTTTAATGGCAATAAATATGATAAGAAAATAATACCTAACAATATGTTATCTCATTTTTCAAATATTTCAATAGTAGAAAAGAAGGATTTTTGGGGATTTACAAATAATAAACTATTCAGGTTTATTAAACTATCTGTAAAATCTCTTAAATTATTTAATAATCTAAAATACTATTTTGAAACATTAAAGAAACAGGGTTTTAAAGCATATGAAAGCAATATTGACCCTTTTCTTAAATATATACATATTCAAAATATTAAACCTTGCGGTTGGGTTAAAATTGATAAATACGAAGTTGTAGAAGATACTAGCAGATGCGATTATAACATTAGTGTAGATGGTAAAAATGTTATACCATTTGAAAGTAATAAAATAGCGCCAATTCTAATAACATCTTTTGATATTGAATGTACCAGTAGTCACGGAGATTTTCCAGTTGCTAAAAAGAATTATAGTAAAGTTGCACAGGACCTTGCGTTAGTAGCAAAAGCAGGTTATGAATATACTAGTGATTTCATTATACACTGGATAAAATCTATATATAGAAAAGATGTTATTATTGATGAAAAAACTAATTTAAAAATCAATCGTGTATTCGCTAAGAGAAAAATAACTCAAGAATATATTGATAAGATACCTTTATTATTAAATGAAACGATGTCAGAAATTATAGAAATTTTAGATAAAATTACATCATCTATTAAAACAGAAAAAAAAGATAAAACGGAAAATACAGATGATGTAGTTGATGATAATGATGATAATGATTATAACGAAGATGATGATTGTAATATGACTATTGCTCAGTTAAATGAAGAAGAAGCTAAATTAGCAAAAATATTAGATAAATTATTGGTACCCTTAGAAGGTGATAAAATTATTCAAATTGGAACTACTGTCCATATGTATGGTTCGGATAAAATAGTATATAAAAATATTATTACATTGGACACATGTGATTTGATTGAGAATTGTGTAGTAGAATCATGCAAAACAGAGAAAGAATTATTAATTAATTGGAAAAAATTAATGAATGAATTGAATTCAGATATTGTAACTGGATATAATATATTTGGTTTTGATATGCCATATATTTGGGACAGAGCAGTAGAATTGGGCATAATAGAAGATTTTGAAATTGGATGGGGTAGAATATTTGGACGTAAAACTGCTCTCATAGAAAAAAAACTATCTTCTTCTGCATTGGGTGACAATATATTAAAATATATTGATATGGACGGAGTTGTTTTAATTGATTTACTAAAGGTTATGCAACGAGAACAAAAACTAGATAGTTACAAATTAGATAATGTAGCATCGATATTTTTAGGAGATAATAAGAATGATTTAAAACCTCAAGAAATTTTTAACAAATTCAAAGGAAATTCGAAAGACCGATGTGAAATTGCTGAATATTGTATTCAAGATTGTTGTCTAGTAAATAGATTAATTCATAAATTAAAAATTATTGAAAACAATATTGGAATGGGAAATGTATGTTTAGTTCCATTAAATTATTTGTTTCGAAGAGGACAAGGTATTAAAATATTTTCGCTCATAGCAAAACAATGTATGGAAAGAAATACACTAATTCCCACTATTAAATCTTTTAATGACAATGTTATTGACGCCGACGATGGATACGAAGGTGCAGTTGTATTAGAACCAAAGGAAGGAATATATTTAAACGAACCTATTGTAGTATTCGATTACGGTTCTCTATATCCATCATCTATGATTTCCAGAAATTTATCTCACGATTGCTTTTTAATAGATGAAAAATATAGAGTAGAAGATCCCAATATAGAATATAAAAATATATATTATGATATATACGAAGGAAAGGGAGATAAAAAGAAAAAAGTAGGACAAAAAGAATGTACCTTTATTCAATATAAAGATGGCAAAAAAGGAATTATTGCAGATATTTTAGATATGCTTTTGGTAGAAAGAAAAAATACTAGAAAAAAAATTGAATATAAGACTATTAAAGATGTTGCAAATAACACATATATTGGATTATGTAGCGATAATGGAGATACTTATAACGTAGTAAATATTGATACAGGAGAAAATCATAATATCGAAAAAAATAAAGTAATATCTATAGAAGATACGTATAATAGTTTTGAACAAGATGTTTTAGATTCAAGACAGATTGCGTATAAAATAACTGCAAATTCTTTGTATGGACAGATAGGTGCTAGAACTTCTTCTATATATCTTAAGGAAATAGCAGCATGTACTACTGCAACTGGTAGAGATATGATTATGTTAGCAAAAAAATTTGTAGAAGATAATTACGGTGCTGATGTAATATATGGCGATACAGATTCGATATTCTGCAAGTTTCCTTTAAAAGATGAAGAAGGAAATATTGTATTAGGAAAAGATGCGTTACCTTATGCTATTAAAATTGGAAAAAAAGTAGAAAAAGAAATCGCTAAAATAATGCCTAAACCTCAAAAATTAAATTATGAAAAATCACTATATCCATTCATATTATTAAGTAAAAAGAGATATGTTGGAAATTTATATGAAACCGATGTAAATAGTTTTAAGCAAAAATCAATGGGAATTGTATTAAAAAGGAGAGACAATGCACATATTGTAAAAAAAATATATGGAGGAGTGATAGATATTATTCTACAAAAACAAGATTTAAGAGCATCTATTGAATTTCTCAATGAAGAATTAAAAGACTTGGTTGATGGTAAAACTTCTATAAATGAATTGGTTATTACAAAAAGTATAAAAGCATCTTATAAAGATCCTTCAAAAATAGCACATAAAGTTTTGGCAGATAGAATTGGTGCTAGAGACCCGGGTAATCGCCCATGTGTAAATGAAAGAATACCATTTGTATATATTAAAACAAATAATCAAAATTCTCTGCAAGGAGATAGGATAGAAAATCCTGAATATATTAAAGATAATAATTTGACACCAGATTATCTACACTATATTACAAATCAAATTATGAAACCTATTATACAATTATATGCTCTTTGCATTGACCAATTACCTGGATATGATAAAGACGATGAATATTGGAGAAAAATAGATCTAGAATTGCAAGAAAAAACAATGTATAGTGATGAACAGAGAAGAAAAAATAGAATACAAAATTTAAAATTATCAGCAGTAAAAGAACTACTATTTGATAAATATATTAATATACTAAGCGAACCAAAAATCAAAAAAATTTCAAAAACGAAATCTAAAACTAGTGTAAATGTACAATTAATTAACAATGATATAGATTGTAATAATGGAGATGAAATAATATCATTAGAAAAAGAAAAAATGAGAAAAAGTGATAAAACGATTGAAACTGGTATTTTGAAGGCGAATATTAAAGTTGTAAAAAATATAAAAAACGGAAATATTTTAGCAGAAGCATATATTTGTGACGGAACATATAAGATTTGGAAATACAAAAAAGAAAATTGTAAAGATAAAAACAAAGAATATATAAATATTATAAGAAAAATTATAAACTACAACAAAGATATGAAATATATAATTACTGTTAATAATAAAAAGTTTGTAACAGAATACAGTAATGCGGTTGTTTATTATAAAGATTTAGAAAGTAGTAAAGAAACAAATATATTGAAAAATATATTCGCTAATCAGAATATAGGTGATATTAAAATAATCAATTTTATTAGATTCACAGATATTATTGAAGATTATAAATTATTCATATTATTGGAAAAATAAGTATTTAATAATTGTATTCGCTTTCTCTTTGCCAATACCATCTATTTTACAAAGTTCTTTATTTTTATCTTCACAATTATTTAATTTAGTAATTAATTCTATCATATTTGGATAAATTTTTGATATATTTTTTGCAATTACATTAGATATATGAGGTATCTGTGATAATTGCATAATATAACATGTATTAATATCTATATTATCTATCTTTTTCTTTTTTAATTTTATAAAATCTGTATATCCCAATGTATCTGTTGAGGATAGTAACATTGAAGATGAATCTATAGTTGTATTATTTACTTCATTTGATGTATTAATAAATTTTTTAGGATTATCAACCATTTTAACAGCAATCGATAAGATAAGAGTAACAGTTTCACTTATATTTTTAGTAAATAATATTCTAATATTATCCCTAAACAAAGTATTTATATAAGCACCTTGAATTGTTGATTTATTTTTAGAATATACTTTAGATGATATAATATCATCATCCTCAATAATATATGATATATACCTTTGATTGTATGTAGATAACATTCTTGCTTTTTGCTCACGATATCTTCCATCATGTATAGAAGAAATTAAGTCCTTAATTGTTTTTCTTTCAAAAATATATATATTATTATTAAATTTTATATGAATGTCTCCTATACATATTGTATCTTTTACTATACTTATTTTATCTTTGTAAATATCTAATTCCCTATCTATAATATCATCATATAAAGCGCTCTCTCTTGTATCAACATATATTAATATTTTATCCATATTTTATTAAATTTATGTATATATATTATATGTTATATATAATAGATTATATAATAAAATGTTAAATAATGATGAAATAATAACATATATTTGTATAATATTAAGCTTTATAAATATATCAATATTATTTTACGTATATTTTATTGACAAAAATATAATACAATATTTGTTTTATATATTTAATATTTTCATATTGTTTTTTATTATATTTATAATATACTTTTCTATAAAGCAAAATAATAAGGAAAACATTATTGAATTTAATATTTTTTATTATTTAAGAATAATTTTAATAATATTAAATTTAATATGTTATAGTTTTTATATTAAATATTTTTTAACAGATAATATAAAAAATAAAAAAATAGTAGGAGGAAGTGCTGATATTTTAAATAATTATTCTAATACAATTAAAGGCGGTGGTTATACAACATCTTTATCATCTTCTTTAAATGATATTTCAATACAAGGTGGAATTACAATTGATAAAACTCTTTTTAAAACTAAAGCACTTTCTATGATTGACTCATTGCTAGAAATCAACATTTTTACAAGTCCAAATATAAATAATCAAGATAAAATAATATATAAAAATGAATTAATTGCGCTATTATTAACATACATATTACATAAGTTACAAAAACCAATTAAAAATAATATATACGGCACAAATATTACAAATATTAGTTTTGATGATTCTTTATCTGCAAGTATTAATCGTCATTTATACAATTATTTAAGCGATGAAATTATTATACGTTCTTATCCAAAAGAAAGTTTTAATAATTTTGGGAAAATATTATACAATAAACTTGATGATGAATTAGATAATAATAATCAAATATATGTATAATGAATAAACTATTAATTTTTCATATGTTTTAATTTATTTTTTATAAATTTTTCTATAATAGTATTTAAAATAAGTTTAGCATCATCATCATTAATTTCATTATTAATTTTTTCAATCAAATATGTACTTTCTCTTTTAATGATAATCTTTTTATTATATATCTTTCTGTCTTTATTCGCCTTTATATAATTACTAATAGTATGAATTGCTTCTTGTTTTTTTAAATCTATTATTTCAAAATAATTATTATAGATTAGATTATATAATAACATTTTTGTGTTTATTGTATCTAAAATTCTATAGTTTTTCTTATAATTTGTTATGGAATTGTCGAACCCATAATCAAATATTATATAATTTATTTCGGTTGAAGCCATTGATTTTATTCTATCATTAACATAAATAGATAATATATCTTTAAGTTTTAATGGATCAAAATTAGAAGTTTTATACTTCATATTGTTAATTATATTTTCTGCTATGTAACATAATCTATAATGATTAATATATTTTAGATTTAATACATTATCTGTAATATTCTTGATATAGAACATAATTTATATGGTAATTTGTAAATAATTATCAATTTTTACTTAAATGCAATTATCGTGGTCTGTAGTAAACGTTTTAACATAAGTATTAAAAGGACCCTTGTTGCACTCTCCTAATAATTGAAATTTATAATCACATTTTTTATTTGCATTTTTAGTAGTCTTCGCTTTTGATTGATAATTAAATAATTCATATGAATTTACTTGGTTTCTAAAATGATCACTTATTCCATATTGATATATCCATTCTCCTTCTTGATATTCATCCTTTTTATATATGCAACTTTTTTTTCCTATAGACATTCCTGATAAAATATCATTTTCCATTCCCTTAATATCGCAAATATTTGTAAAATTGTTATGATAATTTTCACATAATTCTATATTTATATTATTGTCAAATATTAGTCTTTGTTTATCAGTATAATTTTTTGATAATAAACTCATATTTTCACATGATATTTTCGAACTTAAATCTTTTGAATTATATTCTTTATTGTATTCTAATTCGTAATATTTATTCATAATTCTATCTATATAATATATTAATATTATAATGAGGTTAAAACATATTAAGAATGTAAATAAATGTAACCTAGTGAAAATAAAATTTCTATAAATAAATATAAATAATAGTTCTTATATTTAGAAGAATATTTAGAAGATTAACTAGTATATTAATGATTTTAAACTTGAACGCAAATAATAAAAAAGAAATTGAAGAACTTGTTAATAATCACAATAATGTTATTATATTATATTATTCTGTTATGTGTTATTATTGTAATATTTTGAAACCTACATGGATTAAATTATGTGAAAGTTTTAAAAATAAAAAAGACATTATAATAGTTAATGCAGAATCTTCGAATATAAAACATTTTAAAACAAAGTATAAAAAAGGAATAACAGGATATCCTACTATATTAAAATTTTGTAAAGGAAAAAAGATGAGTGAATATGATGGAAATAGACAACTATCTGATTTAAAAAAATTTGCAAAAAAATAATTTAAGGATAAATAAAGAATATTATATATAATGGATAATTTGAATATAGTCGACGATATTATAAATAATAAAAATAACGAACCTTCTCCTGAAGAATTAGAAATTTTTAAAAATCTAGTAAATGATTGGTTTAAATATGATGACCAAATAAGAAAATTAAGTATAGCTATGAAGGAGCGTAAAAATTATCAACGTGTATTAAACAATAAGATAGAAGAATTTATGTTTAATTATAAATATAACGATTTAAATACACAACATGGAAAAATTAAAACTAATATAAAGGAATGTAAAGTACCTATTAAAATAAACGATATAAAAAATAAGATTATAAAATATAATGAATTATCGGGGGAAGAATTACTTAAAAAGATTTTTGATGATGATCGAGAAACTATTTTAAAAAAACATATTAAACGTATAATTCCTAAAGTATCTTTGACCTTGTAATTATTTATAAAAATATATAATATATTTACTCACAGGATTGCATTTTCCATTTAATGCAATAGGCTGTAGAAATAGTTAAAGCATAATATTCTCTAATATAGCAACTTTTTTTTGTTTCAATTTTATCAAAATATATAGGATATCTTTCTTTGAACATCTCTTTAATTTCATTTTTTTTTTTCCCATAGAACATAATATTTCGAATAACATCTATAGAAGATTTAGATACTATCTCGCTAATATACTTTTGTAAAGCATCAAATACTTTAAAATAATAAATACGCAAATATTTATCATAAAAGTATTTATAATTTTTATCTTCTACATCATATTCAATATTCTTTATTGTATATTTAAAATCTAGGATTTTGTTATTAATATCTGTAAAGATCAAATGATTTATAAAACAGATCTCGTCATTCTCAAAACTATATACAATATTGCATTTTTCCTTTTTTGATAATTTAATTATATCTTTTTGAATTTCTTCGGGTAATTCATGGAGAAAATTTTCAGTAAAAATACTCATCTATAAAATTTTACTTATATAATTTATTATATAAATTTAATTATCATTTTTTATCATAAAATAAAAAATATATAACACATATAACAAAAGATGATATTATACTAATAACAAGTTTATGAAAAACATTCGCAATTATTTTTATTATGTATAGTACTCCTAAATATATCATATTCATAGGATGTAGAATAATATGCATTTTTTATATTATTTTTAATTATAGCACTTTGACAATTTAGACACGGACGTGAATATTTCAATGGATTATCAAGACTTTTTGGACCTATTCTTACAACATATATATCACATTCATTCAAAATTTTCTTATATTTTTTCTTTATTTTAGAAATTGCAGAAACTTCTGCATGCATACTAAAATCTTTAATATAATAATTATATCCTGATGAAATTATTTTATCTTTATATACAATTATAGCTCCATGTTTATGTGTATAAACAGGAGATTTAGATGCTACTTTAGCAGCAATGCTCAAATATTTTTTTTGCTTTTCGTTTGAAATTTTAACACAACTATCATCATTACATTCAAAATATTTAGATGTAAAATATCCTAGATTTTTGGAATTAAAACTGTCGGTCCCCATCTTATATTTTGGAATACGTACTTTAGTAGAATTACTCTGCGCATTTCTATCATCAATCATTATAAATATCAATTATATTATGTATTATATTATATAATTATATGTTATATATAAAAATATATATAACTCTATCAATTTTTATTATGATTATAATAAGATTTTAAATAATATTATTTCTAAAAAAATAGTATATTCTTACACTTTGTTAACTTCTTACCATTTCATGTTCATAGCATAAATTGTGAACTTTCAAAGGAGTAATTCTACCAACTCTTTGAGCTCTTCCAATTGCCTGACGTTTATCTGCCGCCATTGAATGCAATATAATTACATCTGTTGCAATACTAATATCTATCCCAGAACCTGCATATTGTGTTGTTAGTAAAATAACATTAGTATTTTTATATTTAAAATTATTAAGAATATTCATCATTTGATTAGTATTACCTTTTAGACAAGCATGATTTATATTATTAGCAGTTAAAATAGTAGTTATTTTAGAAAATGCTGCATCTACTCTGCTAAATATGATGAACTTTCCAGATTTATTATTTAAAATTAATTCAATAAGTGTATCTTCTTTACTTAAAACTCCCATTCCAATAACATCTTTGTTAGGTAATTTTTTGTCTTCAATTTTAAAAGGTACTATAGCTGTTAGATTTTCAGTGCTTCTAATTTCAGTACGACACGTAGGGCATTTTTTAATATTATCATTTTGAGATGAACTATTTAATAGATTAATAATACAAGGACCACAAAAAATATGTGTACAATCTAATATAATAGGATGTGTAATATTATCTAAACAGATTGCACAAGTTTTATTTTCTATTTCTGTTATTCTATCTGTTAAGTCTTTTAATTTATCTTTTAAATTATTCAATTCAATGTCAATTAAATTTAATTTATTAATTTTAACATCTTCTGGTATATCTAACAAAGATATATAATCGCGTTCCTTATATTTATTATGTATAGTTTTGTTCATATCAGCACATATTAAGTTTGCAATACCTGCTTCTGTTTCATTTTTACCCCCTAAATCTTTAATAGCGCCGGATATATCATTTGCATTAATTTTTTCTAGAATACCCTGATTTATATATGGTATAATTACTTTTGAATAATGTGACATTTTACATAAATAAAAATTTTCTATTATTGGCGGTATATTAAAACTTTGTTTAACAAAATCCTTATTACATTTAACTAAAATATAATTCAAATACTCTTCTTTTATTAATTCTTTTATATTATGATGTAAAGAATTAGATGATGAATATAAACGATCACATATATTTAAATAAGTACCACTAATTAACCAGAGATATAGATATGTAAGTGTTTCTATCTTATTTATAATATCATGGCATTCATCAATAATAACACGTTTCCATTTATAAATATATGCAGTATATTTTGAATCTTTGAATATGTTAAGATAGTAAGGATCATAATATTTAAATAGTGTTGTTAATGTAGTATTTTTTATTAGGACAACATCAAATTGATTAAAATAATTTATTATTTCTTCGTCATTCATCCCATTATATTTGGGCATATTTTTATTAATAAAATTTAAATTATCTATCGCTAAATATTTTAAATCAGTTTGTTCTCGCAATGTTCTTTCCCATTGAACATAAACAGGACCTCTTGGAACAATAATTAGTGTAGAACTTATCATATCGATTTTATTAGGAACATTTTTATTACTTGAAGTTAATTTAAAATAATTATATTTCTTGTTACTATGTTGACTTATAACTTTTTCATCATTGATAAAAATATTATCTAATTTATTATGGGCTATAATAGATAATGCTGTTAATGTTTTTCCATAACCTACAATATCTCCTAAAATACCTATATTAGATTCTATTTCTTCTCCACTAGAATATTTTATTTTTCTAATATTTTCCATCATAGTTGCTTTAAATACACATGCCAATTGATGAGGTTTTAAATCTCTTTTAATTTTAACTGGTTGTGAAATTCTAGGAGAATCATAATCTAATTCAGTATTATATATTATATTGTCATAATTATCGTCATCACACATTTAATATATATATTATATATTATATACAAATATATTTTATATACATTTAATATTTCACACGTAAAAGCGCATAAAATGATATAAGAAATTGTTTTTTATATAAAACATGATGGAAGAAACTAATAAAGTAACTGTAATAGAAGATGTTAATGCAAAAAGTGTGATAGAAAAAAATGAAAAACGAGTATTAAAAAAAATTGTATTTGCATTACCAGGAGATAATTTCAGTTCTCAATTTTTAATTTCTTGGACAGCAACACTTAGTAAAATTCTTGAATTACAAAAATATGACATAATAATTTCTCCTGCAACAGGTTCATTTGTTTCATTTGTTAGAATGAAAACATTAGGTCTTGATACACTAAGAGGTGACACGCAAAAACCTTTCAATAATCAAGATTATGATATATGGATTACAATTGACAGTGATATAATATTCACTCCAGACCAAATAATTGAATTAATTGAATCAACTGAACACCATCCTGTAGTTGCAGGAATGTATAGAATGTCTGACTTAAAAAATTATGCATTTGTTAAAGATTGGGATACAAATTATTTCAAAGAAAAAGGTACATTTAAATTTATTACTCCTGAAGAAATAGATTCTTGGAAAAAAGAGACTGGATTTAAATATTATCCTGTTTATTACAGTGGTATGGGATTTATGGCAGTTAAAAAAGAGGTTTTTGATAAAATGCAATATCCATTTTTTGACTCTGAATTAAATGTAATAATTGCAGATGATGGAAAAACACTAAAAGATTTATGCAGTGAAGATGTAAGTTTTTCTAAAAATATAATTAAAGCAGGATATCAAATAATGATTAACACTGATATTCGTGTAGGGCATCTTAAACAACTTGTTATTTAAATAATAAATAACTTACCATCTTATAACATAAATATTTAAATAATATTTTAAAATATTAATTAGATTATAGAGCATAATGAATAATTTTTTCCCGTTAATAGAAAACATTAATAGTTATTATCCATTAATATCTTTATTAGATTACTTTAATAGTTATTATTCTATAATAGCAATTGTTATATTATATTTATTGTATTATTTTATTTCAAATTCTTTTATGATATTTATGCTAATATTTATAGGTATATTAATAGGTTTTTATATTGTATATCTAATGAGAGATACTATACCCCAAATTTATAAAATGCTACCTTCATAATAATTATTTTTTCTTTTTTCTTCTACCGCCCTTAATAATAGGAGTTTGTATTTTATTTTCAAGTGTTTCAATAGTATCTTTTTTATTTAATGAATTAGCACTATTAGATGATTTAGAAGATTTTGTTGAATTAGTATCAGTTGATTTTGAAGAATTATTTGATAATGTTGAATTAGTTCTTTTAAGGTCGTTTTCTATATTATTAAAACTTTGTCTATTATTTATTTTATCCGGATTATATACTTCGTCTTTAGTGTCTTCATTGCTATCTATTATTTTATCATCTTTTTTTTGGGTTGAAAAAAAAGAAAATACCGACTGTTGTTCATTGGGTTCTTCTGTATTTTTTAATTGTTCCATATCTTTCTCCTTTGATTCTGATATTTGCCCTTGTATGGATTTAGTAGATATAGATTCTTTTAATTCTAATGTTTTTTGCAAAGGATAATCAGAATTATCCTGAGATTTATTTGAAGATGCTTCTATTTCAGTATTTGGAGTAAACAGTGACATAAACGAAGAAGATTGTTTTTGCGGTTCAGTAATTATACTTTGAACTTTAGGAGCAGTTATAGCAGCAGGAACAGTTGCTGCTATTGGTGCAAACATAGACATAAATGAAGAAGATTGTATTGAAGGTTCTTGAACTATGGGTGTTGGTACTTCACTCTTAACTTTTGTATAAGGAGTAGGTTCAGGAACATTGCTATAGGGAGTAATCATAGACATAAATGATGAAGGTTGTTCTTGAGTTATATTATTAGGTTTTAACAATACTTTTTCTACGGGTTGTATATTATATTCTTGAGTAACAGGCTGAACTAAAGGTTTATTAGGTTCATACTGAATAGGGGTAGTATTTGATTCTGTATTATATGAAAAATAATAGTAATATATACCAACTATAATAATAATTAAAAATATTAATATTCCAAAACCTACTAATACCCATTTAAATTTATCCATTAAACCTTCTTTAATAATTGGTTCTTCTGGTTTGTTAGGTTCTTTTTTTGGAATTTCATCTTGTTTAATAGGTTTTTCTTCTGCTTTAGAGATTTCTTTTACTTTACTTTTTTTATCTGCTTTGTCTTGTTTATCCTCTATATTGCTATTATAGTTATTATTATATTGAACTTTTGAAGCAATTATATCTTGTTCTTCTCTTCTTGCCTTTAAATCGTTTAATCCTCTTAACAATATATCTTCTTTACTTTCTGTTGCTGTTATGAAATCTTCTATATTTTTGCTTAATAATGATATTAAATTATTATATATTTTTTCTGAATTATTTGAAGTAATTATTTTAGAATTATCATTATTACTTTTATTATCTTTCTCTAATAATGATATTAATTCATTAATTAATAATGTCATTTACTATATGTTCTATATTATTAAATTATAAAATAATATGTTTTTCTTCTTTATAGATTAGATATATAAATGGAATTGCTCAAACCTATTTTTGTTAAAAGATGGGTTGCTGAAAATAATTATATCGAATATGTATTTGATAATAATCCAAATAATAATTATAAAAATGCGGTAGTATTAAAAGATTATATTTTTAGAGATATTAACATTAAAGAAACTCTTAATAAAATAGCATACCATATATTTAATTATGAAAATAAAAATTCTGGAGATATGTTATATCCTTACTATTTTTGGTCATCAATAAATAATGTAGAAAAATCTTTATTATTTAATATAAAAAAAATTTTATGGAAAGGATATCACGAAAACCCATTTAAATCTCATAATAGGGATTCTCAACAATTAAAAGAACCCATTGAATATTTATATAATGAAGATATATTAAATATTGATAAAATTAATATTGTCTTCTATAATGATTTTAAATACGATATTAAATATTATTACCCTGTAAAAAATACTTATACTTTTAATTTAAATAAAAAATTAGAAGATGTTACTATAGGATTATATAATAGTAAAATAATTAAAACTAAAGAAAAAAAAGAAGAGTATTTTGATATTTCTTTTTCTCATAAACACGAAATAGATTCGTTAATAGTTTTGTTTGATAATTTAAAAACTACGGACAACATGCAGATGATACAATTAATTAATAATAATAATGCTATATACAAAATTTATAAGAATCATACAATGGAAGATAAGGAATTAACAAAAATATTTAATTTAGATAAAAAGGAAGAGGGGATAAATATATATTATAAAAATGAAAAAATAAAATTACATATTTCTAAAGATGGTATTTTTACAATATATATAAAACCTCATATGGACAAAGGTGAAAGCATATCTGTTATAAATAAAATAAAAAATGAAATAGTTGAATATCTTAAAAAATATTTTAGAATAAATACAGATGATTTTAAAATAAATGATATTAATTCTAGAATAACTTATTCTGTTGATTATGCTGATATATCTTTAATAAAAAAAATAGGTATGTTTGCTAATATTTTTAAAGATTATGAAAAAAATAAAAATAATAATAAGAAAAATAACGGAAGTTATATATATAAAAGAACAGATAATATAGATATTGATAATTACATAAGAAACCGTAAGAATTATAGAAAATTATCAACGGAAGAATTATTAAAAGAATTAAAAAATATAGGTATAAATAAATCTATTAATGATGTTAATGAAATTGTTAAAAATATGGATGAAATGGAAAATTATAAATTAAATAAACAAAATAATAAGGAATATAATTCTACAATAGATGTTACAGTAAATAGCGATAACATTGAAGTAATAACCAATAATTTTAAATCATTTTTTGAATTAAATAATTTAAAATATTGGTTAATTAGAATAATTGAAACTTCTAGAGTTACAAAAGCAACTAAAGTAAAAAAAGAAAGTCCTAAAAAAATGAGTTCTCCTATAAGCAAAAAAAGTAGTTCTTCTTCTAAAAAATCTTCTAAATCTTCTAAATCTTCTAAATCTTCTAAATCATCTAAATCTTCTAAATCTTCTAAATCATCTAAATCTTCTATAAATAAAGACAGTAACGATAGTAGTAGTAGTTATAATAGTATAAAAAGTGATGAAGTTGCTAAAAGCGATAGTTCATACGGAGGAGGAGGAGGAAAAAACAAAGACCATTATTTAATAAATAAATTGAAAATTGCAGATAAGGAGTTATGGAATGGAGATAATCCACCTAGACGTTGCCAAAGAACCAAACAACCCGTCGTTTTAACTGAAAGTGAAATGGAAGAACTTAAAAAATATGGAAATGAAAAAATATTAGATAATATCATTAAACATGGTAGTAATAATGATAATTTAAATTATTATACTTGTCCTCGTATCTGGTGTCCTATTAGTAATATACCATTAGATGAAAAAATTGCTAAAAAAGATTTAAAATGTCCAATTGAAAATGAAGAACCAATTATGATGAATGAAGATATTAAAAATTCAAATAATCCACGTTATGCATACATAATAACTAAATATAATCTCCCGTGTTGCGGTTTTAAAGATCCGGAGTTAAAGAAAAAATCTATTAATAACGTTGAAAATATAACTGATAATGTAAATAAAGGAAAAAGAGGAAGAAAATCTAAACCTAAAAAGGATGCAATATATGAATTAGGAAGTGATAATAGCGATAATAAGATAGATAAAAGCGATGACAATATGGAGGAAATTAATGATGATGTTAATAATAATTATATAATGACACAAGTTCCTGTAATATATAAAAATAGATATGGTAATATTCGCAAAGAAATTTATAATGTTCTATATGATAATTACGAGGACTATATGAAAAATTGTGTAAATCGCAATAATATAAATAAACATAATTGTACATTGAGAAAGGGAATAAAAGACTATACTTCTAATAAAAAATTTAACAATTACGATAATATCATAGATGTCATTGCATTTTTATTAAATAAATCAAGAGACGGGTTGATAAAAGATATAGAAAAAAAACTAGACATTATTCTATTTTTATCACTTGAAAATGGAAATGTATTTAAAGATTTTGCAGATAACAAACCTGTAATCCCTGAATTAAACAATGAATTGTATATTGAATTTTTAAACAAATTTGATAATAACCTTTTAAGTTTTCCAAAAATAGAAGAAAATTCTAAAAAAGCATTGTATAAAAAATCACAATTATTATATATATATAATGCTTATAAAAAATTTATAAATTATTTAAAATCAACTGATAGTAAATATGATAAAAATATTCAATATATTTTTTCATTAATAGCAATAATATATAAGAAATTAATTATTTCTTGGGAAATAGAAAAAGGTATCGATAATGGAGTGCAAATTATTTGTCCTTATTATACAAAACTTACAGAATTGATTCCATATTTGGGAAAAACTCCTAAGATGATTATGATATACAAAGATAATAATAATGAAAAAGATAATATAAATAATCCTATATACGAACCTTTAGTATCAAAATCTGTTAATTTTGAATTAGATAATAAAAACTATAATTTAGAAGACCACGATAATATAAAAAATATTTTAAATAAATGTTCAGAAAATATAAATTATAATAACAATAATATTGATATATATGACAATAGACAAAATATAAGGGCGATAATACGTCGTGTAAATAACAAGGAAAATCTAAGTATATCAAGTAATTCTAGTAATTCTGGAAATTCTGATAAAGTAGGTAATGTATATGGATTTAAAACACTTATAATAAATAAAGACTTATCTATTGATAAAATAATTTTGAATAACAATATAATTATTAGTTTCAAAAAACAATCAATAATAATTATAAAATTGTTAATAGATTTCTTTAATATTAAAAATGTGGTTTTTAGCGAAGATATTGTAGATCAAGAGTATAATATAACTATTAAAAAAGATGTGCATAAAGAATTTGAAGAAGATGCAAAACTTCTTGGAATAAATATTGAAAATTTTAAAATAATTAAAGAAACTAAAAATAATATAAGAGGTAAAATTAAATTTAGTGATTATGAATTAGATGATAACATACTGTTAAATAGTGATTACTTTAATAAATATCACAAATATGTAAGTAAAAATGACGAAACTAACAAAAGGATGTATGAAATAAGAAAATATATCAATGATAAATTATTAAGTTCTAAATATACAGACGAATTTTATAGTAATTTATCTAAAAATCCTCGGGCAAATATTATAAATACTATATTGGATGATATTGTAGAAGATAATAAATATAGTAAAAGAGAATTGCAAATAATATTAGAAGAAATTGATTTATCATCTATAAAGAGTATTAAAAAATGGTATTCTTTATCTCTGGGAAATTTTAAATATGATTATATAAATGATATTTCAGAAAATATTATAGAGACTGATAATGAATTAATATTTTCACAATATATTGTTTCTAATAATATTCCAAAAAATATAATAAGTTATAAAGATTATTATCCAAACAATATAAATAATGTCAAAAATCCAATTGATAAGGTATATAATATAAAGTATGAATTAAAAAATAATCCAGTAAATATACCAAAAATATTTAATGGAATTGAATTAGAATTAAATTCTAAATGGAAAAAATATACTAAAAAGATATGGTCTAAATTGAGATACATTAAGATTGATTATGATAAAAATTATATGAAAGAGTTGTATGAATATTTAATAAATTATGATAAAAATTTAATAACAAATATATATACATATAATAACATAATAAATTATACATATGAAGAATATGAAGGTATATTGTGTAATAATTTAAATAATAGTGATATTAAAAGAAAAAATATTAAATTAATTGAACAATTATTTAAAGACCCGCATTTCTTTAACGTATATGTTAAATCAATGAATGATATTAATAATACAAATAAGAATTTTAAGACTTTGAAAATATTTTTTGAAACATATTTCAATAATAGCGAAATAGAAGAAAGAAGACGTATTATTCAACATATTAAAAAAGAAAACTCTATAAAATATTTTAGCGATGTAACATTAAAATTAATATCAAAATGGTTGAATATCAATATATTTATAATATATGAAAGAATAGATTACGGTAAAGGCGTGGAAATAAAAAAAAGGGCAGGCAATAAAGATTTAAATCTTACATCTGTATTTTATAGAGGTGGTACTAAGAAAAATAATATATTAAAACGACCTCTAATAATGCTCTATAGAAAAAATAATAAAACTAATAATATATCATATTATTTAATAAAAGTTCACGAAAGTTCTACATATATATATAATGAATTAGATGATGCACCTGAAGAAATTAAAAATAAATTGATTAACTTAAAATATGATTCTAATGATTCTATATTATCTGAATCTGAATCTAAATAATATTAATATTTTGCATAGGCAATTTATAACATTTACTATTGTTTTTATCGACATTTAATTTAACTTGTAAATCATTCTCGCTATACATTATTTTTTCATCATCAACATCTTCGCTTATTTCTAAAATTGTATCAAGGGTTGCTTCATTCATTGGGTTTTTATCTTTGATATCATTTAATAATTCTATCATATATTCTTCATCTATTAATATCTTACTATCTCCAGTTCCACAAGGTGGTTGTTGTCCAAGCATAACATTTGCAGATACACCATTTACTTTATCATATTCTGCAAAAATGCTAGCATTTATTAGCATATCAGTTGTTTCTTCAAATGAAGATTTTGCCAATGGTCCAATATCACCTCTATTAATACCGTGTCTGTCAATAGACATTAATTGTCCCTTATATGTCATTGTGTCAATGAGAAGAGACATATGTCTATAATTCATAGAACCTTCATTAGTAACAGCTACCAACTCTTTGTATAGTGCATTTCTTGCCGCCTCAATACCTAATGTATCATAAATTTCTCTAATGTCGTTTGAAATAGTACGAGTGCTATCTATGTTAGGATTTGCTAATAATTCAATCAAGTTTGTACCGTCTGTGTCTAATACCCATTCCAAAATATCATCAAAATTATTTGTATCATCATTATATCGAGTATATTTCTTTTTATTCAATGAAACCTTCTTAATTCCCTTATAACCCTTTAGCAGTATTTGATGTACTATATTATGTTCAATTGCTTTAATAGTGGCAATTTCATCTCCATCTTTTAGTGCTACTTCTGTTAATTTTATACGGAATACACATTCTTCTGCATTATCATCGCTATATACACAATCAATATATTTGTCGTATGCTGCATTAAGTTTAGTATAAATATCTATCATTTTTAATTTATATGAAACCATTTTTTGTTTATTAAATACTAATCTAAGAACCCAAGGAGAAGAACTTCTTGCACGACACGATGTACTATTTAGTTCTTCAAACTCTTTGTATATATTCATTATACCTTGGTCTTCTTTGATATTTGTTTCGTAGTATTCTCCATTATCCCAATAAATCTCACTATACTCTAGAATATCAGATAATTTAGTAATTTCAATTGAATTTTTAATATTCATTGCGTGGTCTTTTGTAGCATCAATTCTAGGATCATTGAAATCTCCATTACTATTTTTAATAGGATTTACTACACAAGAAATGTCATTTTTCATATATATAATTAATGTAGGTGTTTTTGTTTTTTTAGTAGCAGATAAAATTTCCTTAAGACGTGGTACTCCAGAAGTTGCTTTGACTGCAGCAGCAGTTCCAGATACGTGAAATGAATCTAGTGTCATTTGCGTGCCTAACTCACCAATTGTTTGTGCGGCAACAATCCCAACCATTTCTCCAGGTTGTGCAATTGCCTGATTGAAATACTCTGTAATTTGTAAAACAATATAGTCGAATAATTCTTTTGTAAAATGATAATGAAATATTAATTTTTTAGGGTTTAAATATAGTCTTAATAGGATATGTAGAAATCGCATACCTTGATTTAGATTTTTAATAAATAGTTTCTTTTCTAATTTATTTATATTATCCAATACATAATCAGGAGATAGGTCTGTTTTAACTGCTTCAATATTGATACTCAATAATCTATTTTGAGCAGTTGTAATAATTCTGCGAAATGGTATTGGATAATTAATTATATTTTTCTTTTCATAGTTAAATATTTTTTTAATGAGAAACAATTTATCTTCAATTATTTTTTCAAAGTGTTCATTGCATCTGTTATATGTATCTTTGTCAATTGATTTTAGAACTTCTTCTGTTACATAAATTTCAATATTATCTGTTTTTTTTAGATTGTATTCTAAATCAAGTTCGATATTATTTTTATAAATACTATCTATAATTTGTACTTCAATTTTACACCCATCCATACCATCTTCTCCATAAATATACTGAATAATAGTACCATCTGCTGTTCTAACGGTGTTATCATAATGAATTTTAGAATCTTCCATTGCTTTTACTAATCTTCTTTGAATATATCCTGTTTCAGAAGTTTTAACTGCGGTATCAATAAGTCCTTCACGTCCTCCCATAGCATGAAAGAATACCTCGTGTGGTTTTAATCCTGATATGAAACTATTTTTAACAAATCCTCTTGCTTCAGGACCATCATCATATTTCGTAAAATGAGGAAGTGTTCTATCAGTGAACCCATATGTAATTCTTTTTCCATCAACATTTTGTTGTCCTACACATACAATCATTTGTGAAATATTAATTTCCTTACCTTTTGAACCTGATTTAACCATATTAATCATTCGATTTGTATTTTCTTCAATTTGTGCAAATCCAATTTTACCAACTTCGCTAGTTGTTTCATTCAATATACTTATTAGTTCTCTTTCAATATAATCTTCATTATTAAATATGCTATTATTAATAAATGTACCTCTTCTAATTTGGTCTAATTTATTATATGCTTTAGTTTGCATTTCTTTAATTTTATTTTTTAGATTATCATCAGTTGTTTTATCAGTAACTAAATCACTTATTCCTACACTAAATCCAGAAGTTAACAACCATCTACATACTAATCTTTGAGTGTTATCAAGAAACTTACGAACTTCAAAAGGTCCATAATCATGATAAATAACCGGGATTAATCCTGTTGAAATTCCGTGAAATACATTTTTATCTAGATTTCCACACTCCAAAACACTATTATTAACAATAACTTTTTCATCTTTTTTATTTTTTCTATTTATGAAAAGACCAGGTGGTAATATTTGGGAATATGCTTCTTTTCCACTATAGCAATATTTATTTTTAGGTTTTGGTAGTGATCCTGTAAAATAACTATTTACCATTTGAATATTTGCCATTGTTTTATCGTGAATTTCTGTATAATCTTTAGTTAGACGATAAGAACCAACTAGAGTATCTTGTACAACTTCAATAATTGGTTTGCCGTCACGTGGAGCTAAAATCATATATGGTACTGCTGCAATATCCATCAATTCATTCATTGTCTGGATGCTTTGAGGACAATGCAAATTCATTTCATCTCCGTCAAAATCTGCATTATAAGGAGGTGTATCTAGAACATTAAGACGAAACGTTTGATATGGCATAATAACTACTTTATGACACATCATAGACATTTTATGTAGAGAAGGTTGTCTGTTAAATAATACATAATCTCCATTTGATAAATGTCTATGGACTATATCGCCATTTTTTAATTCTTTAGCAATAGTTTCTAAGTCTTTTGAATATTTTAAATTAATAGTAGTATTAGATTTTTTTATATATTTAGCACCAGGCCAATTATCAGCACCGTTCATAATTAACTTACGCATATGTTCAATATTATATTTATTAACAATTTCTGGGAAAGTTATATTAATAGCAACCTTAATAGGAACTCCTAATTCATCAATACTAATATAAGGATCCGGAGTAATTACTGAACGTGCTGATTGATCTACACGTTTTCCATTTAGATTTCCTCTAATACGCCCTTCCTTTTTTTTCATACGATCTGTTACAGATTTAAGTTTTCTACCATTTCTTTGTTGTGCCGGAGCAAGACCTGGAATTTGATTATTAATAAAGGTAAAAACGTGATATTGTAATAGAATAGTATAGTATCTGATTGTTTCTTCAGTTGCACCTTTATTAATTTTATCTTGAACCTGATTGTTAGCTTTAATAATATCACTTAATTTATGAGTTAAATCATCTTCGCGACGTTGACCGTTTTCTTCAATAATGCTTGGTCTAACTGCAGGAGGTGGAACAGGGAGAACTGTGCAAATCATCCATTCAGGTCTATTCCATTTAGGATTAAAACCCATCATTTCCATGTCTTTCTCGCTTATTCTTTTGAATATTCTAAGAATATCTTCTGCAGTAAATTCCTGAGATACTTTTTCTTCATTTTTTTTATCTTTCCATTCTGCAATTATTTTCATAGAATTTTCTTTATGAATTTTTGTAGGTCTTACAGCACCACAACCAACAACATCATCATCACCGCACACTCTTAACTTTGTTGTTGTATTACATAATTTATAATATGCTTCCCATCTTTTATGGTTGTTTTTAATAGAAAGAATTTTAGCAATATCATTCTTAAAATCTTTATGAGTTGTATTTGGAGATATTAGGCATTTTGAACATTTATAACATACACAATTCAATATTTTTTTTACTATATCGAAGAACATAGCATGAAATACGGGTTTCGCTAGAACAATATGTCCAAAATGTCCTGGGCAAAATATATTCTTTTGCTCACAAGTGCAACAAATACGATTATGTTCTAGAACACCCATTCTCGAATCAAATAAACCGCTAATAATAGGTTCGCTCCCCGCATAAGTATCCGTTTTATTAATCTCAACAACTGACCTTTTAATAATTTCATCAGGACTTAATACACTAAATTGAATACCTCTAACTTCTTGTATTTCAACTTTTTGGTTGTTATAAGATAGTTCAGGATAAATAGACATATCTCTTAATAATAGTAGTTAAAATAACTCATCTAATGTTTAAATATATAATCAATTTTTATATATTATTATAAAAAAAACAATTAATAAATAATAATTCCTCATTTTTTTATAGAATATGTAGGGTGTTGCGCGCCTGTTTTAGCACCTGTCGGGACATCAATTATTGTAAATACTTTACGTTTATAAGTATTATTTTTAACATTATTTGTAACTGTTATAACACTTTGCTTAATAGAAGAACCTGCTAAATTTTTAGAACTTTTATCTTTTTCAGGAGATACATCAATTATTTTAAAAATTTTTCTAGGTTTAGAATATATTTTATTAAGTAAATAAGTATCTGATTTTAATTGCGGTTTATTAGTAAATTTTTTTTTATAAAAGTTATCTATACTTTTCTTATCTTTATCATACTGAATATTATTTATAATATTATTAATATTATTAATCGCACTATGAAATTCTGATTTAGGTTTACTTTTTACACTTTTCATTAATTTTGCAGGTGCTGAAACATATTTTTTAGTCATTCTTATTATTATATAAGATTAATAAAAATAATCGCTGCTAGCAGGGATCGAACCTGCGACCACTCGATTAACAGTCGAGTGCTCTAACCAACTGAGCTATAGCAGCATTGGGTAACCATACCCAACTATATATAAAGTATATTCCTTATATAATTTTATAATTAATTATAAATATGGAAAATAAATTTGGATATGAACAAGAAAATGAAGAATGTGTAATATGTAACGAAAATAAAATCTCAACAAATATGCATTGTTTTAAATGTAATAAATATATATGCATACAATGCTGTAACAGTTTAACATCTAGAACATCTTTAATGTTTACTGAAAAAAAACAAATATTTATTAAATATAAATGTCCTTTTTGCAGATATATTAACAATAAACACATTAAATTATTTAATAAAAATGAAATAATTTCTATATATTATGATAATTTATCGCAATTATCTTTTTCTCATAAATATAACAATGCATTAACAAATATGTATAATGATTTGCAAAATGAAATTAGAATTTTAAAAGAGGATTTAAGGAATAAAAATGAATATATAATTGAAATTAATGAACTAATAAAAAATTACAAATATGAAGGAGATCACGAGGAAACTACAGAAACTGTAGATACCAGTTAATAATTTGTAAATTACGCCAGTAATTTTTTAACTAAATTATTTGTTATATTTTGAAATATTAAATTAATATAATTTTCAAAATCTTCTTTTTTAGGTATTGATATATTTATTTTTATTTTTATATCCAATTCTGTTTTTTCATCTTCAATATAGATAAGTTTTATATATTCCTTGATATTAATTAACTTTAATGTTTTAATTAAAGTACTATAACCTTTTTTTAAATTAGTAATTTCTTCTTTGCATTTCAATTCCTTATATTTAGTTCCATCATTTACAATCTTATATTTTCTTTGTATTCTAATATAATTATCATTTTCAACCGTATAAGTTTTTAAATACTCTGGTAATTCATTTACATATATATATAATTGCTCAACTTTCTTCTTCTTTCCATTTTTTATTTTCCAATCAGATATTTTCCATTCAATTATTTTATATAATTCTTCGTTTATATTATTTGAATTATCATTTTGATCATACATTAGTTTAAAAACATCATCAATTGATTTATTAATATTTATATTTGTTGAAAGTTCTATCATTATATTTTCTTTATATTTTTTATATAAATATCCTTTATATTATTATATTCTTTTTCAATTATTTTTTCATCATATAACCATTTTTTTGATAATATATTATATTTATGGTTTTCATTAAAGAGAACATATATACATATATATATTACCATTACAATAATAATACTATTTGTAAAATTTTTAGTAGACACATATATTATTGATAATAAGATTATGCTTTGAAACATAGAATTATTTATTAATTTTTGCTGTGCCGGAGTTAAATCTATTTTAAGATATCTTCCACCTATTTGTACAACGATAAAAAATAATATTGATAAGGGTTCTAAGGTTCCAAAAATACCTGCTTGTTCCATAATTTAATAATATAATCTATTTTTTATTAAGACAATTATATATAAACATTGACAGATGTTTTTTTATTATTATTTATATTCTTATATTTCTCAATTTTATCAAAAATAATATCATTTATATCTTTATAAGATTTATATATAATAGAAGAGATTGTTTTTTTAGATGTATTATTATCAGAAGTAACTAAAGATACTAAATTATCTGATGTTCCAGATTTTTTATCATTATCTTTATTCGAATATCCTTCTTCTTCATCTTTATTAAAAAATATTTTTCCTTCAGTAAATATTATTATATCAAGGAGTAATGCTATTATAGATAAAAATAACAATAAACCTATTGTTAAATCCCATTGTATAATATAAAAATTTATAATAACAAGTATAATAAATATCCAAGGATTTTCTATAATTTCTAAAATATTATCGGGATATAAAGCAGCAGGACGCAATCCCAATATTATTAAATATGCTATTAAAAATCCAGTTATTATTCCTTTAATAATGTTATTTAATAAATTCATATTATCTTCGTGTATAATATCTCCAATATTTTCTTTTCTATTCACATCAATACTATATTCTTTTTCTTTCATAATCCTTCTTTACAATTATATTATATAAAATATTTTGTTTTTCTTTCCTTTTTGTATAATAGAGAATATAAATATTAATTATTAAAATGCAATATTCAACACTTCAAGAAGCATATAATATCAGTACTTTTAAACAACCTTCGCTAAAAAAAAAAAGTTGCTCACAATCTAATAATAATCAACAATTATATAGTATTGAAAATAGTTCTTTTGCTTCAAATAAAGAAAGTATAGATTATAGTAATACTAATTCAAAAAATACAGAAGAAACTAATAGTTCCGGTAAAATAGCAAATACAAATGACTCTAATAATACAGAAAATAATAATCAAATAATTAAAACTAAAAACACTAATGGAGGAACTTGTGCCCCTCTTAAGGCACCAATGTATACAATACCAATATCTGGAAATTGCAAAAAAGAAAGAGATGAAGCAATTAAAACATATACAGAAGAAAATGCAATAAATAACAATATTGAAAAATATAATAATTACTCAAATAATGTAGAATTTTCTATAAACAATAGCAACGATAATATTCGCCCTTTTTATGATGAAGATATGGAGCAATATTTTGATATTAATAATTTAAAAGACGAAGTAAACTATAAATCAAATTCAGATATTAAAATAAATGACTATATGCCTAACTATAATAAAAAGTCATATACAAATAATAATACTAATGAATATTCAAACAATAATGTTAATAGTAAAAATGGTATTAATTTATTAAATAATAATGAATATAATTTAAGTGAAGAAGAAAAGATTAAAGCAAAAGAAGCTCTAGATTATCTAAAAAGTATTGAAGATAAGATGAATAATAATGATGTTGCTACATTAGACACCGTTAAAGAACCTGAGTTAACAGGACCTGGTGGTTTTACAGTCAAGAAAACAGTTAAAGAAAATACATTAAAATCTCAAAATGAAGAACTTCAAATACCTACAACTATACACGATGCTAAATTAATTGAGAGTATAAATGAGAATAAAAAAACACAAAATATTTTTAATATGTTGATAAATATTTTTATATTTGTTTTTATAGGTATTTTAATAATATTATTATGCGATTATATAGCGGAACTAGCGATACAAATAGGCAGTACAAAAACAGCAAATACATTAGAACCCTATATTAAATATCATATGTTATATATGCAGAATATGGTAAATCATAATACATCAATGATGCAAAATATGCAGGGAGGTGTTAATACTATACCTGGTATGACAAATATAAATGGTGCAATTCCTTTGCCAACAGGTATGCATGTTGTACAAAATATTCCATATCCTATTCTAAAAAATTAAGATAATGTTAAAAAAATGTTAAAAATGTTAAAATATTCAATTGAACATATTATATAAGATTTAATTATTAAATTTAATTATTAATAAATGCCAATAAATATATATGATCTAGTAAAATCCACACAGATAATAGGTGAAGAAAGTTTAAATAAAAGTATAGATACAGAAAAAGATGGTAATAAAGAAGATATAACTGAAAATACAGGATGGTGGAAAAAATCACCTGATGGTAAAAAAAGAGTTATGATATGTGGAACATATCCTATCGGTACTAGTAATGGATATTCTAAAGTAGTATATTATATATCTAAGTATTTAGGATCGTATGATGATATTTCTCTAACAATATATGGTTTCCAAAATGTTAACAATACAAACGATAAAGGATTAAGAGATGATATTCCTTCATCGGTAAAATTACATGATGTTTTAGAGGCAGAAAATCCGAAAAGAAATGGTTTTGGAGAATTAGAGATTGGCGATTTCATTAAAAAAAATCCACAAGATATAATTATTATTTTTAATGATAATATGATTACATCATCATTAACAAGTACTATAATTAAGGAGTGTGGAGAAGAAAAAAAAAATTTCAAACTCTATTCTTATATGGATCAAGTATATCCTTATCAAAAAAAAAATTATATAGAATTGTTAAACACATTTTTCGATGGCATTATAGCATTTACACCATATTGGAAAGATATTGCAAGAAAACTAGGCATAAAAGATAGTTTGCCCATATATGTATTTCCACACGGGTTTGATACAAACATGTATTATCCTATACCTAAAGATATCGCTAGAACTTATTTTAAATATGATATAAATGATTTCATAGTTCTAAATTTAAATAGAAATCAACCAAGAAAATGTTGGGACCATACAATAATTGCTTGGGTAGAATTTGTTGAAATGCATTATAATGTAAATGTTAAAAATACTATAAAAAAAAATAATGATAATACTAAACCCGTAAAATTAATTATAGGAACAAACATAGATGCTTATTGGAATTTATGGGATGTAATAGAGAATGAGGTTAAATTTCGTAATGTACCATTAAGTTATGTAAAAGAAACAATAATTGAAGTTTCTATGCCTCAACAATTATCTGATAAAGAGATAAATATCTTATATAATTGTTGTGATGTTGGATGTAATAATTGTAATGGCGGTGGATACGAATTAACAGTATTTGAAGGATTAGGATTAGGAATTCCTCAAGTATCTTCTTATGTAGGAGGAATACGCGAATATTTAAATGAAAATAATTCAATACCAATTAAATCTACTATATATCAATATTTAGATAATAAATCAAATGGTATTGGTGGAAAGGCTGAAATAACAGATCCTCACGATTTTGCATTAGCATTTTGGAAATATTTTAACAATCCAGCTCTAAGAATTAAACATGGAAAAAATGGAAGAGAAAATATTTTGAAAAATTATAGGTGGGAAACTCTCGTTAGATACTTTCATTCTAATATTTTAACAAAAATATAAAAATTGATACTTGTATATTATTTATAATTTACTATAAAAAAAAGCAATAAATGGCTCTTTTTATCGACACTGAAACAAATGGACTTCCCGATATGAATAATATGAAGTGGGGAAGTTATCCCAATTATTGGGAATTGGACAAATATAATACTGCTAGAATTGTACAATTGTCTTATATTGTTACAGACTACGAATACAATAGTTTGTATTTGGAAGATTATGTAATCAAGCGTGAAAACTTTAATATCACAAATAGCGAGTTTCATTCTATTACTAACGAAATTTCTGATACTGAAGGGATTGAATTTAATATTGCGTGCGAAGAATTTTACAAAAGCCTTCAAAAGGTAGAATATATTTTCGCACACAATATCGCATTTGATATTTCAGTAATTAAATCGGAACTTCATAGGAGAGGTTTGAATCATATTCTTGAAGAAATTGAAAAAAAAACTTTAGTTTGTACAATGAAACATACTAAGGATATTGTTAAAATTATCAATAAGTTTGGAAAAAATAAGTACCCTTCTATGAAGGAGTTGTATATGTATTGTTTTGGTAAGGATATCGAGAATGCTCATAATTCAAAGTATGATGTTATTAATTTGCACGCAATTATTAAACATATGTACGAATATGGATATCTACAATACGATTTGTAATACGCAATATTGTGTTATATATTTTTTATATTTTATAAAGAATATATATTATTTTTTATACTTTATTAGCAAATAATTAAGAAATAGGTAAAATAATCTTATACTGAAAAATGAGTACATAATTAAAAAAAATTAAGATATTTTAAAAATTTTTTAAAATTTAAGAAATAAATAAATTATGTACTCATTTTTCAATTTTAGTTAAAAATTAATATATGTAAGTTATTATATATTTTTTAAATTATAAAAGATTTGAATATACCTTCCTTTATTTTTATTAATTATGAATAATATCATATCTCTGTATATACAATAAATATTATCATTCATAATCTCTGTATATATTATATAAACTACTATTACATAAAATGTAAATATAATATCATATTCTGTAATAGGTTCATTTCTATAATACACTATAGCAAATATAGGTATTTTAAATATAAAATTAATTAAGAAAAAATATAATAAATTACTATTTTTATTATGATTATAAATAATTATTGTAAGAGCGAAAATAAAAAACAATATTGATATCGCTAATAATAATAAGGGATTAAATGGAAATACTTTTAATATATATCCTATAGAATATAAAACTATCCAAACAGATAAAAATTTATCTATAGTTATAATATCATTCATTTAATATATAAATATATATATAAATATATATTATTATAATATATTAAGAATGATCTCTAAAATTTTTTTATTTGTTTCTACATTAACTAATATTCTACTGGTTAACTCGTTCATATATTATAATACTTGTCCTCTATACAAAAATTTAAATATGCGGTTTTCAGGAGATATTAGTAGAAGAAATATATTAGAATTAATACCATCAACAATAGCACCTGTAATTATTCATCCAAAATATGTATTTGCTTATAAAGATATATTGGATAAAAATTATAATAAAATTAATAAAGTAGCAGTATTTGGAGCATCTGGGTATACAGGCGGCGATACTGTAAGAACATTATTAAATAAAAATATAAATGTTCTAGCGATAACTCGAAGAAATGTAGAAATTGTTAATAGAGATAATGCAAAAATAAACACATTAGTAATTGATAATATTAAAGATAAAAATAAAATTAAAAAAGTAACTGGAGTAGATGTATTAAAACCTAACACATTTGATGGTATTCTTAACGGTTGTGATGCTGTAATTTTCTGCGCAGCTTCTAGACCTCGTGTTAAAATTACTGGTACTCCAGGAACAGAAGCATATGATAAGATGAATAATGAAAATATTACACAAGATAATATAGCGGAACCAAGTAGTGATGTTGAAGATATTGGATTAGTAAATGTAGCAAAAGAAGCAATTAAATCAAATGTAAAAAGATTAATTATTGTATCATCAATATGTGCAAAATGTCAAATTGGAAAGGAAAATTATGGAGAAACAATTGATAGAGGATTTTCCTCTTGTGATGCTTGTTACAAAAAACAAACAGGTGAAGAGAGAGTTCGTATTTTATATAAAAATGTTCCAAATAATTTAAGTTATACAATTGTAAGACCTGGTATGTTATCTCCAGGTGAAAAAAGAGGATATAAGGAGGTTGAATTTAATCAAGGAGTTTCTAAAAGTGGTATTATATCTCGAATTGATTTAGCGGATGTGTTAGTGTCCGCGGCAGAAACAGATAATGGTGCTAGAAAGACATTTGAAGTTTATTATAAAGATACGGCACAACCAGTAGATATGTTTAAATCATTAAAAACATGCAAAGAAATGGGAAAAAGTGTTAAAGAATGTTTTTTTGGCGAAGGATATAATGATACATCTGTATTATCAATTGATAAAATGCTTAATACTACTATAAAAGGAACTATATTTCCATCTGGAAAAGAAGTATCTGGAGAAATTTATTCTAAAATGTTAAAATTTCTAAAAGAAGACATTTATGAAGATTATGATATTAATGTATTAATGTCTAAGGATATAATATAATATTATATAAAAATTAGAGTCATTTTATATATAAAATGTATAAAAGTGTTTTTCTAATTCTTCTACTTATCAATGGTTATGATGCCTTTACAACTATTGGTAACATAAATATATTAAAATTGAGAAATACAAATTCAAACGTAAATTTAGAAAGGAGAGATGTCATAAAAATAGCACGTTTAATTACTTTACCATATATTTTTAATAAATATCCTAAATTCTCTAATGCAGATGATAATTCTAAATCGATAGACGAATTGAGAGAAGAGGCATATAGAATTATAGAAATTATAGATGCACAAAAAGATACCTTAAATCTTCCTACATTAGGAGAGACTACTAAGAAAATTAATAAGTCAATTAATGAAGATAATTTAGCGACAAAAAAAGAGGCTAAAAATATAAGTGAAAAAGAAGAAATTAAAAATACTTTGGATAATATACTTATTAATTTTAAAAAAAATGGCAAAAACAATCCTGAAATTGCTCTTAAAAACTTACAGTCATATTGTTCAGAATCAAATGTAATAAAATCTAAGGATGTTTTTAGATTAAAAGAATTATTCGCAGATGGAAAATACGGAATCCTCTTAGGAAAGTTTGACGAATACTTTATTACAAATTATAATAAAATATATGATACAGAAATTAACGAAACATATTATGAAGTAGATGTAAAAATTGAAGCATCTTATAAAACAATGATTTATAATAGTATTCAATTTGACGAAATGTATTATCCTGAGATTTCAGGAGATCCTTGTTATATCTTTTATAGATGGATATTCGTAAAAAAAACTGATAGATATATGCTAGATGGTTGTTATTTACTTCATAAAAAAATCGAGTGATAATAAATTTACAATTTAGGTTGTAGTGTAGGTTCTATATTATTTAATGGTATATTTACTTTATTTACGTTATCTACAAAATCCCTTCCTCTTTCGTTTTCTAATTGTGTAAAAGTAGTTCCTTTATAACTACCTAATACCAATTCTGTTTTTTTCTTGGAATTATCTCTTAAATATTCGATAATTACTTTATCACCTGGTTTATATTTTTTCAAAATTAAATTTAAATCATTTGGATTTAAAATTTCATTATTATCAATAGACAGTATAATATCTCCTATATTAGTTATTTTTTGAGTGTTGTCTCTTACAACTCCTCTTAATCCTGCATCATATGCAGGTGATTTTTCAGGAACTTCTAGGATCAATAATCCTTTATCAATTATTGGAATACCAGTTTTTTCAGATTCTAAAACAGAAGGATTTCTTTCCATATATGAAATACCCAAAATAGCTTTTTTTACGAATCCTGTTTCAATTATATCTGTAATAGATTTTACTGCATTATTTATAGGAATAGTAAATCCTATTCCTGAAGAAACACCATTCCCTAAAGATGCAGTATTAATTCCAATTAATTCACCATTACTATTTAACAATGGACCTCCGCTGTTTCCTGGATTTATTGCTGCATCTGTTTGAATAACATCATATATTTTACGCCCAGTTGGTGCAGTTATTTCTCTATTATTTGCAGAAATAATACCTGATGTAAATGTATGATCTTGTCCAAAAGGATTTCCTATAGCGAATGCATATTCACCAATAGTTGTTTTAATATTTTTATTGTAATTAATAACTTGTAAATTATCATTTTTATCTATATCTATTTTAAGTACTGCAATATCAAGATCTGGATCTATCCCTGTTAGTTTTGCTTTATAATTTTTCTTAATATTATTTTTATCTGTGATAGTTATTATTGCATTATCTACCTTATTTATTACATGAAAATTTGTTATAATATGCCCTTTTTTATCCCATATAAAACCTGTTCCTACTCCTTTTGGTAAATCATCCTTATTTAAATTATATTTATCTGCCATACTTGTATATTCTGTACTAACATAACACACAGAAGGAACAGAATTATGAAATATATTTGCTTGTTTTCTTTCAATATTTGGTAAGATATTATCATATAAAAATATGGAATTTAATCCTATAAAATTAGTCGCTAAATAAAAAAACATTATATTTCTTCTATCATACAATTGTGAATTAGAAATTTTTTCATTTGTCATATGTAAAGATGATTTACGCAGTCTATTAGGAATTATATTAGAAGTTAAATATGAATTTACAAATAAGGCATTTGTAAATAATAACACACTAAGTAATTTTCTCATATACATTTTAATTCTTTATATTATTATCTATTTAATATTTATATACTATTATAAAAATTGATATTATTATTTATATAATATACATAATATATGGTATCTGATATTAATATTAATATTAATTTTAATATTAATTATATTAAAAAGAATATTTTAAGTACTATTAAAAATATTGTTTTTGATTGGAATGGATTTATTTTTGGAGGATTCGTAAGAGATCATATAATTTCAGAATATTATACAGAAATTTATAAAAAAAAATATAACAATAACATTCTAAGTATATGGAATACGAATATAGATAAAGAAACTATTGCAAGAACACTAGTGTCAGATGAATTCGATATTTGCATGAATAATAAACATCAAATGGATAAAATGATGGCCGATATAACAAAAGTTCTAGTAAAAGATTTTGGAGAAACAAATATAGTAATAACAAATGTATTATTAAATAATAATTATGATAATTTAGATGATTATGTAGATAATCATTATGGCAGTATATATAGATACAGTTATGATATTCTTGTAGCTAAAATTCCTTATATTACCGAAGGTATTAATATTAATATAATAATAGATGTTATTATATCAAATAATGTTAGTGTAGTTCCTATTAGAAGATTAGATTTATTATGCAATCAATTTTATATGACACAATATAATATTAGTTTATTAAATAATACAGGAACAGAACTAGATAATTTGGGAATTTTAGAAAAGAAAAAGATTGAAAGTAAAATAATGATGGATATTGTAAATTTTAAAACAGATTATTGTATGATATTTCCAAAAATAGCAAATATAAATACTCTAATTGCTATTAAATATAACGAATATGCATGTAAAAGTATTGAAAATTTGACGAAACATAAATACGAATGGGAAATAAGAAATTTGCCTATTGTTTTGATACATCCTAATAATTATAATAATATATGCAAAAATTGTTGCCTATGTTTTACATTTTTAAAGAAAAAAGAATGTAAAATTGCAATTCCCTATAATGAACTAAATAATGCAAATAATATAAATAATATAGATAATATAGATAATATAGATAATATTATAGGTTCATATATGCATACAGATTGTTTCTTTCAATATATGTATAAACAATTAGATGATAAAAAAGTTATATTTAAAAATATGATAAATGATAATGAAACATTATTAAAATGTCCTATGCAAAAAAATATTAATTTTAATATTGATAATATTAATAATATCATAGAAAGATATCTTGATAATTCACAATTACAAATAACTAATTAAGATAATTGTTTCCAAGTTTCGCTGCAATGCTCGCAAACATATAAATATTTCATATTTTTACTATCATATTTAATATATATTACTTGTTTTTTATTTTCAGGAGCATCGCATTTTTCATTTGGACAGTTAATTAAAGGGTCCTTAATTCTTCTTAGTGTAGGATCATAACGCAGATATTTATTTACATGTTGATTATATAAAAGGTCATCTTCGCTATAAATAGTTTTTGATATTTTAATAGCACTATTAATAGTTTCTATTTTTTCAAATTCACAATGCTTACAATATTTAACTAATTTTTTTTCCTCATTTGATTTAACATATAACATATTGTCGCATAACTCACAGAACTCCATTTTATAATAGTAATAAGAAAATTATAAATCTTATATAATCAATTTTTAATTTTAATTATCATCCTCGTTATTTTCTAATTTATAAGAAATTCCGCGCCATCCCTTATTATCATAAGGAACTCCAAGTAATTTTTCAAAATATGCCTTCAATTGATTTCTATCTGGACATTTTTTGCTCTTAATAACATTAGACGCACACCATACACGAAAATCATTGTAGAGTTTAGTTATAGTTACACGAGGTTCTTTAATCTCAGCATCGATAATAATCTTTTCATTAATAAATTGTCCAATAACATCATTATTCTGTTTATAACTTTCTGTAGCAATTCTTACTTCAGAAGGTTCGTGAATTGAAGCATGGTTTATATTTTTATGTCTTTCTATCATCATACTAATAAAAACTTCCTTCCATTTTTCAAATTTATCAGTTAATTCAAAATCCATATGAAATTCATTTTTATTAGTATCTGGATTTTCGCAAAATCTGCTCGAAAAATTACATACCTTAATACGTCTCCAAGTACCCCCGTCATCACTAGGAACTTCAGGAAGTTCATTGCAAGTCAAAATCATCTTAAACTGAGGTTTAAATTCATAAGGTTCTTTAAATAAGGTTCTTACCAAAATTCTATCTTGTCCAGAAAGTTCTTTCATGAGACCAATATTTAATCTTTCATTTTCACTGGGTTCTTGCATAACTGCGAAACGTCTTCCTTTAGTTCTTTCTAATTCACTTTGAGCAGCATTACTAGCTGCTCTTTTTTGAGTTAAAAGAGCAATTGGTAAAATACAGTAATAATCTCCTATAGCTTTTTGAATTAAATCTAATAACTTTGATTTTCCATTACTTCCTTGACCTGTAAATATATAAAAACGTTCTTGTGAAATACTGCCATCTAATATACATGAAAGAGTATCCATAACATAATTTCTAAGATTTTTATTAGTAAAAATTTTTCCAAAAAACTCATTGATATCTGCAATTTCAGATAGTTCGTTATTATATTTTATATAATTATTTTTAGTAGAAAGCAAGATATAATCATCTGGCATACCATCTCTAAATATATGTAATTTAAGATCATAAACACCATTTTCAAATCCTATTAAATGCGATCTACTATCAAGAAGTTCTTCAAATTTATCATCAACAAATAATGTCCTACATTCTTTCATAATAGAATCTTTAAAACTTGCATTTTTAAGTTGTTTTGATATACTAATACATTTTTTGCTTTTTTCTTCGTTAATAATTTTCATAATTGGATCTTCGCAATGTTCAGCATAGTATTGACTTCTTTCAAGAAACTTTGTACAAATATCTACACTTAAAATCTTTCGCAATTCTAGACCTTCTCTAGCTCTAACCCATTTATGTTTTTCTCTATCATATTTATACCAATTATCTTTCGAAATTGCTTTAAATTCATCCTTAAATATAGCGTGAACTACACAAGCAATGTCATAATGGGAACCATCGCTACCTAAGGCTTTATCAATCAAATTAATAATAGACTTATTTACAATATCATTGTATTTTGATAAATTATCTTGTTTTGCCCACCACCTCAATGTTCCAATGCCCATATTATCTTTTCTCATCTTGTCCCATAGTTGTTGGCATTCGCCTTCAATATATACACTACTTATTTTTGAGAACTCTACCCATGTTTCTAGAAGCCTATAGTCGATATTTCTTAACACCCAACCTAAATTAATCCAATCTGTATAATTGTCTGCGCGACTGGAGGATAAGCATTCATTAACTAATTTTTTAATAAAGGTAAATTCATCTTCAGATACATATCGTTTATGATTATTTAATGTTTTTCCCAAAATATTATTTTGTACTTTTGATTTTAATTTATTGTCAAGTGCTGGTAGAATATGTTTACTATATTGATTAATTTCTGTAATAAACTCTTCTTTTATAAAATTAATATCAGTATTATATTTATTTCTCATAGAGAATAATTTTATAAAATTGAGTTCATCTGTTGCATTTAATGTATAATCACTTTTAATAGTCTCGTTATTTTTAAATTTATATATAGAAGAAACGCGATATGTATCGCAATCTGGTTTTTTACTACCATACATTTGCCAACAGTTAACATCAATAATTGCTTTATCTATAATTGATTCATAATCATTGCATATTGGCAAATCCTTAAAAATAGTATCTGCAATATCAATTATTTTTCTTCTTATGAAATGCTGTACGTTATTAGAAATAATTATTTGCGGGAATACAATATGTATACCGTCTTTTAATTTATTGCGAAATTCTACAGGATTTGGTTTTTCCATTACATATGCAATAGTGTTTTCATCGCTTATATTAAGATATTTAGAAATAATGTTATAATATCCATTTAAAATTTTAAATATATGTCCTTCATTATATAATCTCTCATATCTTTTATTATTATTTAATGAAGAATTTGAAGTCTGTGAACTGTAAATTCCCGATTTATCATCGGGGATAGCAAAACGAAAATCAATATCAACGCGTAAAGGACTAGGATCTAATGGTTTTTCTGTAAAATATAATTGAATACCATTAGTGAGCGCTAAACTATATAAATTAATAAATTCATCATAATTTTCACTCGCTATATTAAGACTAACTTTTGGATACCCGATACTTGTATTTGTGAAAGGTTTTCCCTTCTCAACGCGGTATTTATTTATAAAAGAGCGCAAATCTTCATTTATACCCATAATTACAAATAATATTACTTTTATATATATATCAATTTTTATTTTTATACATATTTTACATTATGACCCACTAAATTAATATAATATATTGATGTAATAATATTTTTATTATAATTATATAGACGATATTAAAATAATGAATATTAAATATTCTAGTCCCAAAAATATTAAAAATCCTAATTTATTTACTAAGCAATCGCTAATAAAATTAATAAATGCATGGAACGATAATAAAGAAGATAAAATAGTATATAAAAAAACATATTCGATGTCTAAATTGTCTGAACTTTTAAATGATAAAATTAAACCTATTTGTAATGATAAAGAATACTGGTGTTGGCCCGGAGCAATAAAGGAAATATCAAAAGATAAACGAACAAAAGAAATAATAATGAATATTGAAAAAGAGGAGTTAAGACCTGAAATGCCTGAAGAATGGTATACAAATCCTATTGAATGGTTATCAAATTATGATATTGAAGATGTAATGATACAATATAATAATGATAGTAAATATAAATTTTGTTTTTTAGGTGTATTTCCTATAGATTTTTCGGAAGAGGATAAATTTGGCAGATGCTTATACAGTCAAATCTGTTCTATTAATATAAATAAATATATTAATAAAAAAATAAAATATATAGGATTGATAACAAATTTGGATAAACATAACGAACCAGGTTCTCATTGGACATCCACATTTATTATAATAGATCCTAAAATAAAATGTTATGGTTCCTATTATTATGATAGCAATGCATCTACTATTCCTAAATATATTCTAAAATTTTTAAAAAATATTAAAGAGCAACTAAAAATAAAATATCCAGATAAAGTATTTAATATTCACAACAATAATGTTAGACATCAAAGAAAAAATACAGAATGTGGTATGTTTTCAATGGCATTTCAAATAAGATGGTTAAATGCCCTTTTAAAATATAAGGAGTTAAATTTTAAATCCCCATATCAATATTCCGATTTTATACAGTATATAATAAAAGCAGAAAATATTAAAGACGAAACTATGGAAGAAAGTAGAAAATATTTATATAGACCTAACTTTAAAAAATATTTAAAATCAAAAAATATAAGTGCAATTAGTTAGATAGTTCTATTTTCTTTGCAACTAATAAGACTAAAATATCCCAAATGGGGATTATAGATGATTTTAAACATGAAAAAAACAAGAAAACTATAATTAATGCTTCAGAAAAGATGATTAGTGATAAATACAACATTAATATTGATAATAATGATTTATTGATAATAATAGAAAATATTATATCATCAATATGCAGCGATGCTATATTAATAAAAAATGCTGTTAAACTTATAGAATTAAACACTATTGCATTAACAAAAATAAAAGAATATATTGAAAAAAATATTATAAATAAAAAAGAAGAAATAATATATCAACCAGAACAAAAGGTAGAGAGAGAACTTATATATAATAAATATGATACTGAAGACTTATTATCAAAAGTAATAGAATTAGAAGAAAAAAGAAAAACATTAAATACAATAGTAAATCTTGATTCTATAAAAGAACCAGATATACCAAATGTTGCAAATAAATTTAATAAAGATTCTACTTATGCTCTTATAAACAACCCTGTATCATCTAATACAAATGATAATATAGAATTAGTAGCGTATATTATTGAAAAAATCGAAAGAATAATAAATAATAAAAAAAACATAAGTTATAAAAATTTAATTATTAATAGTTATAATAGAGATTGGACTATTTATAATAATAGAAATGATTTAACTTTTTCTATTAATATTGATTTAAATAAAAATGTTATTGAACCTAAAAAAATATTAATGCCTAAATATATTAAAAATATTACACCATATATTAATATGATAATAAATGATGGTAAAAAAACTCAAAAATTTCAATTTATATTATGTAATGCAAATACAAATAATGGTTCATGGGATTTATGGGATATAATTAACGGAGATCAAGATAATTTGAATAATTTTATAAATTTAACTAATAAAGATTGGGTAATTTCATTTACAGATTTTTTAAATAACAAATTAAATCTTGGAACAGATAATATAAATATTAATAGAATATCTAGAACATTAGATGATAATCAATATAATATAACAATAGACAAGAAAGATATTATATTATTCAACGAGTATTATTTAGAATACAATAACAAATACGATGATATATTATTAAAAACTATTGATGACGAAGATATTATTTTAAAAATTATCGAAATTAATAATAATGTTATAACTGTACTAAGCGATAAAAATATAATTGATCATATTGATAGTACAATATTAAATTATAAAGCGCAATATACAATAATTTTGAAGTATCATTCAAAAATAGCAAAATAAAAGTAATACTATATTATTAATAAAGTTAATACTGCATTAAATATAAAGATTAACATTGATACAATATTTATACGATATAATAATTTTATTTTTTCATCTGGACTAATATTGTTTTCAAATTCTCCTTTAAATACCTTGTTATAACTTAAATCGAACATATAATTATATATATAGGTATAATCTAATATATCACTGGCGTTATTGATAAAATTATCAGATTGAATTATTATAATAACAAGAAATGCAAAAATACTAAATAATATTAAATGTATTATAACATTTGATATATTAGCATGTGTATTTAAGTAATTAAATATTATACGGAGTTTATAAGCATCTAAATTAATAAATATAATAAATAACAATAACATTGATATATATAATAATGCATATACCATAACGGAATGTTGTAATGTTTTTATTATATTATGTTCTATTAATAGTTCAATTATTGCAATTGATATTGTTCTTATTATAAAAATTAATAAAATAAATATTGCTTTATCTTGAATATTTACTTTAAGAACAATTTCAGGGTCTAAATCATTTAATATGATACTATTTTTTAATCTTTCACCATTTTCTAAATATGTAAAATAACGTGCTGCAGGATTAACTACATTGCTATTATTACTAATACCCTTTATATATTCATTCCATAATGTTTCATATATTAATTCTTCATCTTCAACATTTTTATTTTTTTTGGTATTCGCTGCAGATGATTCGTTAATATTTTCACTAGTAGAAGCATTTTTTAATAAATCGATAATAGTATACAAATCATTATTATCAGATATATCTATTAAATTATATAATTCTTTTAGTTCTTTTCCTTCTGTTAATTCTTTTTGAATGTTATATTTAATATCTATTGTATTCTTATCTAATTTACTCATATCAATTTTACTATTATAAATTGATGCAGTTTTATTAGTTAATTCTTTATTTTCTTCAGCACGTTGTAATAATATATCAACCTTATTTATATATTCATTTAATTCTCTTAAAATTATACAATTATCCACATTTGTAGTATCTACAAAATTAAGTTTATACCTATTTATAATAATCAATATATGTTCGTGATATTCAGTAGCATAAGGTATATTTTTTAATTTAATTAAAATTGCATATAATCTTTTTAATTCTTTAATTAACTCTTTTTTTTTTTCTTCAAGATTTTTTTTAAATTTATTTAAATTATTAATTTTAGAATTTATTTCAACAGTTAATCGAGGATCGCTAGAATACACAATATCCGTGCTGTTACTTTTCTTAGTTTTTCTATCTGCAAATTCACTATTATCTCTATCATATTCATCTGTAATTGATTTTTTTATTTTAGTTTTTTCTGCTTCTGATTCTTCTTTTATTTTTTTTAGATTGATAACAAATTCTTCTTCAGGTTCTCTTAATATTTCATTTATTAATGCCTTACCGTATTCTTCGTTGCCTTTACTTATAAATGTATATATATTTATTAAATTAATATAAATTTCTTTTATTTCTGGTAAAATATTATCGATTAATATTAATTCTTGGTTATTATTTGTATTACTATTTTGATTAGTAGGGTTATTTAAAACTTGATAATCTGTAACTTGATTCGTAGAACTGTTAGATGGGTATTGTACACTTTTTGGAACTTGTATATTTTGTTTTTCTAATAAAGGTTTTTGAGAAAAAGGCATACTTGCACCACCTGATTGAGTTTTATTTTTAGAACTATCAAAAATATTTATTAATGCTAAATATTTTTTGTATTTTTTAATACTATTATCTTTAATTATTTTTGTAATATTATTAAGATTTGCTTCACATTCTGTATTAATATTTACTGTTCCTTCTATTTTAACTTTTTTCTCTATATCTATTTTATTTATATTAACAATATCATCAATATCTTCTTCTGAATTAATTATATTTTTTATACTGTATAATATATCTTTATCAATTTCATTTAATTGTATATCAGTATTTTTAATATCTTTAATTTCTTTAAAAATATTTGATAAACTTGTATCTAAATAATCAATTGATAATGTTTTGCCTCCACCAACCATTCCATTATAATTTTTCATTAGATTTAAATCTGCTAATCTTGATGCACGTTCTGTAATAATTTTTTCAATTTCATTATCTAGTCTATCATTTTTTTTATTAGATTTTTTTTTATCAATCTTATATATTATTTTTAATTTATCAATTATGTCTTCTCTAATTGATTTTTTAATATCATCATCGTCTGTTATAATTTTATTTTTTAAAATTTCTATTTTATTTTTAAACTCTTTATAAAAATCTAAAATGACAAATTCATCAATATCTTTATAATTAAAAGATTTAAACATATTATTCAATTTATTTAAATCACTTGCGATAATAGCCTTTTCTTTATAATTTTCATTAGTAATTATATCAGGAATATAATAAATAACTTCGCCTTTATTTTCTATTTTAATATAAGGATATTTACCTTTAATGTAAGACTGGTCTCTAATAAAATTTACATTTGCAATTGAATTTAAAACTTTGTCAGGTATTTCAATATTATCATCAAAATTTTTTTCTTTTATATATTTTATAATTTTATTTCTAATTTTACTAAAATCATTATCATAACCTATATTATAATAACATTCAGCAGGCGGGTCATTATTTTTTTCTATTTTTTGCCAATTATAATAGTCATACCTATAATCATTCTTAAATAATAATATAAAATATTGTCGTAAATCAGATATTATACTTTCACCTATAGGTTCACCATCGTGAAGTTTATTATAATCTCCTGAATTATTTGTAAATATATGTAATGCGTCTATTCTTTCGCCCATATAATTATTGATAAACTCTATTATAATTACTAGATATAACTTTTTACTAAAATTTTGTTGCTATAATACTGGTTAATATCCATAAATATATAGTAAACAAAGATAGCGATTTATTTAATTTTTTTCTTTCTTCATATGATATAATTTTTTCTTTTTTTCCTTCATCTTCATCTGTATAATTATTATATTTTTTAATATTTAATATAACAGGTACTACAATTAATACACATACTATACACGAATGCACTAATAATCTTGTTATACCATTTGTACCCATATAGAAATAATAAAATAAGGAACGAATACTATTAAGTGCATTTCCCATGTTCATATAATCTACTTTAAAAGTATTATCAATGTTAATAAATAAAACAAGGAACCAAAATATAGCAATATATAATACAGCGTAATATATAAAACCTTCTTCAAAACTTTTAATTATATTAATATCAATAGACCATTGTATTAATATTAAGGAAACATATCTTATTAAAAATGTTGTAAATATAAAAACTAATCTATCTTCAAAAGAAATTTGTATATGCATATAAGGATTACTTGGATTATTTTCAAAAGAAATTAATTTTTTTTTAATATTTTTTAAATCTTTTTCATCTGCATTTTCATTATCATTAAAAGTATCTATATCATAATTTAATTGTAATATAGGATTATTATATTCATTTTTTTCTTTATTATCATCGTCGCTATAATTTTTATTATTAAAATTTACTAAATTTTTTAATTCATAATGTTTTTGTAAGACCTTTACAACCTTTCTAAATGTATCATTGTTATTATCATGGAGATTAACTGCATTCTGAACTTTGTTTTCTATAGATGTATTATTTGAAGATGGCAAATTGCCATAATAACTTGATGATGGAGAACTTGTAGGTTGTGTATTGGTGTTTTGTATTCTTTGAACAGGATCTTGAACAACTCCTTGATTTATTTGTTGTGTTGTCTGTATTTTTGAGGGATTAACTGGATTAACTGGATTAACTGGATTAACTGTATTTACTGGATTAACTGGATTAACTGTATTTACTGGATTAACTGGATTAACTGGATTAACTGGATTAACTGGATTTACTGGAACATTTGCAAGAGATGCAGTTTTTGCTATTTTACCAATATCTTCAATTATAGGATAAATACTTCTATCTATTTCATCATTTATATCATTAATATTTTTATATTTTTCTTCCAAATTGCTTGTTATATCTTTTACTAAAGTTATAAATTCATTTTTTGTTATTTTATCTGTAATTTTAACATCCTTATCTTTACTAAATAACTCATTCATAGTTGACGATATTTTTTGCATAATATCTTTTTTATCTTTTGAGTCTGCAATTCCTCCTCCCTTTTTAATTATATTTTTAACAACTTTATTTACATATTCTTCTTTAATATTTTTACCATAAACCCTTATTATTAAATCCTTTATATCTTTATACAAAGAATTTTTGACATCTATATTTTTTTGCTTACCTAATTTAATTTTATTTATTAATTGAATAATTTTTTCATTTAATATAGAATTACTGTTAGATACATTTTTTGCATATCCTCCTTTTTTAGTTGCAAAATTTAATTTTCCCAATAATCCCTTTTCATTTTCATTTAGATTTTTTATTGCGTTTAATTTAGTATAAATATATTTAATAATTTTTGGATTTTTATTATACATTTTAATAAAATTTATGTAAAAATTATACCGAGCATTATAATTTTTTTTTAAATCAATATCTTTTATTAAACTATCTATTATATCTAACTCAGTTTCTTTATTTACATTATAGTCTTCATCATCTATATTACTTGATAATATATTTGCAAATTCTATTTTTTTGTCCATTATATTAAAAAATAATACTTCCTTATAGGTATTATAGATAAAAATATTAATTTTGTATAGTATATATCATTTTCCATATTATTGAAAATAACAATAATCCAAATAAAATTACAGCGAGCATATAATTAAATACAGTTTTATAATAATATAAAATTACATAATTAAATATTAATAATATAATAGACCAGTAAAATATTAATATAAAAGCAAATTGTGATAAATTCAACTTATTATATATTGCATCTTTATTTATAAATTTTTCAATTCGTTTCTTTAATTCTTCTGCAGGTTTTTCGTTAATAAATATGTCAGAAAGTTTTATATCTTTAGGATTTATTCTTTTAATATTTTGCAATAATTTTTTATAATTAAAAGGAATATATGCAGATGGAATATATTTGCACGGAAATAAACCGAATATATATAAATAATGGTCATTTTTAGGGTCAAAATTATTCTCGTTTAAAAAAATGTTAGATATCAGTCTATAATTATAATCATTGTTTTTATCTTCATTTTCATGTCTTAACATAAATAGATAAGGTATTTGAAACTCTTTAATTATCATAATATTATATTTATCATATATATATATAATAATTATTTAAAAAAATCATTAATATTATAAAAATAAGTAAGTATTATGACTTAATACTTAAAACATATTCTAGAGGAAATGCACCAATTAATACATTATCAATATTATAGGTTTGTTGATATGGTACGTTTTCATTAATATTAAATAAAAAATTAAAATCTTTATGTAAATCATTTTCATTCTTATCTCTATTTAAATTATTTTTGTAACAATGTATAATTTTATTATCTAAAAATGTTCTAAATAATTTTATAAAATCTAAACTATTTTCATTATAATCTTTTATATATTTCTCTTGTTTTAAAATATTAGATATTGATATAATTTCATTTATACAATTTTTAACTTCTTCTACATCATCTTCTAAAAAAGCAAATGCGTAGATAGTTTTAATATTAAAACCTTCTAATCTTTTTTTTAAACTATGAAGACTTTCCTTAGACATATTTTTCAAATAATTATTATGAAAATAATTTTCTAACGAATTAAATTTAAAATTGGCATCTATATCAAAATTATTATAACAATAGTGTTCATAGTTAATAGCATTTGGTATTCTTACAATAGGTTCATATAATACAGTTCCGTCTAATATTCCAAAACATACTAATAATAATACCCACATTATAAAAACTAATGCAATTATTATAATATAAAATTGTTTCAAATCAGGTTTATTTGAAAAAAATGTCACAAATATATAATTTAAACTAACAGTAGGTGATACTTCGTTACCTTCTTTTATATCATCATTCCAGTAATCGTCTTTTACTTTATACCATATCATTGCTGATGTAAAAAACCATATAATCATTATTGCAATAATTAATTGATAATAATTAACGCAAAATAATATTGAATAAAATATTAAATAAAAAATTGCACTAAATCCTATCACCATCCACATAATATTAGTTTCATAAACATTTTTTTTAGATATTATTGAAATATAAATATCAAATAATATAAATAATGAAAAAATCACTATTGTAAATATAATAAATATTTTTAATAAATCACTACTTGTATTTAATGTAAAATAGTAATTATTATAATTATTTAAATTATCTTTTAATTGACTTATAAATATTTTGTATGAAAGTGTTTCGTGGACATATAATTTTTTATTATTATAATCTATCTTTTTGTCATCATATTTATAATAATTATATAATATAATATTTAAAATAGTATTTAATAATAACAATACAGAAATTATAAACATAATTATTACATAAATATATAATATCGCGTCTATAATTCTCTCTAATATAGCTTTTACCATTGTATCCATAATATATCCTTTATTAATATTAATATTTTATTATACAAACCTTAATATATTTATAATACCAAATATAGAAATACCAATTTGTGTAAATATCCACATGGTAAGTGTTTTTACATATGTAATATTTTTATTAAACTCTGTATCATCTCCTTTTGACATAATTTTTAAAAGAACTAAAATTATTAAGATTATTAATATATTTAATCCCATCTCAAATGCTAAATATAAATTTAAAGGATATTCCGGACCATTTAATTTAGATCTTCTAACTATACCAAAAGCATCATTAAATTTATTTAATGGAAAATCTGCATTTGTAAAACTATATGTTTTATCTATATTTTGTGTTATATTACTATCGTGAGATCCTTCTAAAAATATACAAACTCCTTTATATATATTAACAATATTAGGTTCTTTATAATTATTTAAATTATAAGGTATGATATCCCTAAAAGTTAAAGTATTTTCTATATCTTCATCAACTTCTGCAACTCCTATATTTGCTACTCTTCCAAATATTAATTTATTTAATTTAATTAGTATATAAGGGTCATTATTATTCCATTCAATAAAATATATATATATTGTTAATACTAACTTCAACATTTGTCTATAATCTTCCTCTTTTTTATGAGAATGCTTATCTATAGTTTCTAATGTTGATTGTTTTCCTTGTATACCACCTTTATGTATATGTACATAGTCCTTTCCTAAATTTTCGTATAATTTTTTAAATTCTTCAAAAAATTCTTTTGTATAGTAATTTGCTTTATAGTTGTAATCGCTATATGTAAAATATTTATTAATATCTAGCATTTTATTTTCAAAATTTTTATATTGAAGTTTATAATCATTTATAGTCATATCAATCACAGAATATTTACCCTTTGATATGTCAATTTCCTTACCATAAGAAATATTTTGAAATAATAAAAGTAACTCTTTATTTACTACTTTTGTATTAAATGCTGTTATAAATATTCTAATATTTTTTTTAAAACATTTTATAACCTCATTTCTTATTATTTCATCAGGTGTAATTAAATTATTATATAATTCTGTGATTTTATAATATACTCCATTAATAAATAAATAATAATATATTACACTATGAATAATACAATAAATTATAATCATTATTGGAATTATTATTAAATGTATATGTTCTGGTTTTATCAACATAAGAGATTGTGGAGTATAGTTTTCATCATTAGCTTTACTAATCATTAATGATAATTTTTGTTGGTAAGTTTTTAATTGATCGGGAGTATCATCATTTGAAGGTTTGGTATTATTTAAAAAAAATATCTTAAATATAGAAATTAGAATATCTATTGTAATTAAGATAGCAATAATTAAAAATATAATAAATATTAATGAAAATATTAATTCATATAATTTATTACTCGCTAATATATATAAGTTTGAAGAATTTTTATCATACGCGTTATATAAATTATTAGGAAATAATAAGTACAAACGATTTAATGCGTATCCAAATACATCTCCAAACATATCAGAAGATTTTTTTATATTATTATCTACCGAACTTAAAGTAAATGTTCCAAATATTCCATTAGTACCTAAAATATTAAAACTATTGGGATTTTTATCGTCCTTCATAATATTTTGTTCATTATTCTCACTTATTATATCATTATATAAACTACCATTAATTTTTTTAACATCATTATAGTTAATATTACATTTTTTTCCAGCTTTATTTACATTTATTTTGAAATAATAATCTGCTCCATCATATTTATAAATTCCATAAACATCTTTTGCTGTATCGAGATTTAATAATGATGATTTGTCATCACTTTCTTGAAAATGTTCTTCAATATTATTAAATATAAAATTCATTATATAAAAGGTCTTTATTTAATGTATTAAAATATTTTTATTATTTTTATCAACTATGTATTATTTTGGGGCACCAAATAAATAAAGTAATTTTTGGTCTTGATCACTTAATCTACTAAAATCTTCTTCATCTAATTCTATATTTTTTATAGACCAAATTGTAGTAATATCTTCATCAATTATTGTATTAAAAGTATTAAAATATTTTGAAGTTTCTTTTTTTAAATTTTCAACATATGATGATTCTGATGTCATTGCATTATTTTTAATTTGTTTATCTTTAATAATTTTAGCTAATTTAGTACTAAATTCTATATTTTTTTCCAATAATTTATTAAAATCATATTCTAATATATTAACAGGGGTATTATTAGAAGTTGCCCTTTCAAGTTTTTCAAAATTTAAATTTTT
>Ga0194129_10000848_pt1 | contig 55374 bp, 47 predicted proteins | sample TA2KigCa35mmetaG_FD_150862 | JGI IMG/M metagenome (GOLD analysis project Ga0194129, IMG submission 150862) | Freshwater microbial communities from Lake Tanganyika, Tanzania - TA2015038 Kigoma Deep Cast 35m | ecosystem: Environmental > Aquatic > Freshwater > Lake | place: Tanzania: Lake... | reverse complement strand
ACTTTCAGGGTCAATAACTCCTAAGCCAAGGCTTCCATCATTAGCTAAAGTAAATACTTCTCTTGAAAGATTTGAAGCACTTATGATATTACTTCCATTTTTTTCTATTATATTTAATAATGCTTTTTCTGGTTTACTAATACCTAATCCAAGGCTTCCACTATCTAATAATGTTAGTAATTTATTTTCGTTATAATTTATTGTAAAAATAGGATTATTATTATGTATTATATCTCCTACTTGCATAATATGAAAAGCAGGGTCATTATCAAAATTAGTAATATTTATTTTTTCAGAAGTATATATATCTGTATTAAATGTAGTTGTATCTCCGTGAACTATTAAATTAGAATTTATTACTAATGTACCATTTAATAATAAATCATTGTTATAAATATTATCTATTATAAATTTTTTTTTGTTATTATTATTTTGTATAATATCATCTGTTGTTAAATTATTTATAACTGATAATAAATTATTTGAAGCTACTCTAAGTTCATTACCTATACTATTTGTTGAAAGCTCTGTTTTTAGATATCTTAATAAAATAATACCGCTACCACCACTATAACCTTTATTAATATATCCACCACCACCAGAACCAGTATTAATTCTACCTTCGTAATTTATATTTTCTATATAATTAGTTGAACCATTTCCTCCACCACCTAATCCGCCATATGAATTATTTATATTACTAGCACCTCCTCCAGCAAAATAAATTAAATTACAAGAATAATTATAATATCCTATATCACCATCGTTTAATAAATTAAAAATTCCTTTAAAATTATACGTTATATTATTAACTTCATCGTTTATTATAGCAATACCATCACCTCCATTATATAGTTCTCCACTTTTTCCACTTCCTCCACCTCCACCTTTTAATTCAAATCCATTATTACCATTAAAATAAATTTTTCTTAATTCAAAGTTTGCTTGTGTATTTAAATTAGATGTTCCACCATTTCCGGATCCACTACCACCAGTACCATTTGATATTAAAGCAGAACCACCTCCATTTACAACTAATGTTCCGAATGTTGTATCTACACCTTTTGTATTATTTTGAATAACTATATTTTCGCCATTTATTTGTTCTATTATTTTTCCTGCTCCACCTCTACCTACTTTAACTTCATAATAACTACTACCTATATTTTGTTGTACAATAACATTATTCATATAAACTAATTCGCCAGCACCACCACCACCTTCATTAGCACCTCCGCCGCCACCACCAATCAATAATATATCACATGTTGTATAATTAGGATCATTAAATTTTAATTTATATAATGTATATTCATTAAGTTTAAATAATTCAAATATATCAGAAGATGTTAGAGCCTTATTATATATACGCAAATCACAAATTGAACAATTTAAATTTGTATTTAATCTATGCGAAGCTTTACCGATAATTTGTGTAGTATAATTAGCATCTTCATCTATACCTATTCTGTTATAAAGTTTCTTTTCATAAAATATAGAATTACTTTCGCTATTTAGATAAAGCGACCATGTTAAATTTTCATCTATACACCATACAAAATGATACCATTTGTTAATATTAATATTAATATCTTTAATAATATATTCATTGTCAACACCTTGTCGTATATTTACCACTAAATATTTTAAATTATCATTTGTGTCTTTAATAATTTTAATTTCAAACCTATATGTTGCTGTATTTGCATTACTAAAAAAATACAAAAATTTATCATTTGAAATATCATTATAAATTTTAAACCAAAATGAAAATGTAATCCCAATAGTATTTCCTCCTTCAATTAAGTTATTTGAATATATTTTGTATATATCAATATTGCTATCAAAATTAGCATATGAATTTTCAGTTCCATTAAAATATAGATAATTTTTTTGTAATGGAGTATATTCGTATTTCCTATCAGTTGCTTTTATCAAAGATACATCATTTATACTATTTATAATTATATTATTAGTTAAACTACCTATACTCTTAATATTTGATGTATTTGTAATTTGATTAAAATCAAAAAAATATTTTAATATTGTGGAATTATCAAATGTTGTACCTCTTACTGGGTCATATGTAAATATTATTTTCTCATAATAAGTATTTTCTATTAAATAAGCTTTTAAAACAGGTTCTACTGTAGGTTCCTTGATAATCACAGGTTCAGGTTCTATACTAATAGCTCCATCTTTAACGAATATACCATCTCCAACTTTTAATATACCATAATTAAGTTTACTTCCTTTAGGAATTCCTGATACATTTTGTATAACAATATTGCTTTGTATATTATTTATTATTTCAGTTATTACATTGTTTGATGTAATATTTATAATATCAATAATAATATTAGAAGTATTATCTGTATAATTTGAAATAGTATCTAATATATTTTTTTGATTTAAATATAATATATTATTTTCATTATCCCAAAATAAATTAGAAGAAGTTTCAAATCTATTTGTAATATTATTATTATATATAATACCTTTATCTATATAACTATTATTACCTGTTCCTCCTATAGTTTTTAATAATTTTTTTCCAACATTAATATTTGCCTTGTTAATATTTTCTATATTTATATTGGTTATATTTTGTCCATCACCTATAAATTGGTTCGCGTTTACATTTCCGTTTATATCAATATCACTATTAGCAAATGAATATATTGACCGCGAAGTACCAAATGGGGTAATACTTGCCGACATTATAATATAATGCTTCTTAATAAAAATAAATTAAAAAAAGATTTTATATATAATCTTATTATAAACTAATATAATAAATAAGATACTAAAAGTAATGTAATACTTAATGATATTGCTATTGGAAAAATATGATATATTTCGCTATTAATATTATCTACTTTATTTAATATTATATTTTCTATAATATTAATATCATTGTAAATATCATTATTTGTATAATAATTTTTAATACTTTCTATATTATATTCTACAATCATTTTATAATAATATTAAATAATATTTATATAATATATTATAATTATATAAATGAATACTAATAATTTATTAAATAATACTCAAATAATTAATACTAATAGAGCAGTAGATAACCTAACATCTTCTTTACAGAGAAATTGTGAAATTAATTCAAATAAAGATTACAATAATATTAAAACAATTTTAGAAGAAGGTTGTAATAATACTAGTTTAAATAGTTCAAATCCTGAAGCTGTAAATTATTTATATTTATCATATATTAGAGGAGGTTCCAATAAAAAATCTATGAATATAAAAGATAATTTTTGCAATACTTGTAATAAAGAATTGAAAGGAGGTTGTTTCACATGCTTAAAAAGTAAAAAAGCTGTAAATTCACACTTTCACATAATAGTAGTAAATTTACCTAAATTATATAAAAAATATAAAATAGACAAATCTATTAATAATCTTAAAAAAAAAGGTGGGCATGCATACAATGAAAATAAAATTGACACAATTCTTGATGAAAATAGTAGCTATAAAATAGATGATTTACTTAATTTTAAATATTTAAACAATTTTAGCAATTATAAAGAATATTCTCCTTTTAATGTTAGCGATCAAATATCATTATCTTAAAATATTTTAAAAAATTTAAGGTAAATATAAATCTTTATTTTTTTCATAAGGACTATATTTGTATATATCAATATATATCTTTTTTTTTTCTATTTTTCCGTAATTATTTAAAACTATTAACATTTTTTCAACTTTTATTCTAAAATCCATAATTGATTTATCAATTTCTTCTCTTGGATTAAATCCGTATATATGTTTAAATCGTTCTGGTATTACAAAAATAAACGAATATAATATTTCAAGTATATCATTTACAATATCATTAAATATAGGCATGTATATGTATATATCATATCTATCAGATAGTATATATACATATGTTTTCATTAATTTATTCGCATAAATTATCAAATTATTATATCTCGTTTTATCAAATTTTTTTACAAATTTTAAATTATTTATAATATCTAAAAATTCTTTATTTTTCTTTAAAAATTTAATTTTTCCTGTATTAATATTAATATAAAAATTATCAGTATTTAATTCTTTTATAGTATCAATACCTTTATCAATATTATCTATAATTACATCTTCGATATTTTTTTTATTTGCTTTATTTAATTTAATATTATTATCAATATAATAATAAAAAATTATTATTATTATAATTGAAATTAATATTGAAGTATTATATTTACTAATTATAAAAAATACTAATGCTAAAAACAAAATAGCTACTTGATAATTACTAATAATATTAATCATATTTCTTATTCATTACTTATATATTTTATTATACTGATGCACCATCTATAAAATATATTATAAATGAAAAGAATAATAATATTATACCCACATATAATCTTCTTTCTTCTTTAAAAAGAATATCAATTATTATATATATATAATTATTATTATCAATATATTTATTACTATAAGCATTGCTAATATCATTTATTATATCTATTATTGTTTGTAGTGTATTTTTATATAATTCTCTTAGCGATAAATCATAAAAATTATTATTATCTTTTATATTTTTAACATTGTTAGGTAAAGTTTCGAGTAAATTATTAATTTTATTTTCTATATTTTTTTCAATAAATTTCTCTAAATCATTATATATATTTTCACTTTTTAATTCAAATTTATTATTTTCTTCATTTATATCATTTATATCATTTATATCATTTATATCATTAGAAATTTCGTTTATAATGTTATTTTCATTATTTTTTATTATATCATTTTCTCCTGTTTCCATATTTTTATTTACTTCTTATCCGTATATGAGAAATTATAAGTAAATTAAATAACATCCATCATATCTATATTTGTTATTATATTTCTTCTACAACAATATCTTTTTAATCCCAAACTATTTAGCAAGTTACCTGTATGAATTTTTTCAAAATTTTTATATATCTTATCAACATCGTTAGTTTCATTTAATTTTAGTTTTTCTTTTTCGTAATAATCTGAAATTTCAGCCATTACTCTTCCACATGTAAAGCATCTAATTGGAACTATCATTATATATATTAGTCTTCTTATATTTAAATAATATAATCATTTTTTATATTTTTAAGGTTCGTTATATTTTTATAAAAATAAAATATTATATTATATTAGTATAATAATTATGTCTATTAATGCTGTATATGCTAAAATACAAAATATGGAAACTGCGATAGAAGAAACTAAAGATTCTAATAAATTATTATTTGATAAATTAGAAAAATTATCAGAAGTATTATCTTTAAAAAAATCTTCTTCTAATTCAGAATCAGAAGTTTCAGAAAGTTTATATTCTGATTCTAATTTGGAGTCTTTAACAAAACAATTAACAGCTTTAGAAATTTCTGTAGAAGAACTATCTAATAACTCTATTGTTAATGTAAATAATAAATTAACTGAACTAAATAATGCTGTTTCTGAATTATCTAATAGTGTATCTACATTTTCTATTTTACCAGCTGTTGTAAATAAAACAAGCGTTATAGAACAAGCTGTATCTGATTTATATTCTAAACAATCAGTTGTAGAAAATACTTCTAAGGAAGTTCAATCTTTATATGATAAAATAGAAGCTTTAGAAAAAAAAGTAGAAGAATTATCATCGATAATACCTAAAATGGATTAAAATTATAAAATTTAAGAATATTTAGGTTTTGTTTTAACACATTCTTCTAACATATCTTGTTCATACTTAAATATATCAATAGCATTACTTAAAATTATACTATTTTTTTGTAAATATCCTAAATTTTTTTTATGTAATTCAAGAGCAGTTATAAAACATTTTTTTGCTTCTTTATAGTTTTTATTTTTAAGATATATCATTCCTAATATATTATTTAAATCTGAAGAATTAATATTATCTACTTGTTTAAATAATTCTATAGATTTTGAAATATCTTTTTCACTTAAAGTTTCTTTATTATATATTTTTATTAATTCTATATATTCATTGTTAAAATATAAATAGTTAACATTATTAATAGTCGAAGGAAAAATACCTAATTTAGAACCTTCTATAAATGTTATTTTATTAAAAAAATATACTTTTAGGTCTTCGTTATCTTTAATATATTTTGATAAAGTATTTTTCATAGTTAATTTAAATGTATTTGTTTCATTATATAATTTTTCACATATTTTAGGTTTAATAAAATAACAACATTTTGTTATTAGTTTATTATATACATTTCTGAAATCAATTATTTCTTCTGAACTATTTATTGTATTTAATGATAGAAACAATATATCCCATAAATCATTATTACCATCTTTTAGATATTTTATTAATTCTTCAATATTATTAATATAACTATTACTAATTAAAACATCATCTTCAATTATCATATATAATGAATTTTCATCTTTATCTTTTATAATTTTATATAATTCTCTATGTTTTTCATAGTTTGAAATTTGAAATGTATTTAAATTTTCTATATATTGATTATATTCATTATCTCCTTCAAATTTATTATAATCAACTCTTTCATTAAAAGAATTAATATTTTCATCTATTGTTTTTGCGGAAGGTTCTTTTATAATATTAATTATAACATCTACATTATTTTTATTACATAATTTTTTAAAAATTTCAATAACATTATTTAAGTTTTTTATTCTATTTTCTAATTCATTTGTATATACAATATAAATATTTATTATTTTTGACATTATATATTTATGTATATATAAACTTTTATATACACAAACTTAAATATAAATAATATAAATAATATAATAATATAAATATTATTATAATAAATGAATAATAATATTATATTTGAATATCCTAATCCGGATAGATTAGTTGTAATAGGAGATATTCATGGAGATATTAAAAGATTAAAAAATATATTAATTGATGCCAAAATAATTAATAATAATATCGAATGGATAGCGGAACCTAAAAATACAATTGTAATACAAATGGGTGATCAAATAGATAGTTTAAATAGAATTGATAATAATGATTGGGAGATAATTGAAGATTTAGAAGTACTTAAATTTACTGATTTATTAGATAAAATAGCATCAGCAAAAGGCGGTAAAGTAATATCTATTATAGGAAATCATGAATTTATGAATATATTAGGAAATTATACTTATGTTTCTAGAAAAAGTATAGAACATAATGAAAAAAGAAGACAAGAGTTATTTAAACCAGGTGGAAAACTTTCTACATTATTATCTAATAGACCTATTATTGTAAAAATAGGAAGTTTTTTATTTTGTCACGCCGGATTAAAAATATCTCATTTATTTATTTTACAGAAATATAATAAAGATATTTTTTATTTAAATACTTTATGGCAAAAATTTGCTTTAACAACTAATATAAATAATAAAGAAGATAGTGATATTTTTAGTAAAATTATATTGGATGACGATGGTATTCTATGGACGCGAAATTTAGATACAAGAGATGAACTAAATATATTATTAAATCATTTAAATTGTAATTATATGTTTATAGGACATAATGTAGTAGATAGTATTAAATTTGTTAATAATAATTTATGGTTAACAGATACAGGGATTTCGCGTGCTTTTGGTAATAAACCATATCAATATTTAGATATTTCAAATAATATAGTAAATATAAAAACTCTAAATAATTAGATTTTATATATTTAGATTAAAATGTCAATTACAATATCAGTAAATGCTTGGAAAAGATTACAATATATCTCTAATAATACTTTATCAAAAACCAATATTTATTATAATAAATATTTATTAAAGGCTAAAAGCGGTGGGTGTAATGGATTTTTGTATAATTTTTCTCCAATTAATAATGAATTATTTGCTAAATTTACTAATGAAAACAAAATATTTATAATAAAAAATTATGATATATCTGTAATAGTAGACCCTAAATCTGAATTTGCTTTATTAGGAACACACATAGATTTTACTAAAGGAGAATATGAAGAAAAGTTTGTATTTACAAAAAATTCTAATATAAAATCATCTACATGCGGTTGTGGAAAATCATTTTCAATTTAATATTTATGTATATTAGAATATCATGAAAAAATATCCTTTTATTTTAATATTTGATATTGATTGTACTGTTATAGGAGATATAAGATTATTAGCACAAGAAGCAGATATATTAAAATATATATATAATATATGTAAAAAGGATAATAATGATAATTGCAAATTTATAGAAAATATTAATATGCAGACAGAATTAAAAAATGGATTATTACGACCTAATATTAAAGAATTTATAGAGTTTTGTAATAATAAATTTAAAAATGTAGAAATATTTTTTTATACAGGAAGTGCATACGGATGGACTAATTCTTCTTTAGGAAAAAATATAGAGAGGGCATTAAATATTAAAATAAATCGTCCTTTTTTTACGAGAGAAAATTTAATATTAACATCGGTAAAAAAAGAGAAATCTTTAGCTAATATTTTTCCATTAATAACTACTACATTAGAAAATAGATATCCTGTTATGAAAAATAAGGATGATATTGATTATATTATTAATAATCGTACTATATTCATAGATGATGTTAAAAATAATACTTATACACATGTTAATCGACAGATAGTTTGTCCAGAATATAATTTTTTACCTTGGTGTTATATACCAGAAAAAATTGTAAAAGAATATAATATAGACCCAAAAGTATTTGATAATAAAGAGCTTTTAGAGTATATGTGGAATAATAGTATATGTATTCATAATGTTAACGGAAATGTTTTTCAAAGAAGTCAAGAATATTTTAATCTTCATAAAATGTATAATCAAAAATATAGTGAATTATCTAAAATAGATGATAGATTTTATAAGGATTTAATTAGAGAACTCTCTAAAAAAAATGTTAAAAATTATAGTATATCTAATAATAATATTGAAAGTATTAATAAAAAATTGTCATTAATGGATTATTCTTTAAACTCTTCAAAGGTGTAAAAATTGTAATATGTGATTGATTATTGAATAATTTTTCCTGTATTTAATTTTATTTTAATATTGATAGATAAGTTAAATATATAACACAATTTAATAATTTCTTTTGCTGTCAAAGATGCTTGCTTACTTTTATCATAACACCATTTATATCCATAATTATTATATTCTTACATTTTTAAACACTTGAAGAGTTTAAAATGAGTACATAATTAAAAAAAATTTAGAAAATTATAAAAACTTTTAAAATTTTAAGAAAAAATATATTATGTACTCATTTTAAAATATAATTTATCCAATATAAAATAATGATAACTATATTTTCTCTACAGCAATACAATATGAATTAGAAGAAGTAATATATACAACCAATATAATTACAATTATTCTAAAATTTTTAATAATAATTATATATCTAAGTAAATAGATTATGAGTATTATATTTAAAGACCATCCTGAATTTAAACCAAATATAACACCGAGAGAAATGTTTGAATTGGGAATTATGGGAGGGTCATATTTTAGACAAATAAAATCTCCTAAAACAAAAAAAATTTATAATAATCATCATAAACATTTTAAATTTCTAAAAGATATTCCTGATAATTTATTAATAAAAAAAGAGTATGATAAAAGCGTTAATTATTATAAAGTAGAAGTAGGAACAGATTATGAATATTGGATGGAAAAAAACTGGATAAGGGAAGATATTGATCCTTACGGATGGATAGAATGGTATTGTAATTTTTATAATGGCAGAAGAAGCGATGATGATATACGACAAATAAATAGATGGAAAAAATCAGCAGGACCTAAAGGAAGATTTAGAAATCAACTGCAAAAGAAAGTTAATGAATTGAGAAGTAATAATGAGAAAATATACCCACGACTTAGACAAACATTGCTTCACTGGGCTTATGATAGTCGCAAAATGAAAATTATATAAAAAATGATATATATTTATATATATTAATAATAAAATGGAAGAAATTAATGTTCTTGAAACACCTTTTGATGTTATTTTAAATAACAAAAAAAAAGAATTAGAAGATTTATACAAATTTAAGACTAAATCTAAAAAAATGATATCAAATGTTGATGATATTAATTTCATGGACAAGCAATTATATAACAAAATTAATGCTGCTATCGATAAGAAAAATAAAGATTCTAAAAATTATAAAAAAAAGAATGAAGAAAATATGTTCTCTGTTTTATAAATATAGATATAAAAATATATCACATATTATTACTAATATGGAAAATTATAATTCTATTATTGATATTGATAAGAAAATTATAGAAAATTTAAAAAATAGTAACAAAGATATTATAGATATAGTTGAATATAAAGAATATTCTTCTACTAATGATTTGGTAATTAAAAGAATTGAAGAAATCAATAATTATAGACATGAACTTAAAAGATTAGTAAATATGCCTATAATAAAACAACGAACGCCAGAATGGTTAGAAGCTCGTAAAACTCGTTTGACAGCAAGTGATTTATATGATGCTATAAAAAATAATAAAATTAGTGATAATATAGCTAAAAAAAAAGCTAATATTTTAAAAGATAATATTAATTATAATGCTATTAAAGCTTTAAAATGGGGTACTATGTTTGAACCAATGGCTACACGTGTATATGCTAATACAAATAATAATGTTCATATATATGATTTTGGATTAATATGTGATCCTAATAATGAGCATTTCGGCGCATCACCCGATGGTATTAATGAATTAGGTATTATGATTGAAATTAAATGTCCTTATTCTAGAGAAATTATAAATGATTATGTACCTGAAAAATATAAATTACAAATACAAGGTCAATTGGCTGTTTGTAATTTAAAAGAATGTGATTATATTGAATGTAAATTTTTAACAATGGAAGAAAATCTATATATTGAAGAATTTAGTAATAAAAATACAAATCATGGTATTATTGTTGAATATATTAAAAATTCAACAAAAGACTATCACTATCTATATAGCGACGATAAACTAAATGCAAATGAAGCAATTGATAATATTTATTCAAAGATAGCTGATTTTAATATAGATAATGAAAAAAATGGTAATAAATATGAATTTGTAAAATTAAATTATTGGAAACTAGAAAAAATTAATGTACAAAGAATTATTTTTGATAATGAAAATTGGAAAAATATAAATGAAAAAATAAATATTTTTTGGGAAAAAGTAGAAAATTATAAAAAATTACCTATTGATAAATTTAAATTTATTAATGATGATGACGAATAATTTAAATTATTATATTATAATATTTTTTTAAATAAAATGAAGTTCATAACTAAATTTATTTACAGAAGTTGTACCAAATTCATAAAATGGATTAACATAATATAATATACTATAATCTTTAGTACTATTTCCAGTTTTACATATTGAATTATAATTGCCATTATCATAACTATTATATTTATTTAAACAACCACATGTTAATCCGTATTGTCTATCTCTATTTCCACAATTCATATTGCATTGTAAGCTATTAGATTTATAAGTATCTACATATGTTATAAATTTATTTATATTTTCTCTATTATTTTTAAAAAATATTAAAACTACTTGTATAAACATTTTATGATTTGGATTACATAAATCTGTTTCATCATCTTTTATACCTAATGAACAAGAATATTTATAATGAGATATAGGTTGCCCGCGATTATGATCCCAAACCATAGTTTTTTCATTTCCATCTTTAAGATAGGGAGATTGAGATATGCAAGCATAAATAGGAAATTTAGATATACTTTTATCAGTAGATGGTTCTGCTGAACCTACTATACACCCAGATGTTGTAACTCCGGTTTCAATACAAACATTATTAGCAAGTTCGCAATTAACATTATTATTTATATAATTGATAATATTATTTCTAATAGTATGTATTAAATTGGGATTTGTTGAGCTTGATGTAATAGGATAAATTTCATTATAATAGTCTTGAAAAAACATATTTTCTATATTATTAGCATTTAGCCAATTTCGCAATTGGCAAGGATTTATACTTACACATTTATATGTTAAAAGTAAATCTCTGCTATCTATATCTTTCAATCTTCCTGTATAATCTCTTTTAATACTATTACACGTATATGAATTATGATATTCAATTGGAGAATTTCCTAATAAAAGAAATTTATCTGTATAATCACATGAAGAACCTTCATTTGTACATTTATTGTAATCATTGGTATCTAAATAACAATTTTCTACAAGATTTGTATCTAAATATTTCATTATAACACCGGTTGTTTCATCTGTAAATAATTCATTTATATTATAATTACATACATGAATAATATAAAATATACCCAATATTACAAATATTATTAACAATAATATCAATGGTAAATTTTTAAATTTCATTATCTATATTATCTCTATATTAATTAATTTATTTTATTTTATAATAAATATTAAAATATTATTATAAAAAAATAAAAAATAATATAATCATGTTATTTAAGGATTAAGAAATTATATCAATAGTAGGTGCTATAGTATATCCTGTACCTGCGTTAACTATTGTAATACCTGTTACTTTACCAGTTGTATCTATTGTTGCTGTAGCTACAGCATTAACAAGAGCAGTTGTAGGTAGTGTGGTAGATGGTACGCGTGTAATAATTACACTTGGTATTGTAAAATAACCACTTCCAGGCGTTGTAACATTTATAGCTGTTATAGTTCCTGTAGTAGCATTAACAACAGCTGTTGCTGTAGCAGGTACAAATGCACTATTTATAGCTATTTTTTTCTTTGTATTAACCTCGGTACCATATTGTGCTACAAGTGAATTATCAGTATCTACGAATAAATTATAACAATTTGCCCCTGTTTTATTACAAACCTTTAGATATTTATTATCTTCAACTGATGAATTGATTTTTAAACCAGAAACAGCAGTAGTTTCTTTTATTAAATTTAATGTAGGAGTAGTTTGACTTGCTGTTACTGGATTTACAATATAATTATATATTCCATTATTAGCATCATTAGTAATATCACTAAATGTAAAATATCTATTTAAATTATCACTTGTAATTTTAGAATTGTTTTTTAAATTAGCACTTAATATATTTGATGTTGAATTTATTAAATTATTATATATTAAATTAGATGTATTAATATTTGAATTTAATAAATTAATATAATTAGAAGTTTCTAAATTATATCTATCTATTGTTTCTTTATTCTTTAATAACTCATCTTTAGTATAACTAACTATAGTATTAGATGTTGAATTTAAAAAGTTTGAGTTGTTAATATGTAAATCTTTAATATTTTTTTCTATTTCTTTATCTTTTTCTAAATTTTCTTTGATCTTATTACTTATTTTAGTATTTATCGTGCTTTGTTCATCTCTATAATTATAATAATCATAAACTAACCATGATAAAACACCGATAAATGCTATTAATATAATTATTAATATAAAATATAATACTCCATCAATAATTTCCATTATACTATCTTATAATTTAACTATATTTTAATTAAATATAAAAAATTTTATTTATTTTTTTAATATAAATATAATATTTTAACTTTTAATTTTATAAATAATATCATCTACTAAATAATTATTTGTTAATGTAAGTAATATTGTAGTTATTAATGAATGTAAATAATATAAAATATTTATTATTTTATATTAATAATCTTAACTTCCCCCATATTATTATTTTCTTCTAATTTTCCTCCAAACATATTTAATAAACCATTCATATAATTTTCATTATCTTCAATACTGTTAATATCTTCTTCACTTGAATTATCTTCATCGCTTGAATCACTGCCTTCTTCACTTTCTTCTTCACCACCTCCTTTAAATAATTGTATATCATCGTCTTCTTCAAAATCCATATTTTTATAATCACTTATTCCTCCTCCGCTAATAATATCTTCTTTTGAATTACTATCTTCATTCAAAATATCATTACTATCATTTGAATTACTATCTTCATTTAATATATCATTACTATCTTCATTTAATATATCATTACTTTCATTGCCTCCGCTAATAATATCTTTATTATTTCCGCCTGTCTGTTTATTCAATTGTATTTTAAAACTTTCATCATATTTTTCACCCCATATTATATTATTTATTTTTTTAGCATCATTATCATCATTATCGCTAATACTATCATTATCGCTATTATCACTATCTTCACTATCTTCACTATCTTCGCTATTATCTACATCTTCATTGTCATATATATTTATATTTTCTTCGTCATTATTTATATTATTTTCTTCAATTCTTAATTTACCTTTATATATATATGGTTCAAAATATTCAGAAGGTATATCTACATTTTCAGTATTAATTCTCATTTGAATACCCATTGCTTCAAATTCTTGTATTAATAATTTAAAAGCATATGGTGTTTTAATAACAGATATCTCGTCATTATTACAATTATTACATTCATTTATATTTAAAGATATATTTAGAGGTACGAGAGTACCACATTTTTTACAAACAGCCCACGCATATTTATCTGAACGCTCCATCATACTTTCTTGTATAAACATTGAAATACCATGACTTAATATAGTGTCTCTTTCCATTTCTCCAATACGTAATCCACCACCTTTTCTTCTTCCTTCTGTAGGTTGTCTTGTTAATCCGGTTACTTTACCAGTACCTCTTGAATTAATTTTTTCAGCAACCATATGTTTTAAACGAAAGTAATATGTGGGACCAATAAATATTTCGGTTTCTATCTGTTTGCCTGTGTTACCATTATATAATATTTCATTACCATATTTATCAAAACCACTATCTTCAAGTTTATTGTATATTAAATTATTATCAATAGGTATAAATACTGTAGCGTCTCCTAAAATACCATCTATACAGCATAATTTAGCGTATATACATTCTACTAAATGACCTATTGTCATTCGTGAAGGAATAGCATGTGGATTAATTATTATATCTGGTTTTATACCATCTTTAGTATAAGGCATATTTTCTTCAGGTATTATCATACCAATTACACCTTTTTGCCCATGTCTTGATGAATGTTTATCACCAAATTCTGGTTTTTTAATTTTTAAAAATTTTACTTTACATATTATAGAATCTTCTCCAGATAATTTATTAGATATATATACATCATTTATTGTTCCGTATAAAGAATTGTCTGTGCTTATTGATATGTCAGTATATATTTTCTTTTTTTTTTGTATAGTAAAAATACCTTCTTTATGTTCATAATATACTTCTTTTACATTTAACATACCTATTATAATAACTTCTTGACCTTGTGGTATATATGTTCCCTTCTTAATAAAACCATTATCGTCTATGTGAGAATAATCTTTATTTTTTATTCCTACTATTTCATCATATTTACCTATATTTTCTTTTAATTTAATTGGATTTCCAAAAATAATTCTTTCATATGATGAAATAACTTTACTTGTAGCTGTAATAGATTTATAATATGATAAATAGTTTAACCCCCTATTTATAGATGCTTTATTTATCATAATACTATCTTCTTGATTAAATCCCGAATATGTCATTATTGCTACTATTGTATTATATCCATTAGCCATATAATCACTTGATGTATATTGTGAAATACGTGTATTTATAATTGCTCTTTGAGGATAATGTAATACATAACTCATAGTATCAAATCTTTTATTAAAATTAGTAGCATATATTCCTATTGCTTGTTTTGATTGTGCTGCGTGAAAAACATTTCTTGCTGCTTGATTATGATTGCACATTGGAATATTTCCTGTAACTACACTAAAAATAGTAGAAGGATGTATTTCTAAATGTGTATGATAAGATGTAATATCCTCTTTATTCATAGCTATTAATATTGTATCACTTTCTTCGTTATCTAAATATTCTATACATGCTCCTGTTTCTTCTAAAATGTTTAGTATTTTTTTATATTTATTTTCATTAGAAATATTTTCGTCATCACTTTTTTTTCCTCCAATTTTACTAATATTAAAAATTCCACCAGTTAATTTTTCTAATGAAGATTTTTCTTCATAATTATCAATAGGATTATTATATATATCTCTATAATAATAATCTTCGTTCTTTTCTTCATCTTCTAATTTATTATAACGTCCATTTAACATATCAAACCAATTTGTACAATTGTATTTATATGCTAATATTTCATTTTGTTCCGAATTCTTTTTTAATATAAGTAATGGTCTACAAGGTCTTCCAGCTTCTGTAAATATCCTAATTTCATTAGAAGGTATATTCCATGATATAGATATTAAAACATTTATTAATCCATTTCTTCTATATGCTTTTAATAATCTTGTAATAAATATAGGTTCTCCTGTATATCCAAATAAAGTTCCGTTTAATAATACCTTTGTAATATCTTTATTAATTAATAAATTAAATTTATTCAAAGGTATTATTCCAATATCTAATAAACACCTTTTAATATTATCTACGTTTATTCCTGCTGTTATTTTAGTTAATAATGATAAATTTTTTAGATATCCTATAGATGCTCCATCAGGACTTTCAAAAGGACACATCATACCCCATTGTTGAGAATGTAATCTATGAGGACTTGTTATTTTAACACTTCTATCTATTGGAATATTAACTCTTCTTAAATGTGATAAATATCCTATATAACTTATTCTAGATAAATCTTGGACTATTCCTAATTCAGGATCACTATTATTAATTAAACCCCATCTCCCTTTTAAAGATTTTCCAAATGTTTCTGTGATTATTAAAGAATCTATTATTTTATAAATATTATTATTATTTATAATATTATTATAATTACCTTTCTCCTTATAAGAACCATAATAGTATTCATTATCTATTTTAATTCTTATGTTATCTCTCAATTTAATATAAGCTTCTTGAAATAATTCTGTTAGTTTAAAACCACTAATATCAACTCTTTTATAAATATAGCTATCTCTATCGCTTATAGGCATAGTTCCAATTACTGTTTTTATAAATTGTAATATCAAGTACCCTAAATATTTTCCTTTATTATCTAGTTCGTCTATATTTGGAAATATTTCTGTCATTATAACAGATTTAACATGCTCAATGCTTGCATATTTTACTTTATTTTTCAAATAATTTAACGCATCATTTTGTGTATATATATATATTTCATCATCATCATATTTATAATATGAACTAATTATACTTGGTCTTATAAAATTATCAAAGTATTCCTTTTCTTTATCATCAAGATTATCTCCAAATATAGTATTGTATATTTCTTTATCTGTTTCTATACCTAATGCTCTAAATAATATAAATAATGGTATTTTTTCACTAAATGATGGTAAAGATACTAAAATAGAACCATATATATACTTTTTAGATTTCATATATTTTATCTTAAATTCGTCATCTCTATATAATCCATTTTTTAATATAGGAATATTTACATAATAAAAAGCAACATTATAAGGTTTTACAGAACCTTTTTCAGCAATACACCTTATAGCACCTTTATAACTAAATCCGCTATTATCATCTTCTTTTAATTTGCTAATAAATAATTTATTTGTAACTATATTTTCTTGAGCTATTATAACCTTTTCCTTACCATCTATTATAAAATAACCACCAGTATCATATGGACATTCGCCTAATAATTTTAATATATCAGAACCATTATTTTTTAATAAACAGATATCACTATGAAGCATTATTGGAATACTTCCAATAGCAATATTATTAAATTCGATTATATTAACATTATTTTTTTCATCTGTAACTTTAACAATTATTTTAGCAAAAATATGTGTTTCATATGTTAAATTTTTCATTCTCGCATCATTAGGAGTAATTAATTTAGGAGCTCCATTTTCAAAAGAGATAGGTCTGTCAACAAATATATTATCACCTTCTTCTCCACCTACAAATATTTCTACTTTAACTATCATATTTTTGTTGATATCATCTATTTTTATCATTGTTATAGGATTATTTAATTTAATAATTTCTGGTATTTTAACTTTAACAAAATTTCTATAACTATCTAAATGATGACCTGTAAATGGATATTTATGATCTTTGAAATATAAATCTAATATATTCCATTCGTTATTAACCATACTTCTAATATTATATATATTATATTATATAATTATTACATATACATATATTACGCAAAGTAAAAATAAATTACAAATAATTAATTTTATTAAATCCCAATCCGTATATTAATAAATTACCAGGATTATTTTCATCTAATATAATACTATACGGATTTAGAGATACATTGGGTGGTGGTAATTTAATAGTTATTGATATAGATTCTTTTTCTTTACTATAAAAATGTAAAATACCTGAAACATCAAAATTAACATATTTATTTGTTGAATTAATAAATTCTATTTCTGATAAAAAAGGTACGTCTGCTATTTTACTATCACTATTATCATTATAAATTGAAAGTTTTCCGTATTCATTAAATTTCATGAAATGTTTATTGTTTAATGATCTAAATTTAATTATTTTATTTTGAATATTATTTTTAGATATAAATTTTATATCTTCAAAATGAAAATTTTTTCCTTCATTTAGTACATATTGATTATTTATTAATTTATCACCCCAAGGCATATAATGAAAATTAATTTTGTTTGCAAATATTTTACTTTCAGGTTTTAATTTAAACATTTTATAATTTATTTCTTGTATTCCTGGGAAAGATTTAACATACCTTAATTGTAAATCATCTGTTATTTTTTTATTATATGTTTGATTAGTCCATTTAAAATAGTATTCATCTCTTAATGCTGCTGATAATGATGCTATTTTAATATCTCTATCTTCGTCTTCTCCTATTTCGTCTTCTTTACTTTGTTCTTCACCTTTTTCTCTTTCTTTTGCTTTATTGTATAATTCTTTATATTTATTATTTAATTCATAATCTCCATTGTCCCAAGGTTTATTATGAAATATATTATATACTTTTACATCCATATTTTTTTGAAAGTTTTTATCCTGAAGACATTTTGTAGGTAAAAAAAAGGTTTTATATAACATATTACTTATATCTTCTTCTGCATCAGCAGTACAACCATAATCATCGCAAATACTATCTGTTATTCTTTTAAATAACTTATTATTTTTTTTTATATTATCTAAAGTTCTTAAGAAATATGAATCTGGATGTGTAATCAATTCCATCCATTTATTTTGATTAGTATATACTTCTAATGATGGATAATATGTGTAGTCATTAATATTATTCATAAGATTTGGAACATAAATTATAATATTCATTTTTCCTTGAAATGTATATTTTTCTTGAAATGTTTTCGAATAATCTTTACCATCTCTGATAAATTTATCATAAAGTAAATATTTACTATCTTTCTCAATTAGTTTAGCAATTGCTACATATATAGGCAGTGGTATAGCATTATTAAAAGGAACTTGTATTTTTGCTCTTATTTCTGCTAACTTTTCTATTATTTTATTTTTTATATTATGAACTATTTCAGTAAATTCTACACAACACATATTTTTATTTATATGTTCTCTATCTTTAAATTGCTTCATTGACATATTTATACATCTTTGTTCTTTTAGAAATGTTGATGTTTGTTCTAATAATATTTTTTTTAAATTTTTTGGGTCTTCTTCTACAACAGCTTGTTGTGTGTTTTGTGTTGATGTTTGAAATCTTGTTTGTTGTATATTTTGTGTAGATTTTTTTGTTTCTTTTTTTGGAGGTATTTTATAAATAAGCATTTATTATTATTATAATATATGGATATAAATAATTCTATTGATTTATGTGCCATCAACAATACACATTATGATATATCATATGTAGTATTTAAAATACTAAAAGATAAATATAGATATGATAAAAATAATATATGGGAATATTTAGATAAAAATAATAATTGGGTTCAAGATATAAAACAAAAAAATCTAATATATTCTATTAAAACAGATGTAAATAAACTTTTTATAAAAAGAGCTATAGAATGGAGTGATAATATAATTATAAATAATAATTATAACATAAATAATAATAATATGTCTAATAAATTATTATTTTTATCTTTAAAACTAAAAAATAATAAATATATATCTTCAATTATAAAAGAAAGTCAGCAATTTTTTATATAAAATGAATACTATATTATATAATTTTAATGAAAATGAATTATATAATTTGATAAAAAAAATTTATAATTTTAATCATAATGAATTTAATATTCATAAAATATCATTAGATAAGTTTGATAATTTTAAAATATTATTGAATAAAGATAGTTATTTCGATTGGAATTTTTGTATAAAATATGCTAATAATTGTAAATATGCATATTTCATAAATTATAAAGATATAAATTTTTATATTTTAACTAATATAAAAATTTCTAAAAAAATTAAAATTCATTTATATAAATGTATTTATAGAGCATTTTTAATAAAAAACTTATATAATATTAAACCAGAACAATATATTAATATTTATATAATTTTAAATCCATTAAATAGAAAACTTCCCAATAAAAAAACAGAAATAATTAATGCCAAAAATGTAAATGGAGGATTTACTTATATTAATACAAATAATATATATATAGTTAGAAAAGAAGATTATGAAAAAGTAATACTACATGAGTTATTACATCATGATAATTTTATACATTATGAAGATTGGAATATTAGAAATATTAAAATACTCAAATATATATGTAAAATAGAAAAATCACAAATATTTATTCCAAATGAAGCAATAGTTGAAACATTTGCTATAATATTAAATGTTATATTTTTTTCAATTGAAAATAATATATCTTTTAAGAAAATATTAAATAAAGATAGAAAACATAATCTAATAATTGCTAAAAAAATTATAGATAAACAAGGAAATAATTTTTGGAAAGAAAAAACACATTCATATTGCTACATAGTGATAAGAGCTGTATTTTATTTATATTTTAAAGTATTTGTAAAAATATACAAAAGCACTAATGATGATGATATTACTAAATTCATTATAAAATATCTACCAAAAATTATGAATAAAATTAAAAAATTACCCAATAATAAAAATAATAATATAAAACAGACTATTTTCCATAATTTTTAGATGATTATATATTAAATATTTATTGGTCTATAGCAATTATTTAATAAAGTATATTGATATAGTTCTGTATTAAATATTATAGCAAATAGTTTTTCATAATATTTTTTTTCATCATATTCTTCTAAATATTTAGTTAATGATTCGCGCTCATTATTATCAGTATAATCGTATATAATTCTATTAAAATAGAATAATTTTTTATGTCTACAGCATAAATCGACTACGTATTTTTTTTTAGCAAAATCAAATAATTTAATGAAACCATCAATAACTGATGATTTAAATTCAAACAAAGCTTTTTTATTTTCATAAGTCCAATATGAAGATTTGCCAATTTCAGATAATATTTGTACTAAATCTTTATAACGTTCATCTTCTATAATTATTTTAATATAATCAGGATTTTCATTATATGACATTTCGTATTTTATTATATATATAACATAATATATCATTAAATCATTTTTTTATTAGTTTTGTAATATTGAACATGAATAAATATTTAGATATAAATAGTATATTATATAATATTTAAGATATGTCAATAGAAGATATAAATTATTTAAGAAATAATAGTATTAAACAACATTATACATTTATTATTGATAGTGTAGATAGAGATAGATATAAATATCCAAATCCAAATAAATATGTTATAGAGTTTAATGTTCCTTTTAAAAATGTAATTGGATTGGAAATTATTGATTCAAGTATTCCTCGTACTATGTATAATATTGATTATGAAAATAATTTATTATACTATTATATTGGAAAAAAAAATAATGATTATAATATTATTAATGGAATAAAAGAATTAGAAAATGATACAAATTTATTAATAAATTGTGATTTTTCAAATGATGGTTATGCTATGATAGAAAATAATAAATACATAGAACTTAATAATAATATTAATTTATACAATATATATAAAAGTGGGGGAATTGGAGGTGATAATATAGGTATTACTTTTTCATTTAAAATAAAGGTAACAACAGATATTTCAAATGTAATAAATGTTAATGAAAAATATTATATTTTAAATATGGGGTATTATCATCTACATTTAATTGATGATTTAGATAATCCAAAAAATGGTAGATATTTATATTCAGGGATATTGGTATATATAAAAAAAAATATAGTAACCCCTTCACTATATGATATATATTTTGTTATTGGATATGATAATACTGATGGTATTAATATAAAAGAAGTAATTAAAGGTGTTAATTTAGAAATTGAAAATCATATATGTTGGACTATTTCAGAGAACAATGATTGGAGAATATACATATCTACAAAATCAGAATTATATACAAAACTTAATAATTATAAATCAATTAATAATGTGTTCTATACAGAAAAAAATATAGGTAGAGAATGTAATAATATTTTTAACAATTTAACTAAAAAATCAGAATTAAGTTATAAGTATGGGTGGAATAATAATATTAAATTATATATTAAAGATTTTAAAATATATAATAAGGTTTTAACTGGAGATGATATAGAAATGTGTAAGAATAATACTATGAATATGAAAAATCTACCTATTTGGTATAAATTAGATTCAAATAATATTAATGATAATAAATTAAATAGTGGTAATAATAAATTTATTAATTATGAAGATATATTTATAAAATTTTCTATTGAAGAAGGAGATTATACATTTAAAAGTTTTTTAACAAAATATGATAAAATAGATAATTATGAGATTGGATTTAAAAAACATACCGATCCAGCTGAAGTAAGTAATTTAATAGATATATATTCTATGAACCCTTTTATTATAGATATGAAAAAATCTACTATAAGTGAAAATTTAGGATTTGATTTATATGCAAATGCTGTTCCTCAACATAATAACGTAAGATATATTAATAAGCCAATATATAATACTAATGAAAAAATGATGAAAATGTTCTATTCTATTAATATAATAAACAATGAAAAACAGGTTTCTAATATTGGTGTATATGATAATTATCTAATAACATCACCAGGAATAGTTTATTTTATTGGCAATAAATATATATTACTAAGATGTCCTGAAATAGAGGAACATTTATTTGGTTCATTATCATATAGTAAGTATTCTCTTGGATTAGCAAAATTTCGTGTAGATAATGTAGGTATTAATACAGAGAGATTAGTTATTACAAAATTACCTGTCAGAGAGTTTCATCCAATTGGAAAACTATCAAGATTAACTTTAATATTTGAAACAAGTAAAGGAACATTATATGATTTTAAAGGAGTAAATCATAATATTACCTTTGCTGTTTATTATTTTGAGCCTACACAAAATAAATTTCCCGAAGGCTCTATATTAAATCCTGAATATAAAATGAATTATATGGAATATAAATATTATGAAGAGGAAATTGAAGGAGATAGTGAAGAAGAAGAAATTGATGAATATTCAAGAGATAATATAGATGATTATATTAAAAAAGAAAATGAATATAGCAATGAAGGTATGCAAAATAAAAAATATAGAGACTATTATGAAAAATAAATAATATTTAAGAAGTTTATTAAGTTGTTGCATTTTTTTCTAATTCATTAATAATATCATTTACATCATATTGTCTAAGCATACCTTTATTAATAATATTTTTATATTTATCTTTTAAAGTTTGGCTTAAAGATGTACAACCATCTATTAAGCCATTAATAGTTGTTTTTTGAGTTTCTGATAATTTCATTGATGGATTTTCTCTATCAGCATATGTTTTATAATCACTAATAGATTCTAATACTATTAAATCTTTATCTGTTGTTCTATATTTATTTCCCTTCTTATCTGCTTTTATTACTATTTCTGATATAGGATATAAAACACTTCCTGAAACAGGTGTTGTACCTAATCTTATTTCAGCTTCAGCAATAGTTCCGTCGGCAGGAGCTTTGAATGTTATTCTTGGTGGTGTTAGATAATAATATTTTCCTCCATTATCAATGTTTATTTTTGTAATACCTCCTGTTTCATCAACTTCAATATCTCTAATAGTTGCTATTACAGGTTCTTCTATAGCATTCTCTGTAAATTTTTCAATATTTCCATTTTCATTATTATATGTTCTTGATAAACAACCATATAATACTAATATAAATATAGCAATAGCAAATATTAGCGACATATATGTAAATAGACTTTCATAATCAAACATTTTATCCATATAATCTGTAATACTAAAAGATTATTATTTTACTATAAAATATTTTATTTCCGTATATAATATAGATAATAGATATATTATGACAGAATTAAATATGTTATATGGTGGAAATGAAGAAAATTTACTTAGTGATAATTATGAAAATGCTTATTCAAATAAAATGACCAAATCATCTGCCAATGAAAGTATGTTGTATGGAGAAGAAAAACCATCAAAACCACAATATAATCCTAATATATCAGCAGGAAGTATTGGAGGTTCTGGAAATACTGGAAATACTGGATGTGCTGGAAGTGCTGGAAGTGCTGGAAGTTCAGTAAATATTGTATCAAATTCTCAAATACAACAAATACCTTCAATGGCACAAATTCAAAATACTCATTCTTCGCAACAATTTAATTATGATATGCCAGTAAAAAATTATAATTTATATGATAATTCTCAATATAATACTCATACTAATGATAATTATAGAAGAAGAATACCAGAGTATAATTTTTTTGATAGAATGAATATGAAAAAATCTGAAGTTATTAAATTGGCATTATTTTCATTAGTTATAGTTCTTGGTATTTCTATAGATCGTATGATAACTTATTATTTATCAAAATATATAGGCGATAATATATTAACAGAATTTCAAGAATTTTTATTAAGATTTAGCTATCCTATTGGAATATTCTTAGTATTATGGATTTTTAAAGCAATATAATTTATAAATATAAAAAATATATATTTAATAAAGGGAACATCTATGAATTTGGATTATATATTTACTATTGTAGGAATAATAATAGCAATAATTATTATTACATTTTTGTCAAGTATATTTCCTAAATTTATTTTAGGTATTATTATAATACTATTTATAATAGTTTTCATATTAAATATACAAGAATTGATTAAATATACTAATAAAAATATATTAGTAAAAAGTGAAGGAGGTAATATTGCAAATTATTGTAATTTAGCTAAATATAAAATATTTGATTATGATATTTTAGTTGATAATGGCAATCTAACATTATTCGTATTGTATTTAATTTTATTCATATTATTTTGGTCTAATAAAATAGCAACTGATATATTAAATAATTCTTCAGATTCGGAAATTAAAATTTTAGGTTTTTATAAATACTATAATAAGGATGTTTATAAAAACTATAATTATGAATATGAATGTATATATGCTATAATGTTATTTATAGCATTATCAGTAATAGTATATGGATTAAATATAATTTACTATAATTTTAGCAGATTAAATAAAAAAGAGAATGAAGTTATTGAAAATATAAATATTATTGGAACACTTCTTAAAGATAATATTAATATATCTTATTTACAATTTTATTTAAAAAAAATAGATAAAAAAGACTTTAAAATAGATGGAGATTTTATTCAAACTTATATAAAGTATATTGCTAATGAAACAGATTTAGATAAATATAAAAAAGAAGCTTTAGAATTATATAATACAAATGTAAATAAATTTTATATTAAATGTCATATAACACATATATTATTCAATATAGATTCAAAAAATGTCATAGATAAAAATATAGTAACTAAATTAACTGATTCTACTAAAAATTATTGTGTATTTGATTTAATAAGTGATAAAAACATAGATGCTATTTTTCCTAAACATATGGAAATAAATAAATATATTGCACCAAATAATAAAATAAGTTCAAAAGATATTGATATAAATATAATAAATAATATGTATATAGATTTAGTAAATACTTTAAAGACAAATTATTATAATGTGAGAAAATATGAAAAAGAAAATTTATTTTATTATAAAATAGATTTATTATTTACAAAATTTAGTGGAGTATTATTCTCTATTTTTGCAATAATTTTTTTAATAAAAACAGAATTTAAACAAATTATAAAAACCTTATTTAATATTACAATAGACCCATTAGAATATACTATATATAATTATGGTAATATTTTTAAAATAATTATTATAATAATATTTTTATTATTTATTTCATTATTGTTTAATTCTTAATTCAATATTATTTTTATTATAATTAAATAAAGAATATCTATTATAATTATAATGTCAGAACAAAAAGAAGTTCCTCCTCTTCCAATATTGTTTTTAATTATAAAAATAATTTTATATATTATAGGATTTATAATAGTTGTTATAACTTTTTTATCAATAATAAATTATATTTATTACATATATTATAATATAAAAGAAATAATAATAACAAATGAAAATTTATATAATGTGTATAGTTTAAAATTAACAGATATTAATAATTATAAGTTGATAAACTATATTAAAGAATTTAATAATAAATATGATAAATATAACGGAGAAAGTATTAATGTAGATAATTGTAAATGTTATAATATTAAAAACCTAAAAATTCATACATTAGAGAAAAAAGATACGCCTCCAAAATATGTATTAGATTTTGATTTTACAACCATGTTTAATAAAATTCAAAATTTTAGAGAAAAAATATCTCAAATAAAATCATCTAATGGATTTTTTTCCTCTATCACTACACCAACATATTTAGATGAAATTAAGAAACATTGGCCACCTAAAGATGCTGGAATTATAAGTAAAATAGATTTAAATAAATTTAGTGAAGAAGATATAAATCTATTGCATAAATTTGGTGTATTTAGTGATGAAAATAATGATGATGATGAAGTTTATGGAATTTATAAATATAATGATAATGAATTTTATTTTAAAATAACTGTAAATGAAGCTTCTTCTGAAGAATGTAGAGTTACTAAAAATGATCTTCAAGCTATAAATAGAAGCTTATACAAAGATATTATAAGTAATATTAATGATGATGAAAATAATAAAAAGGAAATAAAAATAGTAGGTGATAACGGAATATTTGGTATTTCTTATTTATCAGATTCAAAAAATAAATCAGAAGTCAAGGATACTTTTGGTGACGTATTTGGATATGTATTAAATCGTTTCTATTTATTATTTCCAAATAATTTATATTATTCATATGATAAATCATCAAATTTATATATTTTAGCAAATAATAAATTATATGAATTAATATTCGCTCTTATATTTATTATATTTTTAATTATAGCTATGTCAGTTACAATAGATATAGTAAAAATAGTTATTAGCGTATTTATAGATACAAAATTATACGATCCAGCAGATGCTAAATCTCCTAATTATACAGATAAATCTATAAAAAGTACAGAAGAAAAAGATTATGAATCTACAACACTTAAGCTAATTACAAATCCTGATTATTATTATTTGATAGTAATTCCTATAATAATTACATTATATTGTATAATACATGGTATAATGTATTATTATTTTTTTATTAAAGGAGCTTATATAGATATTATACAATCATATGATAAAATGACAGAACCTGATGAACTTATTAAAAATGAAATTATTAGCTGTTTTAATAAAAATATAATATATAAAGAGTAATAAAAGATAAATTAAAAAGTAAAGATGGTAAAACCTAAGATTCCAAGTTATAGAAGAAGTTATAGAAGAAATAAAAGAAAAAGTAAAGAAAATACTAAAGAAGAAAAATCTGATAATTATCAAATTAAAAATAAAGAATTACTTATAAATAAAGAATTACTTTTGCTATTTGAAAATATTTCTTATGGAGGCGATATTGATATTATATCAGGAAAATATTCAGTAATAAATACAACTGGTAATACTGATAATGATCAAAAATTACAACTCAAAAGTTTTGAGGAAAAAATGTTACAAATTAATAAACATTTTAGTTATAATGAATATAATTATAAAGAAAATATTTTTACAAATGATTTTTTTACTGAATTTAAAACATTATATACTACTATCATGAAAAAAGAATCAGAATATGCAAAATGTATGATACTAATTCTTACTATATATATTTATATTATGGAATGGGATAACAAGGACCCTTATATTTTAATAAAATTAAATAAAATAATATTTGGGCGAGTTGCTAATATTCAAAATATTAAAATAGATGAAGAAATAGAAAATATTACATCTCTGCGTTCAATAATACCTTATGATACAGATAAATATATAATACCAGATATATGTAAAATATATTATTATGTTTATAAATATCTTGAAAATAAAGATCCTGCAAATGTAGAAAAAATTGAAAATAATTTTAATTTTATAAGTAAAAATGATGATGTTAAAATATACATAGATTTTGAAAATAAATTCAAAGAGATATTGAAATATGATATTAGAAAGAATAATTATTATTTTAATTTATATTTAGCATTGGAAATGGGATTAAATATATTATTTATATTAATTACGTTGATTATTTTAAAATTAATGACATCAAGTAATAGTAGTGAATTAGAAAAAAATATTACATACGCACAATTATTTGCTTCATGGATATTTACACAAATAACAATAACTTTCTTTGGTATTATTAATGTATTAAGATTTGTATACTAAAATATTTTTTATAAATTATAAATAAAGGAGTATATTATGGATAATAAAAATTATAGCAAAATATTAAAATTAATAATTTATGTTTATATATTTATTATGATATTTATATCATTTTTATTAATGTTCAATAATATTATTAATATAATATTTTATAGTTATTATAAATATAATGATAAATTTATCTTGAATGATAAAGAAAAATTATATGTTTATGAAACCTATACATATAAATTATTTATTAGTATGTTAAAAGATAATTTAGAAAATTATAATAATTTATATTTTACACAAAATACAAGTAGTAATTTATTAAAAATATTTATTATATTTACTATAGTATTTTTTTGGTTACTTATAATATCTGATACTTATATTTCAATTTTAATTATTAAAGAAAACGAAGCTGACCAAAATAGTATGGCCGCTATAATTATAGCAATTTTAACAATAATATTTTCTATTTATTATTCATTATTATTTATAATAAACTATAGAGATTTACTAATGATATCAGTATGTTTATGGATTATAGTTGTAATTATAGTATCTGCTATAATATTTTTTAGAAGTATAAAAACAGATAACAACAAATTAATATCAATTATATTCTTATTAAGTACATTTTTTAAACCAGATGATGAAAGTGAAGATGAAAAATTCAAGAAAATTTTTTACTATACTATATTAATATTTGTATTTATTATATTTGTATTTTTAATTTTTAGTTTTACAATATTTGAAGGGAAAAAAGCAACAACTATTAGTTATGAAAAATATTGTTTTGATATTTGCAATGATAGTAAATATAATTCTTTGGAAAATTATTTTCATAACATTTATTTTAAAGACCTTAATAAAGATTATATCGAGAAAATACAACTAAAATTAGAAGAACATAATATACATACTATAAATAAAATTATAAGTTTTGAAAAGCAAGGTTTAACTGATAATGTTTATAAAAATTTAGATAAATTTATAAATGATATTAAAAAAATAAGCGAAATATTAAATGAAGAGGAATATAATTATGATAAATATGATAAGTTAGATTTCGTAAAACTAGTTAATATTTTTATAAATAACGAATTAATATATATAAATAGATTTTATGGGTTATCACATGTTACTGAAAATGATTTACACAAAGATTTTAATTATCTATTTAATATGAATGAAAAAATAGTTAATAAGGAAACTTATAATATTGAAAATGTTTTAATAGCAGCATTTCCTGTTAAATATATAAATAAACATGTCAAGATTATTGATTAATAATAAATTATTTTAGTTATTTTAGTTATTTTAGTTATTTTTATATATTAATAAATAATTATATATATATATGATAATAATATGACAAAAGAGTTTTATACCCCTTATATGTATATGTTAAAACAAGAAAAGGAGAATATAAATGATTTATATAATTATAGATTAATTGGTAATATATTTTTAAATGAAGATAATTTAAAACCAGAAAATAAACATTATATATATATATTTGGATTATTTCCATGTAAATATATACCATCAGCGTATATTCCATTAAATTATAAGAATTTAATGCAAAATATCAATAGAATAAATCCAAACAAAACAACTTTATCAAAAATATTTAAAAATAATGATACCGAAATAGCAAAACAATTACAAAATAAAATTAAACAATTTATAAGTAAAGAAGCTATATATAATAATATAAATATATCAAAATTTGCTATAATATTAACATTTTTTTGGTCAATTATATTATTATTATTTAATTACACATTACTTTATTATTATAGAGCTTCTTTTAATTACATACTTGCATCAATTCTATTTATATTATTGCTATTTTCAATAATATGGAAAATTATATATACAGTACAAAATTAATATTTTTATCTATAATACCTATAAGGAAGCATTATTTTTTAATATAATGTATAAAAAAATAGAATTTGCAAAAATTTTATCAAGCAGTATAGAAGACGATACAGATGATATTAATAAAGAAACAGAAATTGATTTAATAGATAGTTTAATAAAAGATGTTGATTTAAAAAAAAATTATAATTCAAGATACAATTTTTATATAAATTTTATAAAAATGTATAAAAAAGATCCCAATATTATTAGATATATTTATACTAAATTAAATACAATTAAAAATTTAAATGAAAAAGAAAGAGATTTATTGAGTAAATTAAATTATAGTTCTAAAGGTGGTGGTAATTCTAAAAATAATATATTAAAATCAAAAATAATTGAATTAATAAAAAAAATTAAAATAAGTAAAATAAAAAATAAGGAGATAGTTAATAATCTGCGAAGTGATTTAAAAAAGTTAATTATAGATGTATATGGAAATAATATTAATGAAGCAAATATTGATATTATAGTTAATAAATTAATAAATCAAAAAGGAGGTTTTGATAAGATAAATGCGCAAAAAGAAATAAAATCACAAGTTGAAAAATTATTTGAAAATCCTGATGAAAATATAGGAAACACATCTATTAAAAATAGTACTATTTCTACACTTATTAAGGATATAACAAATAAATTGTATGATAAATATGGAGAAATAAATGAAACAAAAGATGAAATGAGTAAAAATATAAAAGTACTAATAAATGATATTAAAACTATTGCTGATAAAGAACAAAGAATACAAAATACATTACCATCACTTATACCTTTAAAACCACAACAACAACCACAACAATTACAACAACCACAACAATTACAACAATTACAACAATTACAACAATTACAACAACCACAACAATTACAGCAATTACAACAATTACAACAATTACAACAATTACAACAATTACAGCAATTACAACAATTACAACAACCACAACAACTTATGCAATCTATCACGCAAAATACTCAACCAATACAACCTCAACGACAACAAACGCCTGATACTAGTTCATCGTTAGCTAGTTTTTCTTCTTATCCTTTAACTAATAATGAAAGCGATAAAAAGGAGGAAGATAAAGAAAATAAATTAACAAAAGCGGTAGATGATAGTACTAAAATTATAAAACAAAAGGAATATTTAAAAGTTATAAAGGTTTTGCAAAAACATTATGAATTAAAAAATTTAGCTAATTTTAATAATAAAAATTTTAGTGAAGATGATGATTATATTACCGAAAAGGATAAAAATAATACATATGATAACTCTATATTGCAATTTAATTATGATATTGATAAGTATAATAATAATTTAGATGATGATAATCCTAAAAAAAGTTTAAAAGATATAAAAGATAAATTAATTTCTTTTGAAAATAATCCAAGTAATCCTTATTTACAATTATCAATATCTTTTGAAGATAGACTTGTATTTATAATAACAACTTTTTTTATAAGATATATTTCACTAATATTAATTCAGTGGTCTGTTGATATAAATATTATAAGAAGTTTTGAAGAAGGGTTTATATATTATGCTGTATTATATATTTCTATATTTTGGTTTTTTGTGTTATTTGTTAATATTGATAATAATTTCAAAATAGATTATTTGAATATAGGAAATGCTTTGAATAGTATTAGATCAATATTCTATTATTTCTATATGGGAACTAATGGAATAACTAAACTTTTAGTACATTCATGTTTAATATGTGTAATAATATTTATACCTGTAATATTAAATATAAAAAAAAATAATAATTATATGGAAGCAGATGATATTAAAGAAGAAAAACTTATATCATATGAAGATAGAAAAAAACTATCAAAATCACTTTCATTATTTACTATATTTTTGTGGGTATTAACAAGTATAATAGCAACTAAATTTTAATAAAAAGATATATCTATTAATTATAATAGAGTTTATCAATAAATTATATGGATATTGAGAAAAGAACTGACGCATTACATATATTTACAAATAATTCTGGCAATTATAATAAGTTGTCTAATGGAGAACCAATTGGAGAAAGTATAGTATCAGATTTGCGTCAATACTTTATAACTTTATTTAAAAATGATTATAGATATGATTACTATAATTGGGAAAAGTTAGAAGTAACAGGAAAACCTAATGATAAATATTATTATAATTTAGATTCTGACAATGATTTTAAAATAAAAAGCAAAATAAGAAAATATATTTCTGTTGAAGGTAAAAAAGATGATAGAATAGAAATACCAGAAGACTTACTTAATTCAGTAACTAATATAAATTATATAAGAGATGATTCATATACAAAAGGAAAATATCCTTATTTAAAAGTGGGTGATAATTATTATATACCAGATATAACTATAAACGATAATTATGGCGAAAAAGCATTATTAATAGTAGATTTACTTAAATTAAATGAATTATTTAAATCTAATAATTATAAAAATATTGATGATATTTTTCTTTTAGATTTTTATAAAGAATTTAAATATAAAATTGATACATTAAAAAATAAAATTATATCTGATGATGATGATATAAAAAAAGCTATTAAACAAGATATTTTTGATAGATTAAAAATAATATATAAAATTGATAAAAAAAGTGGGGCTAAAAAAGATACTACTGACAAATTGATTGAAAATATTATTGAAGAAAGAGCTAAAAAAATGGCTAATTTAAATTTAATTAAAAATTATAATGAAAAAGTTGGAGGTGGAAAATCTCTATCAATTAAGGAATTAGATAATAGATTAGTAAATATTTATCAATCTATTAACAATATAAAAAGAATAGAAATACAATTAAATGAATATGATGTAAGTATATTATCTACAATTAGATATTTAATTAATAAAGATAGTAATTCTCTTGATTATACTTCTAATTTATCAAAAGATAAAGATAAAGATAAATCGTCGAGTTTAATTGAAGAAAAAAATTATAATAATATTGAAAATATTACAAAAATTATAAAAGATAATAGTATTAAAAAATATAAAAAATATTTAGCTTTAATATATTTTTTTTCAAATGATAGAAATATAAATACATCTAATCAACAAGGTGGTGCTGAACCAGTTGAACAACAAGAAATGTTACAACAACAAATGCTAAAACAGCAATTACAGCAGCAATTACAGCAGCAATTACAGCAGCAGCAGCTACAACAACGACAGCTTCTACAGCAACAACAACCTATTATTAATAATATAGAAAATTGGGAATATAAAGAAAAAAATGAACAGAAACAAAATAAATCTTCTGAAGAAAAAGCAGATCCTAAATATATTAGCTTACAAACTGATAAAATTTTAGAAGATTTAAAAGATACTTATATTAATTTAGCAAAAATATATAAAGAAATTGCTAGTTCAGAACCTGTAACAAAATATGCTGATGCTTTAATAAATGAAATTATAAAATCAGAAGATGAAGACCCATTAGATGTAAATGAGTTTAAATCACTTAAAAGTAATATTGATATTCAAGAAATAAAAGAAAGAGAACAAAAAAAAACAGAACAAAGAGATAGAGAACAAAAAAAAAGAGAACAAAAAGAAAAATTAGCAGAACAAAATAAAAATAAACAAAAAGAGCAACTCAAAACAATAGATACAAGAGAAAAAGTCAGAACAAAAGAATTAATGAAAAGTTTAGAAAATTACAAGAAGAAATTAAGAGAAGAACAAAAAACTAAACTTTTAGCATTTTTAAAGAAATTAGATAATAAATTAAATGAATTAAAAAAAATACCATATGCTACGGAATATATAGATCATATAAATACTATAAAAAATAAATTTAAATTAGAATATGTTAAAGAAGATGATGATACAAAAATTACTAATTGCAAAATTATAAAAGAATTTGATGATTTTATCACAGAACTTGATACAACATGTACACAATTAAAACAACGACAAGATATAAATGATAGCAGTACTAATTATAATATATCTGAAGATAAGGCTGATCTAATAGATAATGAAAATAAAAATATATCTAGTGAAATTTCAAATAAATTGAAAGGTAAAAGATTAAAATTTTTAGAAAATTTAATAGATTATGATGCTGATTTTGTTAATATAATAGATTTATTAAAAGAGACGACTAATTATGATGAAAATATTATAAATGATGGTAAGAAATTTAATAAAAAAAAAGTAGACAATGAAGGTGAAGAGTTATTATATGAGACACTATGGGATGATTATAATAAAGGTATTTCTATAAATAATAAGGCATCTAATAGAGGGTCTCAATATTTTACATATTTAAATGAAGGAGAAAAATTAAAAAATAGTATTATATTGAATGATTTAGACCCTGAAATTGTTCTGAAAGTTACTATTCAAGATAAGGCTGTTTTTCTTTTGCTAATTTTCATTATTAGAACTATATGTATTGTTATAATCGAGTTACTTATTGAATATAATATAATAAAATCGCTACAATCTTCAATAGTCGCATATACATTATTATATTTAACAATTTTATTATTATTTATAATTTTTATTAATCTCGATTCTTACAAACTACGCATTATATTCAACTATTTAAATATGCATGCTAATACATCAAATGTTATTATACATATAGTATTATTTAGTATATTTGCGTTTCTTGTTATTATAATAATTCAAACAGATAATTTTATAAATAATGTTATTGATATTTTTGATTATACTTATATTTATAATTATCTATTTAATTTTAATTTTGGAAAAGTATTTAATAGTGAATTTGAAAATAATATTAGTCCCGATGAAAAAATAAAATTATTATATCGATTAGATATCGTATCTATGATAATTTTCATATTTACAGGTATATTAGTAATATTAATATAATATCTATATTATATATAATATAAAATGAATTATTTCGCACGATATTGTAATATTATACTATATTGTGCTTTATAATTTAACAATGTACCTTCAATATATTCTTCTAAATTTTTATCACTTAATACCTTAATAATATTATTATTTATTTCAATAATTTTTAATATTATATCTTCTTCTTCGTTTGTTTTTAATAATATATTATCATATGAATTGTTATATTCTATATAATATTCTTTAAATAATACTATATCTTTTTTATCTATAGTTATATTATAATGATTATCTTCTATAGTTTTTGATATTTTAACAATATTTATATTATCTGTTCCAAGATTTAACTTATTATTTAGATAATCTGTAAAAGAAATAATCCAATCCTTATTGTTTAAATTTATACTATTATTTAAATTTTCAAATTCGTTATTAATTATTTCCCATGTATCCCAATGACCATTGTTATTAGAATTACTTAATATAAATTGATATTTCTGTGTTTTTTTTGTGTCATTAATTATCATATTTATAAAAGGCGTTAAATTTTTTACATATTTCGGCATTAATATTTTTTTAGGTTCAATTATATTTTTATTTAAATCAATATTAATAGATAAGGATAAATCATTTCTACTTTCATGTATATTCCAATCCCTGTTATAACTGTTAATAATTAAATTTTTATAATTTACATTTTTTTTATTATTTATTATATTTTCCATTTTTTCAATAATATAAGCTATTAATTCTATATTATCTGCTGTCATATTAGAAGTATTTTTATTTATAAGAGGAAAAGCAGAGTTAGAAACATTTGTAACGTTAGTAAGATTAGAAATATTAGAATTAACATTAGTTGAATTAGCATTCGCAACATTCGTAGCAATAATTATATTTGATTCATTTTCTTTAACATTATTTAAATTTACTAATAAATTTAGTGTTTTTCTTTTCTCTTCTAATTCTAATACTTTTGATAATAAATCGTCTGTTTCAAATTTGTTATTAAGAAGTTCTTTTTCATTAGGTGTTTCTTGTTGATATAATGTTTCCTCAGGTTTATTTATAATATATTTTTCAATATAATCTTTTATTTTTGTTAAAGCTATAGTATTTAGTTCTATTAATTTACCTATATTTTTCATTAATATAGCATCACAACAAATAGAAGATATTATATTATTTATTATTGATAATAAGTCATTATCATTTATAGTTATTTTATATTTATCTTCAATCATTTTTTTAGAAGCGGTAATTATAATTTTTTTATTTTTTTCTTGTTTAAATTCGTCAATTACACCCATTAACTTATAATTGATTAAGAAAATAGTAGCTCTAAACTATACACAATTATTTTTGCTTTTGTTCTAATTTTTTTGACTTCATATAAATTTTAAAATTAGGTCTATATAAATAGCTTCTGCTTTCTATCATACTATCATCTTTAATATTATCTGCTTTAACAATATATTCTACAAAATTTTCACAAGTATAAGGAGATTCAAAATTTAATTCTTTAAATTTTAATAGTGCATTTAACCATCTTATCTGAAATGTCATTGAAAACATACCACATTCAGTATTTTTCCTCTGATGTCTGATAATATTATTATATATTTTAAAAACATTTTTAGGATATTTTGTTTTTAACTGTGTTTTTATTGAATTTAAAAATTTTTGAATATATTTGGGTATTGGTGAAGAATTACTATCATAATAATAAGCACCATAACATTTTAATTTAGGGTCTATTATAATAAATGTTGATGTCCAATGTGAACCAGGTTCATTGTGTTTATCTAAGTTGGTAATTAAACCTATGTATTTATATTTTTTATTTATATATTTATTAATATCTATATTACATATTTCACTATAAAGACATTTTCCGAACATATCTTCTTCAGAAAAATCAATAGGGAAAACTCCTAAAAAACAATATTTATATTTATTATCATTATTATATTGTATCATTACATCTTCTATATCATAATTCGATAACCATTCTATAGGATTTTTATACCATTCACTAGGCATTTCCGGTCTCAGTTCTTTTTTTTCTATTTCTTCTATAATTTCTCTTGTTCTTGAATCTTTAGATAATTCTTTAATAGCACCTGGCCAACACCAATATTCTTTATCATTACATATAGGTTTTACTTTTTCATTTAAAAGTGATGATAATTTATTAATTGAATATGATTTTTTATATATAATTTTATCTTCTTTATTATTATTCCATGTGTTTATTAATTTTATTAAAGATTGTTTACTAAATAAATTAGGATTTTTCATACTAATAGGGCTCGAATATTTAACATTCATAATATAGATGATAATAATATTTTCTATTATAATATAATAAAAATATATAATAAACACACAATAGTAATTATAACAATTATATAATATATTCACAGCATTAAAATTATCTATACCATGTAAAATATGTATAAAAATAAAAATTGATATATATATAAAAGTAATATTATTTACAATTATGGGTATAAATGAAGATTTGCGCTCTTTTATAAATAAATATCGTGTAGAGAAGGGAAAACCTTTTACAAATACAAGTATAGGTGCACCAAAGGTCAGTCTCAATATACCAGATGAAAATTATGAAGAATTTATTAATTTATATAGTTTGGCACTTACAAATGGTGTGCAATTATATTTTACAGAAAAACCATTAAATCCAAGTCCTTTGAGAGTTGATATAGATTTTCGTTTTACTATTCCAGATGATAAATCAGGAATTTATAGTTCACAGACATCAAATTCTTCATTAAATAATAATAAAAGATTTGAAAGATTATATGAAGAACAACATATTTTTAAAATTATTGAAGCTTATTATAATATTATATCTAAATATCTTAATGTTACAGATGATAATACTACTGCGTATATTATGGAAAAACCTAATCCAGTTGAATTTCGTAATAAATTAAAAGATGGTATTCACATTGTATTTCCTAATATAATAATTTCTAATAATGTTCAACATTTTATAAGAAGAAAAATCATAGATATTAGTAATACGATTTTTAAAGATTTGCCAATATGTAATGATTATGAATCTATTATTGATAAAGCAATTATAGATGTCAATTGTTGGCAAATGTATGGAAGTAAAAAACCAGATTGTGATACATATCGAGTTTCTTCAATATATACTTTTAAAAATAATCAAACAATTAAAAGTGATTATGCTTTAAACGCAAGCGATGAACTAAATTTTATTAAATTATTTTCTATGAGAAAAATTTATAATAGTGATATTAATATAATTAAAGAAGAGTTTGTAACAGAAATAAATCAATATAGTAAACATATTCTTCCCTCATTAGATAATAAATTAAAATCAAAAGTACAAAATAATATATTAGGAAAAGCTTTAAACACTGATAAGAAATATGTATCTGAAGACGATTTAATATTTATTAAAAAATTGGTAAACGAATGTTTGTCATCTACTCGTGCTGATAATTATACTGATTGGATTAATTTAGGTTGGGTATTGAGAAATATCGATTATCGTTTATTAGAAACATGGATTGAATTTTCTAAAATTAGTAGTGTTTATATTGAAGGTGAATGCCAACAACTATGGGATAAGATGAGAAAAGACAATATGGGAATAGGCACTTTGCGTTGGTGGGCAAAACAAGATAATTTAACAAAATATAATGATGTTGTTAATAAATCAATCATAAAATTAATAGATCAAGCTTTAGGTAGCGATGGTTCTCATTATGATATTGCTTGTGTTGTTCATGCTATTTTCAAAGATGAGTTTAAAGCAATTTCAAAAGATAATTGGTATAAATATGATAGAGAAAAACATAAATGGGTTAGAGCAAGAGAAGGATTAGAACTTCGAAGGATTTTAAGTGTAGATATTTGTAAAAAATTTATGGAAAGAAGTCAATATTATGCTGAACATTGTGAAGATCCTATATTAAAAATTATAAATGAAGAAAAAAGCAAAAAATGTATTAGTATATCAAAACAACTAAAAAATGCAAGCTTTAAAGATTCTATTATGAAAGAATGTAGGACTTTATTTGTTGATGATAAATTTGAAGAACTTCTTGATAGTAGATCGCATTTAATAGGGTTTGAAAATGGTGTTTATGATCTTAAATTACATATATTTAGAGATGGTATGCCTGACGATTATATATTACTTTCAACAAAAAATAATTATATTAAATATAATGCTGAAATTCCTGAAATAGCTGATATAAATGAGTTTTTTGGAAAAATTTTTACAAATAAAAATCTTAGAAATTATGTTTTAGATACACTTACATGTATATTAGATGGTAGTATTTCTCAAGAAAGATTTTATATATTTACAGGTCAAGGAAGTAACGGAAAATCTAAATTATTAGATTTAATTCAAAAAGCAATTGGTGATTATTATTGTATATTGCCTATTGCTCTTTTAACTCAAAAACGTGCAGCAAGTAACGCGGCACAGAGTGAATTAGAAAGAACTAAAGGAAGACGATTTGCTGTTATGCAAGAACCAAGTGAAAATGAAAGATTAAATATAGGTCTTATGAAAGAACTTTCAGGACAGGATAGAATTTTAGTAAGAACTTTATTTAAAGAACCTTATGAATTTAAGCCACAATTTAAGATGATTTTAACTTGTAATGAACTTCCCGAAGTTCCAAGTGATGATGGTGGTACATGGAGACGTATTAAGGTTTGTAATTTTTCAAGCAGATTTTGTGAAAATCCTGATAGTAGTAAAAATGAATTTCATATGGATTTTGAATTAACTGACAAATTTGAAAAATGGAAAGAGATATTTATTAGTATGATGATAGAAAGACATAAAAACATTAATTTCTCTTCTATACACGAACCATCGGAAGTAAGAATAGCTACAGAAAGTTATAAACAAAATAATGATGTAATTGGACAATTTATTAGCGAAAAGATTATCATTGACCCTGAAATTAAGGAACCACGTGTTACAATCACTAAATTATATAATGATTTCCGTATATGGTGTGCATCTAACGTTATTAAAAGTAAGAAATGTCCCGATAGAAATCAATTAAAAGCATATTTTGAGAAATTACTAAGTGTTCCTTATGATAACAAGGGATGGCGTGGTATTTCTTATAAATTAGAAGAAAATAATGAAGAAGATAATTAAAAAATAAAAAAATGATTATATAAGATTTATAATTTTCTTATAACTATTATAAAATGGAGTTCTGTGAATTGTGTGATAATATGTTGTACGTCAAATCAAATGAAGAAAAAAAACTTGTAAAATATTGCAAACATTGTGAATTTGAAAAAGTAGAAACAATAAATAGTGCTATTAAAATATCAAAAACTATTTATAGTGAAGATGACCTATTATATAATCAACATGTAAATAAATATTTACGTTATGATCCCACATTGAGAAGAATTAAAGATCCTATGATTAATTGCCCTAATACAAATTGCGATGCTCCAGAAAGTAAAAGACAAGTAATATATATTAAATATGATAGTAAAAATATGAAATATCTTTATGTATGTGAACATTGTGGCGAAACATGGAAACAAATTGCTTAAAATCTATTTAGATAATTATCAATTATATTATTTATATTGGTGATATTTAAATTAATAATTGTTTCTTTTGGACATCTTAATAAGAATTCTTCTAAATTATTATCGTTATTAATATATAATAATTTTTTATTATCTAATTGTTTATACATATATTTAAAGAAACAACCATTGTGAAACATGTATGTTAAATTATTATCGTCAAATACAATTTTTTTATCTTTTTTTTTAAATTTTTCAAAACATATACTACATTTATCATATATATTTTGATATTTATTATGATGAATAATTATAAATGGTAAATTTAGTATATTCCATTTCCATTTATTATTTATCATATTCTCAATTTTTTTACATGCTATTTCAGTATATTCAATTTTATAATAATTATTTTTATTAGAAATTTCTGGAAATTTATTACAATAATATGTTGTAAAATTAATTATATCTTTAATTATTTTAGATTCTATTTCTTTTTTTTCTACAAATCCCAAATTATCTAAATATGTACCTGTATTAGTAGATAAATAAATATTATTATCATTTGTCATAATAAAGCCGTTACATAAAAAGTCTAATTTTCCAAAAGGAGCTATTTTATCACTAATAACAATATCTATAACTATTTTCATAGAAACACCTTCACAAACATAAGGGATTTTGCCAACAATTATTTCATAATTATATCTATATATATTATCTACATCATTACCATATCTGTATATTATTTCATCATTATTATTATTATTTTTATTAATAGATACAAAATTTTTATTTTTTATATTTATAGATCCAAAATAATTATTTATATAATTATCGATATCAAACATCAAACTATAAAAGTTATTAATATTGGCAATATGTATATCTATATCATCTGATACAATAGTTCTTGCTATTGTATCTTTATCTATACAACTATTCCAAATATCACAATTACTTAGCATAACATCTTTTTTAAATAAATCTGTATAATATTCTGATATTATATAATTTCTTACGAACTCTCCAAAAATAACACCATTGTGTTTAAAAACTATATATTTAATTGTTTCATACGTTTTTTTTTTAATATATTGAATATTGAAACTAATATTTGTTTTTCCAATCATATTGTATAATTTATATTACAAAGAATATATCATTTTTTATAAATAGTATATAAATATTTAATACATTATATTAATTAAAGAATTTTGATGTTATCTAAAAAACTATTGTGTTTGTTATTTTTTACAAAATTACTATTAGTACAATCTTATATAAATATCCCTTATTTAACTCTTCGCAAAGTACATAAATATTCGTCATATTCGTCACATTCCTTAAGTTCATTAATTATGTCAAAGTCTAATGATAATAATAAATCTGAATTAATTAACAGAAGAAATATATTATTTCTATATTTGGGAACAAATTTATTAGGAATAAATACAATATTTTTATATGATAATATGATACCTAATATTGAAAAGACACAAGCTAATATTTTTTATAAAGCGGTTCCATCTGTATGTTATATCAGTACGGAATATAATAATATGGCTGATAAATATAATTTAAATAAAGAGGATTTGCCTAAAGGTGTTGGAACAGGATTTATATGGGATAAAAAAGGACATATTATAACAAATTTTCATGTTATAAATAAGGTAGATAATGCTATTATTACAATAACTGATAAAAATAATAATAAAAAAATTTATAATGCTAAATTAACAGGAATTGACCCTGATCTTGATATAGCAGTTCTTAAAATTGATACAGATGTATCTGATAACCTTCAAGTTATTAATTATAATAAAAATATAAAAAGTATCATTGGAGAAAACGCATATGCTATTGGAAATCCATTTGGACAAGATCATACATTTACAGCTGGTATAATATCAGCTAATAATAGAGAAATTACAGCACCTACAGGAAGAAAAATTTATAATGTTATTCAAACAGATGCTGCTATAAATCCTGGAAATAGCGGCGGACCTTTATTAAATAGCAAAGGTGAATTATTAGGAATTAATACAGCATCTCTTGGAAATGGTGTATCATCTGGTATTGGGTTTACTATACCTATAAATAATGCTGTAAAATCTATTACAGATATTATAGAAACAGGGTTTGTTAAAAGAGCTATCCTTGGAATTTCATATATGGAAAGAAATCCTTCTATATTAGAATCTGAAAAAAGTGGTATTCCTATAATTGATAAAGGTGTATTAATTCTTGAAGTTCCAGAAAAATCACCTGCTTACAAAGCAGGTTTACAAGGAGTTATTCGTGATAAAACACAAAAAGTAGAAAAAATTGGTGATATTATATTATCTATAGATAATATTGATGTTTTAGGTCCAAATGATTTAAATCTAATTCTGAAAAAATATAATCCAGGTGATAAGGTTTCTATTAAATTTTTACGTGATAATTTAGTAAAAACATGCGATTTGATATTGGGTTCTTATAAGGGCTCTACATTTACTATGTTAGAAAATGAAAGAGGAAAAGAATTTGCCGATAATACTAATAATTTAAATATTCCTCTTAAAAACATAGAACCTACATTACAACCTAAATTATAATTCTTAACAACCTAAATTATAATTCTTAATATTTTATTTTTATAATATATAAAAAAATAAGCTATTCTATTAATTTTTTTTAGGAAGAAGATAACAACCATCAATCATATATTTATCATCTGTTTTAACAAAAATCCATCTAAAATATATGTAACATGGATCATCTGGATTTTCAGGATAATACATGTCGTCAAATTGAATACTATTATATATCATTGATTTGTAAGGTGCTTCTATTTTAACATCTACTTCATAATATTTTTTATCTACATCAGTATCATATATTTTATTATATTTTTCAATATAATAATTATCAAAATTTCCTAAAATAATTCCATATTTTCCATCAGCAAATAATTCTTTTAATTTAATTACATTTTTAGTTTTAATTACATTAGAATCAGAACAAAAAGATTGAAGAATTTTCAACGATTTTTCTGGATTATTTTTACCATTTTTTTTAAAATCATCTAAAATAATATTAAGTGTATTTTTAATTTCTTCTTTTTCTGTAATATTTTTTGCTTCTTTAATATTTCTAAAATTTTCAGGAATTTTTTCGACAGGTTTGATATTTGTCGTCGGGAGATTAAATGTTTCTTTTTGTATCTCAATAATTTCAATAATTCTATTTGCTTCTTCTCTTAATTTTTCAATATTTTCTTCTTTATTTTTATTTACAAATGTTTCTGCATTAGCTACATCGATATAATTATTAAATATGTATGGTATAGATAAAGTTCTTGATAATTTAAAAAAATTTCTTCTATTTAAATTTACAGCAGTAATATTATTTTTTCTTAATTTTATATTAACATTTTTGATATTAGAAATTTGTGAAAATGACGAATATGATGTAAATGCAAAACATACATTAATAAATAATAGTGAACTAATTAGATATTTATACATTTTATATTTAATATATTTTATTTTTTTATATATATTTTATATTATATCATTTGACATTAAATTAGTAATATCATAATTTTCGTAAACGTCTTCTTTTAATTTATATAACATTTTTTCATAATTATTTCCTAATACTTCATTACCTGATGGAAATATAGTACCTTTTATAGTAGTATTCAACATTTTATCAATAGATAATGGTGTAGTTTCATTATATCCTTCACCAAAAAAACATTCTTTAACGCTTTTTCCCATTTCTTTACATGTTTTAAGTGATTTATACATATCTACTGGTTGTGCCGTATCTTTATAATATACTTCAAAAGTTTTTCTCGCACTATTTTTAGTTTTTACTGCCGATACTAAAATATCAGCTAAATCAATACGAGATATAATACCGCTTTTAGAAACTCCTTGATTAAATTCTACTTCAGATGGCCCACGCTTTTCGCCTGGAGATAACATACCTGGTCTAACAATAGTATAACTTAAATTATTTGGAAGATTTTTATATAAATTACGAACCCTTTCTTCTCCTGTCTGTTTTTTATAACATGTATCACAGCTTGCAAATCCTCTATCTATAGTTTCTCCATAATTTTCCTTTCCTATTTGACATTTAGCACAAATTGAAGATACTATTATTAATCTTTTTACTTTAGATTTAATTGCTTCTTTGGCAACATTAACTAATCCAATATCTTCTACATTACTACTTGGTTCAGCAATTTGATTTTGTGTAATATTATTATTTATCTTATCAAAAGCATCCGTACCAGGTGTACCTGTAATTTTTACAGAAGGTCTTGACGCAGCACAGAAAATTACACAATCGCATCCATTTAATATACCATCTAATGTAGATTGTTTTAATACATCTACACCACTAACTTTCTTAATTTTATTTTTATCTTTAATATCATCAATAACAAGAGTATTAATTTTAGCATTTTGTCTGTCCACTATTTCAACATTTCTTCTTGTAATTGCTAATACATTTATATTATTATTTATGAGAGTTCTAATAGTATCTCCGCCAGTATATCCAGAAGCTCCAAAAACAGCAACTTTATTAATTTTATCTTCATTTTTATTTATATTATCTTTAATAGCTAATACATATTTTGGATGAATAATAACAGGAGCTATAGTCGAAGGTATTAATTCTAATATATTTCTTCTACTAATATCACCTAAAAATCTCATATTTATATTATTTATAACATTGCTTTTGTAATAAATAAATGAATTTACAAAAAATACGTTAGATAACATGAAAACTAATATAAAATTTTTGATAAACATTATATATTACTATTATATAGTAATATATATTTATATATAAATCATTTACATTTTATACAAGAAGGTATAATTTCAATTAAAGAATAATAACTTATTTTTTTACAATATATAAATTTTATATTGAATAGATTATATTTTTAAAATATTTCCTTATAATCCTATAATATTATTATCTATAGCAATAGCATTTTTTATTGTTGCTATGATAATAATATTATACTATAAAAGTGAAAAAGGTTTTCCTTTGCATTTTTTAATAATAAATTTTATTAAATTACCTATATTTGCTATTATATATTATCAAACTAAAAAAATAATTAGCTATGATATTCTATTTACTATTTACTTTATTGTATTATATATTATATATATAGAACTCATTAGTGATAATATTTTTTGTATTTATTATAATTTAATTAATTACATTATAAATTATGATTATGGAAGAACTTATTCACACTTATATCCATCTATTTTTATGAAAAAATAAAAATGAGTACATAATTAAAAAATATTTAAAAAATTATAAAAACTTTTGAAACTTTAAGAAAAAATTAATTATGTACTCATTTTCGACTTTAATTTTACACATATTAAAAAATATAAAAATATATATTTTAGATTTTTTATGTTTTTATATAAATATAGCTCTTTTTTATCTTAAATTACAATTTAGTATCTGTTTATCATGCATATATTTAATACAAGAATGTAAATTAATTACATCCCACATAGAATTATGTGCATTTGTTATTTCTTGTCCAAAACAATATGAATACAATTCCTTCATAGAAGGATATTTATATTTGCCGAATTTATTAACAATTCTAAGAATATTCTTAGTATGTCTCATAGTACAAATTAAATTTTTCTTTTCAATTTCTTTTAATATATCAAACCTTTTTCTGCGATAAAGCTCTGATTTAATAACAGAAATATCAAACGCAATATTATGAGCAATAATGAAATCAATTTTTTTTAGATTTTCATAAAATTTTTCAATAGCAATATCAAAATCAATCCCTTCTTTATCAGAAATTTCATTAGTAATTGAATGAAATTCATTATTTGTAATATTAAAATTTTCCCGTTTAATTACAAAATCATCCAAATGAATTTTATTATAATCATAATCTGTTACAATATATGATAGTTGAACAATTCTCGCAGTATCATATTTATCTATGATAGTATAATCGGGATATTGTCCCCAATTCATATTAGTCAAGTTTGGAAGTCCATTTGTTTCTGTGTCGATAAAAAGAGCCATATGGTTTCTTTGTAAGTAATAATAAAATACTATTATTATCAATTTTTAATATATAAAAGATGAAATAGAACATAATAAGTAATATGTAAATAAAGCATAAAATATCTAATATAGATAGTTAAAAATAACAATTTATTTAATACTATATTATAAAAATAATTGATTATATTTTACTTAAAATATTTGAATGAAAATATTTAACAAGTGTTTCCCATCTATAGTTTTTCAAAATATTTTCTCTTCCATTTTTTCCATGTTTCATTCTTAATTGCGGATTGTTGAAATATTTCCAAAAAGCTAAAGCAAATTCATGAGGGTCTGTTATTTCTGCTTTTCCACCAATACCATTTGATTTATTATCTAAATATTGATATATGGTAGATTTAATAGGAATTGAATTATTATCGTTTAAATATTCTCTTATTCCACCTACATATGATGCTACTTGTGGAATTCCTAAACCTAAACATTCAAATACTGTTAATTCATATCCTCCTCCATTGCAATTATTACAACCTATATCACAACAATTATATAATATATTAATTTCTTTATCTGATAATTGTTGAGGCATTGCGACTTCAACTATTGTATCTTTTACATAATCAAATGGAACATCGCGAAATTTAACTTCATTTTCAATAACATCCCATAAATTCCAAAAAGCATCTATTTGCGTTCCTATAATAAGTTTAATAGGTCTTATATTATCATTATTTTTTTTTATAGTATTTCTTACATTTACATTATAATGCATTTCTACAAATTCTACCCATGCTATTATAGTATGATCCCAGCATTTTCTTGGTTGATTTCTATTTAAATTTAGAACCATAAAATCATTAACATTATATTTAAAATATGTTCTTGCTATATCTTTTGGTATAGGATAATACATATTTGTATCAAATCCATGCGGAAATACATGAATTGGCATAGTTTTCTTAATTCCTAATTTTAAAGCAATTTCTTTCCAATAAGGAGTAAAAGTAATAATTCCATCAAAAAAAGTATTTAATATATCAATATAATTTTTTTTCTGATAAGGATATACTTGGTCCATGTAAGACCATAACTTAAAATTAGATCTTTGATCACCGCATTCTTTAATTATAGTACTTGTTAATGATGTTGTAATCATATTATCATTAAAAATAATAATAACATCTTGAGGATTTCTTTTTATAAAATCGCCAATTTCTACTTCACCAAAACCATTTCTTTTTGGATTTTCAGCAGCTAAAACATCGTGCAGTTTAACAGACGATGGTATATCATTTCTAAGAGATTTATCATTAGTATTATTAACATTTTGAAAACCATATATAGTTAAAGATATATCATCATATATTCCCAAATATTTTGCTATATAATATACAACTTTTGAATATCCATTACTTGTACCAATAGGATAAGTACCGCATAACAATATTCTTTTTTTTTCATCTTCTGATTTTTTCCACCATCCTGTATTTTCTTTTTCATTAGTATCTTTAATATCTGTATTATCTTTAATATTTGTATTATTTATAGTATCATTGTTATTAATAGTAATTTTTTTTAAAGTTTCTTCTCCAATAATATGTGTTGATTTTACAAGATCATATATATTTATTGACATTATTAATATTTACAATTAATAATTAAATCTTATATAATATGTCTATAGTAAATTTATTTTATTTTAGTTAAAAAAGGTAAATCTGGTATTTGTACATAATCATTAGATACAGGAATATTAAAATTAGATATGTATTTACTAGAAGGAATTGAATTACTTATATTTTGAAAAAAAGGTCGTTTATTAGAATTTGATAAATTAAGTATTGAATTATTATTAGGCATATTAGGCATATTAGGCATATTAGGCATATTAGACATATTAGGCATATTAGGCATATTAGGCATATTAGGCATATTAGGCATATTAGGCATATTAGACATATTAGGCATATTAGGCATATTAGGCATATTAGACATATTAGGCATATTAGGCATATTAGACATATTAGACATATTAGGCATATTAGACATATTAGACATATTAGGCATATTAGGCATATTAGACATATTAGACATATTAGGCATATTAGGCATATTAGACATATTGGAAATATTTGCGTTATTATTTGCCAAGGTTTGCATATATAATATATGATATTTTATATAGGGTTCTAATGTATTAGTAGTTTTTGTACTACCTATTTGTATTGCTAATTCGGCAATATAATCACATAATAATATTATTAAAACACCTACAAAAACAAATATAAAAATATTTATTAACATATTAAAAATATTTTGTGTTTTTTTGTTTTCATTAATACTTTCTATTAATTTTGCATCATGTATATCGTCATTTTCTTCTTTATGTGTTTTTTGTAAATTATAATTTGAATTTACAAAATATTGATCTTCAGCTTTTTTAACTATAAAACCTCCAGGACCAGTTATTTCAGGACTTTTAACATCATCTAATGAAGATTTTTTATCATTATTATTAATTTTATTTTCTATACTTTTTAAATAATCTAATGCTTCTAAAGCCTTCTTTTTTTCATCTTCGCTTAAATTATATTCATTTGTATTCAGTAAATTAATACCATTAGATGTTTTGTTATTATTATTAGAATATTCATTTGTATTATCATTTGTATAAGATACTTTATTATAATTTGGCATATAATCATTTATTTTAATATCAGAATTTGATTTATAATTTACTTCATCTTTTAAATTATTAATATCAAAATATTGTTCCATATCTTCATCATAAAATGGACGTATGCTATCATTATTATTAGAAATATTATTATCATTTACTGCTATATCAGAAGCTATATAATTATTATATTTTTCAACATTATCATTTATAGTGTTATCTCTTCTATTATTATCAGTATATGTATTAATAGCAACATCCATCTCTTTTTTACAATTTCCAGAAATAGGAATAGTATATGTAGGTGCTTGAATAGGAGCACAACTGCCGACATTATTTGATTTTTTTATAGAGTTATTAACAATATCATAATTTTTTGAATTATCATAATTTCCATAATCTACTTTTTCTTTATTAGAAGCAAAAGAACTATTTTCAATACTATATAATTGTTGCGAATTAGATTGAGAATTTTGTATTGTTTTTTTTTTATTTGTTACTGGTTTAAAAGTACTTATGTTATATGCTTCTTGAATTGTTGAATATTGCATTTTAACAATTAATATTTATATTCTCTATTATACAAAAAGGAAAGAAAAAACAAAATATTTATATAATATAAATGTAAAGAAGCATTATGAATAAAAACGAATATATATTTGATGTTAAGGAAAATAAAAATATTGATAATATAGCCGATGATAATATTAATATAATATTAATTATTATTAAAGGTCTAATAACAGGATTTTTAATCGCATATCTAATAATATTAGGATTGCGTCCAGCTGCTTTATATCCCGATAATATATTAGAAATTATCGAAAATCCATGGATATTTATTATACTTATTATCATAAACTTTTATGTTATACAATGGGATTTGACTATTGGTCTTTTAATGTTCTTATCGATAATAGCATTATTGCTTGATATAATTATATTTACAGAAGGAAAAATATTTTTTAATAAAGAAGAAGCAGAGAATTATTCTAATAATACTAGTAATACTGGTAATATTGATAATAAATATTCTGATATTAAAACTAAATTGGGATTATCAGAAAAATCATCATCTATGATTTATAAATCTTACACGGATATAAATGATATAATTATGGATAATATAAAAAAATATAAAGATATAAATTATAATAAAAAAACTTCTATTAATGTTTATATTTAATAATTGTCTTAATAAAAAATAGATTACACTATTAAAATATGGAGCCAGTAGGTATTTTTGGAAATATAGAACCGTTATCTATATTATTTTTTATAGTTGTTCAAATAGGCGGAAGATATCTAAAATTAGATTTAACACCAGCACAACAAAAACTAATAAATAATTCTATTTTTCAAAGCATTATATTAATATCTATTATATATATGTCTACCAAGAATTTTACAAATAGTATTGTTATTGTTATAGTTATATATATGTGTATTCATATTTTATTCAATGAAAATCACAAATATAATATATTATCAAGAAAATGGTTATATGATGAAAAAATTATTGAAACAGAATATAATAATATAAAGGATATTTATATTAAAAATATTAAGAATATTGAATGATTGAATTATTTTCTAATACAATAATTGATAAATCTTTAGATGAGATATTTAATAAAATATATGATAATAAAGATGATACAATTAATATAAACGAAGAATTATATAAAATAATAGAATGGAAAATATCTGATTGGAAAATAAAAAATGGAAAAAGAAAAAAAGTAGAAGAGTTATATATATATGTTAATGAATTACCCGAATATTTGAAAAGTTATACTTTAGAAAATGATAAATATATAAGAATAAATAGAAAATATAAAATAATAAACGATGGCACAAAATATAAAGTATTAAAATGTAAAGATGAAATTACTAATTTAAAAAAAGGATATAGTACAATTATAAAAACATTAAACTTAATTAATATCAAAGAATATATTAAATTAATATATATAGATGATAATAAAACAGAACTAGATATAAAAATTAAAATAACAATATCTATTCCTAATAAAGAAGATTTTGAAAATTATATTAAAATAATATTTAAAAATATATTAGATAATTTAATAAATAAACTAATTAAATAGAAGTAATATTTAATATATATTATGTATTTTTTATTTTTAACATTTTATATATATTCAACTATATAAAATTATAATTTTTATATTAAAATTTATTTTGTGAATTAGGAGCTTTTCATATAGCATTTAATATAATTAATATTATGTAAAACATTATTTGTTTTATAAAATATCAGATATAATTGATAAAAAGCAACCTACAATTTTAATTCTTGAAAATGTAAGAAATCTTCATAGTATAAAAAATAAAGGAGATACATTTAAAATTATTAAAAATGAATTATAGAAAGATGTTATAATCTAAGTTATAAAGTTATAGATACAATATATTTTATATATATATGTTTATAATTTAAAAAAATTACTACATATAACATAGAATTATATTATTTCTAGCTATTTCAATTAAAATATGATAAGGGAAATGTGGGTAAAATTCAAGCATTATTTTGCAATTATATATTTCATTCAATACTAAAAGAATAATGATGACAACTAAAAATATTATTTGATATATACTATATAGTTTTATAATAATATATTAGATATCATTATAATTTAGATATACCCACGTCTTTTATAAATTTACTATTTTCTTTTAAAATATTATTTTCTTCTTTTAAAGAATTATTATCATCTTTTAAAAATAAAATTTCTTCTTTTAATGAATTATTATCATTTTTCAAAGATAAATATTCTTCTCTTAAATTATTATACATATTTACTATAGATAAATTGTAATTTTGAGAAATTGATAAATTTGATATATTATCATAGTATAATGATATTATTTCATTTTTATTAAATAATTTAATATGTTTATTATTAGTATATCTACAATACGGACATTGATATTTCACAAATATATTTTTACTTTCTGTAAATAATAAAGATGTTCGTGAAGATAAATTATTACAACAATTAATACATATATATTTATTACATTCGTAACAATGCATATTTGTTGATACTTTATGTTCAAAACATATTTCACATTCTTCGATTTCTTTTTCTTCCTTTTTCATTTATTATTTACTTATAAAATTATATAAGAATTAGATACATTATATAGTTAGTGAGGTAATACTCACTGCTGCTATAGCTCAGTTGGTTAGAGCACTCGACTGTTAATCGAGTGGTCGCAGGTTCGATCCCTGCTAGCAGCGTTTTTTTTATAATCTTATATAATAATAAGAGAATGAATAAAAAATTTTTTTCAGCACCAGCAAAACTGATGAAAAGTGTCAAAAGTAACTCTAAATCAGATTTTCATAAAGCTATTTCAAATATAGTTAATATAATAAATAGTATTGAATATGATAATGATAAAAAAAAAATAGATAAAGTATATAATTCTAAATATCCAAAAGATTTTAAATTTTCTTCCGATACTTATTTACTTGATAAAATATATAAAAAACCAAGAAGAAATTTTAGAATAATAGATGTAGAAGAAGAAAAAAATACAAATAGTAAAGCAATCTCTTCAAAACCAAGAAGAATATTTAAAATTGTAGATGCTTTACCTGAAAAAAATAAGGAAAGTAAATCAAGTTTTCCAAAATCAAAAAAAAATATAATAACTATTACTAATCCATCTAATCAAACAAAAAATGAAAAAATTATAATAACAACAGGGGCAAAAACAAATTCTAAAAATCTAAATTATAAAATTATTAATTAAATTATAAAAATTGATAATATACATTTAAACATTAGATGACTTATTTTAACTACTATTATTAAGAGATATGTCTATTTATCCTGAACTATCTTATACCGACCAAAAAGTTGAAATACAAGAAGTAAGAGGTATTCAATTTAGTGTTTTAAGCCCAGATGAAATAATTAAACGTTCGGTTGTTGAAATTAATAAAACAGATACTTATGCTGGAAGTGAACCTATTATTGGTGGATTATTTGATTCACGCATGGGTGTTTTAGAACACAATAGAATTTGCTGCACTTGTGAGCAAAAAAATATATTTTGCCCTGGACATTTTGGACATATTGTTCTCGCCAAACCTGTATTTCATGCTATGTTTTTTGATATAGTTAAAAAAATATTAAATTGTGTTTGTTATAAATGCTCAAAATGTTTAATATCTCCTAATACGCCTCATAAAGATTTTAAAAATGATATTGCTAAAATTTTATCAATCAAAAATAATCATAAAAGATGGGAAACCTATTATAAACTTTGTAATACTACTACAAAATTAAGAATTTGCGGAGATGATGATGTTGTTGGATGTGGAGCCGTAAGACCTACTAAAATTCATAAAGAAAATTCTATGAAAATAATTGCTGAATGGAAAGATAAGAAAAATGAAGAAAAAGTATCACAAGAATTAACAGCAGAAGATATTCTTAAAATTTTCAAGAAAATTAGTGAAAAAGATATGGAGATGATGGGATTTAATCCAAAATGGAATAGACCAGAATGGATGATATGTACAGTTCTTCCTGTACCGCCTCCTGCTGTAAGACCAAGTATTATTGAAGAAAATGGACAAAGAAGAGAAGATGATTTGACACATAAATTAAGTGATATCATTAAAGCAAATAATCAAGTTCAAGATAAAATTAATAAAGGTGCAACGGAAGAAACTATTAGATATTATACTATACTTCTTCAATATCACGTATTTACATTTATTAATAATCAAATGCCTGGACTTGCTCCAGCACAACAAAGAAATGGTAGAAAGTTAAAATCTGTTACAGATCGTATGAAAAAAAAAGAAGGACGTATCAGAGGAAATTTAAATGGAAAACGCGTTGATCAATCGGCGCGTTCGGTTATTACTCCAGACCCATATATTAGTATTGATGAATTGGGAGTTCCCATAAAAGTAGCTATTAATATTACTTTTCCTGAAATTGTCAATAAATTTAACATAGAATATATGCGTAAATTAATTATGAATGGTGCTGACAATTGGCCTGGAGCTAAATACATTAAAAAACAAAATACAACAATTAATTTGAAATATTCACGCGATTTAGAAACTATTGCCAAAGAATTAAAAAATGGAGATATAGTTCATAGACATTTATCAAATGGAGATTATGTATTATTTAATAGACAGCCTTCTCTTCATAAAATGTCTATGATGTGTCATAAGGTTGTTATTATGCCTTATCAAACATTTCGTTTGAATGTACTTGTTACACCTCCTTATAATGCTGATTTTGACGGAGATGAAATGAATTTACATTGTCCTCAAAGTATTCAAACAATGAATGAATTAATGGATATTGCGGCTGTTCCATATATGATTTTAGCACCACGTGATGGAAAACCAATTATTGAAATAGTTCAAGATACTCTCGTTGGTTCTTATCGATTGACTAAAGATTATACTGAAATTCATGATAAAACAATGG
>Ga0194129_10000845_pt1 | contig 55467 bp, 49 predicted proteins | sample TA2KigCa35mmetaG_FD_150862 | JGI IMG/M metagenome (GOLD analysis project Ga0194129, IMG submission 150862) | Freshwater microbial communities from Lake Tanganyika, Tanzania - TA2015038 Kigoma Deep Cast 35m | ecosystem: Environmental > Aquatic > Freshwater > Lake | place: Tanzania: Lake... | reverse complement strand
GCTGATCGGCGTGTGCATCTTTCGGCAGAGATTCTGCTTCTGACGGCTTGGCTTTCAGCAATGATGAAATGTTAATGGTTGGGGCGCAAAATGTGCTGCTAAAAATTCTCCGTAATCGAATAAAAAGAGCATAAAATGCCGTTATAATTGCATTTTTAGGCATATAAATATGTCAAAAATCGATACAACAGATCTTCGTATTCTCGGGCAGTTACAGCAAGATGCCAGCCTGACCAATGTCGAACTGGCCGGTAATGTGCAGCTGTCGCCGTCGCGGACGCTGGCACGCGTCAAGCGCTTGGAGAACGAGGGGGTGATCTCGCGCTATGTCGCCTTGGTGGACCCGCCGGCGCTGGGGCTCAAGGTGAACGTGTTCGTTCGCGTGGCGCTCGAGAAGCAGGAGGCGCAAGCGCTTGAGCGTTTTGAGCGGGCGGTGAGTCATTTCGATGAAGTGATGGAGGTATACCTGATGACCGGTGATGAGGATTACTTGCTACGCATCGTAGTACCGGACCTGCAAGCCCTGGAGAAATTCATTCTCGAAAATCTCACACGCATTCCCGGCATCAAGAATATTAAATCCAGCTTTGCGCTGAAGCAGGTCAAATATAAAACCGCGCTGCCGTTGCCGGACGATGGGCGCTGATGATTGCAGTCGCTCAGACGCATGGGCAATAGCCGTTGTGAGCCGACAATGCTGTGACTACGCGCAGGATCAGAATGAATGCCTATCCTCTGCTCATTTATGCCATGCAGCCACACACCATGCAGCCAACTACCACGCAGCCACCTACCGCGCAGCCACCTACCGCGCAGCCACCTACCGCGCAGCCGCAACGGATACCGCCACCGTCCGCGCAGCCGGCACAGCGCTATGACCCGGATCATTTGCTAGCAACCCTGATCGAACGAATGAATCTGAAAAATGATGCCGCCTTGTCGCGCGCGCTGGAAGTATCTCCACCGGCGATTAGTAAAATTCGGCATCAAAAATTACCGGTCACAGCGTCGCTACTAATTCGCATGCATGAGGTGAGCGCGCTTTCAATTCAAGAGCTGCGACTGCTGATGGGGGATAGACGGCAAAAGTTTCGCATTAGCGATAAGCACTTCAAGCCAAAACTGATCAGCTGAATTGAAAGAGCTGAAGTTTCGATCCCAAAATCGTCATCCCGGCGCAGGCCGGGATCCAGGAATCTTGGTGCTGACATTGAGCAGTACTTGAATATCTTCAGGCGTGTTTAGATTAACGAATGCACCTTCATCATCAAACGGCACTTCAACGCAATTCAGACTGGCAAGCCAATCGTCGACCTTGCGCTGACCTTGATTGAGATACTGCTCAAGCGAGCTGCGCAAGTCAGACCTCAGCAGGAGAAACACCGGATGTCGTTGTTGTTGATTGCCATCGCCAGTCACTACGACAGCCGCATCGGCTTGATGCTCAGCTAACGCAGAGGACAAGCGCGATACCAAGTCGATGGGTAGCAGCGGTGAGTCGCAAGGCGCACTCAAAAGATACGGTGTGTCGATGACAAGCATCGCAGCGTGGATACCCGCTAGGGGCCCTGCGTAACCGCTGATACTGTCGCTACACACCGGCACGCCGAGACGTTCATAATCATCAAGATGACGGTTCGCGCTGATCAGCGCCTGACCCACTTGCGGCTGCAAGCGATGCAGCACTTGCTGCACCATGGGCTGGCCGTGTAAGAGCTGCAAACCTTTATCCACGCCACCCATGCGGCGTGCAAGGCCACCGGCGAGGATGACTGCGGTGATATCTGCGCTAGCGATGGTCAAGGGATTTCAAGCCGCTTGCTTGCGTGGTACTGCGCTGAATGCTTGCGATAGGGTCAGTATTTCGCCGGTATCAGTTGAATCATAACCAGCGAGTTGGTGCACCGCGTCGCGGAAGCTGGCCGAGCGCACCACATCAATCACCTGACGCATGCCCGGCTGATCAAGCGACTCTGCATTCACCGCTAAAAAATAGCGCTCGCGCGCCAGTGGAATAAAGTCGAGCTTGAATCGCTCAGCCGCGGTCTGCACACCAAAGCCAACATCCGCCATGCCACTCGCAATAAATGCGGCGACCGCAGAGTGCGTGAACTCGGTATTTTCAAAGCCGTTGATGGTCGCCGGATTGATCGCGAACTGAGACAGCATCAGCTCAAGCAGCATTCGCGTGCCTGAGCCCACTTGACGATTCACAAAGCGCACATCAGCGCGCGACAGGTCAGACAAATCTTGAATGCCGAGAGGATTACCCGGATTCACGAACAAACCCTGCGTTCGATACGCAAGATGAATCAGCCGATGCGTGCGCGCATCCAGCCACTTGCCAAAGCGTTCGGCCGACGGCGCTTCGAACTCGCCGGTCGGTACATGAAATCCCGCTAGATCAGATTCACCGCGCGACAACGCAGCGACTGCGTCGGTGCTGTTGCGATAGCGCAGGTCAATCGGTAAACCCGATTCAGTGGCCTGCCTTAAGAATGCGGCTACCGCAAAGCCATGGCTGGCATCGAGCCGTATCATCGCCGGCGCAGCACCGACGGTTTTACCTAGCTCGGTCTCGAGCTCGGAGGCAAGGCTATCCAATGTCGGCGAGAGCCGGGCGGCGACGCGGCGGTCGGCCCAGATGAGTTTTTCTGCCAGCGCGGACAGCTGAGTGCCACGCCCGCGACCGGTTTGCATCAGGCTGCTGCCGAACAGCGCCTCAGCCTCTCGAAGTAAGCCCCAGGCGTAGCGGTAGGAGAGGCCAACGGTTTGCGCAGCGCGAGCGATAGAGCCGCTCTCGTCAATCGCGCGCAGTAACGAAAGCAGCACGGCGGTATCGAGCGGTTCGCCGTTACCGCGTGTGATTTCCCAGTGCGGGTTAATTCTGACCTTGAACATTATGTTCACCTTAGCATATTGCAACGTAGAATGTACCCTGTCAGGATGAGCGCGGATTGCGGCACCAAGCTCAAAATAACAACTCGAACGACCGATGCCGTCGCACTCAGGCGGCCCCCCATGAGGAGGAAACATGTCACCGCTCGACAAGGAGCGCACTATTGCCGGCGACGGCTACAACCGCTGGCTGGTTCCACCGGCGGCACTCGCGATTCATTTATGCATCGGGATGGCGTATGGCTTCTCGGTATTCTGGAAGCCGCTCGGTAATGCATTGCTGGGTCCGGACGGTGCGCCGCTGGCCTCGTGTGCCGCCGGTGCAGTGACTTTCGGCGACAAGCTGGCCGGTACCGGACGCGCGCTGTTTGCAACCGACTGTAACTGGACCCAGTTTGATCTGGGCTGGATGTACACCTTGTTCTTCGTGGTGCTGGGCTGCTCGGCCGCCATCTGGGGCGGCTGGCTCGAGCGTGCCGGTCCGCGTAAGGCTGGCTTGGTCTCTGCGGTCTGCTGGTGCGGTGGTTTGCTGATCTCGGCTTTGGGCGTCTACGAGCATCAGCTCTGGATGATGTGGCTGGGCTCCGGCGTGATCGGGGGTATCGGGCTTGGTCTGGGCTATATCTCTCCGGTGTCAACGCTGATCAAGTGGTTTCCGGATCGCCGCGGCATGGCAACCGGCATGGCGATTATGGGCTTTGGTGGTGGTGCGATGATCGGCTCGCCGCTGGCCACGCTGCTGATGGCCAAGTTCGCGACGCCGACCGATCCGGGCGTCTGGCAAACCTTTGTCACCCTGGCGATTGTTTATTCGGTGTTCATGTTCTCTGGTGCATTTGGCTACCGCGTGCCGGCCACGGGCTGGAAGCCTGCCGGATGGGAACCACCGCCGCCATCACAGAAGGCGATGATTGCGCAGAACCATGTGCATCTGAAGAACGCGCACAAGACGCCGCAGTTCTGGTTGCTGTGGATTGTGCTGTGCATGAACGTGTCGGCAGGTATCGGCATCATTGGTGCTGCTTCACCCATGCTGCAAGAGACGTTTGCTGGTGCGCTGGTCGGACAACCTGAGCTCGGCTTTCTGGATCTGAAAGCGAACCCTGATTTACTCAAAGCGGCTGTCGCGATTGGTGCAGGTTTTGTTGGTCTGATTTCTCTGTTCAATATCTTCGGTCGGATCATTTGGGCGTCGTCGTCAGACCACCTTGGCCGTAAACCAACCTACATCATCTTCTTCGTCCTCGGTACCGCCCTATACCTGATGGCCTCGGTCTCTGCGGGTTGGAAGTCATTGGCGATTTTTGTGGCGTGCTTCTGCGTGATTGCGTCGATGTACGGCGGTGGCTTCGCGACGATTCCGGCGTATCTGGCCGATATGTTCGGCACACAGTTCGTTGGTGCGATTCATGGTCGTTTGCTGACGGCGTGGTCGACTGCCGGCATCTTGGGCCCGGTGGTCGTGAACTACATGCATGACATCCGCCTCGAGCAAAAAGTGCCTTTTGATCAGATCTACGGTCCGATTTTCTATATGTTGGCAGCGATGCTGGTGGTGGGTTTGTTAGCCAACCTGATGGTGCGTCCGGTGGCGGATCGCTACTTCATGTCGGCGGAAGAGCTCGCGCATGAGAAGCAGCTGGCGCATGAGAAGTCAGTCAAAGACACGTTGCAAGGTGAAGGGTCGGCGACGCAGGGCAACCCAGCCATCGCATGGGTGGCTTGGCTTGCCGTCGGTATACCGCTCGCTTACGGTATCTCGGTCACGCTGCAAAAATCTGCCGTGCTGTTCAAGTAAGTTTTCTTGCCGCACCCGAAACGGCCGCCTGTTTAGGCGGCCGTTTTGTTTTAGTCTTTTGGTTTAGACTTGCGCCTCCTTCAAGGAGACGTCATGAGCCTCACCCAAGAATCTATCCGCGACACGCTATCCGGCGTGATTGACCCCAACACCGGCAAAGACTTCATCGCTAGTAAATCAGCTAAAAACATTCAGCTCGAAGGCGGCAAAGTGTCGCTGGATATCGAGCTGGGCTATCCCGCAAAAACACAGATCGATGCCATCAAGCAGTTGATTGAAGCTGCTTTGCGCGCGCTGCCCGGTGTGACGGAGGTATATGTCAACGTCAGCGTAAAAGTGGTGGCGCATGCGGTGCAGCGCGGCGTGAAGCTGATGAATAACGTGAAGAACATTATCGCCGTCGCAAGCGGCAAGGGCGGGGTAGGAAAGTCCACCACCGCCGTCAACCTGGCGTTGGCACTCGCGGCCGAGGGTGCCAAGGTAGGTCTGCTCGATGCCGATATCTATGGTCCTTCGCAGCCGACCATGATGGGCGTTTCCGGTAAGCCCGAGAGCCATGACGGCAAGACTATGGAGCCGCTCGAAAACTATGGCGTGCAGGTGGCATCGATCGGTTTCATGATCGACCCTGATCAGCCGATGGTGTGGCGCGGACCGATTGTCACGCAGGCCTTGCAGCAACTACTTGAGCAAACCAACTGGCGCGATCTGGATTACCTGGTCGTTGATATGCCGCCGGGCACTGGTGATATTCAGCTGACCCTATCGCAAAAAGTACCCGTGACAGGCGCCGTGATTGTCACCACGCCGCAAGACATTGCGCTACTCGATGCGCGCAAGGGTCTGAAAATGTTCGAGAAGGTGGGCATTCCGATTCTGGGTGTGGTCGAAAATATGAGCGTGCATGTCTGCAGCAACTGCGGGCACACCGAGTCGATTTTTGGTCATGGTGGGGGCGAGAAAATGTGCGCTGATTTCGGCGTTGATTTCCTTGGGGCCTTGCCGCTGACATTGAGTATTCGCGAGCAAACCGACGCTGGCCGTCCCAGCGTAGTGGCCGACCCTACCGGCCCAATTGCTCAGTTGTACGGTCAGATCGCGCGCAAGATTGCGGTCAAGGTGGCCGAGAAGGCGAAGGATATGAGCTTGAAGTTTCCCAGTATCGTGATCAAGAACGACTAAAAATGCCGCTGGTGCTTTAAGCAGATTTGCGCCACCTAAATAGGCTAAAAATATCATATTGACAGCGCCCGTCTCCGGGCGGAACATCCGCCCATTCGCAGCTTTCGCGGGCTGTGATTTCCACCGAAATATGTTTTTCGGCACATATTAAAAACACCGGAGACCACGATGCCCACGGCTTCGTATGACGCGTGTATCAACGCCACCCTGACCCAACTGGGCGCACCGGACGGCGCGCTGCTTCCTATTCTTCATGCCATTCAGGCCGAGTACGGTTATGTGCCCTCAGACGCCGTGCCTGAGATCGCCGATCGCTTGAACCTGACGCGCGCGGAAGTGCATGGCGTGATCAGTTATTACCATCACTTCAGAACGACGGCGGCGGGCAAAGTCGTTCTGCAAATTTGTCAGGCCGAAGCCTGCCAATCGGTGGGTGCCGAGGCGCTCACTGAGCATGCCAAGCGCACGCTGGGTATTGATTTTCACGAGACCACCAAAGACGGCTCGGTCACGCTGGAGCCGGTGTATTGCCTGGGACATTGCGCGTGCGGTCCTTCCATCATGGTCGGCGAAAAGCTGCATGCGCGCGTGGATGAAAAAACCTTTGATCGCGTTTTGGCACGCGCAAGGAGCGATGCATGAGCGTGAAGATTTTTGTGCCGCGCGATTCAACGGCGCTGGCGTTGGGTGCTGATGAAACCGCGCAAGCGATTTTGGCTGAAGCCAAACGCCGTGGTGTTGATATCGAGCTGGTGCGTAATGGGTCGCGCGGCATGTTCTGGCTTGAGCCGATGGTTGAGGTCGCGCTGTCGACAGGGCGTGTTGCGTACGGCCCGGTGACTGAAGATGATGTGGCGTCGTTATTCGATGCAAAGTTCACTGAAGGCGGCGCGCACCCCTTGGCGCATGGCGCGACTGAAGAGATTCCTTTCTTAAAACGCCAAGAGCGGCTCACCTTTGCTCGTATTGGCATCACTGATCCGCTGTCCATCGACGACTACTGCGCGCATGAAGGCTTTGTTGGTTTGCACAAGGCCTTGCAGATGAGCGAAGAGCAGATCGTGCAAGCCGTGACGGAATCTGGCTTGCGTGGTCGTGGCGGTGCGGCTTTCCCGACCGGCATCAAGTGGAACACCGTACGCACCACACCGTCTGCGCAAAAGTACATCGTTTGTAACGCTGATGAAGGTGACTCGGGCACCTTCTCGGATCGCATGGTGATGGAAGACGATCCGTTCATGCTGATCGAAGGCATGACGATTGCCGGCTTGGGTGTAGGCGCAACCAAGGGCTACATCTACGCGCGCTCGGAATACCCGCATGCGATCGACGTGCTGAACGAAGCCATTCAGATCGCTCGTACACATGGCTACCTTGGTGACAACATTCGTGGCTCGGGCAAGCGCTTTGAGCTGGAAGTGCGTGTCGGTGCGGGTTCTTATGTGTGCGGCGAAGAGACCGCCCTGCTTGAGAGTATTGAAGGTCGACGCGGCATCGTACGCGCCAAGCCGCCGCTGCCTGCGATCTCCGGTTTGTTTGGTAAACCGACCGTCATCAATAACGTGATCTCGCTCGCGACTGTGCCGGTGATCTTCGCGCGGGGTGCTGAGTACTTCAAGAATTTTGGCATGGGCCGTTCGCGTGGCACCTTGCCAATGCAACTCGCGGGCAATATCAAATTCGGCGGCTTGGTCGAAAAAGCTTTCGGCCTCACCTTGCGCGAAATGCTGTATGACTTCGGTGGCGGCACGCGCTCCGGCAAGCCGATACGCGCCGTGCAGGTGGGTGGCCCGCTGGGTGCGTATCTACCCGAGTCGCAATTCGATACACCGCTCGACTATGAAGCCTTCCTGCAAATCGGCGGCACGCTTGGGCATGGTGGCATCGTCGTGTTTGATGACAGCGTGAATATGCTGAAGCAGGCGCGCTATGCAATGGAATTCTGCGCGGTGGAATCTTGCGGTAAATGTACGCCATGCCGCATAGGCTCGACACGCGGCAAAGAGGCATTCGACAAGATCATCGCTGGGGAAGACACCGAGCAGCAGATTCATTTGGTGCGTGATCTGTGCGACATCATGCTGAACGGCTCGTTATGTGCGATGGGCGGCATGACACCGTTCCCGGTGCTCTCTGCAATGAATCACTTCCCTGAAGACTTCGGTACAGAAAAGAAAGCGAAGGAGACGGCATGAACGCGATCAATGAAAAAGACTTTGGTACGCCAGCACGTGAATCAGCAACGCTGGTGACTTTGGAGATTGATGGTGTATCAGTGACCGTGCCCGCGGGCACGTCGGTGATGCGTGCCAGTGCCGAGGCCGGTATCAACGTGCCAAAGCTGTGCGCAACCGATTCGCTGGAAGCTTTCGGTTCTTGCCGCGTGTGTCTGGTAGAGATCGAAGGCCGCAGAGGCTACCCCGCATCATGCACCACGCCAGTCGAGCCGGGCATGAAGGTCAGCACACAAACGCAGAAGCTGGCTGATATTCGCCGCGGTATGCTGGAGTTGTACATTTCCGATCACCCGCTGGATTGCCTGACTTGCCCCACCAATGGCAATTGCGAGTTGCAAGATGTGGCTGGCTTGGTGGGTCTGCGCGAAGTACGCTACACCAAGGGCAAGACGCCGATTGCAACGCACACCGAGCTGAAAAAGGATGAGTCGAATCCTTACTTCACCTACGACCCATCGAAGTGCATTGTGTGTAACCGCTGCGTACGCGCCTGCGAAGAGACGCAGGGGACGTTTGCATTGACGATTGATGGCCGTGGCTTTGATTCGCGGGTGGCGGCAGGTCAAAATGAACCGTTCATGGAATCAGAGTGCGTGTCGTGCGGCGCCTGTGTGCAGGCCTGCCCGACTGCGACGCTGACGGAAAAAACCGTCATCAAGATTGGTATTGCCGAGCACAGCGCGGTAACGACGTGCGCTTACTGCGGTGTGGGTTGCGGCTTCAAAGCAGAAATGAAGGGCAGTGAAGTGGTGCGCATGGTGCCGTGGAAAGACGGCAAAGCAAACCATGGCCATTCATGCGTTAAAGGCCGATTTGCCTGGGGCTATGCGACCCATAAAGATCGCATCATGAACCCGATGATCCGTAAGAAGATCACAGACCCATGGCAGGAAGTCTCGTGGGAAGAAGCAATTTCGTATGCTGCGAGCGAGTTCCGTCGCATCCAGCAAAAATACGGCAAGGGCTCGGTTGGCGGCATCACCTCGTCACGTTGCACCAACGAAGAAACCTACCTGGTACAGAAACTGGTACGTGCGGGTTTTGGTAACAACAACGTAGATACCTGCGCGCGCGTGTGCCATTCACCGACCGGTTATGGCTTGAAGCAAACGCTGGGTGAATCGGCGGGTACGCAGACCTTTGATTCGGTGATGCAGTCGGATGTGATTATGGTGATCGGTGCGAACCCGGTCGCTGCGCACCCGGTGTTTGCGTCGCAGATGAAGCGTCGTTTGCGTCAAGGTGCGAAGTTGATTGTGGTGGACCCACGTACCACCGAAATGGTGAAGGGCGCGCACTATCAAGCGGACTATCACCTCAAGCTCAAGCCGGGCACTAACGTGGCGGTGATCGATGCGCTGGCGCACGTGATCGTGACCGAAGGCTTGTTGAAGGAAGACTTCATTGCTGAGCGTTGCGACCTGAAATCCTTCGAAGAATGGAAGACCTTTGTTGCGCGTCCCGAGAATTCGCCGGAAGCGATGGCGCCGATTACGGGTTTGCCTGCAGAGTTGCTGCGTGGCGCAGCGCGTTTGTATGCCACCGGCGGTAATGCAGCGATTTACTACGGCCTTGGCGTGACCGAGCATGCGCAAGGCTCGACTATGGTGATGGGCATTGCGAACCTTGCGATGGCAACCGGTAATGTCGGTCGCTTGGGCGTAGGTGTGAACCCACTGCGTGGTCAGAACAACGTGCAGGGCGCGTGCGATATGGGCTCGTTCCCGCATGAGCTGCCCGGCTATCGTCACGTGTCCGATAGCACCGTGCGCGCAGAATTTGAATCGCGCTGGGGCGCAACTCTCAGCCCCGAGCCGGGCCTGCGGATTCCTAACATGCTGGATGCTGCGCTCGATGGCAGCTTCATGGGTCTGTATGTGCAGGGTGAAGATATTGTGCAGTCCGACCCCAACACGCAGCATGTGGCGAATGGTTTGATGGCAATGGAATGCCTGGTGGTGCAGGACTTGTTCCTGAACGAGACTGCCAAGTACGCGCATGTGTTCTTGCCGGGTTCTTCGTTCCTTGAGAAAGATGGCACCTTCACCAACGCCGAGCGTCGTATTTCCCGCGTGCGCAAAGTGATGCCACCAAAAACGGGTTACTCGGATTGGGAAGTCACGCAATTGCTGGCGAATGCATTGGGGTACCCAATGAACTACGCGCATCCGTCCGAGATCATGGCCGAGATTGCCTCGCTGACGCCAACCTTCACTGGCGTGACCTACGAAAAAATCGATAAGCTGGGCAGCATACAGTGGCCTTGCAATGACCATAGTCCTGAGGGCACGCCGATCATGCACGTCGATCAGTTCGTGCGCGGCAAGGGCCGATTCATCATTACCAAGTATGTCGCGACCGATGAAAAAGTCACGCAACGTTTCCCGCTGATTCTGACCACGGGTCGTATTCTCTCGCAGTACAACGTTGGCGCGCAGACGCGTCGTACCGAGAACTCCCGTTGGCATAGTGAAGACCGGCTCGAGATTCATCCGCATGATGCCGAAGAACGTGGCATTCATGAGGGTGACTGGGTAGGTATTGATTCACGCTCCGGCCAAACCGTACTGCGCGCAACAATCACTGAAAACGTGCAGCCGGGCGTGGTGTACACCACCTTCCATTTCCCGGAATCAGGCGCCAACGTGATCACCACCGACAACTCCGACTGGGCCACTAACTGCCCTGAGTACAAGGTGACTGCAGTACAGGTGATGCCGGTGACGCAGCCGTCGGAATGGCAGCGCAATTACGAGCGCTTTAATCGCGAGCAGTTGGATTTGGCGAAGGTCGACGGCTGATTCGGTAGGCGCTCGAGCGAAACGAGATCGCCATGGAGCATGGCCCCGGGGCAGATGCCTTGAGTGCGGGTGCCGACACGCTGAAGCAAGTGTCGGTGCAGCGCTGCCGCGATGGCGTGGTGTCTGCGGGGCAGGATTGGCTGGCGGTTGAGTTGCCGATCGGGCTGGAGTACAACGGCATCTCGCACGCCGTCATGCTGGCATCGCCGGCCGATCTGGAAGATTTTGCGCTCGGGTTTTCGCTGTCTGAAGGCATCATCGCCAACAGCAGCGAGCTGTACGGCTGTGAGGTTGAACTGCGCGAAGAGGGCATGCTGGTGCATGTCGAGATTGCGAGCGAACGATTCACAGCACTCAAGCAGCGTCGGCGTAATCTTGCTGGGCGCACGGGTTGCGGGTTGTGCGGTACCGAGGCGTTAGAGCAGGTGGCGCGTGAATTGGCGCCTGTCGTAGGCGCGCAGCCGATAGCTCCCAGTGTTCTGGTTGCCGGTATGCGAGCGATGCAGATGCGACAGCCCTTGCAGCAGCACAGCGGTGCTACGCATGCGGCGGCGTGGATCGATGCGCACGGGCAAGTGACGGGTGTGCGCGAGGATGTGGGTCGGCATAACGCCCTCGATAAATTGATTGGTGCGCTCGCTCATCAAAAAACTGATTTTTCTCGTGGCGCCTTGCTATTAACGAGCCGTGCCAGCTACGAGATGGTGCAAAAAGCAGCCACCATGGGCATAGGCACTATTGCGGCGATTTCTGCACCGACGAGTTTTGCGGTTGGGTTGGCCGAACGTTATGGCGTTGCCCTGATTGGTTTTATGCGTGATACCTCGTATGTGGTGTACGCCCATGCAGAGCGATTTAATGCAGCGCAGGTTGTAGTGAGTTAGAGAGATTGAAGTCAGCGTAGTTTTCAGCGGTTCAACAAGATTGAAAGCAGTGCAGTTTTAGATTTTCAAAAAAAATCAAAGTACTATCGTTTTAGAAATGTTCAATTTAAAGCGATCGATACCGGAGTGAATGTATGGAAACCCAGCAGCTCGTCAAAATGGCCAATCAGATTGGCGATTTCTTTGAAGGCATGCCCGATCGTGAACAGGCCAGGACTGATATCGCGAATCACCTGAAAAAATTCTGGGATCCGCGCATGCGTAAAAGCATCGTGCAGAAAATGGATGGTGGCGAAGCGACTGAGCTCAGCCCAATGGTGCGCGAGGCGATCGACGCTAATCGTCATTTTCTGCTGTAAGGACGATTAACGGCAGGCTAATCGTAGAATTGAACAGAACACCCGGTACCCAGATATTCCCCCTCAGTCGGGTGCTGCTCAGTGCGCACCAAGCCGCGCGCGATGAAATGAGGATGATGTAAAGCCTCTTCGGGTGTGAGTACCGGCGTCACGCAACAGTCTGCTGGTTCAAACAAGGCATGCCACTCTGCCTGTGTGCGCGTGGCGAAGATGGCAGCGAGCTGATCGCGAACGGCAAGCGCCTCAACGCTACCCACTACCTGACCGTACGCCCAATGCTGCTGCTTGAGATCGGGCCGCTCGATAACCTCGCACAAGCGCTGCCAGAATTTCAGTTCGAGTGCGCCCACTGCCATGGTGCGATCATCACTGCAGCGGTAGACGTTGTAGCAGGGCAGACCACCCGTCAGAAAATCACGCGCGGGCGGTGCGGCATGGCCTTCATGATTGAACGCGAACAGCGGCATCAAGTGATGCGCCAACACTGCATCGGTCATGGACACATCCACGAACCGGCCGGGGCCGCCCATCTTCACAGCCAGTAGCGCCGCCAGAATGCCTTGTACTGCAGTGAGTGCGCCACCCAGTAAATCACCGACCTGCAGATTACTGATGACCGGTCGGCCATGCTCATCTGCCGTCTGCGCCAGCATTCCTGCATAGCCAATGTAATTCAGATCATGCCCAGCGTGCTGAGATAGCGGCCCGCTCTGGCCGTAACCAGAAATAGCGCACATGACCAAAGAGGGTTTGCGCGCTTTGAGCACTTCCCAACCCAGACCGAGTCTGTCCATCACCCCGGGACGAAAGCTCTCGATCACGACATCAGCACTATCCACCAGGGATAAAAATGCCTGATGATCATCGGCATGCTTCAGGTCTAAGTGAATGATTTGTTTGCCACGATTAACCGCAATGAACATTTGCGACAGCGCGCGCCTTACGTGCATCATCGTGCGCGCATAATCACCGGCCCCTTTATCTTCGATCTTGATAATCGTGGCGCCCATATCGGCCAGATGCATGGTCGCGACCGGGCCCGGCAGCAGCCGGGTCAGGTCGAGTACGGTGATGCCAGCCAGCGGTGACTGGGTGGGCGAGGGCGGGTTGGCGCTGGGGCTGGGATTGGCGCTTGAGTGAACGCCAAAATTCGGGGATGTCGTCGCAGGTGGGGTCATGCCGAGATTATGCTTCAAACCTCGGCAGTGACGTATTCAGCGGTTAAGCTATGCAGTCTTTCGCTCTTTCGAGGGCGGCGCATCGGGCGCCTCCTGCTCCGCGGGCCTTTTACGTCCAACCGCACCCGGTGGCAGCTCTGCCGCTGTCGGCTGTGGTGGTTTGGGCGATTGTATTTTCTTTATCCATGTTTGAAGCATCAGATGATCAATATCAGAAATAATCTCTTGAGCGTTTTCATCAGCCAGACTATCTGTGATGCGGTGGGCAAATTCCTTGTTAAGGATTTGCAGTAATTGTGGCAGTTGTTGCCATGGCGCTTCTCGCGTACGTTGTATCGACTGCTGCCACGCTTTGGCAATGGCATCACAGGTCGCAAAAGGCAGGCCAAGTTCGATCTGACACCGATTCGGAAGATTAGGATCGGGGTCTGCCAGCGACGTCCGGTTCTCTAGTTTATACAGCCAGGCCACCGGGTCGCAGTGGAATTGATGGAGCGGTTGTGATTTAAGTGGCAGCGCTGCGTCCAGTGCAGTCTTGCATGAGAATATCAGCGTGTCTGCATCCATCAGCGGTTCGTCGGCTGCTTTTCTTAATAGATTACGCGCCAGGCTTTCCAGAATTTGGTCTTTCTTTTCCGGGGCAGTTTGCCAACCTACCGACCATGCTGCGGCTTTATGCCATGCATCACCGATGCGTTTGGCGATTACGGCAGGGATGCCCAGCGCCTCTTGCAAGTGCTGATTAATAAATTTTCCAATCGCGACATTTTTAGGAAAACGCGTGGCGAGCGCTTGAAAGAACGTAGCGGACACCGTCTCGGCAAGCTTTTGCATGGTGTGATTAACGAGGGTGGTTGATGCTAATTTCAGTGCTTCTCGTTGGAGGTTAATTTTCCGTCGGGTGTTGTGCTGCCAGATCACGTGATTTGGTATGGGTTCCCCGCTCTTGAGCGGCGCTGGTGGTGGCGTCTGAGGTAACGACTGGCCAAAGATCAACGCAGCGATCAATGATTTTTGGCGTTCCGTTAAATCTGGCCGCTCACTAAATGCCAACTTGATCTTCTCTGAGGAGGCAAACATAATGGATGTAAAACAGCCATTTGAGGCAAGTACCTCGGACTGATGAATCTTGCTGCCCATCCAGAACAATTGATTTGCAATAGGTTCTGCCTCATGTGTTTGAATGACCAGAGGATTTTTCGCTATCAGTAAATCTGCCATCGGCGATCCATAGCATCCGTTAGATAGCGCAGCTTGCCAAATACTGATAGGCTCATCCGTTGTTTCGTGATTCTCAATCGAAGCACCACACGAGAGCAATAACGATACCGCATCATAGAGCTTACGCTCGACGGCAAGTCCCAGTGGCGATGAGACAGAGTCGTTGTAGGTTGAAAAATCATGATTTGAAACCAGTTGAGACAGATAATGAATCGGCATCCGGGAAACAATACATGCAGACAAGCCGGTATATCCGCGATATTCGCGGCACTGATCGAGCGTCGCGCCAGCACTCAATAGGCGCTTGAAGATATCAGGCTTGCCAGAAAAAGCAGCGATGATCAGCGGGGAGCAGGCACCTCGATTCGCGTCGGCTCCGTGACTAAGCAGCAGGTGAGTCAGATATTCATCACCTAGCCGCACGGCGATCATCAAGGGCGTCACTGCAAGGTTTTTGAAATTAATGCCAAGCCCGAAAATAGTTGTGGATTCAAATTCCGTCATCTGGTGAGCTTCAGCGTTGGGGTTCGCGCCGCTGCTCAACATGAGCAAGGTAAGTTCCTGCGAGCCACCAATCACCGCATAGTGCAGTGCAGTTTTTCCGGTTGCGTCTTGCGCGTTCACCTTCATCTTGGCGACTTTGACAAGCTCTATCGCCATATTGACGTCGCCCGACCGGCAGGCTTCCATCAGCAAATCAATGTTGTTGTCATCACGAACAGGTAATTGCGCCCCACGAACCAATAGTGGCGATATCGCCTGAGAATTATTGGCGCGCACTGCAACAACTAATGAATTGCATTCGTAGCATGCTGGATGGTTCAGCTGAGCGCCTTCGCTGATAGCTTCATCGATCAATTTGGATAAATGATATTTGTTACCAAATCGGATGATTCTATGCAGCTTTTGGTCAGCTGCGAGGGGGTGAGAGCCAGTGGTGGTGTCGGGTGGTGGCGCCTGAGTCCCCTCTGGACTCACTTCAACGTTAAGTACTGCTGCCGGGGTGGGGAAAAGATCAATGCCAAAATCAGGTACGTCTGGAAAGGTATTATGAGAAGGGCAGGTCGGTTGCATAGCGTCAGCTCTGAGTTGAAAGTGCCTGCTCAGTAGCGCTTATACCAGCGTGGTTCCTGTCCGACTATGAAACCCTTAATCAGTCAGGATTTTTTCTAGTGACTCTTGAATCTGCAGCCATTCAGACTCCAGCTGCTCCAGCACAGTGGTGGTCTGATGCTGATGGTCGAGAAGCTGCTGTAACTCATTTTTTCTTGTACTGTCGTAAATGCTGCTGTCAGCTAAAGCCACGTCGATGGAGGCTTTTTTATGGTGTATAGCATCGAGTTCTGCTTCTAGCTTTTGCAGACGTCTTTCCAGTGGCTTTCTCAGATTTGAAAGACGCTGACGTTCCTTCGCTTCGATTGGTTGTTGCACCTTGTTGTCAGCAATCGGAACGGTGATCGGTATGGCGTTCGCTGACGATTTTTTATCGCTAGCCGACATGGCTGCTCTGGTTTTGAATAGCCAAGCACGATAGTCTTCTAAATCGCCATCAAACGCAGTCAGCTGACCATCAGCGACGATAAGGAAATCATCAGTGGTAGCCCGCAGTAGATGGCGGTCGTGTGACACCAAAATCAGCGTTCCCTCGAACTGCGCCAGCGCCTCGGTCAGCGCTTCGCGCGTTTCCAGATCAAGGTGGTTCGTGGGCTCGTCGAGTAGCAATAAATTCGGGCGCTGCCAGACAATCAGTGCCAGCGCTAGTCTCGCTTTTTCGCCGCCGGAGAAGGGCGCAATCGGGCTCTTCACCATCTCGCCGGGGAAGTTAAAACTTCCCAGAAAATCACGCAGGACTTGTTCGCGCGCATCGGGCGCAATACGCATCAAGTGCATCAGCGGGCTATCATCGGGCTGCAGCATCTCAAGTTGGTGCTGCGCGAAATAACCTATCGTCAAGCCTTTGCCTTTGTTCAAGCTGCCGTTCAATGGCGTGATATCGCCCGCAATGGTTTTAATCAGCGTTGATTTGCCAGCGCCATTTACCCCGAGTAATCCAATACGCTGTCCAGCTTGCAGCGACCATTGCAAGTCACTCAGGATAATTTTTTGTTCGACGACGTCATCTGAGGTGTTGTTTCGATAGCCCGCATCAAGATGATCAAGCACCAGAAGGGGATTAGGCGCCCGCTCGGGTTCTCGAAAGGTAAAGCTGAACTCAGCGGCGGCGCGCAGGGGCGCCAGTTCTTCCATGCGGGCGAGCGCTTTGATACGGCTCTGGGCCTGTTTGGCTTTAGTCGCTTTCGCTTTGAAGCGATCAATGAATGACTGAAGGTGCGCGCGTTGGCGTTGCTGCTTTTCGACCTGCGACTGCAATAAGGTCAGCTGTGCCGCACGTTGGCGCTCGAAGCTGCTGTAGTTACCGGCGTAGCGTTTGAGCTTGCGCTGATCGATATGCGCGATCACAGTGGTCACGCTGTCCAGAAAATCCCGGTCATGCGAGATCACCAGCATGGTGCCTGCGTATTGCTTCAACCAATCTTCCAGCCACAGGATGGCATCCAGGTCCAGGTGGTTGGTGGGCTCATCCAGCAGCAGCAACTCGGAGGGGCACATCAAGGCTTGGGCAAGATTCAGTCGCATGCGCCAGCCACCCGAGAAGTTGGTGATTGGATGGTCAAACTGGTTGACTGAAAATCCCAAGCCGAGCAGTAATTGCTCTGCCCGTGAGCGCGCCGTGTAAGCATCGGCATCCGCTAACTGGGTATGCAGCTCGCCAATTTTATGACCATCGGCCGCATCGCCTTGGGACTCGAGCGCCTCTAGTGCATGTTCGAGTGAACGCAGCCAAGCGTCACCGTCAATGACATAGTCAACAGCGCTTCGATCAAGCGCTGGCGTCTCTTGCGCGACATGGGCAACGCGCCATTGTTTAGGAAAATCGATATCACCGCTGTCAGGCTGCAACTCACCCAGCAGCATCTGGAATAGCGTCGATTTACCGCAGCCATTAGCGCCGATCAGGCCGACTTTTTCAGCGGGGTTGATGGTCAGGTCGGCCGACTCGAATAGCGCTTTTGTGCCGCGCATCAGGCTCAGCTGTTGGAGTCGAATCATGATTTGGGAAACTGCGCAGAGGCTGGACTTCGGCCTACGGGGTTATTGTCTTTCAACTGGCGATGCTTATTCATTCAGGCAGTCATTCATTAATGCATTAATTAATTCAGAAGGTTATAGCTGACTAGCCATCACCAAAAACACTGCCTCATCACCGGCACTGGTCGACAACCAGGTCAGCTCAAGATCGGCCAATGCGGCTTCGGCATGCACAAATTCATTGCCAATCTCGACCACGAGTACGCCATGCGGTGTCAGTCTTTCTTTCGCGCCGGCCACGATACGCCGCACCAGATCCATACCATCCTCGCCGCCGGCCAGTGCCATCTGCGGCTCGGCGCGATACTCTGGCGGTAGCTTGTTCATCGATGCGCTATTCACATAGGGCGGATTGGTAACGATGAGGTCGTATTTTTTATTCGGAATTTGGTCGAACAGATCTGAGTGATGCAGCGTGACTCTGTCCTGCAGTGCGTAGTGGGTGATGTTTTTTTCGGCCACTTGTAATGCATCGGTTGACAGATCAACCGCGTCAATGCGTGCATATGGAAAGGCATCGGCCAACATAATCGCCAGACAGCCCGAACCGGTACAAAGCTCAAGTACGTGCGATACCTCATCCGGTTCGGCAATCCATGGCTGAAATTGCTCTGGAATCAGCTCGGCGATAAATGAGCGCGGCACGATCACGCGCTCATCGACATAGAAGCGATAGCTGCCAAGCAGCGCCTCATTCGTCAGGTAGGCCACGGGTACGCGGTCATTGGCACGACGCTCGATCAAGCCGAGCAGTGTCTGGATTTCGTCGGTTGTTAGCCGTGCATCGAGGAAGGGCTCCAGCTGGTCGAGCGGCAGTTTGAGTGTGTGCAGCAGCAGATAGGCTGCTTCATCGAAGGCATTATCGCTGCCATGCCCAAAATAGAGCTGCGCGGTGTTGAAGCGGGTGACTGCGTGACGCAGCAGGTCACGCAGTGTTTGGAAAGGAACAGCCATTGACGAATCCCGAGGCTCGGGTACAAGTATTCAAGGCCGCAAGGATACCGGATTACAGCGGCGGGGCTGCAATCCGGTGAGGGTCTACGATACAACCACGGTTGCCTTGATGAGTTCGCTTAACGCACGCTTACCTTCGTTGGTATTGCAATCGTCCTGAAGCGTTGTATCTGCCAGAAGCCGGACACCGGCCAGCCGATTTTTGAGCCCGGCCGGGTCAAGATCCGCCAGCTTGGGTAGAAAATCTCGCGCACTGAGATCAAGGTACTCTTGTAAATCAAAGCCAGCACTGATGAAAGCATCGAACCACCGCAAGCTTCCCACCTGAACGGCTTGACGCACATACATGAATGGTTTGAAATTCTTCTCACGCACTTCGTTCAAGAACTGGCCCATTTCGGGCGATCGATCAGCAGCAAACTCCCATGCGGCCTTATGTTTTTCGAGGCTCGCGATACTAAGCATGGCGGAGATATGCTTTTGCGTTAATGAGCAATCCATCATGTCAAATACCGCATGAAAGCAGGGTTCTGGATAATTTATCGTTGCCACAAACAGGTCATTTTTTTCGTTTTCATCTAATTGTGGCCAGAGAGAATGTACAAAGAAGAGAAATTTTTCTTCTGAGAAGAGTGTCTCACCTCTTATCAGCGTGATCAATTCACCTCTCAGCCTGGTGTCCAGGTCACCGGCTGCTTCAAGCAGCGCTTTAATGTCAGCCATACTCCGGTGCATAAAGAATTCGTTCAGCGTCTCCTTTAGCAAACGATTTATTTGAGCGCTTTGTTTATATTTTTTAACACGACTGATAATAGTTTAAAAAAAATTTCAACAGGCGCGCCCAGAGCCGCTGCATGTAGAGCATTTTTTCGAGATGGGAAGAAATCAGGGGAATAATTTCAATATCATTTAGAGTGGTCACGCCTCCCCGCTGCAATTGCCGATAAACCAGGCTGGTTCCGGATTCATCTATAAAATTAAAGAGAGCACGGCTGAATACCTTGAATTCATTCGCCAGCTTTCGTACGGCTTCCTCATCATGCTGTGCAACCCAATCTTTCAGAATGAGCCTGTCGTCGGCAACTGAATAGCCCTTGTCAGTTGTAAATCGGGGCATCAATTTTTCAAGTAGCAGTGAAAAAAAAGGTTCGTAACCCTTGCCCAGTGCAAGATGGTAGGCGCTTGCTGTATGCCCTTGAGCGAATCTACAACTCGTGAGTGGATCGGCATCAGCGTCAAGTAATTCGCGAACAAGGTCCGTATCTCGACGTTCGATGGCGATGTGCAGTGGGGTGCGTCCACTACCATCTGGCAGGCTCAGGTAGGCGGGTGCCCCGTGCGTAGCCAGATCAATGACCTTCTGAGTAAATTTAGCCGGGGCGGGTAATTGTAGGCATAGCGTAAGTAAATTTGTGCCGTATAAACAGCCTGCTGGCTTCACGCTGGTTATATCACTCAGGTTAAGCGCCACATCAATAATGGCGCGCGCTTGTTTTGATTGATCGCTGCTGGCTATGGTAACGGCCCAGTGCGGGGTCTCTTGGTTCACATACTGTTTGGATGCCTGACGCTGCGAAATCGCTGGCAACCACCGAAGGCCAATATCCTCGGCGCACAGAATCTCTGTTGCGTATGCCCAATCGCCATTCAGTACCGCCGCATGAACCTCAGGCAGGCCGGTCTTGATCAGGTACTTGTGATAGTCCGCGGGTTTGTTCCAGCTAAAGCCTTGCGAGGCCGCATGCTGACCAACAGGTCGGTGATGTAGCACTGGTTGGCCTGGGTTGGCCGTCGTCTGGTTGGAAGTGGGGGTTGTTGTGTTGGGGGTTGTTGCGTTAATTATCGGTGGCTCAGAGGATGGATTTATTGACGGATTGCTTATTGCCATGGCAGCTCCTTTCGGTAAAGGCATTGAAAGGAGGCTTGGTAGCCCGTGCGAGGGCTTGGTTCACATTGGCATTACTGCTGCGCTGTAGGTTTAGTTTGTTGTCTCATTCAGGTGCGCAGTTATCGTCTATAAAAATTCCTTTGTAGATCCGAGAGCGCAGTCATCGTTAGTAAAAATTTTATTGCAGATGATGTGTTCGATGATTAAAGCGCCGGTATTAAGGGGTCTGTTCAACACCGGCGGCTGTCGCTTTAAAATTTGTTCACTCGTCTGTGACGCCTTTGTTCCAATACGACATAAGCGCATTCTGCAAATCCGGAGATTGCCTTGCAACGAAAGTGACCTCTGTTTTCTTTGCTGTGGATGCCCAGGCAGCCAAGTTCAGTGGATCAGTCGATAAAGGGTACGGGTTTAGGATGTGACCTAAAGCCGCAGCATTTTGCAGGCGGGAGATGATGGACCTGACGCCGGGATTGTTGCCCACATACTCAAAGGGTCGAGCGGCATTGGTATTTCGACGACGCACAATAATTTCATTTGCCCGGTCAAGCAGGGCGGCATGCTCCGGCGGCAAGCCAGTATCCATGTGATCAGCAACGAAACGAAGGATCTCTGAATCAGTGCGAAATTCAGGCGCTTGAGTGGCGCTGTTGGGTCTGGTGAGATTCGGTGCGGATGAACTAACCGGAGTTGTTTGGGAAGGTGAGCCGGATGAATCAACGGGGCTTGCTTGGGCGTGTGAGGCGGGGGGGTTATCAGGAGTGGCTGAGGAATTAGGATTGGATGAATGACTAGGGGTCGCTGATGGGTTACTTCCCGAGAGTGGTCTGGCCATACCGATCTCCTTGCGCACATGAGTGAATGAGCGGATTCGGTAACCTAACGAGCCGATTGGTTCGGTGGCACTGGACGCGCGCGTACCTTAGCGCGGGCGCGCCCATATTGAAAACTCAGAGAAGTAAATTTTCCAGCGTGCGCCGGTAAATATTTTTGAGCGGCTCTATTTCAGACACAGAAATATGCTCATCAATTTTATGAATGCTGGCGTTGGTTGGACCAAACTCCACCACTTGCGGACAAATTTGTGCGATGAAGCGGCCATCGGAGGTCCCGCCGGTGGTCGAAAGCTCGGTATCAATACCGGTCTCGTCTTTGATAGCAGCTGATAGCGCTGCACTTAGGCTACCACGCGGGGTGAGGAAGGGTAGTCCGCCTACTGTCCATTTCAGATCAAAGTCAAGGCTGTGCTTATCCAGCACCGCATGCACTCGATGCTGCAGGCCTTCAACGGTGCTTGAGGTCGCGAAGCGGAAGTTAAAGTCGACGACACACTCGCCGGGAATGACATTCGAAGCACCGGTGCCGGCATGAATGTTCGATATCTGCCAGGAGGTAGGCAAGTAGTACTCGTTCCCTTGGTCCCACTCGATGGCTGCCAACTCAGCGAGTGCTGGCATCGCAAAGTGGATAGGGTTTTTTGCCAACTGCGGATACGCAATGTGACCCTGAATACCTTTAATGATGAGCTTGCCGGACATAGTGCCACGACGGCCATTCTTGATCATGTCACCAATTTGTTTCACCGAGGTCGGCTCGCCAACGATGCAGTAATCCAGCTGCTCACCGCGCGCTTTCAACTGATTGCAGACGATCACGGTGCCATCGGTCGCCGGACCTTCTTCGTCACTGGTGATCAGGAAACCGATCGAGCCTTTGTGATTCGGGTACGCGGCAACGAATTCTTCAACCGCTACCACCATCGCTGCGAGTGAAGTCTTCATATCGGCAGCACCACGACCGTAGAGCTTGCCGTCGCGATGCGTAGGAATGAAGGGATCAGAAGACCAGCGCTCGAGCGGGCCGGTAGGCACCACATCGGTGTGGCCTGCGAATACAAGTAGCGGTTGTGCGTTACCCCGTCGCGCCCACAGGTTGGTGACATCGCCGGACGCAATGGTGTCGCATTGAAAACCGAGTGGCGATAAGCGCTCGGCCATCTTCAACTGACAGCCGCCGTCAGCGGGTGTGACTGAGTGCAGCGAGATGAGTTCTTCGGTCAGCGCGAGGGTCTTGCTCATGCTTTGAATGTCTTTTTATAGAGGTCAGCGTCGAAGCCTACCAGCACCTGTTGATTCATGCAGAGCACGGGACGTTTGATGACGCTGGTGTTCTCAAGCATCAGCGCGGTGGCGCTGGCCGCATCGACGGTGGCGGCCTTCTTGTCATCAGGCAGGCCACGCCACGTGGTCCCTTTTTTATTGACCAGCGTTTCCCACGGTACCTGCTTCAACCAGCTTGTGATGGTTGCCCGATCAAGGCCGGCTTTTTTGAAGTCATGAAATTGATAAGAAAGCCCAGCCTGATCAAGCCAGGTGCGGGCTTTCTTTACACTGTCGCAGTTGGGGATGCCGTAAAGCGTGATCATCAATCCCGTAGCAGCTCATTGATCGAGGTTTTCGCGCGCGTTTTTTCATCGACGCGCTTGACGATCACGGCGCAATACAAACTGTATTTGCCATCCGACGAGGGCAGGTTACCGGATACCACCACCGAGCCTTCCGGAATACGGCCGTAACTCACTTCACCGGTGGCGCGGTCGTAGATTTTGGTCGACTGACCAATGTACACACCCATCGAAATAACCGAGTTGGCTTCAACGATCACACCCTCTACAACCTCAGAGCGCGCGCCGATGAAGCAGTTATCTTCGATGATGGTGGGGTTGGCTTGCATAGGCTCGAGTACGCCGCCGATGCCGACACCGCCCGAGAGGTGAACGTTTTTACCAATTTGCGCGCAAGAGCCAACGGTGGCCCAAGTATCTACCATTGTGCCTTCATCGACATAGGCACCGATGTTGACGTATGAAGGCATCAGCACCACATTCTTGCCGATGAAGCTGCCGCGACGTGCGACGGCTGGTGGCACGACACGAAAGCCGCCCTTAGCGAAATCGTCAGCGCTGTGGTTGGCGAACTTGGTGGGGACTTTGTCATAGAACTGCATACCACCGCCACCGGGGATGGCGACGTTATCTTCCAGCCGGAACGAAAGCAGTACCGCTTTTTTTGACCACTGATTAACGACCCACTGTCCGCTGTCTTTTTGCGCCACGCGCAGCGTGCCTTGGTTCAGCAACTCAAGCACTTCAGCTACCGCGTTTTTTACGTCGGTCGGCGCGGATTTCGGTGAAAAATTGGCGCGCTCTTCCCACGCATTATCGATCAGGGTTTGGAGTGATTGGGTCATGATTTTTCTGTTGAAGGAGAAGATAAAAAATTCGCGGTTTACATTTCAGTGTAAGGCTGGTCGTCTGGAAGACTCAGTCGTCTATCAAGCAGCTAGCTTACGGGTGAACTCAACGATGCGTTGCGCGGCCTCGAGGCACTCATCGACCTCTGCCACCAGCGCCATACGAATACGACTCGCGCCCGGATTCCAGCCGTGCGCCTCACGCGCCACATAACTGCCCGGCAAAACCGTCACATGATATTCGGCGTAGAGTTGTTTCGCGTATTCAGCGTCGCTGATATTGATGAGCTTATCGACCTTGGCCCAAAGATAAAACCCGGCGTCAGGTAAAGCCACATCCAGCACCTCAGCCAATAAGGGTGTTACCTGCTTGAACTTGCGGATATATTTTTCACGATTTTTTTCGACATGATCTTCATCATTCCACGCCGCGATCGAGGCTGCCTGCACGGAGGGGCTCATCGCGCTGCCGTGGTAGGTGCGGTAAAGCAAAAATTGTTTGAGTATGTCTGCATCCCCTGCGACGAATCCTGAGCGCATGCCAGGCACGTTTGAGCGCTTGGACAAACTGGAAAACGCCACCAGCCGTTGATAGCCACGACCAAGCTGGTTAGCTGCTTGCATAGCGCCCAGCGGCGGATGGTCACCAAAATAAATCTCGGAGTAACACTCGTCTGCCGCGATCACAAAGCCGTATTTATCTGACAATGCAAATAGCGCACGCCAGTCATCAAGCGTGAGCACCGCGCCAGTTGGATTGCCCGGGGTGCAGATGTATAGCAACTGCACGCGAGGCCAGACATCGGCCGGCACACTCGAAAAATCCGGTGCGAAATTGCGTGCCGGGTCTGAATTGACGAAGAAGGGTTCGGCACCTGCCAGAAACGCCGCGCCCTCATAGATTTGATAGAACGGGTTCGGGCACACCACCACTGCTTTGGCAGCCGGGTCGATCACTACCTGTGCCAGTGCGAATAAGGCCTCGCGCGAGCCGTTCACAGGTAGCGCGTCGGTGGCCGGGTTCAGCGTGGGCAGTTGGTAGCGGCGTTCCAGCCAGCGGCAGATCGCACGCCTGACCTGGTCCGTGCCTGCGGTGGTAGGGTAGGTCGCTAAACCAGACAGGTTATCGGCCAGTGCCTGCTGAATGAAAAGAGGCGTAGGGTGCTTGGGTTCGCCAATACCCAGACTGATCGCGCTGAATTTTGCGTTCGGCGTCACCCTGCCGAACAGATGGCGCAACTTTTCAAAAGGATAAGGCTGAAGCTTGCTGAGCAGCGGATTCACGGAGCGAAAATGATGGAAATGCGTTGGAAAGCGCCTGATTATACTGGCGATGCCAACGCGCAAAGCAGTCCGGTGAGCCCGGGCTTCCCGGCAGGGTTTGCCCTTAGAGACCTCGGAATATGCACCCGCCAATGTTATCATGGCGCTGCTGTGCATATCACCCGCCGGGCCCACCGCCCGGTTTCTCTTTTTTTAAGTTGGAAAAGTCGTGCGGTTAACCTCCATCAAACTCTCTGGTTTCAAGTCGTTTGTCGATCCGACCAATTTTCAGGTGCCTGGTCAGTTGGTGGGTGTGGTCGGCCCTAACGGCTGCGGCAAGTCGAACATCATCGATGCAGTGCGTTGGGTGCTGGGTGAATCCAAGGCATCCGAGCTACGCGGCGAGTCGATGCAGGACGTTATCTTCAACGGCACGACCAACCGCAAGCCAGCAGGGCGTGCCTCGGTTGAGCTGATGTTTGATAACAGTGCGGGTAAGGCCGCCGGGCAATGGAGCACGTTTGCCGAGATCTCGGTCAAGCGCACGCTCACCCGGGACGGTACCTCGACCTACTACATCAATAACCAGGCGGTTCGTCGTCGCGACATACAAGATATTTTTCTGGGCACCGGTTTGGGTCCACGTGCATACGCCATCATCGGGCAGGGCATGATCTCGCGCATTATCGAAGCGCGCCCCGAAGAGCTGCGAATTTTTTTGGAAGAAGCCGCAGGCGTATCGAAATACAAAGAGCGCCGCCGTGAAACTGAAAACCGTCTGCAAGATACGCGTGAAAACCTGCAGCGTGTTGAAGACATTCTGCGCGAGCTGAATCAAAACGTTGTCAAGCTCGAGAAGCAGGCCGAGGTCGCACAAAAGTATCACGAGCTGCAATCGGAGCAGGACGAGAAACAAAAGCTGCTGTGGCTGCTGCGTAAAAACGAAGCGGCCGCTGAGCAGCAAAAGTTCTTGCGCGACATCGAGAAAGCACAAACCGAGCTGGAGGAGCAGACCGCCAAGCTGCGCCATATCGAGACCGAGCTGGAGCAGCTGCGCCAAGAGCATTACGCCGCCGGTGACCGTACCCATCAGGCGCAAGGTGCGCTGTATCAAACTAATGCAGAGATCGGTAGCCTTGAAGCGCAGATTCGTTTTGTGATTGAGTCGCGCACGCGCCTTCAGACGCAGATCAATTCACTCACCGCGCAGCGTGATCAGTGGCAGCGTCAAGGCTCGCAATTCGAGACTGAGCTGGAGCAAGCAGAGACCGAGCTGACGTCGCATGCCGCACGGGTCGCCGAGGCGCAGCAGGCATTGCAAAGCAAGCAGGCCTCGCTGCCGGAGATTGAAGAGTCTTGGCGTAGCGCGCAGCTGGCCACCACTGAATCACGTTCCCGCATCATGCAGGTGCAGCAGCGTATCGAGCTGGAGTCTACCCATCAGCGCAATGCGTCGAATATTCTCGCTACGCTGACGCAGCGACGCGAGCGGCTGGCGCAAGAGAAAAATGCGCTGTCATTACCTGACACTGCGCATTTGAAAAATTTAAAAGACCAGGCAGAGCAGAAGCAAACGCAGCTCGACCAGTCTCACGCTGAGCTGAACACGGCGCGTGAGCAACAGCCATTGCTCGAGCAAGAGCGCCGCGACGCGCAAGCGTCGGTGAACACAGAAACCGCCAAACATGCGCAGTTTGAGGCACGCTTGGCGGCACTGAAGCTGCTACAAGAAAACGTACAAACCGAAGGTAAGGTAGCGCCTTGGCTGAACAAGCACGAGCTTGGCAAGTTGCCGCGGCTGTGGCAAAAGCTGTCGATTGAACCAGGCTGGGAAGTGGCACTGGAATCCGTCTTGCGCGAGCGAACTGCTGCGCTCGAGGTGTCCAATCTCGACTGGGCCAAAGCATTTTTCGGTGATGCGCCGCCGGCCAAGTTGTCGTTGTATTCATTGAGCGGCACTGCCAGCAACAACGAGACTGCGCCGAGTGGCTTAAAGCCGCTGATGTCGATGATGAAGGTCGATGACCCTGGATTGCGCGCACTGCTGCAAGACTGGTTGCATCAAGTGTATGTGGCGGATGATGCCGCGGGTGCGCTGCTCGATCGTAGCAAACTGCCGCTGGGCGCGACGCTGGTTACGCGCGAGGGCCATCTGGTCAGCCGTTTGTCGGTGCGGTTTCATGCGTCTGATTCCGAGCAAGATGGCATGCTGGCGCGTCAGCAGGAAATCGATAATCTGGTGCGTCAGGTACGTGCGCAACAGATGCTGGCCGATGAAGCCAGGCAGCGTTCAGTGCGCGCTGATGCTGCGCTCACCCAAGGCACACAGCGCCTGGAAGAACTGACTCAGCGTGTTAGTGTGCAGCAGCAGGCGCTGCACAGCTTGCAGATGGATTTGCTCAAGCTGACCGAAGCGGTAGAGCGTTTCAGCGAGCGCGGCACGCAAATTGGTAATGACCTGAACGAGATCGCGGCGCAAGAAGCCGAACAGCGCCAGCTGCAGGCCAATGCTGAGCAGGCACTGGAACAACTTGATATCGAATTGGCGAAGGTACAAGAGGCGCACGAAGACGGCCAGACGGTGTATCTGGAGCGCGAGGCTGCGTTGAATCAGGCACGCGAGCATGTACGCGAGCTGGCGCTGGCGGCGCAGCAGGCCGAGTTTGCGCAACGCGCTCACGAGAGCCGTATCGACGAGCTGAAACGCAGTATTGCAACTGCGCTTGAGCAATCTGCGCAGTTGTTTGCCAGCATGGAGCAAGGCACGCTGGAGCTGGAGCAGTTGGACGATCGTGCCGCGCAAGCCGGTTTGCAATCTTTGCTTGAGCAGCGCAGCGAGCAGGAACAGGTGCTGTCAAATGCCCGGCACGAGTTGGATCAGCTGACCCAGCGCATGCGTGCACAAGATGAATCCAAGCTGACGGCTGAGCGCGGCCTGCAACCGATTCGTGACCGTATCGTCGAGCTTCAGCTGAAAGAGCAGGCTGCTCGTATGAACCAGGAGCAGCACGCCGAGTCATTGGCGAATGCAAACGCCGACGAGGCGGCGCTGGCAGAGAAGCTCAGCGACGATATGCGACCTTCGTATCTGCAAGGTGAAGTCACCCGACTGACCAATTCAATTAATGCGCTTGGGCCAGTGAACCTGGCTGCACTGGATGAGTTGGCGCAAGCTAGCGAGCGTAAGCAATTCCTTGATGCGCAGAACGCTGACCTGACCGAGGCCATTACAACACTCGAGAACGCGATCCACAAAATTGATATGGAGACGCGCGAGCTTCTGAAAGACACCTTCGACAAGGTTAACCAGCAGTTCGGCGAGCTGTTCCCGATTCTGTTTGGTGGCGGTACCGCCAAACTGGTGATGACCGGCGAGGAAATTCTGGATTCCGGTGTGCAGGTGATGGCGCAACCCCCCGGCAAGAAGAACGCCACGATTCACCTTTTATCCGGTGGTGAAAAAGCGCTGACCGCGACCGCGTTGGTGTTCTCCATCTTCCAGCTCAACCCTGCGCCGTTCTGTTTGCTGGATGAGGTGGATGCGCCGCTGGATGACGCAAACACCGAGCGCTTCTGCAATATGGTCAAGAAGATGTCGGCCAATACCCAGTTCCTGTTCATCTCGCATAACAAGATCTCAATGGAGATGGCTCAGCAGCTGATCGGGGTCACCATGCAGGAGCAAGGTGTGTCGCGAATCGTTGCGGTGGATATGGCGGCGGCGTCGAACTTCGCGTCGCAGCAGCAAGCGGCTTAATCAATCAAAGCGCAGCGCAGCGCGCGCCATGGCGGCGCGCTTCTGGTAGTAGGCCTCGTTCTCTTCAGCCTCGCACGCGCGTGCGTGCTCCACGGCCGCGCAGATCAGGTAGTGCTCTTCGGCGCGCTGGTAGTACCAGCGACGGACGCGCCGGATCAAGAACCGCAACGATAGAGCGCTCCAGGGGGTCAGCTTGAGTCCGCTTGCGTTTTGCATCTGTCATCCTCCGAGGTTTGGGCCAACGGATAGTTATCGTAATGACAAAATTCCTGATGCTATTGACTATTGTAAACTTTCTGGTTTGACAATATTTGCACGCCGGCTGATGCGGATCAGTGGCGCTGGCGTCAAGGTGGGGAGCGGCGCAGGCATTTCAGGGAACTCCGGCGCCAACTCTCCGTTAAAATGTTTCTTTATTGGATAGTCTCGACAGAGAGTGCGCATGGTTCAGCTGCAAGAAAGCCTTATCGGGTTGGGGATCGTGGTCGTCGCCGGCGTCATCGCCTACAACAAGTGGCAAGAATGGCGCGCCAAGAAATCGGTCGAGCAAGCCTTCTCGACCTCGCAGGACGATGTCTTGATGGCGGAGGGGCAGTCATCTGCCCACCGTCACGAGCCGGTGCTGTCGCCGCTTGAGGGGCCCGATGTGGTGGTCGGGCATGCCCCTGCAATCAATGGCATAGGCGCTGATCATCTCGATCCGTTGAGCGAGCCGGCGCGGGATCAGGTGCCGCCCTCTGCGCATGCGAACGAAACTCCCCATGCGGGCGGGTGCGGGTCGCGCGCTGCAACTTCATCTACATCTACATCGAGGTCCGCCCCGGCCGCGCGTCGCTCGCCCTTGGATCCGGCGATTGATTGCATTATCCCGGTACTGCTAGAGGCACCGCTGCGTGGTGAGCGCGTGATGCAGGCGTTTCAGCACCTGCACTTGGTGGGTAGTAAGCCCGTCAAAGTGGCAGGGCTGAGTGGCGAGCATCACTGGGAGGCGGTGGCGGTGGGCGGTGTGTATACGCAGCTGCAGGTGGGTGTGCAGCTTGCTACGCGGAGTGGTGCGCTCACTGAACTGGAATTCTCCGAGCTGGCATCACGTCTTGATCAGATGGCCGACGATTTGGGTGCCAGCCCCGATTTGCCTGACATGGGTGAAGTGGTCGCCAAAGCGCGTTCGCTGCACCAGCTGCTTCAAGAATTCGACGCGCAGTTATCGATCAATGTGCGCTCGAACGCAGCGCCATGGCCGATGGCCACGCTCAAACCCGCGCTGCAAAGGCAGGGTATGGAGCTGCGCCCCGACGGCAAATTGGTGATGCCCGATGGCGAGGGTGGCTTGCTGTTCTCGGTGAACGTGAACGCCAATCCGTCAGATGACAGCAGCGCCAAAATCACCCTGCTATTGCCCGTGGCGCTGGTGCCGCCGGATAGAGGCGGCTTCAAGGCGATGACAGCATTTGCCAAGTCACTCGCCAATCGTCTATCCGGTACGGTCGTCGACGATGAGGGCCAGCCACTGCCGGACGCCTCACTCACTGCGATTGCAGAGCAGGTCGCTGATTTCTATCGCGCGATGGCGCAGGCCGGCATTCCGGCCGGTTCGCCGCTGGCGCAGCGCTTGTTCGCCTGAACCAACCGCGCTGCTGCTCAATGCCGTGAACGCTGCGACCGGACACGAGAGCGACAGTGCACGCATCCAGTGGTTGCGTGAGGAGCTGAATCGTCACGCTCACGCCTACTACGTGCTTGATCAGCCGACGATTCCCGATGCGGAATACGACACGCTGTTCATCGAGCTGCAGCAGCTCGAGACAAAACACCCCGAGCTCATGTCCGTTGACTCGCCGACACAGCGGGTCGGCGGCGCGCCCTTGCCCGAGTTTGCGCAGGTACAGCATGACGTGCCGATGCTGTCGATTAACAATGGATTTTCTGAGGAAGACATCCGTGCCTTTGATCGGCGCGTCAGTGAAGGGCTGGGTGAATCGGGTGATGTTGAGTATGCCTGCGAACTGAAATTCGACGGGCTCGCAATTAGTCTGCGCTACGTCGATGGCGTTCTGGTACAAGCAGCGACACGCGGCGATGGGAGCACGGGTGAAGATGTCACTGCGAATATCCGAACCATCCATTCCATTCCGTTGCGACTGAGAACCGAGCACCCACCCAAAGTCATCGACGTCAGAGGCGAAGTGCTGATGTTCAAGGCTGACTTTGCGCGCCTCAACCAGCGTCAACGTGACGCCGGATTAAAAGAGTTCGCCAACCCGCGCAACGCTGCAGCAGGTAGCTTGCGGCAACTGGATTCGCGAATTACCGCGCAACGTAGTTTGCGTTTTTTTGCGTATGGCATCGGCCATCTGGCGGGTGCTGAATTACCGGACACCCATGGCAAGCTATTGGATTGGTATAGCGAACTCGGTATTGCCGTATGCGACGAGCGCGCCGTTGTGCGCGGTGCCGATGGCTTGCTCAACTTCTTTACCGATATTGGCATGCGCCGTGGTTCGCTCGCTTACGATATTGATGGCGTTGTGTATAAAGTGAATCGCGTCCAGCAGCAGCAGGTGCTTGGCTTTTTGTCGCGTGCGCCGCGCTTTGCACTGGCGCATAAATTTCCGGCAGAAGAAGCAACCACCACGGTATTGGACATTAACGTGCAAGTCGGTCGTACCGGTGCCATTACGCCGGTGGCGCGGCTGGCACCGGTGTCCGTGGGCGGCGTTACCGTCACCAATGCCACGCTACACAATGAAGATGAAGTCCGGCGTAAAGATATTCGTATTGGCGATAACGTTATCGTGCGCCGTGCGGGTGATGTGATTCCGGAGGTGGTGGCGGTCGTGCCGGAGCGTCGCCCTTCAGACACAAAAGAATTCCTGATGCCGACGGCCTGCCCGGTGTGTGGGTCGGCCATCATTCGGCCGGAAGATGAGGCAGTTGCGCGTTGTTCGGGTGGCTGGCTGAAATGCGCTGCGCAACGCAAAGGGGGCTTACAGCATTTTGTATCGCGCCGGGCGATGGACATTGAAGGTCTGGGTGAGCAATTGATCGAGCAACTGGTGGATCGCGGCTTGGTGACGACGCCGGCTGATTTTTACAAGATAGGTTTGATCGCGTTGGCCGAGTTAGACCGCATGGCGGAAAAGTCGGCACAAAATGTACTCGACGCGCTGGCCCAATCCAAATCAACGACGCTTCCGCGTTTTATCTACGCATTAGGTATTCGACACGTTGGTGAGTCGACTGCAAAGACCTTGGCGCGACACTTCGGCACACTCGATGCGTTGATGGCGGCTAACGAGGAACAGATGCTTGCTGTTGAGGATGTTGGCCCGGTGGTGGCGCAATCTATCCTCAGCTTTCTGCATGACCCGCTGAATCGTGAATTGATCGCCCAGTTACGCGCTGCCGGGGTGCACTGGGATGAATCGGCGGTCGAACGTCAAACACAGCACTTGAGTGGTAGAACATTTGTGCTGACAGGCACTCTGCCCAACCTGAAGCGCGATGAAGCGCAGGCTTTAATTGAGGCAGCTGGTGGCAAAGTGTCGGGCTCGGTCTCAAAAAAAACCAGTTATGTGGTGGCTGGTGAAGAAGCCGGCAGTAAACTCGCCAAGGCGGAAGAACTTGGTGTTCCAGTACTGAATGAAGAAGGCCTACTGCAATTGTTGGAGAACCCCGCATGAGTCGTTCAATCAAGAAGGCTGTGTTTCCGGTAGCAGGTCTGGGTAGCCGATTTCTTCCTGCCACCAAGGCACAACCGAAAGAGATGCTGCCGATCGTCGACAAGCCGCTGATCCAGTATGCAGTGGAAGAGGCGGTCGAGGCGGGCATCACTGAAATGATCTTTATCACCGGCCGCAACAAGCGCGCGATTGAGGACCATTTCGATAAAGCCTACGAACTCGAAGCTGAGCTTGAAAGCGCAGGCAAGCAGCAGCTGCTTGAGCTGGTACGTAGTGTCATTCCAAAAAATGTGAATTGCATGTACATCCGGCAGCCGATGGCGTTAGGCTTAGGTCATGCGGTGCTGTGCGCAAAACCGATTGTCGGTGATGATGCGTTCGCTGTGTTATTGGCGGATGACTTCATGCAGGGCGAGCTTAATGGTCCAGGCGTAATGGCGCAAATGACCACCACGTTTGCGCGTGAGCAGTCCAGTCTGCTGGGCGTGCAGGATGTGCCGCGCGCGCATACCAAACAATATGGCATCGTGAGTACGGAGCCCTTTGCTGAACGATTAGAAAAAGTAGGGGCCATTGTTGAGAAGCCGGCGCCCGAGCATGCGCCTTCAACACTCGCAGTGGTGGGTCGCTATGTTCTGACACCAAGGATTTTTTCGTGCCTGGAGAAGATTGGTAAAGGCGCGGGTGGTGAGATTCAGCTCACCGATGGTATCGAGGCCTTGATGCAGTATGAGACGGTGCTTGCCTATCGCTACCAGGGCAGGCGATTCGACTGCGGCTCGAAGCTAGGGTACCTGCAAGCGTCCGTAGAGATTGGCCTGCAACATGCAGAGACGGGTGCCGCGTTCGCCGATTGGCTCGGGCAGCGGGGTTGAGATGGCCGTCCGCGAGATTCTGAAAATGGGCGACCCGCGCTTACTGCGCGTCGCAGCGCCTGTCACCGCGTTCGACACAGCTGAGCTGCATGCGCTGATCGCCGATATGTTCGACACCATGCACGTGGCGAATGGCGCGGGACTTGCCGCGCCACAGATTGGCGTGAATTTGCAGTTGGTGATTTTCGGCTTCAGCAAAAATGATCGCTACCCGGATGCGCCTTCAGTGCCCGAGACGGTGCTGTTGAATCCGGTGCTCGAGCCTTTATCGGATGTGATGGAAGAGGGTTGGGAAGGTTGCTTGTCCGTGCCTGGCTTACGTGGGGTCGTGCCGCGCCACGCACGTCTTCACTACCGTGGCGTTGACCCGTACGGCAAGCCTATCGATAGAGCGGTGGATGGCTTCCATGCGCGCGTCGTGCAGCACGAGTGTGACCACCTGATCGGCGTGCTGTACCCCATGCGGGTGCGAGATTTCAGCAAGTTTGGCTATACCGAAGTACTGTTCCCCGGTATGGACCCGGCGGCGGATGACTGACGATGTTGCATACTGACTATTGATTTCTGTAGAAATTCTGAGATAGAATCCTTTCTATAGAAAGGATTATCATTATGCTCGCTGTATCCCCAAATCACGACGCGGCGCCGAAACCCAACGGGGTGCTGGCGAAAGCAGTGACCCGTGCGGCGGATCGTCTTGGTGTTTCGCAGCAGTTACTCGGAAAGATCCTCGGTCTCAGCCCGGCCACTGTCTCTCGCTTGTATGGGGGGAGTTACCAGCTCGATCCCCGACGCAAGGAATGGGACTTGGCGCTCTTGTTTGTCCGGGCGTTCAGGTCGCTTGATTCGATTGTTGGCGATTCCGCTTCGGCCCACGCTTGGCTGCATAGCGAGAACCTTGCGTTGAATGCTCGCCCCATCGATTTGTTATCTGACACGGAGGGCTTGGTCAGTGTTGTCCACTACTTGGACGCCTCGCGCGCTGTCGGCTGAGTCACGTCCGTGGCAGTGCCTGGCTTGGCGCATGGTGGAGTCTCAGCATATTGCGGCAACGATGAAATTGGTTGATACGCGTGACGAGCAAGACATCCTCGAATCATTGTTGGACCAAGATAAACCCCTAAGGGCACATGGCACGGCGCAATTGCACTACCTGTTGGCGACGCCATTTCGCTATGTGCCGTTGAGGGCGGGCTCACGGTTTCGTGCGTATGCTGACCCCGGTGTCTTTTACGCGGCAGAGTCTGTGCGAACCGCGGCGGCAGAGCTCGGTTATTGGCGATGGAGATTTTTACTGGATGCGCCCAATCTTGAAAGGCTGGGGCCGGTTCCTCATACTGCGTTCAACGTCAAGATATCAACAACGACGATTGACCTGCGCGAGTCAGGCTTTGATCTCGATCTCAAGCAGTGGCGAGTTTCATCTGACCACACATCCACACAAGATTTGGCGCGTATGGTGCGGCAGGCTGAGATCGGTGGTATCGTTTACCCGTCCGCTCGTGACCCCGAACCAGCGTGGTGCATCGCTTTGCTGGTTCCGTCAGGGTTCGCACGAAAAAAACCTGAGCCGGTCAGCGAGACTTGGTATCTGGCGGTATCCAGCGAAGAAGTAGTCTGGCGCCGCGATCACCAGTCAATGCGATTTTCAACGACGGTTTGGTCTAGCGCCAACTAGAACCTCTCGCTCTCCGCCATATACCGCCACTGCCCAACCGGTAAGTCACCAAGCTTCACATTACCGATGCGTACCCGCTTGAGGCCAATCACCTGAAGACCAACCAACTCGCACATACGGCGGATTTGTCGCTTCTTGCCCTCTCGCAAAATGAAACGTAGCTGGTCATCGTTTTGCCAACTCACTTTCGCCGGTAGTAGCGGGCTGCCATCAAGCGAGAGACCGTGATTCAAACGCTTCAGATCTGAATCCGGCAGCTTGCCCGGTCTCAGGTATTTCACTCGCACCAGATACTCTTTTTCGATCAGCCGATCTTCGCCAACCAGCTGCTTCGCAATACGACCATCCTGGGTTAACACCAACAGCCCAACGGAGTCGATATCAAGCCGACCAGCGGGAACCAGGCTTTTTAACTGCGACGGCGAAAACTGGGTAGGGGATTTATCCTCGCTCCAGCGATTTTCCGGAGTCACCAACGTGAAGGCTGGCGTGTAGCCATCTTCAGCTTGCCCGCTCACATACGCCATCGGTTTGTTGAGTAGCACGGTGACGCGTTTTGCTTGCTGCGCCTGCGCTTGTTTTTCTATCGATATTTTCTGGTGCGGCAGTACTTTGCTACCCAGTTCGGAGATGATTTGCCCATCGACGCGGACCCAGCCTTTCGCGATCCACTCATCGGCCTCACGGCGTGAGCAAAGCCCGAGCTCGGACATACGTTTTGACAGGCGCAAGGGTTCAGTCATTGCTGTGGAAAATAGACAAGGCGGTGTTAGATGCGCAAAGCATCTAACAGATCAGATTCCAACGCAATCTGCGCTCTCGCGTTTGATAGCGTTGGGCCATCGACCACGAACACATCTTCCACCCGTTCGCCCAGCGTAGCAATTTTTGCGGTGTGCAAATTCACTTTATAGCGCGCGAGCACACTGGCGATTGAATACAGCAGTCCGGGGCGATCATTCGCAGAAACCGAGAGCATGTGATACTGGCCGCGCTCATCAGGCGACAGATGCACTGTCGGCGTGATGGGGAAGGTGCGAGATAGTCGCGATAGTCTTGCTTTGCCGGGCGAGGGTAGCGCGGCATCACTTTGCACCCATAGCGCGAGGTCATGCTCGACCAAGGCAATCAGCTCACGGTAGTTCTCGGAAAAACTAGGCTCGCTGACCAGAAATGTATCCAGCGCGTAGCCATTGCGCGTGGTCTGCACCTTGGCATCCAGAATGCTGAAATTATGACGATCAAAATAACTACAGATACGCGCAAATAAATCAGTACGGTCGCGTAGATAGACCATAACCTGTAAACCTTCGCCGATCGGCGCGATACGGCACCGCACCAGCGGTAGCTCATCATCCAAATGCTCATGCAAGACGCGCGTGTGCCAGGCAATCTCTGCAGCATCGTGCCGCAGAAAATAGCCGACATCCAGCCGCTTCCACAAGCTGTCATGAACCTCATCCGGCAGGCCGTGCAGCCTAAGTGTGGCGCGTGCTTCTTGCTGGCGGTTTTGCAGCACGCGGTCAGTCGAAGGCGCTTCACCGCCAAGCACGCGCAGGCTCATGCGGTACAAGTCCTCCAGCAGCTTGCCCTTCCACGCATTCCATACTTTGGGGCTTGTACCGCGAATATCAGCAACAGTGAGCAGGTAAAGTGCCGTCAGGCGGCGCTCGGTTTTAACCGTTTTAACAAACGCACGAATCACATCGGGATCGGACAGGTCTTGTTTTTGTGCCACCTGCGACATCAATAAATGGTGCTCGACAAGAAATACAACTAACTCAGTATCTTGTTTAGTTAAACCATGATCACGACAAAATCGTTGCGCATCGGTTTTACCCAGTACCGAGTGGTCGCCGCCACGTCCCTTGGCGATATCGTGAAACAGCGCAGCGATATAAATCAGCCAGGGCTGCGCGAAATTAGCGATCAGTTGGCTGCAGAAAGGGTATTCGTGTGAATGCTCGGGGATGGTAAAACGACGCACATTCCGCACCACCATCAAAATATGCTGATCGACCGTGTACACATGAAACAGATCATGCTGCATCTGACCGATGATGCGACGGAAATTAGGCAGATACCGGCCCAAGATCGATAGCTGATTCATGCCGCGCAGCGCGTGGGTGACACCTTTCGGCGACTGCAGTATCTGTAGAAATAGCTCACGATGTTTCGGGTCGCGGCGAAACTTGGCGTCGATACGAAAGCGCGCATGCCATAGCGCGCGTTGGGTGCGCGCGGTCATGCCTTTCAACTCAGCATTACGCTCAAGCAGCAGAAATATTTCCAGCATCGCCGACGGCGTTTGCTCGAACACCTCATCATGCGCGACATCGATCATGCCGTTGACTTCATTGAATCGTTCGTTGACTGGTCGCGATGCGAGCGGTTGCGGAAACAAACGTGATTCAATGTTCTGCAGCAGGATAGAGTTCAGTTGCGTCACCGCTTTGGCCGCCCAGTAATAGCGCTGCATCAGCACCTCACTGGCGCGCCGGTCTTCGCCGGCTGCGAAACCAAAAGTCTCTGCAATCGGCCCTTGCACATCGAACACCAAGCGGTCCTCGCGACGCCCGGCGTACAGGTGCAAACGGATTCGAATATCTTTGAACGCGCGCTCTTTCTCAGCCAGTTGCCGCGCCTCGGTGCGGGTGATGATCTGGCTATCGGCAAGCTCGCGCCACGAGCGCCCAAGACGGGCTGCTTTTGAAACCCAAAGAATCACTTGCAAATCACGAAGACCACCCGGGCTTTCTTTGCAGTTCGGCTCCAGGCTGTAAGGCGTGTTCTCGTACTTCACATGACGCTGGCGCAGCTCGAGTACTTTGTCCTGAAAAAAAGCGCGTGCATCCATCGCCTGCGCATGGCGCTGCTGCAGCTGCTTGAAGAGTTGCTGCGAGCCGGTGATGCGCCGCGCCTCCAATAGGCTGGTTTGCACCGTGATATCGGCCTCCGACTCGGTCATGCACTCGTCGACCGTACGGATGCTGTGTCCGATCTCGAGACCGAGGTCCCACAGCAGTTGCACCAGCTGTTCCAGTTTTTCGCGCAGCGCGGCGTCGGGCTGCGATGGCAGCAGAATCAGCAGATCGATATCGGAGTAGGGGAAAAGCTCACCGCGGCCATAGCCGCCCACGGCTACCAAGGCGGTCGACGCCGGCATGCTAAATGATCGCCAGGCTAGAGTGAGGACTTGGTCTGCGTGCCGCGCGAATCGTTTGAGCAGTTGCTCTGTTCGTCGATTGACGAGGTAGTCGTCAACAATTGCCTGCCGGCCTTCCCTTAGCTGTTCGCGTAGAGAGATCGACAGCGTGGTCATCTCACTCCACGCTGGCCGCGCTATCTGCTGCGGGGGATGTAATGAAAGCGGGTGGTGGTGGCGATCCGGCGGACACCGTAAGCACCTCGAAGCCAGTCTCGGTAACCAGCACCGTGTGCTCCCACTGCGCCGAGAGGCTACGGTCACGGGTCTTGATAGTCCAGCCGTCGCTCATCTCGCGAATTTCTCTGCGCCCTGCATTGATCATCGGCTCGACCGTGAAGATCATGCCGGAGCCCAGTTGATCGAGCGTGCCCGGTCTGCCGTAGTGCAGCACCTGAGGTTCTTCATGGAATACTTTGCCGATGCCGTGGCCACAAAACTCGCGCACTACCGAAAAGCCAGCGTTCTCTGCGTACTGCTGGATCACATGGCCAAGGTCACCCAAGTAGGTTCCGGGCTTGATGCGCGAAATACCCAGCCACATGCATTCGTAAGTGATGTCGCTCAAGCGTTTGGCGAGTATTGATGGCTCGCCAACGAAGAACATACGGCTGGTATCGCCGTGATAACCATCTTTGATGACCGTGACATCAATGTTCACCACATCGCCCAGCTTTAAAACCTTGTCGCCGGGTATGCCGTGGCAGACCACATCATTCACCGAGGTGCAAATCGATTTCGGGTAAGGCGTGTACCCCGGAGGGCAGTAATTCAAAGGCGCCGGCGTCACTCCCTGCACGTTCACCATATAGTCGTGGCACAGCTTGTCGAGTTGATCGGTACTCACGCCCGCCTTCACATGCGGCGTGATGAAATCCAGCACCTCCGAGGCGAGGCGTCCGGCCACTCGCATGCCAGCGATGTCTTCCGGTGTCTTGATCGTGATGTTGCCCATGATGCTGCTGCGCGAGCGCCGCGTACAGCTGGCGGTGGCAGTCCTGTGAGAGAAGCTGGGATTATAGTCGAGCGACTCGCGCCTCGCGGTTTGGCGCTACGAAGTCCTTCGGACCTGTGCCCGGAATTGGGTGAGTTTGCGTCTGATCCCGCTTTACGGGTAAAATCTTCGGTTAGCTTGTTTCCCGCCGCGGAAAAGTGGGGGCGTCAAGCGACTGTATTACTTTTTTGTAAATTTTTAAATCACGAGTCCGCGCCCCAAGGGTGCCCGTCAACAGATGGTTTGTTCGGGTTGCTGACCGGCCTCAAGACACAACCCTGGAGAAACTATGTCAGTCACCATGCGTGAAATGCTGGAAGCCGGCGTCCATTTTGGTCACCAAACCCGCTTCTGGAACCCCAAGATGGCCCCGTTTATCTTCGGTCATCGTAACAAGATTCATATCGTCAACCTGGAAAAGACCATGGCCATGTTCCAGGAGGCGGCCAAGTACATCCGTCAACTCTCCGCCAACCGTGGCACCATTTTGATGGTAGGCACCAAACGCCAGGCGCGCGACATCATTGCGGCTGAGGCGCAGCGCGCCGGTGTGCCGTTCGTTGACCAGCGCTGGCTGGGCGGTACGCTGACTAACTTCAAGACCATCAAGACCTCGATCAAGCGCCTGAAGGAAATGGAAGCCGCCATCGCTGACGGCTCGGTCGAGAAAATGTCGAAAAAAGAAGCGCTGATGTTTAACCGCGAGCTCGACAAGCTGCAAAAAGGTATTGGCGGCATCAAAGACATGAACGGTGTGCCAGATGCGATTTTCGTGATCGACGTCGGCTACCACAAGGGCGCAATTACCGAAGCCACCAAGCTCGGCATTCCGGTGATTGGTGTGGTCGATACCAACCACTCGCCAAGCGGCGTCACCTACGTGATTCCGGGCAATGACGACTCGTCAAAAGCCATCACGCTGTATGCACGCGGTGTGGCCGACGCCATTCTCGAGGGCCGCGCCACCTCGGTAGCCGATATCGTCCAGGCTGCCAAGGGCGAGGAGTTCGTCGAAGTCAGCGATCAGGCCTGATTCGCCTTAGCGCACTGCCTCGTTAAGCGAGGCGGAAAATCAGGGGCAACAGCGGTTCGCCCCTTTTTTTCGGGCAATGCGTCGATGGGGCAGGCGGCTTGCGGGGCAGGCTTCGGCCCCAGTGTAAAGATATTGATACCGGTTGCCGAATGGCGACCTAGTTGAGGAGAGGGTAATGGCAGCAATTACAGCAGCAATGGTGGGTGAACTGCGCGCTAAAACAGACGCGCCCATGATGGAGTGCAAAAAGGCACTGACCGAGGCCGACGGTGACATGGCCAAGGCCGAGGAAATCCTGCGCGTCAAGCTCGGCAGCAAGGCATCAAAAGCCGCATCACGTGTTACCGCTGAGGGTGTGGTTGCAGCCCATATCGCGGGCGGTATTGGCGCGCTGGTCGAGGTCAATTGCGAGACTGACTTTGTATCGAAAAATGACGACTTCCTGAACTTCACCAAGCACATCGCGCAAATGGTTGCCGATAAAAACCCCGCCGATGTCGCTGCGCTGTCGGCGCTGCCGATGGAGGGTAAAACCGTCGACGAGGTGCGTTCGGCCCTCATCGGCAAGATTGGCGAGAATATGTCGATCCGCCGCTTCCAGCGTTTTGAAACTACCGCCAAGTTGGCCTCTTACTTGCACGGTACGCGCATCGGCGTCATGGTCGAGTACGACGGCGCTGAAGAGCAAGTCGGTAAAGATGTGGCGATGCATATCGCGGCGATGAAGCCGGTGGCGTTGTCGTCAACGCAAGTGCCGGCAGAGCTGATTGAAAAAGAGCGCTCGGTGGCGACACTGAAGGCGCAGGAGTCGGGCAAGCCTGCCGATATCGCCGCAAAAATGGTCGAGGGTTCGGTGCAGAAGTACCTCAAAGAGGTATCGCTGCTGGATCAGGCCTTTGTCAAGAATGATAAGCAGACCGTAGAGCAAATGCTGAAGGCAGCTCAGACCTCGGTCAAGTCGTTCACCATGTACATTGTGGGCGAGGGTATCGAGAAGCGACAAGACGACTTTGCCGCCGAAGTGGCGGCCCAGGTCGCCGCTGCCAAAAAGTCTTGAGCAAGCGTTAAGAAAAACGGGCCGCATGGCCCGTTTTTTTCAGGATCGCAGCATTTACAATATCGATCAAATCACTCGGGCAAACTAGGGAACAGACCGCATGACCAAACCCATATACAAGCGCGTCCTGCTGAAGCTATCGGGCGAGGCGCTGATGGGCGAAGACGCCTACGGCATTAACCGTGCCACGATCGAACGCATGGTGGCGGATGTGTCAGAGGTCGCCAAGCTGGGTGTCGAGGTGGCCATTGTGATTGGTGGCGGCAACATCTTTCGCGGCGTTGCTCCCGGTGCGCAGGGTATGGATCGTGCCACTGCGGACTACATGGGTATGCTGGCCACCGTGATGAACTCGCTCGCGCTGGCAGATGCCATGCGTCAGGTGGGCATGACGGCGCGTGTCATGTCTGCGATCGCGATCGAGCAGGTGGTCGAGCCGTATGTGCGTCCTAAGGCACTGCAGTACCTCGAAGAAGGCAAGATCGTGGTGTTCGCTGCAGGTACAGGTAACCCTTTCTTCACCACCGACACGGCTGCTGCGCTGCGCGGCGCTGAGATCGGCGCGGAGGTGGTGCTGAAAGCAACCAAAGTGGACGGTATCTACAGCTCTGATCCGAAGAAAGATGCCTCGGCAACGCGCTACAGCACCATCAGTTTTGATGAGGCGATTTCGAAGCGGCTGCAAGTCATGGATGCGACCGCGTTTGCTTTGTGCCGTGACCAAAAATTACCGATCCGTGTGTTTTCGATCGTCAAACCGGGGGCGCTCATGAGCGTCGTGCTTGGCGATGACGAAGGCACGCTGGTTCACGTCTGATTCATATTGAACGCATACAGGAGAAAGACATGACCCCTGCTGAGGTGAAAAAAGCCACCGAGCAAAAAATGCAGAAATCGATCGAGACGCTGAAAACCGATCTGGCCAAGGTACGTACGGGCCGTGCTCATGTGGGTATTCTTGATCATGTGATGGTCGACTACTACGGCACGCCGACACAGATTAGTCAGGTGGCCAATCTCACACTGCTTGATGCGCGCACTATTGGTGTGCAGCCATGGGAAAAGAAAATGATCGCTGCGATAGAAAAAGCGATTCGCGAATCTGATCTCGGCTTGAACCCGGCCACGGTCGGTGAGGTGATCCGGGTGCCAACCCCCGCGCTGACCGAAGAGCGCCGCAAGGAAATGGTCAAGCTGGTTCGCAGTGAAGCTGAAGACGCCAAGATCGCGATTCGCAATATTCGGCGTGACGCGAACGAAAGCCTCAAGAAGCTTTTGAAGGACAAGGCGATCTCCGAAGACGACGAGCGCCGCACGCAAGACGAAGTACAAAAGCTGACCGATAAATTTGTTGCCGAGGTTGATAAATTAGTCGTTGAAAAAGAAAAAGATGTGATGACGGTATAAGACCCTCATCGACGTCGTTGTACGATTTTTCTTTGACCTTTTGTCGAGCGCGAATATGAGCCATCCGAGTTCTACGCTGCAGATACCTGAGACAGCGTGTGTGCCCCACCACGTCGCTATCATCATGGATGGCAATGGGCGCTGGGCCACGCAGCGTTACCTGCCCAGAGTCGCGGGTCATGCCAAAGGCGTAGAGGCGGTCAGAGCAGCAGTGAAAGCGTGTATTTCACGAGGTGTTGGCTACCTGACGCTGTTTGCGTTCAGCTCCGAAAACTGGCGCCGACCGGCTGACGAGGTCTCAATGCTGATGCGTTTATTCGCTGCCGCGCTAGAGCGTGAGGTCGACAAAATGCACGCTAACGGTATACGGCTGCGCGTGGTGGGTGATCTGTCTAAATTTGATGCGCGCTTGCTGCAGCTGATCGAGCAAGCCGAACGCAAAACCGAGTCGAATTCTCGCCTTACGCTCACTATTTGCGCGAACTACGGCGGGCGCTGGGATCTGATGCAGGCGACTAATCGTATGGTTGCGGCGCATCCAGACATCAATGCATATACCGAGGCTGAGCTCGCACCCTACCTGGCGATGGCCTATGCTCCCGAGCCAGATCTGTTTATTCGCACCGGTGGCGAGCAGCGCATCTCCAATTTCCTGTTGTGGCAACTGGCTTACACCGAGTTGTATTTCACCGATACATTCTGGCCCGACTTTGACGAGGCCGCGCTGGACGCAGCGATCATCTCTTACCAGCAGCGCGAGCGCCGCTTTGGTCGCACCAGCGCGCAGCTGGTCGAGATCAGGAAAGCTTCTTAATGCTGCGACAACGCGTGATCACAGCAGTTGCGTTATTGGTTCTGCTTGGCGCAGTGCTTGGTTCAGGATCTGCGATTGCGTTCCAGTTTACCCTCGCCATTTTTTTCGGTGCCGCGTGCTGGGAGGCGCTCTGGCTGTCGGGTGTGCGGTTTGTGCTGCCGATGGCGCTGGTGTGTGGCATTTTTTTGCTCCCCATGATCAGCCGCGCCACTGATGAGTGGCTGCCGCTCGCATCGATTTGTATCGCGCTGTGGGGCTTGCGATTTTTTCCGGCGCTACGCTTTGGCCTGCCGGCGAATGTGGGGCTGCGTGGCGCGCTATTCAATTCCCTGTACCTGATTGCCCTGCTGGGATGTTTTATTTCTATTGCCGGCTTGTGGTATCGCTCGGTGGTGTTTCTGTTGTCTGCGATGGCGATTGTCTGGGTTGCTGATATTGGTGCCTACTTCGCGGGCCGTTCTTTTGGCAAGCGTAAGCTCGCGCCCGGTATCTCCCCGGGTAAGACCTGGGAAGGCGTGGCCGGTGGCTTGCTTGCCGTGTTGGTGCTCTCGGCATTGGTGACGCAAGTACCGCAAACCTTTCAGGCGCAATTGCTGTTGCGGTATGGCTGGTTCAAATCAATCGTCTTGCTGGCGTTATTGGTGTTTGCCAGCGTGGTCGGAGATTTGTTTGAATCCATGCTGAAGCGTCGTGCAGACGTCAAGGACAGTAGTCGCCTTTTGCCAGGCCATGGCGGCGTGCTCGACCGTATCGATGCGCTGGTACCGTCGATGCCGTTGGCATATCTTTTGGCGGCTCAGATGCCAGCAGCTGTCTCGTGAAATAATCGCCGCATGCAATCGCTCACCATACTCGGCGCAACGGGCTCGATTGGCGTCTCGACGCTCGATGTGGTGGCGCGGCATCCTGATCGCTACCGCGTGTTCGCGCTCACCGGTCAAACCCGGGTTGATCTGCTGGCCGCGCAATGCGCTCAGTTCCATCCTGAGGTTGCGGTGGTCGGTAACGCCGAAGCGGCAGCGCAACTTCAAGACCTCATCAAGCGCGACGGCCTTGGCACCGAAGTGCTGTGGGGCGAACAAGCCCTTTGCGAGGTGGCGAGTTCTGCCTCATGCGATACGGTCATGGCGGCAATCGTCGGCGCCGCCGGTTTGCGGCCCAGTCTTGCAGCGGCACACGCTGGCAAGAAACTCCTGCTGGCCAACAAAGAGGCGCTGGTTATCTCGGGTCAGTTGTTTATGGATGCAGTTGCATCCAGTAGCGCTACATTGTTGCCGATTGATAGCGAGCACAACGCGATATTTCAATGCCTGCCGATCGGATACCAGCGCGTGCCGCCGCAGCATGGCATCCGAAAAATTTTGCTCACTGCTTCCGGCGGCCCTTTCCTCGATCGAGACCTGGCGAGTTTTGACAGCATCACCCCTGAGCAAGCGGTAGCACATCCCAACTGGAGCATGGGTCGAAAGATCTCGGTTGATTCGGCCACCATGATGAATAAAGGCCTGGAAGTGATTGAGGCGCACTGGCTGTTTGGCGCGAGCGCCGCGCAGATCGAGGTCGTGATTCATCCGCAGAGCGTGATTCATTCCATGGTGGCTTATGCCGACGGTTCAGTATTGGCGCAACTCGGTAACCCCGATATGCGAACGCCGATTGCGCATGCGCTTGCTTATCCCGAGCGGATCGATTCCGGTGTTGACGCCATAGATCTCGCACGCATCGGTCAGCTGGATTTTCGCAAGCCTGATTTTTTGCGTTTCCCCTGCCTGCAGCTGGCGTTTGATGTGTTGCACACGGGTGGCTGCGCACCGGCAGTGTTGAATGCCGCCAATGAAATCGCGGTGCAGGCGTTTCTTGATCAGCGTATCGGTTTCAGCCGGATCGCGGGCGTGATAGCCGAGACCCTGCAGCGGGTTCCGTCGGCCTCAGTCAACACGCTCGATAGCTTGCTCGCACAAGACCAGGTCGCGCGTGCGCAGGCGCTGGAGCTGCTGCACTGAGCGGCTGGGCAGTGCTTTAAACCCTTTCTTGCATTCATAAACCATGACCCTGCTTCAGACCCTGCTGGCATTTGCGATCACGATCGGTGTGCTGGTGATCTTTCACGAACTCGGGCACTACTGGGTCGCGCGTTGGTGCGGTGTCAAGGTCGTGCGTTTCTCGGTCGGTATGGGCCGAGTGATCTGGTCAAAGCGATTCGGTAAAGATCAAACCGAGTGGGCCTTATCGCTTCTGCCTTTGGGTGGCTACGTCAAGATGCTGGATAAACGTGACCACGAGGGCGACATCGCACCCGAGGATATGCCGCGCGAATTCACCGGGCAGACAGTGGGTAAGCGAATCGCGATCGTCGTCGCCGGCCCACTCGCGAATTTTCTGCTGGCGATAGCGATTCTGGCTGGTCTCTATCTGCACGGCATGCCCGAGCCGGTAGCGCGCGTGACAGTCTTAGAATCTAGCGCCGCCCAGCGTGCTGGTCTGCACACGGGTGATCTAATTTTCGAGGTGAACGGCACAGCAGTGCGCTCGTGGGCCGAGTTTCGCTGGCAGATGATTCAGGTGGTGTTGCGCGAGCAAGCGCTGCGCTTGTCAGTGCAGCGGCCCGACAACGCGGGCGGCTACTGGCTCAGCGAAGTGGTGTTACCGGCGCAAGCCTTACCCGAGCAGGAAATCGACAGCGAATTATTCGAACGACTGGGGCTTTCATTGGCGCGTCCGCCATCCTTGCTCGGTGAGATTTTGCCGGATGGCCCGGCAGCACAAGCAGGGCTGCAAGCGGGCGATCGCATCACCGCTATCGACGACCAACCCGTCGCTGACGCGATCGCTTTCATCCAGGCCGTACAGGCGGCGCCGGGGCGCAGCGTGACAATTGCATGGCTACGGGAGGGTCGGCCCATGTCGGCGTCGCTGGTTCCGCGCGCTGAGCGTGACGGTGAGCGCGAGGTCGGCAGAATTCTGGCGCAAGTTGATATGTCCAGCGCGATGGTGACCGTACAGTCCGGCCCGATTGATGCGTTCACTCGCGCAGCGCATAAAACGTGGGACACCTCTGCGCTGACGGTGCGCATGCTTGGCAAGATGTTAATCGGCGAGGCATCACTGAAAAACATCACCGGCCCGATCACCATTGCCGACTACGCGGGGCAGACTGCACGATCGAGCTGGATCAGTTTTTTATCGTTTATTGCGTTCGTGAGTATTAGTCTCGGCGTGATGAATCTGCTACCCATACCGGTTTTGGATGGCGGTCATTTGCTGTATTATTCGGTGGAACTTTTTTCCGGGCGGCCAGTCCCCGAGCGTGTCGCAGAAATTGTGCAGCGCGCAGGATTAGGGGCGCTGATGGCCTTGATGGCTATTGCGGTTTTCAACGACATCACTCGTCTGATCGGATAGTCGCAGGCCCGACTCAAATAATAATCCATCGATGACATCTCGAACCCCGTGCCGGTCGCCTTCCTTCATACCCAAACTCATTGCCACTGCGATCGCCTCTGCTTTTGCGGCGCACGCGCTCGCTGTCGAGCCATTCACCGTGCGTGATATTCGGGTCGAGGGCATACAGCGCACTGAAGCCGGTACGGTGTTCAACTACCTGCCAGTACGCATCGGCGATACCTTCGATGACGACAAAGCGGCGGCGGCGATCAAGGCGCTGTACGCAACGGGTTTTTTCAAAGACGTCCGCATCGAAACCGAGGGCGATGTACTGGTGGTGTCGGTAGAAGAGCGCCCGGCCATTGCGAGTGTCGAGTTCACCGGCACCAAAGAGTTTGAAAAAGACAAACTTCGGAAGGCACTCAAAGATCTTGGTTTGGGTGAGTCGCGTATTTTGGATAAGTCGCTGGTTGACCGAGCCGAGCAAGAGCTCAAGCGCCAGTACCTGTCGCGCGGTTTGTACGGTGTGAAAATCACGACCACGGTAACGCCGATTGAGCGCAACCGGGTCAATGTCACTTTTGCGGTTGATGAGGGTGAGGTTGCGCGTATTCGCCAGATAAAAATTATCGGCAACGACGCGTTCAAGGAAGATGATCTGCGCGATCAGCTAAAAATGTCGACCTCCGGGTGGTTTACCTGGTACTCCAAATCAGATCAGTACTCGCGCCAGAAGCTCGCGGGTGATATTGAAGCTTTGCGGTCCTACTACCTGAATCGTGGCTACCTTGAGATGCAGGTCGATTCAACGCAGGTATCGATCTCGCCAGACAAAAAAGATATCTTCATCACCATCAATATTACTGAAGGAAAAAAATACAAGGTAACCGAGGTCAAGCTCGAGGGCGAAATGCTCGGGCGTGATCAAGAACTCGCGAGCCTGGTGTCGCTCAAGCCGGGCGATGCTTATTCGGGCGAGCGCATGACCGAAAGCACCAAGAAAATCAGCGAGCGCATGGGCGTATTCGGCTATGCGTTTGCGAACGTTAACGCAGTACCGTCGATCAATCGAGACAAAGCCGAGGTTGCCTTTACGATTTTCGTCGATCCGGGCAAACGCATCTACGTACGAAATATCAATATCGGTGGTAACGACCGTACCCGGGATTCGGTCATTCGGCGAGAGTTTCGCCAGTTCGAAGGCGCTTGGTACGATGGCGACAAAATCCGGCTCTCGCGCGATCGCCTCGGCCGTCTCGGTTATTTCACCGACACCACGGTCGACACGATCGAAGTACCCGGGGTGCCTGATCAGGTCGATCTCGACGTCAAGGTCACTGAGAAGCCTACCGGTGCAATTATGGTCGGTGCCGGTTTCTCCAGCGCTGAAAAACTCGTACTGACGGGCTCGATCAACCAGGCGAATGCATTCGGTTCGGGTAACAACATTGGTATCAACGTTAACACCAGCCGAGTTTTTCGAACGATCGCGCTCAGCCATACCAACCCGTATTTCACTGAAGATGGCGTCAGCCGAACCATCGACGTGTTCTACCGCACGTCGCGACCGCCGATTTTTTTCACGGATGTCGATTACAAAATCGTCACCAGAGGCGGCTCTGTTAATTTTGGTGTGCCGTTCACAGAGTTCGACCGCGTATTCCTCGGCATCGGCTATGAAGACACCACGGTTGATGCATACGCTACCAGCCCTGAGCGGTATCGCCGCTTTGTGGCCGAAAATAATGGCTACACGTTTTCACCGGCGACACCGGTGGACGCCAGCAATCCGCAGATGGGCGTCGGCTCCGCCAACACTAGTTCGATACCGCTCACCGCTGCCTGGCAGCGGGACGAGCGCGACAGCGTGCTGATTCCAACCAAGGGCCGTTATCGGCGCGCGAGCGTCGAGGTATCTCCGGCCGGCGGATCGCGCTATTACCGCGCGACCTACCAGGATCAGTATTTTTGGCCGGTCGCCTCGAGCATGACGCTCGCCTTCAACGGTGAGGTTAACTACGGCTCCGGTATCTCGGGCGATCCTTACCCGATCTTCAAGAACTTTTATGCCGGTGGGATAGGTTCGGTTCGCGGATTTGCGGCTGGCACACTGAATGTCTCCGGAACCCGGGTATCCAGCGACAATCTGTTCCGGCTGCCGATCGGCGGTTCTGCGCGGTTGATCGGTAATGCCGAGTTGCAGTTCCCATTCCCGGGCACGGGGGTTGACCGCAGCCTGCGCTGGTTCACATTCCTCGACGCAGGCCAGGTCTGGAACCCTAACGAGGGCGAGAACATCCGTCTGGCCGACCTGCGCTACAGCACCGGTATCGGCATATCCTGGATTTCACCGGTCGGACCGCTCAAGCTATCGCTGGCGTATCCGATCAACGATAAGCCTGGGGATTATGTGCAGCGCTTCCAGTTCCAGCTGGGTACCGGCTTCTGAAGCGCGGTGGCATAATCGGGTTTTCCGTGATGGAGAATGAAGTGATATCCGTGCTAAAAAAAGCAACTTATGTGCTGCTTGGCGTCTCGGCGCTGGTGATCGCGCCGCTGGCGAGTAGCGCGCAAGAGTTGAAAATAGGTTTTGTCAACACCGAGCGCATCTTCCGTGAGGCGACACCGGCAAAAGCCGCGACCGCCAAGCTCGAGCAGGAATTTTCTCGCCGCGACAAAGATCTGCAAGATCTGGCTGCGCGCGTGAAATCTGCGGCAGAGAAACTCGATAAAGACGCGCCTGTGATCTCCGATGCCGAGCGCGTCAAGCGCCAGCGCGAGCTATCCGAGATGGATAAAGACTATCAGCGTCGCCAGCGCGAGTTTCGTGAAGACCTGAACCAGCGTCGCAACGAGGAGCTGGCAGCGGTTCTGGAAAAAGCCAACAAGGTCATACGCCAGCTGGCCGATGTCGAGAAATATGACATCGTGTTTCAAGAAGCGGTTTACTACAGCCCGCGCATCGACATCACCGACAAAGTGCTGAAGGCACTCAACGCAAAATAAGACAGGACCACCGCCATGGGCACTCGACTGGGCGACTTGGTCGATAGCTTGGGCGGGGAGTTGATCGGCGATCCCGAGCTCGACATCACCGGGATCGCGCCATTGGACGCTGCGGGTCCGTCGCACATCACCTTTCTGTCCAACACCAAGCTGCGCGCGCAGGCGGCGCAGACGCGCGCTGCTGCGCTGATCCTGTCGCACTCGGATCATCAGCAGCTGCCGGGCTACGCTGGCGCTCGTGTGCTTACCGACAATCCCTATGCCTACTTCGCGCGCGCTGCGCAGCGCTTTGCGGCAATGACCGCGGTAGCGCCGGCAATCGGTATCCATCCCAACGCATGGGTCGACCCCACCGCCACTGTCGCCACCACCGCCAGCGTCGGCCCCGGTGCGACGGTTGAGGCGGGCGCGCAGATCGGCGAGCACTGCGTGATCGGCGCAGGCTGCCATATTGGCCGAAACGCTGTGATCGGTGCGCACACATTGCTGCATCCGCGCGTGAGTTTTCTGTCGGCTTGTCGGATCGGTGAGCGCGGCATTATTCAATCCGGCGCGGTGATTGGCGGTGACGGCTTCGGCTTTGCCAATGACTCGGGGCACTGGGTAAAAATTCCGCAAGTGGGCGGCGTGCGCATAGGCAATGATGTCGAGATCGGTGCCAACACCACCATCGATCGCGGCGCGCTGGAGGACACGGTCATCGAAGACGGTGTCAAATTGGATAACCAGATTCAAATCGCGCATAACTGCGTGATCGGTGCGCACACGGCGATGGCGGGCTGTGTTGGTGTCGCCGGCAGCGCCAAGATCGGCCGGCACTGTACTTTTGGTGGTGCGGCGATGGTGCTGGGGCATCTGACGATTGCGGATAATGTCCATGTGTCTTCCGGCAGCTTGGTATCACGCTCGATTCTCGAGCCGGGTCAGTACACCGGGTTTTATCCTCTGGCCAAAAATGCCGACTGGGAAAAAACAGCCGCCGTCGTTCGTCAACTGGGTAGCCTGCGCGAGCGCGTGCGCGTGTTAGAGAAACTACTCAAGCAGCACAGCGTTCAGCCGCCCAGTGAGACTAAAATCGGCGAATAAAGCCGCCCAGAATAACGTCACTCCATTACCACGAGATTAGGCAAAACCATAATGAAAAGCCTCGATATCAATCAAATCAAGCAATACCTGCCGCATCGCTACCCGCTGCTGCTGGTTGATCGGGTGCTTGATTGGGAATCTGGCAAGCAGATCCGCGCCATCAAAAATGTCAGTGCCAACGAAGAGTTCTTTAATGGGCATTTTCCGAACAAGCCGGTGATGCCCGGCGTTTTAATGATTGAGGCGCTAGCGCAAACTGCAGCCTTGCTGGCATTTCTCACCATGGGTCAAAAGCCCGATGAGAACGCCGTGGTGTACTTCGTCGGTATCGATGGCGCGCGCTTCAAGCGGCCGGTAGAGCCGGGCGATCAGTTGGTGATGGAGGTCGAGATTCTGCGTCAGTCACGCGGTATCTGGAAGTTTCAATCAAAAGCGCTAGTCGAGGGGCAGCTTGCGGTCGAAGCCGAGCTCATGTGCACCATGCGCAGTATCAGCGAACCGGAACCGGTGCAGCCGGCATGAGCATGATTCACCCCAGCGCGCTGATCGACCCCGCTACCGAACTAGATAGTACGGTGGAGGTAGGTGCGTACAGCGTCATTGGCCCGCAGGTAAAAATAGGGGCGCGCACCAAGATCGGCCCGCATGTCGTGATTGAAGGTGACACCACCATCGGTTGCGACAATGTGTTTTATCAGTTCTCTTCGATTGGCGCGGCACCGCAAGATAAAAAATACAGTGGTGAGCCGACGCGATTAACGATCGGCGACCGCAACACTATTCGCGAGTTTTGCACCTTTAACCGCGGCACGGCACAGGACGCCGGTGTTACTCGGCTGGGCAATGACAACTGGATCATGGCGTATGTGCATCTCGCGCATGACTGCCAGGTCGGTAACCACACCATCTTCGCCAACAACGCGCAGCTGGCCGGCCATGTGCAGGTGGGTGATTGGGCGATTCTCGGTGGGCACTCGGGCGTACATCAGTTTTGCAAAATTGGCGCGCACGCCATGCTGGGTATGTTTACCAGTCTGACTCAAGATGTGCCACCCTTTGTCATCTTGAGCGGTAACCCGGCGGCAGCCCACGGCGTGAATGTCGAGGGCTTGCGTCGGCGTGGTTTCACCCGTGAGGAAATCGACGCGATACGCAACGCCTATCGCCTGATCTACAAATCCGGGCTCACGCTGGACGAAGCCAAGGCCGCGCTTGCTAAAGAAGAGCAAGTACAACCGGCGGTATCTGCGCACCTGAAAAGCATGCGTGAATTTTTGGAGAGCGTGACGCGTGGCATCGTCCGATGACCTGACGCTGGCGCTCGTCGCCGGCGAAGCCTCGGGCGATTTACTCGCCAGTCGGCTGCTGTCCGGGCTACGACCCATGTTGCCGGATGCACGCTTGCATGGCATCGGTGGGCCTGCGATGGCGGAATACGGCTTCGTGTCCGACTACCCGATGGAAAAGCTCGCGGTGCGGGGGCTGTTCGAGGTGTTATCGCATTACCGCGAGCTCAAGGCCTTGCGTGATGAGTTGCGCGAGCAATTGCTAATGGAACGTCCAGCCGTATTTGTTGGTGTTGACGCGCCTGACTTTAATCTCGATCTGGAAATACAGCTCAAGCAAGCGGGCATCCCGACGCTGCATTTTGTCAGCCCGTCGGTGTGGGCGTGGCGGCGTGGCAGAATAAAAAAAATTGGTCGTGCGGTATCGCACCTGCTGGTAATTTTTCCGTTTGAAGAAGCGATCTACAACAAAGCCGGTATTCCGGTGACCTATGTCGGCCACCCGCTGGCTGAGATGATACCGATGGATCCCGACCAAGACGCAGCGCGTGACGCCCTCGGCATTGCGCGTGATGCGCGTATCGTCACCATACTTCCCGGTAGCCGATTATCCGAGTTGAAGCACAACACGCGCGTGTTTCTTGAAACTGCCGCCATGCTGAAAAAGCGTGACCCCAAGGTGCAGTTCCTGATGCCGATGGCGGGTGATACGCAGCGTGCATTTGTCGAACAGCTTATGACGCCCGACCTGAAATTGCTGCCACTGCAGATCATGACCGGTGGCTCGCACGATGCGATTGCGGCCTGCGACGCCGCGTTAGTCGCCAGCGGTACGGCAACACTGGAAGTAGCCTTGTTCAAGAAGCCGATGGTGATCAGCTACCGTATGAATCCGGCCAGTTGGCAGGTGCTGCGATTAATGGCTTACCAGCCCTGGGTAGGTCTGCCCAATATCATGGCGCGCGAATTTCTGGTGCCGGAGCTATTGCAAGACAGAGCAACCCCGGCGGGCTTATCGTCGGCCTTGTGGGCGCAGCTGTCGAATGATCAAAACCGTCAACGTCTGCGCCGCCGCTTTGTAGATTTGCACCACGACCTGATGCGCAATACTGCGTCGCAAAGTGCGCATGCAGTGATGGAGCTGCTGTCGCAAGCAGGCCGGCTTTAATCGTAGCGCTGATCTCGTCGTTGAAAACAGTCCCCTTATTCGATAACGCCGGTGAAGTGATTTGCGGCGTTGATGAAGCGGGCCGAGGTCCATTAGCCGGGCCCGTGTTCGCAGCGGCAGTGATTCTTGACCCCGCCAAACCAATCGCCGGTTTGCGCGATTCAAAAAAACTCAGCCCGGCCAGGCGTAATGAATTAGCGCTCATCATCCAGCGCGATGCCTTGGCGTGGTCTGTCGCGCAATGCTCTGCGGCTGAGATTGATGCACTGAATATTCTTCAAGCGACCATGCTGGCGATGCGACGTGCTATCGAAGGACTGACGGTGACACCCACACTGGCGCTGATCGATGGTAACCGCTGCCCGGTCACCGCTATTCGTACCGAAGCCATCGTTAAAGGCGACGACAAAGTACTCGAAATTTCTGCAGCATCGATTCTTGCCAAGACCGCGCGCGATGCGCTTCTGCTTGAGATGCATGCGCGTTATCCGCAGTACGGCTTTGATCAGCACAAGGGTTATCCCACGGCCTACCATCTTGCGCGACTACGAGAGCACGGTGTCACCCCCGAGCATCGTCGATCTTATGCGCCGGTGCGTGAGGTGCTGGGCGGAGCATCATCATGAGCTTGCGCAGCATTCAATCGCGCGATAACGCCCACTACAAACAACTCAGGCAATGGGCCGGTAGTGCGCAAGCACGCCGTAAGGCCGGCATGACGCTGCTCGACGGCGTGCATCTATGCGAAGCGTGGCTGCAGCATCGCGGGTTGCCAGCGCTATGCGTCGTCGCTGAGTCGGCGCTCAGTCATCCTGAGGTTGCAGCCCTTGTTGCGCGTTGTGAGTCGGTTTCAACGACGCAGCCTGACCACAGCATCAACGCCACCACTGCCGCCGTTGAGTGCCTGTTGTTGCCGGATGCTTTATTCGCGCCACTTGGTCAGGTAGAACATGGCGTGGGTATTCTCTTCGCGGTAACAGTGCCTCAGTCGACTGGAAGTGAACTTGACGTACATTCTTTAGAGCGCGCAGCACTGCTGCTCGATTCCGTGCAGGATCCGGGCAACCTCGGCACTATCATGCGGACTGCGGCGGCTGCAGGCATTCAACAAATTTTCTGCAGCCCCGGTACTGCATCCGTGTGGTCACCCAAAGTACTTCGCGCGGGAATGGGCGCGCATTTCGTTCTGGAGATTCATGAAGACGTCAATCTTGCGCAGTTAATCAAGAACGCTGCGGTGCCAGTCTATGCCACGCAGCCAGATGCGGCGAACAGTATCTACAGCGCTGATCTTCGCTCACCGTCAGCGTGGTTATTTGGTCATGAGGGGCAGGGTGTGTCCGACGAATTACTCGCGCTGGCAACGCAGCGCCTCTCGATACCGCAGAGCACCCAAGTCGAGTCATTGAATGTGGCCGCGAGTGTGGCGATTTGTTTATTCGAGCAGCGCCGACAAAAAATAAATCAATAAGAGCGTTTGCCGAGCTTAAGCTCATGCAAAATCATCGTGGTGATTTCCTCGATCGATTTCACCGTCGTCGACACCCAGCGTATGCCTTCGCGCTGCATCATGCGCTCCGCTTCGTTCACCTCGTAGCGACAATTTTCCAGCGATGCGTATTTACTGCCCGGGCGGCGCTCATTGCGAACCTCGGATAATCGATCCGGTGCAATCGATAGCCCAAAGACCTTGCTCCGAAAAGGTAGCAGACCACTCGGTAGCATGCCGCGCTCGAAGTCTTCCGGAATCAGCGGATAATTCGCCGCCTTGATGCCATATTGCATGGCCATGTAGAGTGAGGTCGGTGTTTTACCTGAGCGCGAAACACCCACCAAAATCACGTCTGCCGACGACAAGTTTTTATGCGACTGACCGTCGTCATGTGCCAATGAAAAATTAATCGCTTCGATCCGGCTTTTATAGTCGTGTGAATCGGCGATATTGTGACTGCGACCAATCGTGTGCGTG
>Ga0194129_10000844_pt1 | contig 55496 bp, 50 predicted proteins | sample TA2KigCa35mmetaG_FD_150862 | JGI IMG/M metagenome (GOLD analysis project Ga0194129, IMG submission 150862) | Freshwater microbial communities from Lake Tanganyika, Tanzania - TA2015038 Kigoma Deep Cast 35m | ecosystem: Environmental > Aquatic > Freshwater > Lake | place: Tanzania: Lake... | reverse complement strand
CCGAACATAAGGCTCTTGCATCCGAAGCCGCCACGGAGTTCAAATTGGCAGCGTAACCGGCGCAGCGAACTGTCTCATAACCGTGCCCCGGTACAATCGATTCTCGCGGAAGCCCGTTACCTTTGCACCTGCGGCCTTAAACTCTTGCCAAGTTTGATACGTAAATAGGTCAAGCCAATACTGTCGTTGCGACATGGTGAAGCCTGTATGGTGTGGTGCACGCCAAGTTGATACCGCTCATGATATCATGAATCTGCAGTCACCCCGACCTTCGTCAGTCCCGGCCGCTACAGCGGCACTAGGCGGAATGCAGCGTGGGTGAAGTGCGGTTCGTCGCGGAGAGAGATGGTTCCCAGGCGAGTCCCACCTCGCGTTTGCGACTGTCATGATCTGCTAGCCGCGACTGGCGCAGAGACCGAAACAAGCTTATCGAACTCCCTCAACACCCGCGGCTCCAACTCAACAAACGTCGTACTCGCAACAATCGCCTCTTCGGCCACGCAATCAACCCGGATCTCGCGATCCCCCCGCGCTTGAGCACAGGCGCGAGGTGGGCTTCTCAACGACGCCGATCGCGGTGTAGTTGAGGCGGCCTTCGGAGCGGAGGCGGCCGACCGTGGCGGGCCCCATGGCCAATCCGATGCCGAGGCCGAGCCTGGGGTGCAGGGCGCACCTGCCGACCAGCAGGCTCTGCATGTCGCGCTGCATGTCGCGCGTCATGTTGATCGCGCGCGCCGCCGGACCGGGCGTGGCTATCAGCGCGTTGAGCATTAGCAGCACGACGCCGCTGACGCGTCGTGGTACGCGCTGCACGCCGATGATGGCGCCGGGCCCGGCTTGGGCCGAGAAGACGGTGAAATCTCTAGGGGTGTAAATCACTACATCGATCTCGACGCGCCGCCCGTCGATGGCGACTCGGATACCCTGGGAACTTCCAGTATGACAAGGCAGTTCCTCGTAGAGGCGACGAAGACCACAGCGATGCTCGCACTCCCAACCAAGCACACCGTTCACCGCGCCGGCGCCATCGTCGGCGCCTGGTTCCGCGCAACCTTCATCGATCTCGGCCGCCACATGCGCTGGTCCTACCTGCCGCCGCTGATGGTCTATGTCGCGGCCGGCATCTCCAGCCTGACGGCGATCGTCGGCATCTTCTTCGTCAAGGACCATCTCGGCCTGTCGGCGGCCTTCCTCGCCGGCCTCGCGTTCTGGGCCGGCATCCCCTGGGCGCTCAAGATGCCGCTGGGCCATCTGGTCGATCTCATCTGGCGCTGGAAGGCGCTGCTGGTGTGGTTCGGCGCGGGGCTGATCGCGGCCAGCATCGCCATCATGTATGGCCTGATCGCGCAGACCGCGGCGATGACCGCGATCATGCCCGCCGACACCTGGTACGTCCTGGCCGCGCTGCTGGCGCCCAGCGGCTACGTCGTGCAGGACGTGGTCGCGGACGCGATGACGGTCGAGGCCGTGCCCGTCCTCGACGCGGACGGACAGCGTTTCGCCGAGGCCGACATCAAGGCCATGCACACCACCATGCAGACGCTGGGCCGCATCGCCATCATCGGCGGCACGGTGGCGGTGGCGCTCGTCAACATCGTGATGTTCGCCGGCGTCGAGACGCTGGGCGCGGCGCAAAAGGCGGCCATCTACGCCGACATCTACCTGATGGCGCTGATCATTCCCGTGGTCTCGGTCGCCGGCGTGACCTTGGGCTGGGTGACGCTGCGTCGGCGCGCCCGGCGGCTGCGCGCACGGGGCGTGCCCGAGAGCGCGATCGAGGCGGCGCTGCTGGCCCCGTCAGAGACGGTCAAGCCCAACTGGCTGATCCTCGGCGGCAGCGCCGCCTTCGTCGTCTTCAGCCTGGCCACCGGGCTGGCGGCGGTGCCCTACGCGCAGGAGATCATCTTTCTCGGCTCGATGGCGATCGTCCTCTTCCTGATCCGCCGGCTCCTGCTCGAGATCGCCCCCGACATGCGCGGCCCGCTGATCGGCACCGCCCTCATCATCTTCGTGTTCCGCGCCGTGCCGCTGCCCGGCGACGGCGCCACCTGGTTCCAGATCGACGTGCTGAAGTTCGACCAGCAATTCGTCTCGGTGCTGTCGCTGATCACCGCGGTCCTGACCTTGGTCGGCCTGGTGGCGCTGCGCCCACTCATGGCGCGCAATTCCATCGCCTATATCGTCGTGCTGCTGACGATCGCCGGCGGGCTGCTCGCGCTGCCCGGCATCGGCCTGTTCTATGGCCTGCACCACTGGACGGCGGCGTCGACCGGCGGCGTTGTCGACGCGCGCTTCATCGCGATCATGAACACCGCGCTCGAATCGCCGCTCGGCCAGGTGGCGATGATCCCGATGCTGGCCTGGATCGCGCGCAACGCGCCGGCCAACCTCAAGGCGACCTTCTTCGCCGTGATGGCCTCGTTCACCAATCTCGCTTTGTCGGCGTCCGCCCTGCTCACCAAGTACCTCAACCAGGTCTTCCACGTGACGCGCGAGGTCAAGGATCCCGCAACCGGCGCCATCAAGACCGCTGCCGACTACGGCGAGCTCGGCTGGATCCTGATCTCGGTCGCCATCATCGGCGTCGCGGTGCCGCTCGTGGCGGTCGCGCTGGTGCAGCGCGGCCGGCTGCGCACCGAGCAGTGAGACCATGGGTCTTTCTCCCTCTCCCCGCTTGCGGGGAGAGGGAGTCACGGCCATGTCAGGCTTGCGTTGTTGCGTTGTTTGGATCCGGACGCGGCGCGAACACCGGAACCGGCCGATCGAAGCCCTTCAACGTCCGTGGCGCCAGCTCGACGAGCGGCACGCTCGTGCCGATCGCATCGGCGGCCGCACTGTCGAGCAGGATCTCGCCATCCTCCGCGCTCGAGCACAGGCGCGAGGCGAGGTTCACGACGGTGCCGATGGCGGTGTAGTTGAGGCGGCCCTCGGAGCCGATACGGCCGACCGTGGCCGGGCCCATCGCCAGGCCGATGCCGAAGCCGAGCCTGGGGTGCAGCGAGCGCCAGCCAACCAGCAGCGCCTGCACACTCGCCTGCATGTCGCGTGCCATGGTGATCGCGCGCAAGGCCGGATCCGGCGTAGCGACCGGCGCGTTGAGCAGCACCATCACGCCGTCACCGAAGAAGTTCACCAGGGTCGCGCCATGATCGGTCGCCACCTTCTCGAGCGCATCATAGTACTCGCGCAGCACGCCGATGATGGCGTCGGGCCCGGCCTGGCCCGAAAAGGCGGTGAAGTCCCTGAGATCGCAGAACACCACCACGACCTCGACGCGCCGGCCGTCGAGCACGCCATCGTCGCCGCCGCGGTCGACCAGCTCGGCGACCTGCGGCGCCAGGAAGCGCTTGAGCCGGTCGATGCGTGCGGCGCGCTCCTGCGAGATCGACAGCTCGTTGGCCATCGCGTTGGCGCGGTTGGCGAACCACTCGAACTCGTCGCCCGTAGCGAGGTTGATGCGGTGATCAAGCTGGCCCGCGCCGATGCGCGCGACGCCGTCCTCCAGCACGCGGATGGGCTCGACCATGCGTCGCGTCAGCCAATAGGCGAGCGCCACCGCCAGCGCCGCGCCGACGACGAGCAGCGCGAGCGTGCGCCACAGCGCGGCGTAGATCGGCCCGAAGGCTTCGCTGCGCGGCTGCTTGACGATGACGCTCCAATCGACGCCCTGGATCTGCGCCATCGCCGCCATCACCGTCTTGCCGGACGTGTCCTTGCCGGCGGCCGCCTCGCCCGGCGGCCGCGCGCGGATGGCCTCGCGCATCGCCTGCAGCGACCGCTGCGCCGATGCGTCGGCGCGCAGCACCAGGCTGAGATCGGGATGCGCGATCAGGCGACCCGGCCGGTCGAGCACGAAGGCCTGGCCGGTCTGGCCGACGCGGATCGCGGCGATCACCTCCCAGATGAACTTGAGGTTGACCTGGGCGACGGCGACGCCAACGGCCGCGCGGTTGCCGGCGACGGCGATGGTCATGTAGGGCTCCGAGCCGCCCTGGAAGACCACCGGGCCGTACCAGACGCGCTCCGACCGCGCGCCCACCACCGCCGGCTCCTCGGCATGGTCGGCGCCGCCCTCGATCCGGTTCAGGCCGATGCGCGAGACATAGAGGCGTTCCTTGCCGACGGCATCGACCAGGGAGAGGCTCTCGATCGCCGGGGCCTGGCGCAGTACGCGCAGCGCGTCGAGCCGGCGCCGCTCGTCGATGCGCTCTTCGAGGGGCAGCTGCACGACCCAGCTCATCTGGCCCTGGATGATCTCGAGGAAGTCCTGGATCTTCGCCGACGCCAATCGCGCTTCGGCGTCGAGCAGGTCGTTCAGCTGCGCGCGCTGGTCGCGGTAGCCGAACCACGCCTCGCTGCCGCCGGCGATCAGCAGCGGGACGACGACGACGGCGAACAGCGCGCGGAAGTATCGCCCAAACAGCGAGCGGCGCGGCGTGGCGCGGGGATCGGCCATGGGCTCACGCAGCGCGTCGGCCGCCAGGCGGCGTCATTCGATCACCCGGTTGGCGCCGTTCAGCAGCGAGGGCGGGAAGCTGAGGCCCAGCGCCGCGGCGGCCTTCAGGTTGATGAACAGCTCGACTTTGGTGACGCGCTGCACCGGCAGCTCGGCCGGCTTCTCACCCTTGAGGATGCGGCCGGCATAGACGCCGGAGTGGCGGTGGGTCTGGATGAAGTCGCCGCCATAGCTCATGAGGCCGCCGGCCAGGGCGAAGTCGCGCGACTGCATCATCGTCGGCACGGCGTGGCGGATCGCGAGCTCGGCGAGATGCTCGCTGCGATAAGCGAAATAGGGATCCGAGCTGAAGACCAGCCCGCTCGCGCGCGCATCGCGCGTGCTGGCGAACAGGGCGGCGAACTCTTCCTCGCTGCTGGCGTTCAAGACGGCGAGCTCCAGGCCGAGCGCATCGGCCGCGGCCTGGAGATTCCTCAATTGCGAGGCGGCGGTCGGGCTTCTCGGATTGATTGCGACGGCGAGCTTCCTGGCGTCCGGGCGCACCTCGCGCATGAACTCGACGCGCTTGCGCGAGACCTCAACGCTGAGGCTCGACACGCCGGTGAGATTGCCGCCGGGCTGCGACAGGCTGCTGACCACGCCGAGAGCGACCGGATCGCCGCCCATCTCGAAAACGATCGGGATGGTCGAGGTCGCAGATTTCGCCGCCAGCGCGACCTCGGCGCCACCGGGCGCCACGATCACAGCCACGTTGCGCGCGGCGAGTTCCGTCGCCAGCGCCGGCAGGCGGTTGTATTGGCCTTCCGCCCATCGGTACTCAACCGCGACCGTGCGACCCTCGACGTAACCGGCCGCCGTCAGTCCTTCACGAAAGGCGACGAGGCGGCTGCGGTAGCGCGCCGGCGTTTCGGAGCCGAGATAGCCGATCACCGGCAGGGCCTGCGCGCGAGCCGGGCCGATCGCCGCCATCGCACCAGCGGCGAGGACGATGAAATCGCGCCGGCCCGATCGACCGACGGCCTCGGCGACGGCGCGCGCCAAACACCCCATGGTCGTTTCCTCATAAAGCCGGCTTCGCTCGGCCGGTCGATGGGTCAGCTAATCACGCTGATTACCGGTGATCAACGACGCACGCATGAGCGTGCGCTCCGGCAAGGCCACGCGATGTATCTGACAGCCCGGTGGGTTACGGACTGTTCAGCGACGCAGCGCTCTGACACTGTCGCGGGGTGATGGGGGACCAACGATGCGTTCCAGGAGATGGTTGTTCGGCGCCCTCGCCGCGCTGGCGGCGCTGGCGATGGTGTTCGTGGCCGGCGGCGCGTCGGCGCAGGTGGGCAAGCTGGACCGACTCGAGGTCATCCAGTCGGGCCTGTACAGCGCCAACGTCGCGCGCCGCGACAGCTCGCCCGGCACGCCCACCGGCAAGGCCTCGATCGTCGACAAGCCGAGCTTCTACTCGGACGAGTCCCGCGTGCCGGCGCAGCTGGGCGTGCGCTTCGGCTTCCAGTACCGGCTGATCGGATCGCCCCAGGGCCGCGAGGCGCGGCTGCGCGGCGTCTGGCACATCCCCGCGCCCGGCATCACCAACCCAGTCAGCGGCAACATCTACCGCCAGAGCGCGCGCGATTTTACCGCGCTGATCGGCGACACGCAGATCCACGGCTACGGCTTCGACCAGCCCTGGGAGATCGTCGAGGGCGAATGGGTCCTCGAGATCTGGCACAACGAGCGCCTGCTCGCGAGCCGGTCGTTTGTGGTCGGCAAGCCGTAGCGACCCGGCAGCCGATAGGATGAGCGTATGGCTGAGAAGAAGAGGCCAACCCTGACAGCCAAGCAGCGCACACTGGGGAGGAAGGCCGCGGCCGCGATACTCGAGCACCACAAGAAGATTGTCCGCTCGCAGTCGACGTAGAAATCTGTCATTCCGAGCGCAGGGAGGAATCCAGGATATCTTCCTGGGAGCGTCGGCGTCCCGCTGGCGCTGCCAAAGAGGTCCCTCGCGGCGCTCGGGAAGTCAGTTGGGTGGAGCGGAGTTTATGACAACGGGCATCACGACAGAGGACTGGATCGCGCATCACACGCTGATGACGCCGAACGCGCCGGCGGCGCTCGATCTGGCGTCGGGGCGGCGGTTCACCTATGCGCAGTACGATCAGCGCATCACGCGCGCGGCGCTGTGGATGCGGGACGCGTTCGGCGTCAAGCGCGGCGATCGCGTCGCGGTGCTGTCGATGAACGACACCGATGTCTTCGAGCTGCAATTCGCCTGCCAGCGCCTGGGCGCGATCTTCATGCCGTTGAACTGGCGGCTGGCGGTGCCCGAGCTGGAGTTCATCGCCAAGGACTCCACGCCGGTCGTGCTGGTCCACGGCACGGAGTTTGCCGACGCGGCACGAGAGGTGCGGAAGCTGGCGTCGATCCCGCATGTCGCCAGCCTCGCGCATGGCGCGCCGAGCGACTACGAGGCGGGGATCGCCGCGGCGAGCGGCACGCTCGATCGTCAGACGATGGATCTCGGCGATACCTGGACCATCATGTACACCTCGGGCACCACGGGCCGACCCAAGGGCGCGCGCATCACCTATGGCATGGCGTTCTTCAACAGCGTGCATTGCTCGGTCGGCGTCGGGCTGACGTCGCGCAGTCGCAACCTGGTGTTCCTGCCGACCTTCCACACCGGCGGGCTCAACGTCTACGGCAACCCGATCTTCCACACCGGCGGCTTCAATGTCGTCATGCGCGCCTTCGATCCGGCGCAGTTCCTGGCGCTGCTCTCCGACAAGACGCTGCGCATCACCCATGCGCTGGGCGTGCCGACCAACTTCCTGATGCTGACGCAGCAACCGGGATTCGCCGCGGCGGATTTCTCGCACCTCGAGCATCTCGGCATCGGCGGCGCGGCGGCGCCGCTGGCGCTGATCGAGGCGTTCGGCCGCAAGGGCGTGATGCTGCAGCAATTCTGGGGCATGACCGAGACCGGGCCGCTCGGCCTGCTGCTGACATCGGACAAGGCGCTCGGCAAGATCGGCTCGTCGGGCCTGCCGCCGCTCTACGTCCACCTCAAGATCTGCGATCCCGAGGGCAACGAGGTCGAACGCGGCACGACCGGCGAGCTGATGATCAAGGGCCCCAACGTCACGCCCGGCTACTGGAACCGGCCGGAGGCCAACAAAACCTCGTTCACCAGGGACGGCTGGTTCCACACCGGCGACGCCGCGCGGCAGGACGAGGACGGTTACTACTATATCGTCGACCGCTGGAAGGACATGTTCATCTCCGGCGGCGAGAACGTCTATCCGGTCGAGGTCGAGAACGTGATCTACCAGCTCGACGGCGTGCTGGAGAACGCGGTGGTCGGCGTGCCGCACGAGAAATGGGGCGAGGTCGGCCGCGCCTATGTGGTGCTCAAGCCCGGCGCCAACCTCGACGAGGCCGCCGTGCTCGACCACTGCGGCACCCAGCTCGCGCGCTACAAGGTGCCCAAGGAAGTCCGCTTCATCGGCGAGCTGCCGCACAACGCCACGGGCAAGATCCTCAAGCATCAGCTGCCGCGGACGTGACGCTTCAGGGCCGCGCGGGAGGCATAAGACCGTTGCTGCACAATCAATCCGGCCCCTGCTACTCTCCCCGCCGGAACGCGAACTGCAAGGGTACCCCGCCATGAACGCCGAAAGCCCCGCCACCAACAAATGGATCGGCCAGCGCACCCTGCGGCCGGACGGCCTCGACAAGGTCACCGGCCGGGCCGCCTACGCCGCCGACACCACCATGCCCGGCATGATCTGGGGCAAGGTGCTGCGCAGCCCGCACGCGCATGCCCGCATCAAGTCGATCGACACCTCGGCGGCCGAGAAGCTGCCGGGCGTGAAGGCCGTGATGACGTCGAAGGACGTGGTCCATTTCCCGGTCGAGAAATCGGTGATGCTGGGCATCCAGGACATGCGCTGGATGTCGCGCAACATCATGGCGCGCGACAAGGTGCTGTTTCCCGGCCATCCCGTCGCCGCCGTCGCCGCCACGACGCAGGCGATCGCCGCCCAGGCCTGCGAGCTGATCAAGGTCGAGTACGAGGTGCTGCCCTTCGTCATCGACATCGAGGACGCGATCAAGCCCGGCGCGCCGATCCTGCACGATCACATCCAGTGGGAGGGCAAGCCCTCCAACATCGCCGGCAAGCTCGAGCACAAGCTCGGCGACATCGAGGCCGGGTTCAAGGAGGCCGAGGTCATCGTCGAGCGCAAGTTCACGACCGAGCCGGTGCATCAGGGCTATATCGAGCCGCACGCCTGCCTGGTGAGCGTGCAGCCCGACGGCAAGGCCACCATCTGGAGCTCGAGCCAGGGCCAGTTCATGGTGCGCGCGATGTGCTCGTATCTCACGGGCCTGCCGCAAAGCGACATCCGCGCCATCCCGGCAGAGATCGGCGGCGGCTTCGGCGGCAAGACCATCGTCTATCTCGAGCCGGTGGCGCTGATCCTGTCGCGCAAGTCCGGCAAGCCGGTGAAGATGCAGATGACCCGTGAGGAGGTCTTCCGCGCCTCCGGCCCGACCTCGGGCTCGGTCTGCACGGTGAAGCTCGGCGCCAAGAAGGACGGCACTCTGGTCGCCGCCCACGGCATCTTCTATCTGCAGGCGGGCGCGCTGCCTGGCTCGCCGATCCGCGGCGCCGCCGGCTGCTCTTTCGCGCCCTACAACATCCCCAACGTGCTGTCGCAAGGCTTCGACGTGGTGTCGAACCGCTCGAAGGTCGCGGCCTATCGCGCGCCCGGCGCGCCGATCGGCGCCTTCGCCGTGGAGAGCGTCATCGACGAGCTGTGCCAGAAGCTGAAGATCGATCCGCTCGAGTTCCGCCTGAAGAACGCCGCCAAGCAGGGCACCAAGGCCGCGCATGGCCCGGTCTTTCCGGTGATCGGCTACATCGAGACGATCAAGGCGGCGATGGAGCATCCGCACTACAAGACGAAGCTGGGTCCCAATCAGGGCCGCGGCGTGGCCAGCGGCTTCTGGTTCAACGCCGGCGGCGAGTCGAGCGCGCAGGTCAACATCAACGAGGACGGCACCGTCGTCGTGATCACCGGCCATCCCGATGTCGGCGGCTCGCGCGCGTCGACGGCGAACATCGCCGCCGAGCTGCTGGGCATCGACTACCGCAAGGTCAACGTGCTGATCGGCGATACCGCCTCCATCGGCTTCAGCAACCTCACCGGCGGCAGCCGCGTCACTTTCGCCTCGGCCATGGTGGTCACGCAGTCCACCGAGAAGGTGATCACCACCCTGAAGGAGCGCGCGGCGAAGATCTGGAAGATCGATCCGGACGCTGTGGTCTGGGAGAACGGTGAGGCGCGGCCGGCTGGCGACAACGCCGGCAAGTTCGACCCGCTGTCGCTGGCGCAGATCGCGGCGAAGGCGAGCGAGACCGGTGGCCCGATCGGCGGCGGTGTGTCGATCAACACGACCGGCGCGGAAGGCGGCTTCGCCACCCATATCTGCGACGTCGAGCTCGATCCGGCGACCGGCCAATCCAAGGTGCTGCGCTACACCTCGTTCCAGGATGTCGGCCGCGCCATCCACCCGGCCTATGTCGAGGGCCAGATGCAGGGCGGCGTGGCCCAGGGCATCGGCTGGGCGCTGAACGAGGAATACATCTACGACAAGAACGGGCGCGTCGATAACGCCAGCTTCCTCGACTACCGCATGCCGGTAGCCTCGGATCTGCCGATGCTCGACTCGATCATGATCGAGGTCCCGAACCCGAAGCATCCGCAGGGCGTGCGCGGCGTCGGCGAGGTTTGCCTCGTGCCCGCGCTGGCCGCCGTCGCCAACGCGCTCACCGCCGCGGCGGGGCATCGCTTCGACAGCCTGCCGATGTCGCCACCGAAAGTGCTGGCGGCGCTCGACAAGTAGCACCTCCCGTCATCCCGAGCGGAGCGAGGGATCCAGGCCGACACTGGATGTCTCGCTGCGCTCGACATGACAGGGTCGATCAAGGCGGAGCGAAACCATGGCGCGCATCCCGATCCTGCACGAGGACGATCCCGGCCTGCCCGACGACGCGCGCGCGTTCCTTGCGAACGCCGCGCGATCGCGCGGGCGGCTGATCAACATCTACCGCGCCATGGCCAACCGCCCCGCGGCGGGCCAGGCGTTCTCGGACATGATCCGCACCGTCTACCGCTCCGGATCGAGCCTGCCGCCCAAGCAGGCGGAACTCGCCTATCTGACGGCCACGGTCGTCAACGATTGCTACTATTGAATTCCGACCCACACCGTGCTCGGTCGAGCCGTGGGCCTGACAGAACAGCAGATGGCGCATCTCGCCGACGATCCCCTGCCCGCGTCGATCTACGAGCCGGCTGAAGCGGCCATCGTGCGCTACGCCCAGAAGTCGACCCGGCTGGAGCCGATCGACGACGACACCTACGGCGCGCTCGCGAGACACTTCACGACGGAGCAGATCATCGACATCACGTTGACCGTGGGCATGAGCAACATGGTCAACCGCTTCCACGCGACGTTCCAGACCGACCTCGACGCCGCGACCACCGCCGAGGCCGAAGCCGGCGACCGCACCGCTGGCGCCTGCCCGATCCGCCGCCCGAAGCCGCCACGCTGACGCGATAAGCAGAGGCTTTGACCATGCTGGTGGTGCACCATCTCGGCAAGTCGCAGAGCGAGCGGATCGTCTGGCTCTGCGAGGAACTCGGCATTGCCTACGAGCTGAAGGTCTATGACCGCGACAAGGTCACGCGACTTGCGCCGCCCGAGTACAAGAAGCTGCATCCGATCGGCGCGGCGCCGGTGATCGACGATGGCGACGTCCGCATCGCCGAGTCCGGCGCGATCGTCGACTATATCGTCGCGAAGTATGGCGACGGCCGGCTGGTCCTCAAGCCGGAGCATCCCGACTTCGCGCAGTTCCTCTACTGGTCGCATTTCGCCAACGGTACGTTCCAGCCGGCGACCGGCCGCAACATGATCCTGAGCCGGCTCGACCTGCCGGCCGACAACCCCGTGCTGGTGGCGATGAAAGGCCGACTGGCGCTGGCGCTTGGCTCTCTGGAGGAACGCCTGAGCGCCAATCAGTTCCTCGCGGGCGCGACATTCACGACGGCCGACATCATGGTCGTCTTCACGCTGACGACGATGCGGTTGTTCTACGCCTATGACCGGAAGCCCTACCCAGCCATCCTCGCTTATTTGCAACGGATCGGCGCACGCCCGGCCTATCAGCGCGCCATGGCCAAGGGTGATCCCGACATGACGCCGCTGCTGGCCTAATCCAAAGGCGCCGGATCGATGAACCGCTTGACCACGTTCTCCATCAACCGCGAGACATTGTTGTCGTACCTGTTGTGCGAGAGTGCCGTGACCCAGGCGATCGAGCCAGTCGAGAACACGCCGCCGCCTTTGGCGGTTGGGAAATAGACAAGGTCGGCGCGCACGCGGGCATTCTGCTCGCCATCGAGGCCGCGGTGGAAGGTGCGGAATTCCTCCGGCGCGGGCATGCCGCCATAGCCGATGCGATCGGCGCTGGCGACCAGCAGCATCGCAGGCGGCGAACCCAGCTCGGGATCGGCCCGGTCGATCTCCAGCCCCGCCGCGCCGCCGTTGCGCGCGCCGAAATCGCCGATCATCTCACCCGGCGCGATGCCCGCGAACATCCAGGCGACGCGCGGGTTCTCGCCGTCGGGCATACGGCGATAGCCGGCCGAGCGATCGAAGACCTGGGCGTCGAAGCCGACGCCCACCAGGCGCTGCGGCGCGCGGCCGTTGCTGCGCCACAGGCCCGCGGACTCGCCCGTGAAGGCAAGGTGAGCCTCGCCGGCTTCGCCTTCCCAGGTGCGCACGCCCGTGACGTCGCGGCGTACCTCGATCACGCCGGGCAGATCGCGGTGGAAGGCGATGCGCCAGTAGAAGCCGTTGCCGCCGAGATACATGTGGCGGCCGCCCGAGCGCTGATAGGCGTCGATCGCGTCCCACATCTCCCGTGAATAGTATTCGGGGTGCGAGAGCGTCATGACGCAGCGATAAGGGCTCAGCGCCGCCAGACCATCGCGATGCAGGTCCTCGTCGCTAACCACGTCGTAGTCGATTCCCTTCTCTTCCAGCCAGTCGATCAGGTGGGTGTCGTTGCCGTAGTTGAAGGTGTTGCAGCGCGGCCGCATGTTGAGGATCGGCCGCTTGGCGCTGCTCACCCGCCAACCGCTGCCGTCGGCGTGGGTGTCGTAGGTCGACAGGCCGACCTCGCGATGTACCTGCAGGTAGAGATCGTCGCGCGACAGCACCAGCAGGCCCTCGAGCATCGACTCGGCGTGCACCTGGTCCATGCGCAGCGCGCCGTTGGCGTAGGCCAGGTACGTCGCCAGCGGCACGATAATGGCGAGCTTGGCCTTCGGCGCCGTGCGCGGTGTGCGCACGAAGAAGCCGACGTAGCTGTCGACCGGATCACCGTCGGCCGGCTGCGCGGTCATGCGCAGCGCGTAGTAGCCGCCGCGCAGATCGGCGGGGATGTCGAGCGTGAAATCCGGCGACCATCCCGCGTCCTGCATGTCGTCGGAGCAGAAATGGATCGCGCCGTAATGCGCGGGCAGCGCGCGCCAGTCGTTGGCCGTGCCGTCCCAGTTCGCGCCGGTGACGCCGCGCGCCGGGATCTGCACCAGCTCGCCGTGCAGGCGATTGGCCGAACGGTCGCGCACGGTCTGGCCGGGGATGTCGATGGAGAAGTCCCAGGCCGCGATCAGATCGGCGTCACCCGCCGGTGGGTTGATCGCCTCGCACAGCGCACGCATCGCGGCGGCGTCGATCGCGCCGCGACAGAGGCGCGGCCGGTCGATCTTGCCGTCGAAATTCGCCTCGCCGATCGCCTGTGCGGCGATCATCAGCGGCGCGTCGGCGATCCAGCGCAATCCTGGGGCCGCGCTCGCCGTGCCTGAGGCCGTGCGGTCACGGCCGGCCTGCGGGTCAAGGCTGACCTGCCGGACGGACAGCGTGCCGGTGCGTGCGTCGTAGCTACCGCAAACAAAGAGCCACTCGCGCCCAAGTGCGGGTTGGCTGGTACGCGCCACGACCACGGCCTTACCATCACAGATGGCGAGCTCGAGATGACCCCCGGCATCGAGGCCGAAACGCCAGCCGGCGCCGTCGCGCCAACGCGCGAGGATGGTCTGCGCCGCCACGCCCGGCAGGGTCGGCCAAATGAAGGCGCCAACGCTGAAGCTGTCGATGCCACGTAGCACTGGCCGGTCGGCGATCACCGCGCAGGAGCCAGGCCGCAATGGCTGATGGCGCACGGCGCGCTTGCCGTCGATCGCGCTGGCGATCGGCACGGCCTTCAGACCTGGGCCGGCCGCGTCGGGATCGCCGCAGCGCACCCGCACCAGCGACAGATCGACCTGCTTCAGCGTCGCGCTCGAGAGGTGGAAGGCGACCCGCCCGCCCGGTTCGACCACCGGCGGCCAGGCGTAGCCCAGGACGGAGGTCGTATCGATGCCGCCCAAGCGCATGTCAGTTCCCGATCGCCGGTTCTGTCAGAGCTTGGCCAGTCAGCGCTTCCCAGCGCAGCTTGAAGACGTCCCACTCGGCGGCGGCCGGTGAGTCGTAGACGCGGTTGTGCATCAGCTCGACTGGCGCGTTGCACTTGCCGGGCAGCTTGCCCAGCATCCAACGCTTGCCCGGCTCGACCGCGTACAGCACGTAGCGACCGCCGGGCGATTCCCAGCGCATGCGGTGCAGCAACATCTGCAGCTCACGGCTATGCGGCCCCTTGGGGCTGCGACGGAACTCCTCGACGAGATCGCTGCGGGTGGGATCGACGGGATAATGCGCGGCGTCGGGCGCGTTGTTCAGCATGCGGGCGACTCTCCTGGACCGGCATCGTAGAGGCGGCGCGGCCAAAGAAGAAGGGCCGCCCCAAAGGGCGGCCCTTCCATTGCCACGGCCTCATTTCCGAGGCCAAGACGGCTAAATCAGTCGGTGTCCCCCGAAACGGAGGCGACGACGATCCAGGCCTTGGCCATACGGGGCCGAACGTGACAATGAGACACTGGATCACCTCCTTTCGGTTGTCGGAACAGGACAGATAGTATGACGCATTCGGCGCCGAACGACAAGGGAATCGAGCCATGAAGGTCCGCACGCTGGCCGATATCGAGGCGCTGGAGCGCGTGCCGCTGGGCGAGCGCATTCAGCAGCAGAACGTGCTGGAACTGCTGCAGGAGGCGGCGCGCAAGTACAGCCGCGGCGTCGCCATCCGCTACCTCGCCGGCACGGGACCTGATGCAGAGGTCGAGGACGTCAATTTCTATCAGCTGCTGCGGCGCACGATCCAGACCGCCAACCTGCTGCGCAGCCACGGCATCGGTCACGACGACGTCGTGACCCTGCTGATGCCCAGCGTGCCACAGACCTTCTACGCGCTATGGGGCGCCCAGATCGTGGCGGTGGCCAATCCGGTGAACTACTTCCTGGAGGCCTCGCAGATCGCCGGCATCATGAAGGAGGCCGGCGCCAAGGCGCTGATCGCCGCCGATCCTTCGATCTTCCCCGACATTTGGCCCAAGGTCGAAGCGATCCGCGCCGCGATCCCCGATCTCAAGGTCTTTCGCGTCGGCGGCGCCGGCAATGTCCCTGGTGTCATCGACTTCGACAGCGAACGTGCGGCGCAGGCCGGCGACTGGCTGCTGTCGAGGAAGCCGCTGCGTCCCGACACGCTGGCGGCTTTGTTCCACACCGGCGGTACGACCGGCCTGCCCAAGCTCGCGCGCCATACGCATGGCGCGCTGGCGCTGATGGCGTGGACCAACACGCTGATGTTCGACCTGGAACCGGGCACGGTGCTGCTCAATCCCCTGCCCCAGTTCCATGTCGGCGGCTCGCTGTTCGGCGCGCTCGCCCCCATCGCGCAGGGTTGGACGGTGGTGATTCCCACGCCGCTGGGCGCGCGCAACCCCAACGTGGTGCGCGACTACTGGGGCCTCGTCGAACGCAACAAGGTCACCGTGGGTGGCGCGGTGCCGACCTCGCTGGCGGCGATCATGAACGTGCCGCGCGAGGGCCACGACATCTCCTCCCTCAAGGCCTTCGTCACCGGTGGCTCGACCGTGCCGGTCGAGCTGATCCGCCGCATCGAGCGCGAGATCGGCGCACCGGTGATCGAGGGCTACGGCATGACCGAGGTGCATTGCTACTCGACCATGAACCCGCTGCACGGTGAGCGCCGTTCGGGCTCGGTCGGTCTGCGCTTGCCGTACACCCAGGTGCGCATCGCCGACGTCGGCGCCGACGGCACGATCCGCCGCAACTGCGCCATCGGCGAGATCGGCCACGTGCTGATGCGCGGGCCGCAGGTGACACCGGGCTATCTCGATCCGCGCCACGACCGGGGGGCGATGCTGGCCGAGGGCTGGCTCGATTCGGGCGATCTCGGCCGGGTCGACGCCGACGGCTATGTCTGGCTCACCGGCCGCTCGAAAGACCTGATCATCCGCGGCGGCCACAACATCGATCCCGTCGTGATCGAAGAAGCGCTCAACCGCCATCCCGCGGTCGAGACCGCCGCCGCCGTTGGCCTGCCCGACACCTACGCCGGCGAAGTGCCGATGGTCTATGTGCAGCTCAGGCCCGGCGCGACCGCCACCTCGGAGGAGCTGCGGGAGTTCTGCCGCAAGGAAATCCCGGAGCGCGCCGCGGTGCCGGTGCAGGTCGTGCCGATCCCGGTCATGCCGGTGACCGGCGTCGGCAAGATCTTCAAGCCGGCGCTCAGGCTCGACGCGGCGCAACGCGCCTTCGACGCAGCGCTCACCCCGCTGCGCGCCGAGGGCGTGACCGCGATGGTGAGTGTGGGCAATGACGCCACGCACGGCACGCTCGCCACGGTGCGCGTCACGTCGGCCGGCGGCGCGTCCAGGGAGGCGATCGCCCGCCGCTGCACCGAACTGCTGGGCGGCTTCCAGATCCGCCACGTCGTGACGTTCGCCTAGCCACCGCGTGTGCTGGCGCGCAGCCCATAGAGCCCCACGACCAACGTCGGCAGGCCGCCGATCAGGAAGCCGATGCGGTAGCTGTCGCCGAACGCCAGCGCGGCGCTGAACAGCAGCGGCATCACCAGCGAGCCGGCGTCGCCGAAGGACAGCACGACACCCGTTGTGGCGCCGATCCGGCCGGGCGGCGACAGACGCGCCACCTCGGCCAGCAGCACGCCGTGCCAGCTGACGGCGGTGGCGCTGAACAGGGCCGCCGACAGCACCAGCAGCCACATCGGCCAATCGCCCTGCAGCGACGCGGTCAACGCCGCCGCCCCGGCCATCGCGACACCGAGCAACGCGAGCAGCCGGTCCGGCCGGATCAGACGTGAGCCGACCCAGCCCCAGCCGATGCGCGCCGGCACCGCGACGGCCACGGCGATCGAGAACACCAGCCCGGCTCGCGCCAGGTCGTTGTCCAGGCCGCGCACGAGGTAGAGCACGAAGAAGCCGGTAAACAGCGATTGCAGGCCCACGAAGCTGAACATGCTGAAGCACAGCAGGCGCAGCGCGGGCTCGCGCAGCACCGAGACGATGTTGCCGCGGATCGCCGCCGGCGTGAGCGGCTGCGCCGGATTGCGATCCGTGTCGAAGCGCGCCCGTAGCGGCTGCAGCGCCAACGCCGTGCCGGCGCAGATCGCGGCGCAGACCAGAATCGCCGCTCGCCAGCCATAAGCCTCGACCAGCGCCGGCGCCAGCACGCCGGCGAGCATCAGGCCGGCCGGCACGCCGGTCTGCTTGAGCGAGAAGATCAGCGGCGCCAGATGCGGCGGCGAGAAACGGCCCAGCAGATGCGAACTCGACGGCGTCGACACAGCCTGGCCCAGGCCGCTGGCGAATCCGCCCGGCAGGAAGCTGCCGACCCAGCCCGTGGCGCTTAGCGCCAGTCCGCCGCCCAGCGACAGCATGCCGACCTGCGTCATGCGCAGCGCGCCGTAGCGCAGGATGAATCCGCCGCAGATCAGGGTCGACAGGAAGCCCGCGGCCGACGACACGCTGAGGAACACGCCGACCAGCGCCGGGTTGATCGCGAGATCGGCGACGATCGCCGGCGCGATCAACGGGATCACCGCGCGCCCCAGGGTGGCGCAGGTCTGCTGCAGCAGCATCGCCACCAGGGCGATCGTAAGCGGGGAAATTGGTCAGGCCTCCGAACTCAACTCCTACCTTCCCCCGCCTTGCGGCGGAAGGTGCAGGAACGTCATGCCTTGAACCGCCCGATCGCCTTCTCATCGAACTTCAGGCCCAGACCTGGCGTCTTCGGAAGCACGAGCATGCCGTCCTCAAGCGTTGGCGTCTCCTCGTAGAGCGCCAGCATCCAGGGCATGTACTCGACGGTCAGACCATTGGGGCAGGCGGCCACCATATGCAACAGGATCTCCGGCATGACGTGGCTGACCACCGGCAGGTTGAAGGCCTCGGCCATGCCGGCGACCTTCATCCATTGCGAGGGACCGCCGACACGCGCAAGGTCGATCATCACGATGTCGACCGAGCGCGCCTCGATCATGTGACGGAACGGCACGACGCCCCAGACATACTCGCCGCCGGCGATCGGCGTGTTCAGTGCCGCCGTGACTCGCGCCAGGCCGGCATAGTCGTCATGCGCCGTAACGTCCTCGAGCCAGAACAGGCCGACATCTTCGATCCGGCTGCCGATATCGATCGCCTGTTCCGGCCGCCAGCGTTGGTTGATGTCGCACATCAGGGTGATGTCGGGTCCGATGGCCTCGCGCACGACGCGCACGCGGCGCTCCTCCTCGGCTGGCGTCGGATCGCCGGGCAGCGCCATCTGCGTCTTCATCGCCTTGAAGCCCTTGCGCACCAGGGTCTGCGCCGCCTGCTGGGCCTGCGCATCGGTGAGCCCGCGGCGCAGCGAGCCCGAGGCGTAGGTCGCGACGCGATCGCGATGGCCGCCGAGCAGCTTCCACAGCGGCTGGTCGAGCGCCTTGCCCTTGATGTCCCACAGCGCGGTGTCGATCGCCGACAGCGCCAGGGTGAAGATGCCGCCCGGCCCGCACGAATCACCCGTGCCAGCCCGCAGCTTGGCGACGATGCGCTCGATACGCATCGGATCCTCGCCGACGATCGCAGCACAAAGATCCTCGATAGCCGCCTGTAGCGAACGCGTCATGAGGCCGCCATAGAGCGTCACGCCGATACCCTCGATGCCGCTGTCGGTGCGCAGGCGCAGGATGACGATGGGCCGCAAACGGCCCGCCTCCTCCGGCATGTCGGCCAGCGGATCGTCCTCGGGCACACGCAGGATCGTGGCCTCGTAGCTAGCGATTTTCATGCGGGCCTCCGACCTGTCATCCCGAGCGTAGCGAGGGATCTAGAAATGCCGCCTAGATCCCTTGCTGCGCTCGGGATGACAGCGAGGGCTTCGAGCGAGTAGGGGGAACCTCATAACCGACGACGCGTCAGGTCGCGCGGTTTGTCCATCGCCTCGCGGATGCCGACGACCCAGCCGTCGTGACCTTCGGCGTAGTTGCGGTTGGTCTGCTGCGGATCGCGGTTGACCAGCGGGCGCGCGTACATCGGATGCGTCAGGCTGCGCACCTCGTGCTCGATCTTGAATAGCGCCTTGCCCGTCGACGGATCGGCGATGGTGTTGAAGCGATACTGGTACTGGTTGCTCTCTTCGCTCACCAGGCCGAGCTTCGACAGCGCCTTGTGCGGACCGGAGAAGCTCGCGACATAGACTTGGATGTGGTGGTTGTCGTAGGGCTTCTGCTCGGCGTCGGTCTCGCGAAACACCAGCTCCTGCGCGCGGCCGACCGAGACATGCGCCGCCTGCGTGCCCTTCTCGTCCTCGACGCGCGCGGCCGTGCCCATGACGTCGCGATAGAAGGCTGCGATGCCCTTGGCGGCTCCCATCGGCACGTCGAAGGCGACATAGGGCATCGCCAATGTCGTGCGACCGAAGCGCGCCGATGGCTCGTGGCAGCGCATGGTGTTGCCCCACGGGCACGTCGTCTCGACGTAGTCCTCGTGCTCGGTGAAGCTGAACCTCGTGTTGCGCAGCAGGTCCTTGACGCGGCCGAGCCGTGTCAGCAGCTGGGCGCGGTCGGGAATCACCAGGCCGACCTGACCGCGCAGCACCTGCGGCGAGCCGGTGGGCAGATGGAACTGGCTGCGCGGCCCGACATTGATCCACATGTTGTCGATGCTGGTCATCATGTAGGGATCGCGCGTCAGGCCCAGGCCGCTGACGTAGTACAGCGTCGCCAGCCCCTGATCGGGGACGGTGACGTTGACATGCTCGAGGCCTACGATGTTGCCGACATCCTCGGCGCCGCGGTCATAGGTCGTCATGGTCGCCTCACGTCTTGAGAAGCGCCGCCATGACGCGCTCGCGCGTCAGCGGCATGTCATGGATACGCACGCCCAGGGCGTGGGCGACGGCGTTGCCGATCGCCGCCGCCGTCGGGCCGACGGTGCATTCGCCGACGCCGAGCGGCGGGTTGCCGGCAGCATCGACGAACGCGACGTCCATCTCGGGAACCTCGCTGAAGCGCAGGATCGGGTAGCTGTCCCAATCGCGCGAGGCGATGCCCTGCGCGTCCAGCCTGACCTGCTCTTTCAAGGTCCAGCTCACCGCCTGGATGATGCCGCCCTCAAGCTGGTTGCGCGCGCCGTCGGGATTGACCACAAGGCCGGCATCGGCGACGCACCACACGCGATCGACCTTCACGGTCTCCTGCACCGTGACCGACGCGACCACGGCGGCATAGGCGGCGCGGTTCTTGTAGCGCGCCATCGCCAGGCCCAGTCCCCTGCCGGAGCCACCTGCCCCGCGCGCCTTCCAGTTCGCGCGCTCGGCAACGAGCTCGACGATGCGCCGCGCTCGCTTCTCGGACAGTATGGACAGGCGGTAGGCGACGGGATCCTCGCCGGCTTTGGCCGCCAGCTCGTCCATCAGCATCTCGATGGCATAGACATTGGGCAGTGCGCCGAGACCGCGCAGCGCCGAGGTGCGAACCGGCGGTCGCAGCACCAGGTGATGCAGGATGCGATGCGCCTGAACGTCGTAGATCGGCACGGCGTTGCGCGTGCCACCGCCGCCGCGTGCCTCCGGCGGATCGGTCGGCTTCACCTCGGGCGGCGGATCGGCGAATGCCTCCGTGGCCAGCAGATAGCCGCTGCCACTACCCGGCCGCTGCACATGCGTGGCGCTCCAGATCTCGGTCGTCCAGTCGGTCGGCCGGCCCTTGTCGTCGAGATCGACATGCAGGGTGACCAGCATCGCTGGCCCGACCGGCTCGAAGGCGAATTCCTCCTCGCGTCGCCATTGCAGGCGGATCCATCGACCGGGAACGCGCAGCGCGACCAGCGCGGCATCGAGCGCCGCGTCGTCCGCCCCGTTGTGACCGTAGCAGCCGGCGCCGTGCAGATGCTGCGCGGTGATCGCCTCGATCGGCAGGTTCAGCGCCGCCGCCAGGTTCTTCCGCAACGGATGCATGCCCTGCCCGTGCGAGCGCACAGTGAGATGGCCGTCGCGGTATTGGACGAGCGCGCAGGAAGGCGCCAACGAGGCGTGCGCCACGTAGGGCCGCGAGACGGTGATCCGGGCCAGGTTCTTTGGCGGCGATGTCGGGCGCGGCGCGCCGATATGGCGGTCCTCGGCCGGCTGATCCTTCAACCAGGTGGCTTCCTGCTCGGCCGGCGCGATGGGCCGCACATTGCTCCAGGTCGCATACCGCTCGGCCGCGACCGCCGCCGCCTGCGCCACGCTCTCATCAGGGCTGACGAAGGCGACGAAGTTCGCCTCGCGCACGATCTGCAGCTCGCCCTTGGCGGCGCGGCGGATCGCGGTCTCGTCGAGTGCCGTGAGCGTCGCGCCGCGCGAGGGCTGACGCAGCATGCGCGCATGCAGCACATCTGGCGGCAACACGTCGTGCACGAAGGCGGCGCCGCTGAGCTTCGCCGGCAGGTCAGCACGCGGCACGCTCTGGCCAACCACCGTGTATGATGAGGCCGGCTTCACCGGCGCGGTACCGGTGACGTCCTGGCTGAGGTCGATCTCGGCCGCGACGCTCCAGTAGTCCTGGCCCGTCGCCGCGCCGTTCTGGACGAACCGGCCGCCCTCGATGCTCAGATCGCCGGGGCTGCAGTTGAGCCGCAGCGCTGCGCGCTCGATCGCCTTGGCCCGCACCTCGGCGCAGACCAGCCGCACCGAGCCGCCCGACACCTCGATCGACAGCGACGACGTCGTGTACATCTCGTCCGGCCCGGCATCGGTGTCACCCGACAGCACGACGATCCGATCGAGCGGCACGTCGAGCTCGTCGGCGGCGATCTGTCCGATGGCGGTCACAACGCCCTGGCCGATCTCGACCTTGCCGGTGGCGATGCGCACGGTGCGATCGGGCAGGAAGGCGATCCAGCGATCCAGACGCGGATTCTCGACCAGGCTGGTCGGCAAGACGGGCGCGTTCATGCGGCCCCCCGCAGCGTGGCGGCAGCGCGTTCGACTGCTCGCAGGATGCGCTGATGCGTACCGCAGCGGCAGAGATGCTTGTCGAGCGCGGCGACGATGTCGGCGCGTGACGGGTTGGGGTTGCGATCGAGCAGCGCCTTCGTCGACATCACGATGCCGGACAGGCAGTAGCCGCACTGCCCCGCCTGCTCGTCGAGGAAGGCCTGCTGGATGGGATGCGGCTTGTCCGCGGTGCCCAAGCCCTCGACGGTGGTCACCGCGCGTTTCGCCACGGTGCCGATCTCGCGCGTACAGGAATGGACCGGCTGACCGTCGACCAGCACCATGCAGCTGCCACACTGCTCCAGCCCGCAGCCATAACGCGTGCCCATCAGGCCCAGCCGATTGCGCAGGACATCGAGCAAGGTCGTGGTCTCGGGCGCATCGACGCGCTGCGCCACGCCGTTGACGGTGAAGGCGATGGTCATACGGGGCTGTTCCTCGCCGAACGTTGCGCTATGCCGTGCCAGGCTTCGCGCGCTGGCGGCGACGTTCCTCGCCGCGCGCCAGCAGCGCTTCGCGCTCGGCCGGATCGATATGGTTGTAGCGCGCGCGCCAGCCGGGATCGTCCTTCCACTCGAACGGCGCACGCACCGTGGTGCGTGGCCCCGGCGCCGAGTCGAGCAGGCGAAGGCCCTGCTCGACGATGGCGCGCTGCATGTCGGGCCGCCAGGGATGGCCACAAGGATTGCCCAGCGGGAAATCGCTGAACAGGAAACGCGGCACGCCGCAGTATTCGACGATGTCCAGGGCCGAGCCGAGCACAACCGTCGGCACGCCGTTGGCTTCGAGATGTCGGGCGACCAAACTCACGGTTTGGTGACAGACGGGTCAAAGCGCGCATAAGAGCGCGGCGTCGGCTCCATCTTCGCGTATTCGGGCCAGCACCTCGGGCGCGTCCGTCTCGATCGTCTTCTTCTGGCTATACTCGGTCGGCACGCCATAAAAGCGCGCCGCGATGTCGCCGACCACGCCCTCCGCGACCAGCGTCTGGACCGCCGCGATCGGTAGATAGCTCTCGCGATCGTCGGTGTGCGTCGACTCCTTGTCCCAAGCGAGATCGGTCGTGGGCCGCTCCGGCGGCGACGATACCGCGCCCGACCAGACATGCCGCACGCCGTTGGCGTCCCGGTTGGTGTCGCCAGGCGGACCGGCGGTGGTGACGAGCCCGACTCGCGCCTGCGACAACGGCTTCTTCAGTCGCACAAAGGGCACGTCGGGGAATATCGCCCAGACGTAGTCGCTCTTGTAGCCCAGGGCACGGTAGTAGTGCCGCGTGCGCTCCATATAGCCGGTTGGTTGCCCATCCATCGTCACACCTCCGCGTAAGGCTGGCCCCACGTCTCCGAATACACGAACTCCGACAGCTTGCCGCGCCCGACCGGTCCGAACTTTCCCATCGGGTAGCCGATCGGCAGGATCGCATAGGACCGCACGCCCGGCGGCAGACCGAGCGCGGCGTCCGCTTCTTTCTCAAAGAGCATATGACGCGTCGTCAGCGTCGAACCGAGGCCCAGCGCGCGCGCGGCCAGCAGCATGTTCTGCACCGCCGGATAGATCGACGCGCCGGACATGCGGCTGGGGTTGGGGCCATCCTCCAGACAGCAGACGATCCACACCGGCGCCTCGTGGTAGTGCTCGGTGAGGTATTCGACGGCGGCGTGCTGGCGCTTGAACTTCGCTGGATCGGAGCCCGGCGGCGGCGGCGAGCTGGCGTAGCGCGGGCCGATCACTTCGTCGAAGGCCTTCTTGTACCAGACCGCGACCGCCTTCTTGATCTCCGGCTTCTTGAGCACAAGGAACTTCCACTTCTGCGCATTGCCGCCATTGGCGGCGCAGATGCCGGCTTCGAGGATCTTGCGGATCAGATCGTCGGGAACGGGATCCGGCTTCAATCGCCGCATCGCCCGCGTCGTGTGCATGATCTCGAAGACGTCAGCCATAGCGCCTGCTCCATCCGTCCGTTGTCGGGACGCTAGCCCTGTTCCGCCGCCGCGCCGCGCCTCAGTTGCGCACATGCGGCATGACTTCCTTGCACAGCAGCTCGAGCGAGCGCATCACCTGCGCGTGCGGGATCTGATCGCCGCAATTCATCTCGGCAAGGATACCGTCGAGGCCGAGCTCGGCCCGCAGCGCCTTCAGCCGCGCCACGACCTGCTCCGGCGTGCCGACGATGATCTTCTCGCGCAGCGCCTCGTCGTAGCTGACGCTGCCAAGCTGCGCGGCGCGGCCGGCGCGATCCTCGAGGGCGCGCGTACCCTCGGCGTTGGCGCTGGCCGCGAGGATCGAGGCCATCTCCTGGTAGAACCGCATGATGCTGGCGCGCGGCTCATCGTAGGCGCGCTCTTCGGTCTGCGCGACATAGACCGGCACGCGCAGATAGATCTCGCCCTTGCCTGGATGGCCGGCCTCGCGCCAAGCGGCGTGGTACTGGGCGATCAGCGGCGCCAGCTCCGACAGCACGCCCAGGCGCACCGCGACGAAGATCGGAAAGCCCAACGCGCCGATGCGGGCGTAGCTATCGGGGCTGGTCGCGGCGATGCGGATCGGCGGGTGCGGCTTCTGCCACGGCTTGGGCACGAGATGCACGTCGCTGAACCGGTGGTACTTGCCCACGAAGGAGAATTTCGGCTGGGTCCAGGCGCGGCGGATGATCTCGAGCACCTCGGCGAAACGCTCCTGGCTCTCGGCGTAGGGCACGCCATAGGCCTGGTAGGTGCGCGGAAAGCCCGAGCGACCGACGCCGAAGATCAGCCTGCCGTGGCTGATGTGGTCGACCGTGGCCGCCTCCTCCGCCACGCGCAGCGGGTGGCAGAGCGGCAGCACCTGCACCGCGATGCCGATCTTCATGCGCGAGGTGCGCGCGGCGATAGCGCTGGCGATCGCCAGTGGCGCGGAGGCCACCGAGCGCGTCGGCGCGACATGCAGCTCGGCCAGCCACATGCAGTCCAGTCCCCAGCGCTCCGCCGCGTCGACCTGCTCGAACGATTCGGCGAAGGCCCGCTCCTCGCTATGGCCGGGCGGGCACTGGAATTCGTGGAACATGCCGATTTCCATGGCCGCTCCTCCCTCTTCGCATGCTAGTGGTCGGGACAACGGGAGGGAAGGCCATGACGAATTTCGTGCTGATACACGGCGCATATCAGGGTGGCTGGATCTGGAAGCTGGTCGCCGAGCGCCTGCGCGCCACCGGCCACGTCGTGTACGCCCCGTCGCTCGATGGCTGCGGCGAGCGTGCGCCCCAGCTGCGGCCGGGCATCGACACCGAATCGCATGGCGAGGAGATCGCACGGCTGATGCACTACGAAGACCTCAGGGACGTGGTCCTCGTCGGCACATCCTCAGGCGGCATGGCATTGGCCGCCGCCGCGGAGCGGGCGCGCGATCGCATCGCCCGCCTGGTCTATGTCGACGCGCTGGCGCTGTTCGACGGCGAGAAGCTGCGCGACATCGTCAGCCGCCCCGCCACCATCAACAACGAGCACTCGCTGGGCCCCTCGCGCGAGGACGCGATGGGCCGCATGTTCGCCGGCATGGATCCCACCCTGGCTGCATGGGCGGCCGACCGCATCACCCTGCATCCGATCAAGGTCTTCACCCAGCCGGTGAAGCTGTCGAGCTTCTGGCAGCAGAATTGGAACGCCAGCGTGATCTACTGCCCGCAGGCGCAGAACCCGGGGGAAGCGCATCAACGCCGCTGCGCCGAGAAGCTCAAGGCGCGCTGGCACGTGATCGACACCGGCCACTACCCGATGCTGAGCACGCCGGACGAGCTGACGAAGCTGATCGTGTCGGGTTGACCGCGAGCGCTGGCGCCGTGATTGGTCCAGGGCCGGATCACGTCGCCGGCTTCATGCGCCGGTCGATCTCCGATTCGAGAGCCCTGACCCGGATGTTGTACTGGTTGTCGATCCTGCCATCGCGCTCGTCGAGATTGAGCGAGCTGTGCAGGCGGATGCTGTAGCGCTGCTGGCTGTAGAAGATCGTCACCACGGCCGCCTTGTTGTCCCACTCCTGCGTCGCGCGCAGCTCGCCAGGCCGGATCTTGTCGGCCTTCCAGCCTTTGGTCGTGATGGCTTGATTGATGAACGCCTCGATCTGGTAGACGCCGGCGGGCTGTACCGCGGCCGGGATCGGCTTGTCGACGACATGGATCTCGGTGTTTATCCCGAACCCGCATCCCGCGAGCGCCAGGGCGAGCGCCGCGCCGACAATCCTGATCGCTTTCATTGGTCTGATCCCTCTGGCCTGGCCGCTCACTCCGTGCGATCCGCCGGCCCGTTCGGCAAGACCGTCCGCACGATCGAGGCGTCGAGCGCCTCGTAGTCGTGATAACCGATGGTGGCATAGAGCTCGGCGCGCGTCTGCATGCGCGACACCATCTTGTGCGTGCCGCCGTCGCGCCGGATCGCCGCGTACAGTTCATCCTGCGCCTTGTTGGCCACGCGCAACGAGGAGACCGGCCAGATCATCATGCGATAGCCCATCGCCTCGAACTCGGACGCGGTGAAAAACGGCGTGCGGCCGAACTCGGTCATGTTGGCGAGCAACTTGACGCCGGGCATGGCCCGCGCGAACGCGCGGAACATCTCGGCGCTGGTCAGCGCCTCCGGGAAGATCGCGTCGGCGCCCGCCTGCAGATAGAGCTTCGCCCGCGCCACGGCGCCCTCGATGCCCTCGCTCGCCGCCGCGTCGGTTCGGGCGATCACGAACAGGTGCCGCCGGGCCTTGGCCGCGGCGGCAACCTTGGCCGCCATGTCGTGCGCATCGGCCAGCTTCTTGTCGTTGAGATGGCCGCACTTCTTCGGCAGTAGCTGGTCCTCGACATGCACCGCCGCCGCGCCGGCTTCCTCGAAGGCGCGCACCATGTGCATGACGTTGAGCGCCTCGCCATAGCCGGTGTCGCCATCAACCAGCACCGGCAGGCCGCTGCGCGCCACCTGACGGATAAAGAAGCACACCTCGTCGACCGTGATGATGCCGAGATCGGGCAGCCCCATCGATGCCGACATCGCCGCGCCCGAGAGATAGACCGCCTCGAAGCCGGCGGCCTTGGCCTGCAACGCCGCCAGCCCATTGTGCGTGCCCGGCATGCCGACGATGCCGGGCCGCGCCAGCAACTGGCGGAAGCGCTGGCCGGCGGGCTCGCGGGGCAGGTCGGATTCGACGAGGTAGGGCATCAGAAGGCGATCACCTGACGCGCGACCTCGCCCTTCTTCAGCTCGGCATAGGCCTCGTTGATCTGCTCCAGCGTGACGCGGCCGGAGATCATCAGGTCGAGCTTCAGCAGGCCGCGCATGTAGAAAGCGACGAAGCGCGGCATGTCGGTGCGGAAGCGGTTCGAGCCCATGGCGCAGCCCTGGATGCGCTTCTCGCCCAGGATCTCCGCGCCCGACAGCTCGAAGCGCATGCCCACCGGCATCATGCCGATCACCGTGGCGCAGCCGCCGCGCTTGATCATGCGAAAGGACTGCTCGACCGTCTGCTTGAGGCCGACGCATTCGAAGGAGTAGTCGACGCCGCCATCGGTCATGGCGCGGATCTCCTTCACCGGATCGACGGCGGAGGCGTCGACGAAGTCGGTGGCGCCGAATTCCTTGGCGAGGTTCGATTTCGAGGCCACGCGGTCGATGGCGATGATGCGGCCGGCGCCGGCGATCGCCGCGCCATTGATCGCCGACAGGCCGATGCCGCCCATGCCGGTTACCGCCACCGTCGAGCCCGGCTCGACCTTGGCGGTGCGGAACACCGCGCCGACGCCCGTGGTGACCGCGCAGCCGATCAGCGCCGCCTTGTCCAACGGCATGTCCGGGCGGATCTTCACCACCGCGTGCTCGTGCACCAGCATGTGGTCGGCGAAGGACGAGAGATTGCCGGGCTGCGGCATGGCCACGCCGTTCAGGCTCATGCGCGGCGGCGCGGTCTCGGCGCGCCGCGTCGCCGGGCTGACGCACAGCGACATGCGCCCGCTCAGGCAGTACTCGCACTCGCCGCAGAACACCGAGACGCAGGTGATGACGTGGTCGCCCGGCTTCACATAGGTGACGTCCGAACCGACGGCGAGCACCACGCCGGAGGATTCATGGCCCAGCACGCAGGGACAGGCGCGCGGATAGAGGCCTTCCATATAGTGCAGGTCGCTGTGGCAGACGCCGGCGAAGGCCGTCTTGATCAGCACCTCGTTACGGGCCGGCTGGTCGAGATCGATCATCTCGATCGTCAACGGCTCGTGCGGCCGGTGCATGACGGCTGCCTTGGCTTTCATGGGACGTCTCCCCTCGTGTCGGACTAGACTAGCGCCCCTAGAATGACGGAGGAAACGAACGATGCTCAAGACCGGACGTGTCGCGCTGGGCCGCATGGAGGAAGTGATCTTCGGCAAGCCGGCGGCGGAGGCCGTGGCCGAGACGGTCCAGCGCCTGGGCGCGCAGCGCGTGTTCCTGATGGTCAGTGGAACGCTCAACCGCGAAACCGACGAGATCGAGAAGGTCCGCCGCGCGCTGGGCAATTACTGCGTCGGCACCTTCGACGCCATGCCGCCGCACACGCCGCGCGCCGCGGTGATCGCCGCCGCCAACCAGGCGCGCGCCGCCAAGGCCGACCTCATCGTCACCGTCGGCGGCGGCTCGATCACCGACGGCGCAAAGGCGGTGCAGCTCTGCCTGGCGCTGGGCATCGACACGCCCGAGGGCATGGATGCGTGCCGCGCCAACGCGACCAGGGACAGCGCGCCGGGCGCAGTGTTGGGCATCCGCCAGGTGAGCGTGCCCACCACCTTGTCGGCCGGCGAGTTCAGCGCCATTTCGGGCGTCACCGACGAGCGCCGCAAGGTGAAGGAGCTGTTCCGCCACCCTATGGCGATCCCGCAGGTGGTGATCCTCGATCCCGCCGTCACCGTGCACACGCCCGAATGGCTTTGGCTGTCGACCGGCATTCGCGCCGTCGACCATTGCGTCGAGGGCGTCTGCTCGAGGGAGGCCCATCCCTACGCCGACGCGCAGGGGCTGCGCGGGCTGACCTTGCTGACGCAAGGCCTGAAGGCGGTGAAAGCCGATCCGTCCAATCTCGAGGCGCGGCTGGATTGCCAGCTCGGCTCGTGGCTGTCGATGGGACCGCTGGCCAGCGGCGTGCCGATGGGCGCGAGCCACGGCATCGGCTACATCCTGGGCGCCGCCTTCGACGTGCCGCACGGCCACACCTCCTGCATCATGCTGCCCTCGGTGATGCGCTGGAACAAACCGGCCAACGCCGATCGTCAGGCGATGATCTCCGCCGCCATGGGCCGACCGGGCGCCGAGGCGGCCGACGTGCTGCACGAGTTCATCGCCGGCCTGGGCATGCCGCGCAGCCTGAGCGCCGTGAAGATCGGGCCGGAGCATTTCGACAAGATCGCCCAGGGCGCCATGAACACGCCCTGGGTGCCGCGCAACCCGCGGCCGATCCCGACCCCGGCGCAGATCCGCGAAATCCTCGAACTGGCGGCCTGACCATGACGAGCAAGGGCGAGTATCGCGGGCTGATCCACCGCAACAACGCCGACCTCGCGGCCTGGCTGGCGAAGCGGCCGACGGAAAAGGCGCTCGAACCCGCGCTACCGATCATCGACCCGCACCACCATCTGTGGGACACGCCGCAACGTGGCGAGTACCTGCTGCCGGAATTCCTGGCCGACGCCGCCGGTGGCCACAATATCGTCTCGTCCGTGTTCCTCGAATGCCAGTCGATGTTCCGCGCCGATGGCCCGGACGAGATGAAGCCGGTCGGCGAGGTCGAGTTCGTCAATGGCGTGGCGGCCATGGCGGCATCGGGCGGTTACGGCAAGAATCGCGTCTGCGAAGCGATCGTCGGCTGGGCCGATCTGATGCTGGGCACCCGCGTGCGGGAGGTGCTGGAGGCGCTGATCAAGGCCGGCAATGGCCGCTTCCGCGGCACGCGCTACGGCACGTCCTACGACGAGGGCGTCGCCGGCAAGTACGTCTCGCGCCGTATCCCTGAACACCGCCTGCTCGACCCGAGGTTCCGCGAGGGCTTCGCGGAGCTCGGCAAGCTCGGCCTGACCTTCGACTCCTGGCACTTCCATCCGCAGCTGCCGGACCTGGTCGACCTCGCGCGCGCCTTTCCTGGCCAGACGATCATCGTCGACCATGTCGGCGGCGTGCTGGGTGTCGGGCAATACGCCGGCAAGAACGCGGAGATCATGCCGATCTGGCGCAAGAGCATCGCCGAACTCGCCACCTGCCCCAACGTCAACATCAAGCTGGGCGGGCTGGGCATGACCTCGTTCGGCTTCGGCTTCCACGAGCGCGACACGCCGCCCTCCTCCGAGGAACTGGCGGCGACGTGGAAACCCTACATCGAGCCGTGCATCGAAGCGTTCGGCGTGAACCGCTGCATGTTCGAGAGCAACTTCCCGCCCGACAAGCAGTCCTGCGGCTACACCGAGCTGTGGAATGCCTTCAAGCGCACCACCGCGAACTACTCGGCGGCCGAGAAGACGGCGCTCTACAGCGGCACCGCCGCGCGCGTCTACAAGATGACCGCGCCCTAAAAACCCCGTCGTCCTGAGCGTAGAAAAGGACGACGGGTGCGTGTTCACGCCAGCGCCAATTCCTTGTAGCCGTCGGCGGCGACCGCGTCGCAGCGCTCGCGATAGGCAGGGGCGCTGCCGCTGTAGCGGGCGATGATGCGCGTAGTCTTGCCTTCGACGTTGCGGTTGATGCCGGTCATCCACGAGTCGATCTCGTTGGACAGCAGGCCGACGCCCAGCGCCTTGACGTGATCGGTCCACGACTTCACGCCATCAGGTGTCGGCGCAATGCGCGAAACCTGGTGATCACGGGCGTGGCGGATCAGGCCGGTGACCCACTCGACGTTGTACTCGATGCTGCGGGGGATGTTGCCCAGCGCGGTGTGCGGCCCCATCAGCATCATCATGTTGGGGAAACTCTCGACCATCACGCCGAGATAGGTCTGCGGGCCTTCCTTCCAGCGCGTCTTCAGCTTCAGTCCACCCTCGCCCTGGATGTCGATGCGGTCGAAGCTGCCGGTGATGGCGTCGAAGCCGGTGGCGTAGATGATGATGTCGAATTCGTACTCGCGATCGCTGGTCTTGATGCCCTTCTCGGTGATGCGCTCGATCGGCGTCTCGTTGATATCGACCAGCTTCACGTTGGGCTGGTTATAGACCTCGTAGTACTTGGTCTCGAGCGGCACGCGGCGCGTGCCGAAGCCGTGGTTCTTCGGAATCAGCTTCTCGGCGACAGCCTGATCCTTGACACGCTGGCGGATCTTGCGCGCGACGAAATCGGAGATCAGCGCGTTGGCCTTACGATCCGTCAGTATGTCCTTGAAGTTGCCCTGCCAGATGCCGAAGCCGGGTTCGGCGTAGAGCTTCTCGAAGAACGCCTCGCGCTCCACGTCGCTCACCTCGAAGACGCCGCGCGGATCGGGCGTGTGCACGAAGCAGCTGAAGGTTTCCTGGCAGCGCTTGAAGATCGCCGGATAGTCGGCCCGGATCTTGGCCATCTCCTCCTTGCCGATCTTGGCGTTGTGCAGCGGCGCGCACCAATTGGGCGTGCGCTGGAAAATGGTCAAGGTGCCGGCGGTCTTGGCGACCTCCTGGATGGTCTGCACGCCGGTGGCGCCGGTGCCGATCACCGCCACGCGCTTGCCCTCGAACTTCACCTCCTCGTGCGGCCAGGTGCCGGTGTGGAAGGAGCGACCCTTGAAGCTGGGAATGCCCTCGATGCGCGGCATGGTCGGCGCCGACAGCGGACCGATGGCGGTGACCATGAAGCGGCTGTGAAACCGATCGCCATTCTCCAGCGCGATGTCCCAGCCGCGGCGCTTCTCGTCGTAGTGGGCGGCCTTCACGCGGCTGCGGAACTGGATATCGCGGCGTAGGTCGAACTTGTCGGCGACGAAGTTGAGGTAACGCAGGGTCTCGGGCTGGGGCGAGAAATGCTCCGTCCAGTCCCACTCGTCCAGGAGCTCCTTCGAGAACGAGTAGCCGTAGGACCAGCTCTCCGAGTCGAAGCGCGCGCCGGGGTAGCGGTTCCAGTACCAGGTGCCACCGACGCCGGTGCCGGCCTCCAGCACCCGCACCTTCAGGCCCAGTTCGCGCAGGCGGTACAGCTGATAGAGGCCCGAGATTCCGGCGCCGATGACGATGACGTCGAAATCCTGCGGTTCGGTCATTGCTTCACTCCGATGGGGTAACATCAGTATATCCGTCATGGCTGCGAGGTTTCTGCAACGGTGACATGCCTCCCGAGGCCGGACGCGATGTCGCGGAGCGAACCGGCCACCCGCCTCCCGTGGTAGTTTTCGATTGGACCCCGCGATCCTCAGGAGCTTCCCGTATGGCCCGGCTCAAGTTTGGCGCCTTCCTCGCGCCGCACCACCCCATCGGCGAGCATCCGATGCTGCAGTTCCGGCGAGACCTCGATCTCGTCGAGCACCTCGACAAGCTGGGCTACGACGAGTTCTGGTGCGGCGAGCACCACTCCTCCGGCTGGGAGATGATCGCCTCGCCGGAGATGTTCCTTGCCGCGGCCGGTGAGCGCTCCAAGCGCATCATGCTGGGCACCGGCGTGGTCTCGCTGCCCTACCACCACCCCTTCAACGTCGCCCAGCGCATGGTGCAGCTCGACCACATGACCGGCGGCCGCGCCATCTTCGGCTCGGGGCCCGGCGCGCTGGCCTCGGATGCGCACACCCTGGGCGTCGATCCGATGGTGCTGCGCGATCGCCAGGACGAGGCGATCAGCGTTATCCGCCGGCTGATGCGCGGCGAGCGGGTCACGGCGAAGTCCGAGTGGTTCACCATGCAGGACGCCGCCCTGCAGCTCCTGCCGTTGCAGGAGGACATGCCCTTCGTCGTCGCCTCGCAGATCAGCCCCTCGGGTATGACGCTGGCGGGCAAGCACGGTATCGGAATCATCTCGATCGGCTCGATGTCCGACGAGGGCCTGCAGTCGCTGCCGCAGCAATGGGCCTTCGCCGAGGACGCAGCGAAGAAGCATGGCCAGGTCGTCGACCGCAAGAACTGGCGCGTGCTCTTGAGCTGGCACATCGCCGAGACGCGCGAGAAGGCCCGCGAGCAGGCGCGCGACGGCCTGCTGCGGCACCACAACGAATACATCACCGCCACCTTGCAGCGGCCCGGCGCGCGGCCCTTCAAGTCGCCGGACGAGGCGGTCGACAAGATGGCCTTCTCCGAGGGCACGGCGGCGACCATCGGCACGCCCGATGATCTCGTGGCCAAGATCAAGTCGGTGCTCGAGGTCAGCGGCGGCTTCGGCACCGTGGTCGGCTTCGTGCACGACTGGGCCAACCCGGAGAACACGATGCGCAGCTATGACATGGTCGCGCGCTACGTCGTGCCGGAGATCAACGGCTATCTGAAGGGCCTGCGCACTTCGCAGAAATTCGTCATCGAGAATCGCGACGTGTTCATGCGCGCGCGCGAGGCGGTGATGAGCAAGATCATGGGCAACGAAGCCGCCGCCGCCGCGCTCGCCGTCACCAAGTCGCCGATGCTCAGCGCGTCGAGCTCGAACGTGCCAGACCTAGACGCGGCGCGGGCGAAAGCGGCGGCGAAGAAGTAGCCGGCACACCTGGCACCTCGATAGGCAGAGCATTGCCTATCGCAGTCTTCCCTTCTCCCCGCGAAGGCAGGGAGAAGGTGCCCGAAGGGCCGATGGGGGATGTCGAAGCCAGACACCGCGTGCGTTGAGGCATCCTCCATCCGGCGCTTCGCGCCAACTTCCCCCTCCGGGGGAAGGTCAGAACCACATGAAGTAGGGGTGCTCTCGCTCGCCTCAGTACTTCGCGATCACCTTCTCAGCGAAGTCCTTGAGGTTGCGTCGCGCGGTCTCCATCGCCGGCAACAGCGTGATCTCGTTCAGTCCCATAGCCTCGCGCTCGCGTAGCGCGATGATGATTTCCTCCGGCGTGCCGACAAGCCCGCCAGTCGAGCGGATCAGCTCCTCCGTGACGAACCGCCGTTCCTCCGGCGGCACGAAGGCGCAGTGGCCGAGATGGACCTGCTGGTAGCGCTTGGCCGCCGGCACATCCATCTTCTCGGTGAAGGCGAGATATTCGTCCCACAGGTTGCGGCAGCGATGCGCCACCGTGCTGGTGTCGCCGTCCTTCATGTAGGCCTCCCACCAGTAATGCAACGAGGCGATCGCCATCGGCCCGATCTCGTCGATCACCCGGTCGGAGTTGATCTTCTCGCCCGGCTGCAGCACGCAGGCATAGCCCAGCGCCGCGGTGTGGAAGTCCTTCGGCAACTCGCGGCCTACAGCCTTGGCGCCCTCCTTCATCGTCTCCAGGCTTTGCAGCAGGCGCGCCTTGGTCTGGTTGTGCGAGCAGACGCGGCCATCGCCGTAGGCGCCGGCCGATTTCAGCGCCAGCGGGCCGTCGGCGGCGACATAGATCGGCACCGGCTGCTCGACGTTGACGAAGCCCATCTTGGGGTGGAGGAAGCGGATGTCGTTGGTCTCACCCAGCAGCGGGTAGTCGACCTCCTCGCCGTGCAGCAACGCGCGCAAGACCCGCAGGTATTCCCGGAACTCCTTGGCCTTGACCGGATCCTTGCCCATCACCCGCATCGCGGTGTGGCCGGTGCCCATGCCGATGAAGACGCGGCCCGGCGCCAGCTGGTTGATCGAGGCGATCGAATGCGCCGTGACCGGCGCCAGCCGCGTGCCGGCGACCGAGACGCCCGTGCCCAGCCGGATACGCGACGTGTTGACCGCCGCCAGCGAGAGCGTCGCGTAGCAGTCGGAGTAGAGCATCTGGGAATCGGCCGCCCAGGCGGCGTCGTAGCCCATGTTCTCCAGATCGACGATGAGGCGCCAGTCGGAGATGCGGGGCGCGATGGTGACGCCGAACTTCATGGCTCAGCCCCTCTTCGCGGCCGGCAGGAAGTCGTCGAGCGGCACGCCGAAGCTGTTGAGCGCCCACGAAACGAGATTGTACTGACCGATGGTGAAGACGATGTCCATCATCTGCTCGGTCGAGTAGCTCTTCGACAAGGTCGCCCAGGTAGCGTCGGAGACGACGGAATTTTCGAACAGGTCGTCGGCCGCCTGCAGGAGCGCGCGCTCCTTCTCGTTCCAGCCGGCGCCCGGACCGGTCTTGATCCACTCGATATCGGCGTCGCTTAGCCCGCCGCGCTTGGCGATCAGCTCGTGCTGGGCGAATTCGTACTCGGCCTGGTTCAGCCAGCCAATGCGCAGGATCAGCATCTCGCGATCGCGGAACGGCAGGGTCTGCTTGCTCAGGATATGGCCAGCGAACGGCGTCCAGCGCTTCACCAGTGCGGGGTGGTTGGCCAGCACCTTGAAGATGTTGAAGATCTGGCCGTTCATGGCGTTCCTCTCGACGATCTCGCGATCGGCCGCCGGCATGGTCGACAGGTCGCGCATGGCGACGCGCTGCTTGCGCTTGATCATCTGAAGGTCCTCCTCGGGTGGTCGTGGCGCCAGCAAAGCACCGGGGGGCGGGATGGCTCAAGCCCGGCCGAGCTTGGCGAACCGCTTGGTGAGACGGTCGCGCTTGAGCCGCGACAGCCGGTCGATCCAGAAGACGCCGTCGAGCTGGTCGATCTCGTGCTGCAGGCAGGTGGCGCGGAAGCCGTCGGCCTCCTCGACCTTCTCAGCGCCACCGAGATCGCGGAAGCGCACGCGCACCCTGGCCGGCCGCTCGACCTCGTCGTTGACGCCCGGCATGGAGATGCTGCCCTCGGCGATGCGCGTCGTCTCGGGCGAGCTCCATTCGACCACCGGATTGACGTAGGTGCGCACATCGCCGCCCAGCTCGATCACCACGACGCGCAACATGACGCCGATATGCGGTCCCGCGATGCCGACACCCGGCGCCGCGCGCATGGTGTCGAGCAAGTCGGCGGCGAGCGCCTTCAGCGCGACGTCGAAAGCCGCGACCTCGACCGTTCTCTGGCGGAGCCTGGGATCGGGAAAACGGATGATCGGACGGATGGCCATCTACGCCATCACCCCGATCGCAGCGGAGGACCGCGCCGTATCGCGGCCGGACAGAAACATCGCCACCGACATACCCCAATGAACCATATGACTGGCCTACGTCGAATCGATTTGTTCGCCGCGTGTCACCGCGACGTCATTGCGTTGGTGGCTCGCGTCGGAATAGTTTGTCCCATGTCGCTATACAAGCCATGCGCACCGAACTGACCGAAGCCCAGGACCGCGCCTGGGCACGCCTCGCCGCGCCCGGCACGTGGTGGACCGGCGCCGAGCGCGTGGCGATCGCTGCCGAGGCGCGTCAGGCGTTGCTTTGCCGACTGTGCGCCGAGCGCGCGCAGGCGCTGACAGCAAACGCCGTCAGCGGCACGCACGATAGCCTGGGTGTCCTGGACCCGGTCGTTGTCGAAGCCGTCCACCGCATCCGCACCGATTCCGGTCGTCTGTCGCGCCGCTGGCTCGACGATCTGCTGGGCCAGGGCTTGGCCGTGGAGTGCTATGTCGAGCTGGTCGGCGTGATCGCCACGGTCATCGCCATCGATACGTTCGCGCTAGCGCTGGGTCGACCGCCGCGTGCCCTGCCCCGACCGCAACCAGGGGTGCCATCGCAGCGTCGTCCTGTTGGCGCGCGCAACGACCGGGCCTGGGTGCCCACGCTGGCGCCCGAGGATGTCGGGCCCGACGATCCACCGCTCTACGCCGGCCTCGCCGGCATGAACATCCACCGTGCGCTCAGCCTGGTGCCGGCCGAAGTCATCGGCTTCTTCGACCTCGACGCCGCGATGTACCTGCCGGACCGGCAGTTGCGCGATTACGGCACCGAATACCGGGCATTGACGCACGCGCAGATCGAGCTGTTGGCGGCGCGCCTGTCGGCGCTCAACCGATGCGTCTATTGAACCACCAGCCATGTGGTCCTGCTCCGGGGGAGCGGCGAGTTTACGGGACACGGTTACGATTTCTCCGTCGTCATGGATGGTAGCGGCGACGGAGGCGTGCCGCGGGGCAAGCTGTTGATGGATTTCGGCGCGGCCGTGGTTGGCGGCGATGCCGACAGCCTCGCCGCCTGCCGCGACGGGGTGCGGCGCGCCTTGGGCGAGGAGGCGCTGGCCGACGCCGCGGGCGTGGCGGCGATCTTCAACGCCGTCGTGCGCGTCGCCGACGCCACCGGCATCCCGCTGGAGGATGCCAAAGCGGCGGCCAGCGAGAAGGTACGGGCCGAGATCGGAATCGACGCCTTCGCCGATGGCAAGGCGTGACCTGGATCCGTCAGGTCGGATGCCACCACTTTCCACCGAGCACCACGCCCGCCGACAGCAGCCGCCGATCGCCTTTGAGGTGCTCGCCGATGCAGTCCACGTAGTCGAAGCTGCCCCGCTTCAGCTCGAGGACGCTGGCTTCGCCGACGCCGCCGGGCTTGAGCGTGCCGAGATCGGGGCGGCGGATCGCGGCGGCGGGGCCGATTGTCGAGAGCTTGATCACCGTGGCGAGATCGACGCCGAGGCACAGGAACTTCGACATCGTCGTCAGCAGGTCGTAGGCCGGCCCTTCGATCGAGACCGTATGCACATCCGAGGAGATCGCGTCGGGCAGGAAGCCGGCGGCCAACATGCCACGCGTCGTGGCGAAGCCGAACGAGCCCCCGCCGTGGCCGATATCGAACAGCACGCCACGCTCGCGCGCCGCCAGCACCTCCTCGCGGACCCGGCCGTCGCTCCTCACCGGCGCGTTGGGGAACGGGCGGAAGCAATGGGTGAGGATGTCGCCGCGGCGCAGCCGGTTGATCACCTCCAGCCGCGAGGGCGGCGGGTTGTCGAGATGGGCCATGACGGGCAGGCCGCACTCCTCGGCGACCTCGAGCGCCATGTCCAGCGGCATGACACCGTTGTCGCCACCAGCCGTCTTGCCGACGCGCACCTTGATGCCCAGCACCAGATCGGCGTTCTCGCGCGCCACGCGGGCGCATTCGCGCAGATCGAGCAGGCGCAGGTCGGCTGCCTCGCCCACCATCACGCTCTTGGAGAAGGCGAAGATGCCGGGGAAGGACAGGTTGAGATACGGCAGGATGCGCACCGGCGAGCGCTCGATGACGTGCGCGCGGAAACCGTGGAAATTGCCCGGTCCGGCGCTGCCGGCATCGATGAAGGTGGTTACGCCGCCGCTGCGCGCCAGCGACTCCGCGGCGACGCCCAGCGATGTGCCGCCCCAATAGACGTGCGTGTGCAGGTCGATCAGCCCGGGACAGACGAGCTTGCCCGAGACATCGCGCGAGTCCGCGCCCGAGAGACTATCGCCGATTGCCGCGACCTTGCCGCCAGCGAAGGCGATGTCGGTGACCCTGTCTATGCCCTGCGACGGATCGATCACCCGGCCGCCCTTGAGAACCACATCGTTCATGATCGGCCCTTTACTTCGCGCCGCCGCGTGCCCGGCGCGGGTGGGGTCTCCGGCGGGCCGGCGAAGCATTGCGCGATCGCCATCCAGGCGCGCGCGACCTCGCCGCTCACCTTGAGCCTGGTGTCGGCGACGTTGCGCGTCTGCGCCACGACTTGACAGAACTCTTCCGCATCACCTTCGACCGCGTTGTCGGCCGACGGTGTGTTCCATTCCCAGACCGCGCCCGAGGGCGCGTCGAGGCGCACATAGGGCGCCGGCCCTGGCGGCTTCTCGCCGCGATTGGCGAAGGTCCAGCCGAAGGTCCGGACGCCGATCACGGCGATGTTCTCCAGCCGGTCCGAGCGCGGGCGGATCATGCCGAGCATGTCGTAGATCGCCTGGCCGTGCGACCAGATCTCCATCTGCCGCGCGGTCGTAAACATGCGCACGCCCATGTCGGGCCCGGCCCATTTCAGGCGATCGTCGGGCGCGCGCGCGCCCAGGGTGTCGGTGAGCTTGGCCAGCGTCTCGCGCCAGCGCGCCAGCAACGCACGGCCCTCGAGGTTGCCGAGACGCTGGCGTTGATCCTCGAGCCGACTGAGCCCGCTCTCGCGCTTGGCGCGGATGTCGGCCTGCAACGCGTAGAACGCCGTCTCGTCGGTGGCCGAGGCGTAGCCCATCAGGTCGCCCATATGCAGGTGACCGACGATGTCGTTGATGGTCCAGCCCTTGAAGCGCGTGGCGCGATTCCAATCGGCGTCCTCGAGGGGCGATAGCAGGCGATGCAACTCGTCGGCCTCGGCCCGTAGATCGATAGCTTGCTTCAGCAATGAGGTTTCCTCCCGCGCGCAGCATGCATGGGTGCGCGCTTGTCCGCCACAGCCGAACAGAGGCACGATCCCGCGGGGAGGATCACAGCATGCGCGTCGGGTTTGTTGGACTGGGAATCATGGGAGCCAGCCTTGCGGCCAACGTGCAGAAGGCCGGCCACACGCTGACCGTGCACGACGTGCGCCGCGAGGCGGCGGCCAAGCACATCGCCAACGGCGCGGCCTGGGCCGACTCGCCCAAGACGGTCGCCGCCGCGTCCGATGTCGTACTCACCTCCCTACCCGGTCCGCCCGAGGTCGAGGCCGTCGCGCTGGGCGAGAACGGGCTGCTCGCGGGTATGAAGGCCGGCGCGTCCTATTTCGACCTGTCGACCAACTCGCGCGCCACGGTGCGCAAGATCAACGCTGCCTTCGCCGAGAAGGGCGCGCATATGTTCGACGCGCCGGTCAGCGGCGGCCCGAAGGGCGCCTTCACCGGCAAGCTCGCCATCTGGGTCGGCGGCGAGAAGGCGATCTTCGAGCGTGACCGCGCGGTGCTCGACGCCATGGGCGACCAGGTGCGCTATGTCGGCACGATCGGCCAGGCCACCGTAGCCAAGCTGGTGCACAACTGCGCCGGCTACGCGCTCACCGTGGCGCTGGGCGAGGTGTTCACCATGGGCATCAAGGCCGGCGTCGATCCGGCCGACCTGTTCGAGGCGGTGCGCCAGGGCGCGCTGGGCCGGCGGCGCACCTTCGACGGCCTGCTCGATCAGTTCCTGCCGGGCACCTACGACCCGCCGGCCTTCCAGTTGCGCCACGCGCACAAGGACGTCTCGCTGGCCACGCAGCTCGCGCGCGAGGTCGGCGTCCCGATGCGGCTGTCCAATCTCACCCTGGAGGAGATGACCGAGGCCCTGGGTCGTGGCTGGGCTCACCTCGACTCGCGCAGCATCCTGATGCTGCAGCAGGAGCGCGCCGGCATCGACGTCAAGGTACCGCCCGAGCGCATGGCGCAGCTGCGGGGCAACGGGTGATCCATGGCCGGGTCGCCACCGACCTCCGAGAACTACGCCATCCGCTACGCCCGGTGGGCTGATCACTTCATCGGCGGCGACCCGCTGATGATGCGCTACTATCCGCCGGTGTCGGCGACGCTCGAGGGCGTGATTGTTCGGCTCGACGTAGCGCCGAGGAGCGTATGATGGATCAGTCCGCCCAACTTGGTCTCGCCCGCCTGCTCGCGACCTTGCGTCGCGAGGGGCGGCAGCAAAGCGGCCTCGACGCGTCTCTCGTGCCGCCCGACAAGGCGACAGCCTACCGCGTCGCGCGCATGGTCGAGGAGGAGCTGGGCTGGCCTGTTCTCGGCTGGAAGATCGCGGCGCCCAAGGAGGAGATGCAACGGCAGCTGCGCACCGACTCGCCGATCTACGGTCGCGTCTACGCGACCGCGACTCCGCCGCTCTCCGTCGAACGCGCCAGGCAGTGCAGCCCGATCCCCGAAGTCGAGTACCAGGCGGTGCTCGGCATCGACCTGCCGCCGCGCGAGAGGCCCTACAGCGTCGAGGAGGTCGGCGACGCCGTGGCCTCGCTGCATCCCGGCCTGGAGCTGGCCGAGTGCCGGTTCGTGCACGACGCGCAATTCCCGCCCCTGCCGGCGGTGCTGGCCGACGGCTCGGGCAGCGGCACGATCCTCTATGGTCCACCGATCGAGGATTGGCGCCGCCGCGACATCGCAGGCCAGGAAGCGGTGCTGCTGTGCAACGGCGTGCCGCGCCGGCGCGGCACGGCGGGCGCGGCCCTCGATCATCCCTTGGTGCCGCTTACCTGGCTCGCCAACGAGCTGTCGCGTACCGGCGTCGGTATGAAGGCCGGGCAGATAATCAGCACCGGCACGCTCACCGGCATGCTGGCGCCCAAGGCTGGCGAGACCTACACCGCCGATTTCGGGCCGTTCGGCGGCGTGACGATGACCTACACCTAGGGGGAGAGACGCTGCTTGGTCCTGGCGAGCGCCTCGATACGCGGCCAGGCGTAGAGCGCGGGGATCAGCGCGCCCTTGCCCCAGAGCGGCACCTGGTCGGCGTAGTGCGGGCTGCCCGGATGGCCCGAGGCGCCGTGGAATACCAGCCACGCGCCGGTGTCCCAGGCACCGACGTCGTAGGCGTAGCGCGCGACCGCGCCGTAAGCGGCGTCGACGCCGGCCGAGGCCAGCGCGCCATTGGCCCACACCGTGTCGCCATCGCCGCCGACATCGACGGACGGCGGATCGAGCAGCGTGGTCGCTTCGGGGAAACTCTGCGACAGCGGATGCGAGAACCTCGGACGATGCCGCTTGCCCCACTCCGTCGGTTGACCGGTCGCGGCCACTTCGTCGGTCGCCGCCGCGATCAATTCGGGCCACGTCGCGCCACCGAGCAGCGCGGTGTCGTCGGCGCGCAGCAGCGCCGGCAAAGTCCACCAGAGCTGGATCAGCGGTACGACGCCGGGCGGCACCTTGGTCAGCGCATCGGCCGATGCGCGTGACAGGCCGGAGCGCTCGGCCAGCAGGCGCGTCAGCGCGCGGCGCACATCGACATAGCGCGCGGCCGCCAACGAGCGCGGCGCCATATGCCCGTCCCAGGCCGCGATCTCGTCGCGCAGCGCCGCGCCGGCCGACGTCTTCGGTGCAGCCGCCGCGATGCGGTCGCGAATCTCCAGACCCGGCAAGCTGAGGTCGTCGAGATGGATCGAAACCATGTCCGGCAGGCTCGCCACCGGCAGCGCGTCCAGGCGATCCATGATGCGCCGCGCGCGATACGGCGGATGGCAGTCGGTGACGAGATAGTCGGGGTGCTCGTCGGCGACGAAGCGATTATTGGCGGTGACGATCGCGCCGCCCTTGGGGTCGACGACGCGCGGCATGCGCTCGAACGGCACGTTGCCCCGCCACTCATGCGCGCCGGTCCAGCCCGGCACCGGCAGCCAGCCGTTGATACGCGGGCGCACCGGCACGATGGCGCGCACGAGATGGCCGATGCGGCCCTTTGTGTCGGCGGCGACGACATTGTGGTCGATCAGGCCCCACCCGCGCGCGGCGTCGAAGAGGCTGTCGACGTCCTTCGCCCGTAGCATCGGCAGCAGGCAGGCCAACGACCGGTCGGTCTCGGCGTATTGCACCGAGCGCAGGCTCAGCGCCGCGTCCCGCGTCGGATCGCCGACGATCACCGGGCCATGATGTGTCGAGACGACCTCGACCGTCACCGAGGCGCCGCCGCGGACCTTGATCGTCTCGCCGCGCCGCGTCGTCGGCCGCCACTCACCCTTGAACTCATAGAGACCGGCGTTATCCCGAAAGCGCTCGACGAAGAGATCGTGGATGTCGGCGAAGGCGTGGGTCACGCACCACGCGACGTGGCCGTTATGGCCGAAATGCGGGAAGCTCGGCACGCCGGGCACGGTAAAGCCCAGCGCATCGAAGGCATCGCAGGCGATATGCATCTGCGCATACATGCTGGGCAGCTCGAACTGGCGATGCGGATCGCCGGCCAGCAGCGGCCGCCCGGCGGCGGTGCGCGCGGGCGCCAGTGCCCAGTTGTTGCTGCCGCCGCCTGTCGAGTCCACCGAGCCCAGCGCCGCCACCGCCTCGATCGCCGGCGCCAGGTCCCGCAAGGTGGCGATCCAACGCCGCGCTTCGGCGCCGGGCGGAACGCACAGAAGATCGCGACCGCCATCGTCGTAGCGCAGCTTCGAGATGTGGTCCGGTCCGATGCGGCGCAGCGCCGCCGCGCGCCACAGTTTGAACCACAGCGAGCCCATCAGGAATCCGCGCTGGCGCATCGCGGCGATGGCGTCGTGCGGCCGCCACGGCTCCGGCGCCTCGTCCAGCAGCTTGTATTCGACCGGAAACACGCCACGGGCGACGAAGGCATTCACGCCCGTCGCATAGGCTTCGAGCATCCCGCGCGTCTCGGCCGGCAAGGCGTCGTAGTCGCGCTTCGCCGCGCCCTCGCCGTCGAGCTGGCGCGCCAACCGGTCGGCGGCGACGCCCGACGGTCCGACCCACTCGGACCAGCGACCCAGCCCGCGCCGGCGCGTGGCATCCATCTGCCACAGCCGGTCCTGTGCGTGCACGAAACCCAGCGCGATGAAGGCATCGTCGGCGCTGCGCGCGCGGATATGCGGCACCCCATAGGCGTCGCGCATCACGTCGACCGGGCCGGCGAGGCCCTTGATGGCGACCTCACTCGTCATGTCGGGCACCGCCGCCCGCAGATCCGCCAGTGTGATGCCAGCCATTTCGCACGCCTCGTCACGAATTCGTCGACGGGACCATCGCATCTGTGGACCATCGAATTCCAGCACGTTGCCGGCAACGGGGACACGTCATGGCGCTTCCACTTTCCTTCCGGTTGTATAGCCTGTCGGACAGAAGCGCTTACCGGGGGAGCTCATGCGGGCATTGATCGGCTTCGTGGTCCGGGCCCTGAAATGGTGGGTCCTGCCGCTCGTCTGCCTCGTGCTCGCGCTCCTCGCGGCGGCGTCCTACGCGCCGGAGTCCGTGCGCACGAAGCTCGCGGCGCTGGGCGTCGCCGCGGAAGGCTTGCCGCCGCCTCTCCCGGACAACACCACGATCACCGAACGCCACTGGCTGGAGCAGAACTGGACGGGCCGGCAGCGCTACTGGTTCCATCACGCCTCGCAGGGTACCGCGACCTTCCCGGTGCCCTACGACTTCTTCGTCAGCCTGGAGCAGCCGCGGGTATCGCTATTCAATCGTGGCCGTCTTGCCGACATAGACTATCTCAGGCGCTTCGGCTTCATCGACAGCCCGACATCGCGCGACTTCACCAGCGGAGCGGCGCGGTACGGCTATTCCACGCGTGGCCTCGCCGATACCCGGTGGCCCGGCGACGCGCCGCTCAACGAGGACGGCCTGCCGGTTGGGTTCGCGCGTCTGGCCGGCGGCATCGATCCGGAAACCGGCCGCCCCTATCCGGCGCAGCTCGGCTTCACCTGCGCCGCCTGCCACACCGGCCACATCGAGTACAAGAACGTCAGCATCCGCTTCGACGGCGGGCCGGCGATGATCGACCTCGGCAGGCTGGAGAAGGCGACCGGGCTGGCCATCCTCTACACGCTCGAGATTCCGTTTCGATTGGGCCGCTTCACCGATGCCGTGCGCGCCCGCGGCGGCGAATGGAAGAACAAGACGGACGAGCAGATCGAGCAGGAGCTGCGCGCGTCGCTGGCCCGCATCCGGCTCAATCTCGAATGGTCGACGCAGGTGCTGCGGCGCGCCGACTGGAAGAGCCTCGATGAAGGCTTCGGCCGACTCGACGCGCTCAACCGCATCGGCAACCAGGTCTTCTTCGAGAATCTCCTGCCGTCGGAGGCGCTGGCGGGAGGGCCGCGCGTCGGCGTTGTGCCCGATAGCCTCGCGCCCAACTTCGCGCGCCTCGATGCGCCCGTGAGCTTTCCGCCGATCTGGGACACGCCATGGTTCAGCTGGGCCCAGTATGACGCCTCGATCTTCAACGAGCTCGTGCGCAATGCCGGCGAGGCGTTGGGCGTCAACGCCAAGATCAACATGAACGGCAAGAGCAAGAGCCCACTCTTCCGCTCCTCCGTCGACATGATGAACATCTATCGCTTCGAGGAGATGCTACGCGGCCCGATGGAGGGCGTTCACGCCAAGCGTCAGTTCGAGGGATTGGCCGCACCTAAGTGGTCCGACGTCGCCGACAAGTTCAAGGGCGACGCCGCGTGGTCGATCAAGGCCGATATGGTGGACCGCGGGCGCGAGCTGTACCGCGCCCACTGCGCGGAGTGCCATCGCGGCCCGGTGCGCGACGGCGACCTCGCGAAGACGTGGCCGACCGGCTCGTTCTGGGACGCCGCGAACTGGGTCACGGTCGGCGACCGCCAGTACTACCGGGTCGTCGAAAAGCCGGTGGCTGACATGGGTACGGATCCGCAGCAGGCGCTCGTGCTGACCAGCCGGCAGGTGCGCCTGCCGCCCGAGCTGGGACTCGATCCAATCGCGGCGCTGAACGCGAAGAGCGGTTGCGCTCTGCCCGCCTCCGCCGGACCGAACGCGAACTTCGCCCTGGCCCTGATGGCCGTGGTCGACCGCACGATCGATCAGTGGTTCGAAGACCAGCGGCTCGCCGGAAAGCCGATCCCGCCCGAGCTAGAGAAGCAAATGCGTGGACCGCGCCGCAACTGCCCCAACCCACAAACCTTCCGAGTGGCGCGCGTCGATGGCCGGCCGAGCATTACGACGGTGCCGCACTACCGCGCACGACCGCTTGATGGCGTGTGGGCGACGGCGCCTTACCTGCACAACGGGTCGGTTCCGACACTCGACGACCTGCTCAAGCCGCAGGACCAGCGGCCGGCGCGCTTCTGCGTCGGCAGCCGTCAATTCGATCCGCAGAAAGTCGGCCTGAAAGCCGAGCCCGGCGATCGCTGCCCTTCGGGGCTGACGGACTTCGACACGCGCGGCCTCGCCAACAGCAACCGCGGCCATTCCTTCGAAGGCACCGAGCGCGACGTGACCAAGCTGCCCTCGGGCGTGATCGGCCCCGCCTTCAGCGACGAGCAACGGCGAGACCTGATCGAGTACCTGAAGACGCTTTGAGCCCCGCGGCATGGTCGGGGCGCGCCACTCGCGTGGCGCGTCTTCTCGATCGCCGCCCGCGCCACGCGAGTGGCGCGCCCCCAGCGCCCTGAGGAAAGAGTCAGGCGGCGCGGATATCCAGTCCCCCCGGCGTGGCGCGATAGCCGGTCAGCGTCCGCTCGGCGAAGCTCAGGCGCCAGTCGAGCATCTTCTGGGCGTAGTGCCGCACCTTGGCGGCGTAGGCCGGATCCTCGGCGCGGTTGATGAATTGACCGGGATCGGCCTTGAGGTCGAAGAACAGCGGCGGCAGGGCGGCGAAGTGCACGTACTTGTAGTCGTGGTCTTGCACCACCGCCAGCCCGCAGCGATCCATCGGCACGCCCAGCGCCGACTCCGGCTGGCTGTAATGCAGGTCGCGGAAGTCGAACTCGTAATGCGCCTCGGTGCGCCAATCCTTCGGCGGTGCGCCGTGGCAGAACGGCAGCACCGAGCGGCCATCGCACTGGCGCGGCACGCCCAGCTCGAGCCATTCGAGGATCGTCGGCATGGTGTCGATGGTCTCGGTGAAGTGCCGCTCGACGACGCCGCCGCGCGTGCCGTTCGCTTCGGCCGCCGGATCGCGCACGATCAGTGGGATGCGATAGGATTCGTCGAAGTAGCCGATCTTGCCCAGCAAGTGATGGTCGCCCAGCTGCTCGCCGTGATCGCAGGTGAAGACGATCAGCGTATCCTCCCACTGCCCGGTCTGCTTCAGGAAGTCGAAGACACGGCCAAGCTGATCGTCGATCTCGCTCATCAGGCCGTAGTAGGTGGCACGCATCTGGCGCACCTGGGCCTCGCTCATCGCGCTGCCCACGCTCTGGCCATCCTGGAAGAAGCTCGACTGCTTGATGTTCTCGACGTAGTAGCGCAGCAGCGGATGCTGCTTGGCCTCCTCCGCGGCGCTCGCCGCGCGTACCGGCAGCGGCATGTCCCGGGGATCGTACATCGCGTGATACGGCGCCGGGGCGATGAAAGGCGGATGCGGACGGTAGTAGCCGAGATGCAGGAACCACGGCTTGCCGGCGCGCCCGCGCAGATAGGAGAGCGCGCGTTCGGTGAACCAGGCGGTGTCGGAGAGCTCCTTCGGGATGCGGGACGGCCGCGCCGTGGCGCCGGTCTCGCCGGTCGCCGAGCCTTCGGGCAGCCAGATCTCGTCACGATTCTCCGGCAGCTTGTAGCCCTGACTGTCGACCCAACCGAAATAGGCGTCGCGATAGGGTTCAAAGGCGCCCACGGGCCGGAACCCATCCATGATGTCGCCCAGCACCAGGAATCGCGGATCGTCGCGCCCCGTCGTGCGTGGATCGGGCGTGGTCGTGGTGTAGCCGACCAGCGCCGCGTCGTAGCCGCCCTTGCGCAGCTCGTGCGCGAGGTTCGTGAAGCGCGCGTCGAGCGGGATAGTGTTCTGCACCGCGCGATGGTTCATCATGTATTGGCCGGTGAGCAGGCTGGCGCGACCGGGCCCGCACGGCACCGCCTGCGTGTAGTGATGGCGAAAGGTCACGCCTTCGGCGCAGAGCCTGTCGATGTTGGGCGTGCGCAGGAATCTCGCGCCGAGCTTGGGCAGCAGCTCGCCGCGCCACTGGTCGACGACGATCAGCAGGACATTCTTGCGCTTGGACATTGGACGATCACTCCCAGGCTCGGGTGCCGCATGTGATCAGTCCACCTTCGACTCGGCAACCAGGTAATGCACCGCAAAGAGACTTTCATCATCTATCCAGGTGTGACCGACGCGGAATCCCGCGCCATCGACAAGCGCGGCGAATGTCCTGATGTCGTACTTGTAGGAATACTCGGTGTGCACGCGTTCGCCTTGAGCGAACATGAAGCGCCAGCCGGCGACCATCGCCGTCTGCGACCGCAAGCTCCGGAAGTAAATCTCGATGCGCCCTTCTTCCTCGTTGTAGAAGGCCTCGTGCGCGAAGCCCGACAGGTCGAACGTGGCGTCGAGTTCGCGGTTCATGCGCCGCAGCAGATTGAGCGTGAACGCCGCCGTGATCCCGGCGCTGTCGTTGTAGGCGGCGTGCAGCAGCGCCGGATCCTTGCGCAGATCGACGCCCAGCACCAGCGCGCCATCGTCGCCCAGTAGCCTGCGAGCGCGGAGCAAGAAGGCCTTGGCCTCGTCGGGCGTCAGATTGCCGATCGTCGAGCCGGGGAAGAACCCCAGTCGGCGGGCATCCGGCACCGAGTCGGGTAGCGTGTCGATGGCCATGTAGTCGCCGCACACCGGCTCGACTCGCAGACCCGGATAGTCGCGGCGCAGTTTGTCGGCCGTCGCATCGAGATGCTCGCGAGAGATGTCGATCGGCGCGTAGACCGCGAGGTCCGTCATCGCGTCGAGCAGGAGACGCGACTTCACGCTGGAGCCGCTGCCAAACTCGACCAGCGCGCGGCCCGGTCCGGTGAGCTCGGCGATCCTCGGCGCGCAATCGTGCAGGATCCTGGTCTCGGTGCGCGTGAGATAGTACTCGGGAAGCTCGCAGATCTGGTCGAAGAGCTGCGAGCCGCGCGCGTCATAGAGGAATTTCGCGGGAATCGCGCGCGGCGCGCGCGACAGGCCCTCGAGCGCGGCGCGTTCGAACTCCGCGCGATCGGCGAGGGCGGCGGGCGCCGGGTTGGCGAGCGGTCTGCTGGTCATCACGCATCCTCGGCGAGACGGACACCGCCGAACATCCAGCGCGCATCCGAGGGGAAGAAGTTGCGATAGGTAGGGCGCAGATGGCCCGGCGGCGTCACGGCGCAGCCGCCGCGCAGCACCATCTGGTTGGACATGAACTTCCCATTGTATTCGCCGATCGCGCCCGGCGGCTCGCGGAAGCCCGGATAGGCGACATAAGGACTGGCGGTCCATTCCCACACATCGCCGAACAACTGCGTCAGCCCCGCGCCATCGGCCGCCAGCGGATGCAGCGCGCCGCGCCCGGCGGTGTTGCCGTCGATCGCGGCCGAGCCGGCGGCGTGTTCCCATTCCGCCTCGCGCGGCAGGCGCTTGCCGGCCCATTTCGCGAACGCCGCCGCCTCGTAGAAGCTGACATGGCACACCGGCTCGTCGGCGTTCATCGCCCGCAGGCCACCCAGCGTGAAGACGTGCCCGGCGCCATCGCGCTTCTCCCAGTACAGCGGCGCCCGCCAGTCGCGCTCCTGCGCGGTCGCCCAGCCGGCCGAGAGCCAGAACTCGGGGCGTCGATAGCCACCGTCCTCGATGAAGGCAGCGTACTCGCCACAAGTCGACAAGCGGGAGGCGAGACGGAACGGCTCGAGCCAGACGCGATGGCGCGGGCCCTCGTTGTCGAAGGCGAAACCGTCGCCCTGATGGCCGATCTCGACCAGCCCGCCCGCGAATCCGTGCCAGTCGAGCGCGGGCGCCTTGCCAAGACCGCGCGGCAGGTCGGCGCGATAGGCCGGACGCAGCGGGTTCACCGACAGCACGTGCTTGATGTCCATGAGCAGCAGCTCCTGATGCTGCTGCTCGTGATGCAGGCCAAGCTCGACGATCGGGCCGAGCGGCGTGTTGATCGACTCCGGTCGATCGAGTGCGCGCGCCATCGCCTCGGTGACATGGCGGCGATAGGCGAGAATCTCCGCCACGCCGGGACGCGACAGCAAGCCGCGCTGCGGACGCGGATGACGCGGACCCTCAGCCTCGTAATAGGAATTGAAGAGGTAGTGATAGGCCGGATCGAAGACGCGATAACCGGCGACGAACGGCCTGAGCGCGAAGGTCTCGAAGAACCACGTCGTGTGCGCGAGATGCCACTTCGTCGGGCTGACGTCGGGCATCGACTGGACGGTCTGGTCTTCGGCAGAGAGCGGCGCGGCCAACGCTTCACTGAAGGCGCGAATCGCCAGGAATCGGTTCAACACATCGCCTCCGCTGGCGCAGCAACGACGATAACGGGGCGTACGATAGCGGGTTCCGATGCCCCGGTCCCACTCCGATGCGATCGCGTCGTGTCAGGTTTCTGTTAGCCTGCGCTTGCGCCGAACGACACAAGCGACACAAATATGGTGATGCCTATCGCCGAGATCGACCCGTGGCGCATGCAGTACTTCGTCGGTGTGCCCTGCCCCGACGACGTGCTGATCCCCACCGAGGACAGCGACGCCTGGATGTGGAACCCCGAGCACCGCTGGGTCTACGACAAGCTGGCGGTGGCGCGCAGCCAGGGCCTCGACGCCGCGCCGCACGGCGTCGATCCACCCTCGTTCCCGGTCTTCTCCAAACCGATCTACAACCTCAAGGGCATGGGCGTGGGCAGCCGCGTCATTGCCTCGGCCGAGGACTACAAGGAGGCGCAGACCGCCGGTCATTTCTGGACGACCTTGCTGACGGGAGACCACGTCAGCAGCGATGTCGCGGTACTCGATGGCGAACCCTTGTGGTGGCGCCACGCCACCGGCGAGGCGAGCGGCGACGGCACCTTCGATCATTGGGCGGTACATGCCGAAACCAACGCCGTGGTCGAGGATCGGTGCGGTGCGTGGTGCCGCAAGCACCTCCGCGGCTATAGCGGCATGGTCAATCTTGAGACCATCGGCGGACGCATCATCGAAGTGCATCTGCGCTTCGCCGACCAGTGGCCCGATCTGTACGGCCCGGGCTGGGTCGAGGCGGTGGTGCGACTCTACGAGAAGAAGCAGTGGCGCTTCGCGGACCGCGACCGGCGCACCGGCTACAGCGTCGTGCTCTTCCTGCCGCACGGCGGGCGCTATCGCCATCCGCCGGCCCCCATGATCGACGAGCTCACGCGAGCCGACGGCATTTCCAGCGTCCAGATCACTTTCCACGAAGGTCGCGCCGCGCATCTGCACGCCATGCCGCCGGGAGGATTTCGCGTGGCGATTGTGAACTGCTGGGACCGCGCCGCCGGGACCACCGCGCGAGAGCGGCTGCGCGGACATTTCGAGGCGTCGGCGGGGCCAATCCCTTCCCCGCCAACGGGAAGGCCATTAGGCTGACCGCAACGAACAGCATGAAAGCAACGGGATCGAACGCCATGAACGCCAGCGCCGACATCCAGTACGACTACATCATCGTCGGTGCCGGTTCCGCCGGCGGCACGCTCGCGGCGCGGCTGACCGAGGACGGCCGCTCGCGCGTGCTGCTGCTTGAAGCCGGCAAGGCAAACCACAAGTACTCGAAGTACCCGATCAGCTTCGGCCTGCTGATCAACTCGCCCGAGGCCAACTGGCTCTATCAGTCGGACCCCGAGCCGGGCACCGCCAACCGCGAGATCCCGGTGCCGCGCGGCAAGGTGCTCGGCGGCTCGAGCTCGATCAACGGGCTGGTCTGGGTGCGCGGCCAGCCGCTCGACTACGACACCTGGGCGCAGATGGGCAATCGTGGCTGGAGCTGGCAGGACGTGGCGCCGCTCTTCACCCGCATGGAGAACTACGAGAAAGGCGGCAAGAACGGTCGCGGCACGTCGGGCCCGTTGAGGGTCTCGGAGGTGCCCGACCAGAACCCGCTCTACGACGCGCTGTTCAAGGCCGCCGTCGCCGCCGGCTACAAGCTGAACCCCGACTACAACAGCGAAGACCAGGAAGGCATCGTCAAGACCCAGGCCAGCATCTTCAAGGGCAAACGCATGAGCGTGGCCCATTGCTACATCGAGCCGGCGATGAAGCGGCCGAACCTCACGGTGATCACCGAGGCGCACATAAACAAGGTGCTGCTCGACGGCAAACGCTGCGTCGGCGTCGAGTACGAGCGCGGCGGTCAGGTGCACAAGGCGCGCGCCGGCCGCGACGTCGTCGTCTGCGCCGGCGGCGTCGCCTCGCCGCAGATCCTCGAGCTCTCGGGTATCGGCAATCCCGAGATCCTGAAGAAGCACGGCGTCGCTGTGACGCACGCGCTGCCCGCCGTCGGCGAGAATTTCCGCGACCACCTCAACGCGCGCATCGTCTGGCGCGTGAAGGTGCCGGCGGTGTCGTACAACCACATGGCGCGCGGCATTGGCGCAGTCGGCCAGGCGCTGAAGTACCTGACGTCGGGCGGTGGCTTCTTCAGCCTGCCCTCAGCTCCGGTGCTGGCCTTCCTGCGCACCCGTCCCGAGCTCGCATCGCCCGACGTGCAGATGCACCTGGTGCCCTACTCGATCAAGGATCCCAAGCAGCGCAAGCTGCAGGACTTCCCGTCGATGACCGTGGCCTGCTACCAGCTCAGACCGGAGAGCCTGGGCTCGATCCACATCCGCTCGTCCGATCCGCGGGCGCAGCCGGCGATCCGCTTCAACTTCCTCGGCGATCCGATCGACCAGCGCACGATAGTCGATGGCTTCCGCATGATGCGCAAGATCGTCGAGGCGGCGCCGATGGACACCTATCGCGGCGACGAGTACTCGCCCGGCAAGGAAGTCGAGACCGACGATCAGATCTTGGGCTGGATCCGTAACAACTCGCAGACCGCCTATCACCCGATCGGCACCTGCCGCATGGGACCGGGACCGAACTGCGTCGTCGACGACAGGCTCAAGGTGCACGGGCTGGAAGGCCTGCGCGTCGCCGACGCCTCGATCTTCCCGACCATGCCCTCGGGCAACACCAACGCGCCCAGCATCATGGTCGGCGAGAAGGCGGCCGATATCCTGAAGGCGGCGTAACGCAGGGGGTCTCGATGCCGGACGCCAGCGACGAGGATCTGCGCGCCGACTACCAGGCGTCGTTGCGCATAGCCGGCATCGTCGTACCCGCCGATCGCGACCAGGCGATGTTCGATGCCTTCAAGATGGTGCGCGAGATGATAGGCGCGTTGCATCGGCCATGGCGCTACGACGAGGAGCCCGCCCACATCCAACGGCCAGTGGCGCCCGACGGAAGCGGCCGATGAGCGCCGATCCCGCCAGCCTCACCCTCGCGGGCGCCGCCCGCGCGCTGAAGGCCGGTACGCTCTCGCCGGTCGAATTGCTGGAGGCCACGATCGAGCGTGTCCGTCGCTGGGATCCGGCGCTCAACGCCTTCGTGCTGCTCAGCGAAGCGCGCGCCCGCGCCGACGCCGAGCGCGCCCATCGCGATATTGCCGCCGGCAAATGGCGTGGGCCGCTGCATGGCGTGCCCTACGGGCTGAAGGACATCATCGACACCGAGGGCATTCGTACGACCTGCCATTCGCGGCTGCTGATCGACAACGTGCCGGCGCGCGACGCCCATGTGGCCACGCTGTTGCGCGACGCCGGCGGCGTGCTGATGGGCAAGCTGGCGACGCACGAATTCGCTACCGGCGGGCCGGCCTTCGATCTGCCCTTCCCGCCAGCGCGCAATCCCTGGGATCCCGCCCGCTTCACCGGCGGCTCCTCGAGCGGCTCGGGCGCCGCGGTCGCCTCGGGCATGCTGCCGCTGGCCTTGGGCACCGACACCGGCGGGTCGATCCGCCTGCCGGCCGCCTATTGCGGCGTCGCCGGCATCAAGCCGACCTACGGACGCGTCAGCCGGCGCGGCGTAGCGCCGTTGTCCTTCAGCCTCGATCATATCGGCCCGCTGTGCTGGACCGTCGAGGATTGCGCGCTGTCGATGGGCGTGCTGGCCGGCTTCGACGTGGCTGATCCCGGCTCGGCCGACCTGCCCGTCCCCGACTACGCCGCCGCGCTCGACTTCGGGGTCTCGGGCAAGACCATCGGTTACGTGCGCGCCTTCAGCGAGGGCGCCAGCGACGACATGGCCGCCGGCATCGAGGCGGCGCTGGCCGAGCTGTCGCGGCTGGGCGCGCGTATCGTCGAGGTCAAGCTGCCCGCCATGTCGCTGTTCCAAGCGGCCTTTCGCGCGATCTGCAGCGCCGAGGGCTTCGCTGTGCACGCGCACGATCTGCGCAGTCGCCCGCATCTCTACGCGCGTGTGACGCGCGAGCGGCTGATGGTCGGCGCCTTCGTCACCGGCGAGGATTACGTGCAGGGCCAACGCCTGCGCCGTGAGCTCACGGCCGCGGTCGATGGCGCGCTGCGCGACGTCGATCTGCTGGCCAGCGCCGCGATCCTGACCCCGGCGCCGCGGCTGGAGGATGTCGACACCTCGCCGCTGCGCCGCGCCGCACCGATCACCGTACCGTTCAACATCACCGGCCATCCTGCGCTCAGCCTGTGCTGCGGCTATGGCCAAGGCGGCCTGCCGCTCGCGTTGCAGCTTGTCGGCCGGCCGTTCGACGAGGCGCGCGTGCTGGGCGCGGGCCATGCCTACGAGCGCGCTACGCGCTGGCGCGAGCGGCGGCCGGTGCTCGCGGCATCAGCCGCGGCGGCACGGTAGTCAGGCGGGGTGCAAACCGACGAGCGCGTTGGAGGCGCAGGAGGTCACTAAGGTCGCAACGCGGAGCGCGAGCAGATGGCCGCGGCAACGAAAAGCCGATACATCGAACTTGACCCAGGGGAAGCGTCGACAAGTCTCGACTGGACGATTGGCGAGAACCTGACCATAGCATGAGACATGATGGTTCATTCGAGGAGAGCTTGAGGATGACCCGCGCGTTCGATCTGAAGGGTAAGGTCGCCGTCGTGACCGGCGGCAACGGCGGCATCGGCCTGGGCATGGCGCGCGGCATGGCCGAGGCGGGCGCCGCGATCGTCGTCGCCGGCCGCAACGCGCAGAAGAACGAAGCCGCAGTGGCGACGTTGAAGGGCGGCGGCGCCACGGCGTCGTCGGTGATCGTCGACGTCAACGACGAGAAGCAATGCGCGGCCATGGTGGCGCACGCCGTGCAGCGGCATGGCGGGCTCGACATCCTGGTCAACAACGCCGGCATCAACGTGCGCAAGCCGCCACATGAGATCTCGGTGGCGGAATGGACGCTGGTGCTCAACACCAACCTGACCAGCGCCATGGTGTGCAGCCAGATCGCCTATCCCGAGATGAAGAAGCGGGGCGGTGGCAAGGTGATCAACATCGGCTCGATGATGTCGATCTTCGGCGCCGCCTACACGCCGGCCTACGCCGCCAGCAAGGGCGGCATCGTGCAGTTCACCAAGGTCTGCGCCACCGCCTGGGCCAAGGACAACATCCAGGTCAACGCCGTGCTGCCGGGCTGGATCGACACCGAACTGACCAGCAACGCGCGCCGCGAGGTGCCGGGGCTGCACGATCGCGTGCTGTCGCGCACGCCGGCAGGACGCTGGGGCACGCCGCAGGACATGGCGGGCATCGCGGTATTCCTCGCCAGCCCGGCCTCGGACTTCGTCACCGGTGCTTCGATCCCGGTCGACGGCGGCTACGCCGTGCTCGGCTGAGCCCTTACGGCGCCGGACGACGCGGCGCCGACGGCCGGGGGAAGTAATGCGAGTTGTTGCGCAGGCTGGCGGCGCGCTCGGCGATCGACAGGGTGCGCAGCTGACCGAAGTAGACCAGCTGGCGGGACGTGCCCTCGTCGTCGTAGTCGGCACGCAGCAATCGGGTGGCCTGACCCATGTCGCCGGCGATGCCGTGCGCCAGCGCCAGATTCGCGCGCACGCGCGGCGAGACGTTGGCGATCGGCGTGAGCGTGGCGATCGCCTCGTCGTAGAAGCCGCCGACGATCAGCGAGAGCCCGAGATTGTTGCGCGCCGGCACGAATTGCGGCGCCTGCGCGCTGGCGGTGCGATAGTTCGTGCGCGCCTCCTCGTGGCGCCCCAGCAGGTCTGGTCCTCCCCCTGAAAAGTGGTCCGCCCTGAACTGTGTCTTTTGACATGAAGGAGGACTGCAATGCCGAAGAAGAGGCACAAGCCTGAAGAGATCGT